>Ga0210408_10001198_pt1 | contig 27961 bp, 21 predicted proteins | sample IncBWH4MmetaG_FD_155471 | JGI IMG/M metagenome (GOLD analysis project Ga0210408, IMG submission 155471) | Forest soil microbial communities from Barre Woods Harvard Forest LTER site, Petersham, Massachusetts, United States - Inc-BW-H-4-M | ecosystem: Environmental > Terrestrial > Soil >...
AACTGCGCAACGGGGCGGCCGTCCAGGTCAACAATAAGGTCCAGCCAGAGAATAATCCTGCACCCAAGCCCGAGGACAGCTAATGAGATTTACTGATCTTTTCATTAAGCGGCCGGTTCTCGCCATCGTTGTCAATCTGGTGATCCTGATTGCAGGATTACAGTCCATCCGGTCGCTGAGCGTGCGGCAATATCCACGCAGCGATATTGCAGTGGTGCAGGTCACGACGGTATACGTGGGCGCCAACGCGGACCTGGTTCGCGGCTTTATCACCACGCCGCTGGAGCGTGTGATCGCCAGCGCCGATGGCATCGACTACATGGAGTCATCGAGCGCGCAGGGCCTCAGCACGATCACCGTGCATCTGAAGCTCAATTACGACACCAACGCGGCCCTCACGCAGATTCAGGCAAAGCTGGCGCAGGTCCGCAATGACCTGCCTCCGGAATCCCAAGCGCCGGTGATTGACCTGCAAACCGCGGACAATCAGTTTGCTGCGGTCTACCTCGGCTTCTCATCCGCCAGTCTCGATCAAAATCAGATTACCGATTACCTGACGAGGGTCGTACAGCCAAAGTTAAGCTCCATCAGTGGCGTGCAGCGCGCTGACATTCTTGGCGACCGTACTTTCGCGATGCGAATTTGGCTGAAGCCCGAGAAAATGGCAGCGCTTGGCATTTCCGCTTCCACAGTGCGAGACGCATTGGCAAAGAACAATCACCTTTCGGCACTAGGGCAGACGAAGGGTTCCATGGTGTCGGTGAACTTGATCGCCAACACCGATCTGCGGACGGCGGACGATTTTCGCAAAATGGTGGTCAAGCAGGATAAGGGAGTCGTAGTCCGGCTGGGCGAGATAGCCGATGTAGTACTTGGGGCCCAGAACTACGACCAGGATGTGCGCTTCAACGGGGAGACGGCGACCTTCATGGGCGTCTGGGTACTCCCTACTGCCAACTCACTGGAAGTGATAAAGAACGTTCGCGCCGCGCTGCCGGACATCCAGTCTCAATTGCCTCCGGGCATGAAGGCTGGCGTCCCCTACGATTCGACAGCTTACATTCAGGACGCTATCAATGAAGTGCTCCACACCCTGAGCGAGACGCTGCTCATCGTCATTGTAGTTATCTTCTTATTTCTGGGCTCGATGCGCTCAGTGCTCATCCCAGTTATCGCCATTCCAATTTCGCTGATTGGGGCGGTATTCCTGATGATGGTGGCTGGGTTCACCATCAACCTGCTGACTCTGCTGGCGATCGTACTTTCCGTTGGCCTTGTGGTCGACGACGCAATCGTGATGGTGGAGAACGTGGAGCGTCACCTGCACATGGGCAAGCCTCCGGTGCGAGCGGCACTTGATGCCGCCCACGAACTGGTCGGCCCGATCATCGCAATGACGATCACGCTGGCTGCAGTGTACGCGCCAGTAGGTATTCAGGGCGGCTTGACGGGCGCTCTTTTCCGCGAGTTCGCATTCACTCTTGCCGGGGCTGTGATCGTTTCCGGAGTGGTAGCGCTGACCCTGTCGCCGATGATGGGATCGAAGCTGCTGCGCGCGGGAGCCACGGAGCGTGGCTTCGCAGGCTGGGTCAACCGACGATTCGAAAGTGTGCGGAGCGCATATTCGCGAACGCTCTCCGGGACGCTCCAGTACAGGCCGGTAGTTCTTGTTCTCTGGGCACTAGTGGTGCTGTTGATCGTGCCCTTCTACATGTTCTCTCAGCGCGAGCTAGCGCCTGCCGAGGACCAGGGAGTCGTCTTCGGGGTCATCCAGGCCTCTGCGAACTCGACGATCGATCAGACCAACCTGTTCACCTCCGAAGTCTACGATGTGTATCACGCGTTCCCTGAGAGTGACAGTATTTTTCAGATCACCTCCCCGAGTGGCGGCTTCGGAGGAATGGTTACCAAACCGTGGAGCCAGAGGACCAAAACTGCGCAGCAGCTTCTGGTCGAGTCCGTGGGGCCCTTGTCAAAAATCCCGGGCATCCGCGTGATCCCGCTGACGCCACCGCCACTCCCTGGTGGCGGAAACTTCCCTGTTGAGTTCGTTATCACGTCTCCGGCGGAGCCACGACAGCTCATCGATTTCGCGAATCAGCTGGTGCAGAAGGCGTTCGCAAGCGGCCTATTCATTTACGCCGACACTGACCTCAAGTTTGACCAGCCGCAGACCGAGGTGGTCTTTGACCGCGACAAGCTGCGTTCTCAAGGAGTAGACCTGACCCAAGCCGGCCAGGATCTTGCCACGATGATGGGCGGGGATTATGTCAACCGCTTCAGCATCCAGGGCCGGAGCTACAAGGTAATCCCGCAGATCAAGCGCGCGGAACGTTTGACTCCCGGTCAGCTGGAACAGATTTACGTCACCGGCTCCGACAATAAGCTCGTTCCGCTGTCAACCTTCGCCACACTCAAGAACACGACCGAACCCCGCGAGCTGAAGAAATTTCAGCAGCTTAACGCCGTGACGATTCAGGGAGTGATTCCACCTAATGTGCCGCTTGACAAGGCCTTGGGTTTCTTAGAGGACCAGGCCAAGATGATCCTGCCGCAGGGCTTTACGGTCGATTACTCAGGGGAATCGCGCCAGCTTCGGGTGGAGGGCAGCAAGTTTCTCGGAACTTTCTTGTTGTCCGCGGTGCTGATCTACCTCGTACTCGCCGCTCAGTTCGAAAGTTTCCGTGATCCCTTCATCATCCTGGCGGGGTCTGTGCCTCTGGCGCTTTCCGGAGCGCTGATGTTTGCCTTCCTGGGGCTAACCACGCTCAACATCTATAGTGAGGTTGGGTTGATCACTTTGGTCGGTTTGGTATCGAAGAACGGGATTCTAATCGTTGAATTCGCCAATAAGCTGCAAGAAAGTGGGAGCGACAAGTTGCACGCCGTCATTGAGGCTGCATCCACGCGACTGCGGCCCATCCTCATGACTACAGCGGCCACGGTGATGGGGCACTTTCCCCTCGTACTTGCAAAGGGCCCTGGAGCGGGAGCTCGCAATAGCATCGGTATCATGCTGGTCAGCGGCATGATCATCGGAACTTTGTTTACTCTTTTTGTGGTGCCCTCCATCTACGTGCTGGTAGCGAGGACGCACTCGCGAGAGTCTATCGAGGAAGGCGACGTGGAAAGCGCTGACATGGGTGAGCCCGCCGAGGCTTCCGTTTAGAAACAAGCTACCCTAAGCAAATCCGACCCAACCGGAGCGGCGCCAATGTGCCCTGACTGATAATCTTTACGGCATGAGCGGCGACGTCCTGATCCTGCGCGAAGCGGAAATCCGCTCTTTGCTCGATCCTCATGCTTGCATCGAAGCAATGGAGCGGGCTTTCACTGCTTACTCCACTGGGCAAGCACAACTGCCATCGGTAATTCAGCTTGATGTGCCGGAAAACCACGGTGAGATTCACATCAAGGCTGGCCACGTGCGCGCTTGGCCTTACTACGCGGTTAAAATCGTTTCCGGATTTCTGGACAATCCAAAGCTGGGTCTCGCTGCAAATGCGGGTATGGTCGTCGTGTTCGACGCCAAGACGGGCGAGACTGCCGCGATTCTCCTCGACAAGGGATTCATTACTGATCTTCGGACCGCGGCAGCCGGTGCGGTCGCTGCGAGACACCTATCGCGCAAAAATGTAGGCACAGTCGCTGTACTCGGGACCGGCGGGCAAGCACGATATCAGGTGGAAATGCTCGCTTTGGTTAGACCCTTCTCCGAAGTGAGGATTTGGGGACGCGATCACCATAAAGCGCAAAGGTGTGTGGACGATCTCGGAAAATGCCGCGAGATTCCACCGTGCAACTTCGCGGTCACCGAATCCATAAAGGAAGCGGTCGACGGCGCCGATATCGTTATTACCGTGACCGCCAGCCGCGAACCTCTTCTGCGGGCAGATTGGCTGAAGCGGGGAGTCACCGTGATCGGTATCGGATCGGATGCGCCGGATAAACAGGAACTCGACGTGGCTGTGCTTGCGCGAGCGGACAAGATTGTGGCGGACAGCCTGCCGCAGTGTTTGCATTTGGGTGAAATTCATCACGCCGTCGAATGCGGTGCTATCAGGAAAGAGAAGGTCCACGCAGAGCTGGGCGAAGTTACTGCGGGCCTCAAGCCCGGACGAACTTCAGATGACGAAATCATCATTTGTGACCTGACCGGAATAGGAGTGCAAGATGTAGCCGCGGCGGCGTTGGTATTGGAGCGGGCCAAAAGCACGGGAGTGGGCGAGAAGATTTCTTTGAAGTGACGGATACAAATCTTACGCGGCACCGCGACGGGCCGCGACCGCACGAACTGATCCTTCACGGCTTCCCTTCTTCTGCAGCTCCTTCAGAGTTATATCCACGCGGGCCAGACCGCGCAGCGTATAGTCAATGTCGTAGCCGTAGCCCACACGAATGTAGCGGCCCACACCGAAGTGATCTCCTGGTGTAATCAGCACGGAGTGTTCTTTGCGCAGCCGGTCAAAGAGCGCGGTGGAAGAGATCGGGAGCTTATAGCGGAAGAACGCGATTGCGCCTGCAACCGGCGGAATGTAGGTGAAGATGTCGTCGTGGGAATGGATCCAGGACTCCAGTCGCGGCAGGTTGCGACGGATGATCGTGCGCGTGCGTTCAAGAATTTTCTCGCGGCGTGCTGGCTCCATCACGATACGTGCCAAGCGATCGGACAACATAGTCGGAGTCAGCGTGGTGTAATCGTGGTAGGAAGCGAGCTTGGCGATGGTCTTCGGTGGGCCGACAATCCATCCCAGCCGCAGTCCCGGCAGTCCGAAGGCCTTGGAGAGTCCGGAAGTGATCAGAAGCTTATCGTACCGTCCCCAAAACGTCGGCGTCACCGGCTCTTTTACTTCCGCGCCGCGATAGATTTCATCTATTAACAGCCAGGCGTTGGCTTTGCGCGCAACCCGGAGAACCTCGTCCATTTCCTGCTCGTTGAGCACCGCACCTGTGGGATTATTGGGATTGGTGACGACGATCAGCTTAGTTTTCTTGTTCACCGCCCGGCGAACGCCATCAACGTCCAGCGTCCAGCGAGGGTTGCCATTCTCTTCCTTTTCCACAAGATAAAACCCGTTCGTTTTTGTGGCAAAGGCACGGGACAGGCCCCAGGATTGGAGATAGTTGGGCAGCATGACCGCTGCGTGATCACCCTTTTCGAGCAGGCCCCAAAGAGCCGTGAAGTTGGCTTCGGAACCGCCGTTTGTGACCTGCACATGATCGCGAGACGCGCCATACCACTGGGCGATGTGCTCACGAAGTTCGTCGGAGCCGTTTGATTCGGGATACTTGAGTTTAGAAGAGAGAATCGGAGCTGGGTCTGAGCCCTCCAGAATTTCATTTGCACTCAACGGAAGAACGCCGCTCTCCGATAGGTTGTACTCCACTTCGTTTTCATATAAGCACTGCGTTCTTTCCATGCGGAAGAGATCGATGCGCACAGATTCCTCCAGCGGGCAGTAAAGCCCAAACCGCCAAATTTAACAGAGGAGGGGCTCGGAGTAAATCGGCGACGGCAACGGATTACGGGCCGGGGAATAGCCGTTTTTCTACTTCTCGAGTCTCTGCAGTGCCGCGCCCAGCACCTTTCCCTGGCCGGGCTCTTGCACGAAAGCGATCAGCCGTAAATTCGTGTGATCGACTCTGGGATCGATTTTGACGCGCACGTCCTGGGCAAAGTTCTTGCTTTTCTCCACCGTGCCAACTTTGGTGAGGCTTTGTAGAACGGCGACGTGACTGATGCGCCGGCCCTTGTTTTCGCCGCCTGCGACCTGGGATTCGGCATGATTCAGCGCGAGCACCACATAGACATCCGCTTTTCGAGCCCGCGAAGATTCCGGAAGAGGGTCAGTTTCAACGTGAGCCTGAAGCGTGCCGGGATTTTCCCGCGAGACGCCAGATATACGGACGGTAGTCTTCTCGAGATCGCGGGCCTTCTCGATGGCCTGCTTCGCAGAAGGGCCGTTGCTGCCAAGAAATTCGGTCGTGCCATCGACCACCATTTGGGGTGTGTAAACACTCTTTAGCCCGAGATGATCGGCGTATACGTTCTGGCGATCCGTCAAGGAATGCGAGGAGTGAGGATCCTTCCAACCGTCGTGGTCCCAATAGTCGACGTGTTCGCTGAGCACGATCAACTGCGCGCCGGGAATTGTCGGAGACTGGTCCAACTGTTGCAGCAGAGCATCCGCCGGCGGGCAACTGGAGCAGCCTTCGGAGGTAAAGAGCTCAATCAGAACCGGGGATGACGGTGGGGTCTGGGCCGAGTTCGTTTGCATCAACGTTGTCGTGATCACAAGAAATAACAGAACCGCTGACCTGATCATTCAAATCCCTCTTCTCGGACAACTACGCATTTGGATGTGCTCACCGCCGGAAAGTTACAACGTGAGCATCCCTTGCCCGCCGGCCGAGTCCAACCGATTATCATCTATAATCACGAAAATTCTCACCGCCATGAGCAAATTCCTTTCACTGGGCCTGCTTCTTCCTCTATTTGCGCCCGCCCAGACGGCTGCTCCCAAAACACCCGTGGCCCGTTTTCAGGATGTAGCCCAGCAAGTAGGACTTACCGTCTCTCATATCTCCACGCCCGAAAAGAAATATATCGTGGAATCCATGAGCGGAGGCGCCGGGTTGATCGACTGCGATAACGACGGCAAGCTCGACATCATCACCGTGAACGGATCGACGATTGACCGCTTCCGCCAGGGTGGCGATCTCATGATCACCCTCTATCACCAGGGTGCCGATTTCAAGTTCACCGACATTACAAAGTCTGCCGGACTCACGCGCAAAGGCTGGGGCATGGGCGTAGCAGTCGCGGACTACGACAACGATGGTCTGCCCGACATTTATGTCACGGGCTTTGGCGGGAATGCGCTTTATCACAATCTGGGCAATTGCAAGTTCGAGGACGTCACCGATAAAGCGGGCGTAGCGGCGGGGGGATTCAGCACGGGCGCGGTCTGGGCGGATTACGATAAAGACGGACGTGTTGACCTGTTTGTTTCCCGCTATGTTCACTTCGATATCGAGAAGCTTCCCGACTTCGGCAGCGACGAAAAGAATTGCCGCTTCAAGGGGATCCTGGTGCAGTGCGGACCATGGGGCATGATCGGCGAGTCCGATCTTTTGTTTCACAACCGCGGCGACGGGACTTTCGAAGAGGTGTCTAAAAAGGCCGGTGTCGATGATCCAAATCACTACTACGGATTAGGAGCCATCTGGGGTGATTACGACAATGATGGCTGGCCGGATCTCTACGTGGCCAACGACGCCGGCCCCAATTACCTCTATCGCAATAAACACGATGGGACGTTTGAGGAAGTGGGCATGCTCTCCGGGGTCGCGCTCGGCGGCGATGGGCAGATGCAAGGCTCAATGGGCGTTGATTGGGGGGACTATTTGCACGAAGGCCGGTTGTCAATGTTTGTCACCAACTTCACCGAGCAACCCGATACTCTGTACCGCAACTCAGGCAAAGATGGATTTTCTGACGTGACATATCCCGCCAAGTTAGCGCAGCCGACCTACCCTTATGTGGGTTGGGGAACTGCTTTTTTCGACATGGATAACGATGGCTGGCTGGATGTTTTCATCGCCAATGGACATGTGTATCCGCAAGTGGATTCCATACCCGGCGGTGCCTCTTACCGCGAACCGCTGCAGCTTTTCCGCAATAAGCGGGACGGTACCTTCGAAGATGTTTCCAGCGTTCTCTCCGGAATTCCACCGCACAGTCGTCGGGGTGCGGCATTCGGTGATGTCAATAATGACGGAAACATCGACGTGGTGTTGATCAATGTAGGCGAGCCTCCGACGCTGTTGCTCAATCAAGGGGGGAACACCAATCACCGGGTACTGTTCAAGCTTATTGGCACGGTCAGCAACAAGATGGCCATTGGGGCGCGGGTGACGGTCAAGGCGGGGAAACTAGTGCAGTTCAGCGAAGTGCGAGCGGGCGGAAGCTATCTCTCGCAGAACGATCCACGCTTGCACTTTGGCTTGGGCACAGAAGCTTTTATGAGTGAAGTCGAAGTCAAGTGGCCGAGTGGCAGGATCGAAGCGCTGCGTAATGTCCCTGCGGATTTCATTTATACGATCATTGAAGGAGAGGGGATCAAGGAAAAGCTGGCGCTGCCCAGAATGTGATGGTCGAATTCTCAACCACCACCTGTATGTTCGATTTGTATGACGGTGGTCATAGACCTTCACAGCCCAGGCTTAATCAGCGAGAAGAGAGTTGAGAAAATCCGGCGTGTGATGCGCCAATCCATGCAAGATTCAAGAGTCCCCACGATTTCAGCGGTCCTTCGACAGTTGTGCCCGAAATGCCGCACTGGCAAAATATTCCGCTCATCGATATTTGCAGGCTTTCCCAAGATGCACGAATGTTGCCCAGTCTGTGGTCTTAAGTTTGAGCGCGAAGCAGGTTATTTCCTGGGCGCCATGTACATCAGTTACGGCTTGGCCCTTTTCACGATTGTCGGACTCTCCGTACTGCTCTGGATCGGTACCAACTGGTCGCTCCAGAAGACGATCGTTTGGGCGCTTCTACTTTTCTTGCCCCTTGCGCCTGCCCTTACTCTCTTTTCCCGCGTGCTGTGGATATACCTCGATCAGGCAATCGATCCGGAAAAGCCGTTGGAGTGAGTCTGACAAAATCTGTCACGGCATTGATTTGTAGCGTCAGCTACCCCGCATCAGCCCAGTCCGAGATCATAACCTTTCTTGTAAGCAGTTGATTCTTATGAAAAATCCAGGTCTCGAATCTCATCTCAATTGTGGCAGCTCAAATGCCTGATTCTGCGCAGACAATCAAATGCGCATAGAGACTTCGAGCGTCGCACCGGGGGCCCAGATTGGAAAACGGTAACGGAAAACGCCGTCACAAACGGATCAAAATGGTTCTGCCGGTGCGCATATCCGGCCGCGATGCCTCTAACAACCCGGTAAATGAGCTTGCTCATACGCTAGACATAACTCCCAACGGCGCTCGACTGGGCGCGATTCGCCATGTCCTAAGAACCGGGGACAAACTCACCCTGCAATACCACCAGCGCAAGATTCAATTCCGGGTTGTTTGGGTCACGCAACTCGAAGGGACAACGGAGTATCAGGTCGGCCTGGAATCTACCGGCACAAGCGGCGAAACTTGGGGGTTGGAACTTGCCGACTGCGACACGGCGGATGAATACTCCAAACCCGTGAACGCCTGACAACCGCAACAACGAATAGTTTCGTCCCTACTGCATATCATCTTAGTGCTGTTTCCTGATTTTCTTTTCTCCTTATCGCTTTGCGAAGCCCTTAAGATGGAGACGATGACGCCATCTCCTCTGCGGCTTCACTGTAGGTTTCTCCGTTGAGTCGAGGCAGCACAGCACTCGTAGTGCTTGCTCTCGCGGGCGTTGTGGAGTTGGTCACGCTGTCGGTGGCTGAACAGCCCATAGGCCAGACAACAAACGCAGTACAGGCCCAGAGATCTGACACGCGTCATGCGCTGCCGCTCTCGCCTTTCTATGACACTTCCAATCCCTTACCTGCGGGCAGGCCGGGCGAACTGATTCGTGCGGAGCCGTTCGATGAATACGCGTTGCCGTATGACGTGTCAGCGGTTCGTTTTCTCTATCATTCACGGGCGGCAACTGGCGAGGACGTTGCCTCGTCGGGCGTAATTCTCGTTCCGGATGGAAAGCCGCCGGCTGGGGGATGGCCAATAATTGCTTGGGCGCACAGATTCAGCGGCGTTGCCCACACATGCGCTCCATCCCTGATGAGGAACCTATACGTCGGGCCATTCCTCTCCATGTATGTCGGGCTAGGATATGCGGTGGTCGCCACCGACTATGCCGGTCTAGGTACAAATTCTCGTAACGCGTTCCTGGATTTACGGTCTAACGCGATGGACGTTATCTATTCCGTAACGGCTGCGCGAGCCGCCGTCCCCCAGCTCGACTCGAGATGGATTGCGATGGGGGAATCCCAGGGCGGGGTGGCGGTTGTCGGAGTCGCCGAGATGCAGAGTGAGATCCGCGATCCCAACTATTTGGGTGCCATTGCAATTTCAGGCGTCGCCGATATCAAGGATATTTACGAAGCCCTGGCCCAAGAGCATTCGCGCGGCCTGCCATTATTCCTCGCCTATGGAATCAAAACCGTCTACCCGCGATTCCAAGTGAGTAACATGCTAACGGCCAAGGCGCTCTCATTGTATGAGGGGGTCGAGAGGCAATGCGGTGTTTCGGATAGCTCCTCAGAGGTTTCTGCGACTGAAATGCTGAAGACAAATTGGGAGAACGAACCATTCGTGAAGCAGTTTTTCAGCGTAAACACGCTCGGCCAAAAACCTGCCTACGGCCCTCTTCTAGTAATCGATGCTGAGGGCCCGGAGGTGCCTATTACTTTGACGGCCAGGGTGGTCGCACGTATGTGTAAACAGGGGGATCGAATTCAGTTCTACAAGTATCCGGAATCAAGTAGCCTGCTCGGAGACTCCGTCGCTGACCAGATCACGTGGATTCAGTCACGTTTTGCCGGTCGTCGCGCACCCAGCAATTGCCCATGAGCGACCAGCGGCCATCCTCTAGTCCGTCTCGCGCAAATCCGCGGCGGACTTTCCGGGAGATCCTTCCTGCTGGCGTTTCTCCCACTCCGCTTCGGTAGGCACGGTAACAGTGTCGAGCTTCTTCTTTTTCAAGCTAGTGTTAATGGTTGGGAGTTGCTGGTCCGTCAGTTTGCGGAAGTCGACGATAACATCTTCCAATTCACGCCCCAGGGACGCAGCTCGAGAGGCCTGGTAGTCGCCCGGTCGGCCCTCGTAGATGTTCACATTGCCGTACAGTTCCCCGAGGTGTTCCCGGATGCGCTCTTCTCCCGTAATCATACCGCCCTCTTTGGTGGCCACGATTCTCGAGCGAAGTTTCTCGCAGTCGTCGGCAAGCTGTTGCAGACGGGCACGTAGGGGATCTTTTTCCGAGAGCTTCGCAGCGCGGGCGTTGGCGGAATCACGTACTGATCCGATCGCGCTCGCTGCATAACTCATGTGACCGAGCAAATTGTAGAGCTTCATGGCCAGATCGAGCTGTGCTTTGCGATCTTCAATCGTGAACTTGGCCCGAGGATCCAGAACCACTTTCAGTGGTGCGGTGTAGACCTGGTCACCTTTGGTCATCTTGACGGTGTAAGTTCCAGGCATTACGCGAGGACCTTGGGTTGCTCCAAAAAGGGCACTGGCTGCCGGTGGGACCACCGGCGGTTTGAGGCGCATCGACCAAGTCGCGCGATTCACCCCGCGATGTTTGCTGCCGCCGACCGTGTCCAGCAATTTGCCATCGGGATCGAAAATTTCGATCTTTAAGTCTCCGAAAATATGCCGCCGCCTCTGGTAGTACGTAATGAAAGCATCAGTCGGACGACTAGGTCCGACGTATGTTTCGTCACCCTCAGGCCAGCCACCATTGGCATTGAAGTATTGGACGGCTGGTGTTCCTTCGATGAGCGTCGCTTCTTTCTCCATCAACTCGGGCGTGAGAGCGCGCAACGGAGAGACGTCGTCGATGATCCAGATGCCGCGTCCATGAGTAGCCATGACTAGGTCAGATTCTCGTGGATGCACTACCAGATCGCGCACCGCGACGGCGGGAAAATCGCTTCCCTTGTACTGCGCCCAGCGCTGACCCCCATCGACGGAGATCCACAAACCAACTTCGGTGCCGAGAAACAGGAGGTTGCGATCCACCGTGTCTTCCTTGATGACATGGACGTAGCCGCGAACCCCATTCTGTTGCACAGGTAGAGCGGTCCAGGTCTTTCCGTAGTCGGTGGTTTTGTAAGCGTAAGGCTTCATGTCACCAAAAGTGTGGCGATCGAAAGTGGCGTACGCGGTGGCCTCGTCGAAGCGGCTTGCTTCAATGGTAGAAACCCACGAATTCTTTGCCAGATCCGGAACGTTGCCCACGACATTGGTCCAGGTTTTCGCGCCGTCGCGTGTGATTTGGAGATTGCCGTCGTCGGTGCCGACCCAGATGATCTCCCCATTCTTCGGTGATTCTGAAATGGAGTAGATCGAGGTATGCATTTCTGCCGCTGAATTGTCGACGGTGACTCCGCCTGACTCCTCCTGCTTCTGTTTTTCCGGATCGTTGGTAGTGAGGTCAGGAGAAATGCGCTCCCATGACTGACCGTGGTCGCGAGAGCGGAACAGGAACTGCGCACCGATATAGATCGCTCCCTTCTCGTGGGAACTCATGTGGATGGGAGTGTTCCAGTTAAGGCGCAATTTCTTCTCGCCGTACTCTGGAAGGGGCTTGATGTTTCGAGTTTCGTGAGTGTAGCGATTGACGCGGCCGAGCTCACCGCCCTGTGACTCGGCGTAGATGTAGGCGGGATCGGAGGGGTCCTCAAACATCCAGAAGCCATCGCCGTTGTACATGTTTTCCCAACGCGAGTTGGTAACCCCGCCAGGGTAGGATGAGTCACCCACCCAGGCAGAATTGTCCTGCAACCCACCATAAACGTGATAAGGATTGGCGTTATCCACGCTCACGTGATAGAACTGCGAAACCGGCAAATTGAACTGGTGCTTCCAACGGGTTCCGCCGTCTTCGCTGCGCCAGAGGCCGCCGTCATCGCCTGCATAAACTACATTGGGATCGGCCGGATCGATCCATATGTCGTGAAAATCGCCATGGGCTCCGCTGGAAACGACGCTGAAACTCTGCCCGCCATTCACGCTTAGCAACAGCGGTCCATCCGGTTTGAAAATCTTACTCTCATCCTTAGGATCGACGATCAGATTGCCGAAATAGAAAGGACGCCAGATCACAAACCGGCTGGAGTCCAAGCGTGTCCAAGTCTTGCCGCCGTCATCAGAACGAAAGAGCGCACTCTTTTTTGACTCGATGTTGGCGTAAACAACTTGCGGCTTGGCGGGCGCTACGGCCAGCGCAACTCGTCCCCACGGCTTTTCCGGCAATCCCTTGCTATTGCTGTCATTGAGTTCCGTCCAATGCTCGCCGGCGTCGGTGGATTTGTACATTCCGCTACCTGGACCACCCGACCGGAATGTCCAGCCTTTACGGCGGAAATCCCACAGAGATGCAAAGATAGTATTGGGTTCCCGCGGGCTCATAGCGATAAGACCACAGCCCGTCGAAGCATTAGCCCCAGCGAGGACCTTCCTCCAGGTCTTGCCTCCGTCGGAGGTCTTGTAAACGCCACGCTCATCGTTGTCATCCCACAAATGACCGGTCGCGCAAGCGTAAACAGTGTTGCTGTCCTTGGGATCAACTAAGATCTTCGCGATGTGCTCGGAATCCTGCAGTCCCATGTTTGTCCAGTTTTCGCCGCCATCGGTGGACTTGTAGACTCCATCCCCAACCGAAACGCTGTTTCGCACCCACGACTCCCCGGTGCCAACCCAAACGATCTTGGAGTTCGATGGGTCAATGGCGACCGCGCCAATGGACTGAACATTCTGCCGGTCGAACACCGGCTTGAACGTGGTGCCGCCATTCACAGACTTCCATACGCCACCACTCGCTGAACCCGCAAACACTGTAAGCCGTCCATTTTCAGTCACGGCCGCGACAGCCGCAATGCGTCCGCTCATAGTGGCGGAGCCAATGTTGCGAGCGGGCAGTCCTGAAATCGTGGCGGCGTCGAACTTGATTGGTGCCTGGGCGGAAACAGCGATCGACAGAAACAACATTCCCGTGGCCAATCCCAGGTTACGGGCACAGCGTGCACGAGCAGTCATCTGTAAGAATCCTCTTAAGGGAATCCAAGTCATTAGCAACGATAGGGCCGGTTAATTCTTCGCGGTTTCCTGCTTTTGAGGTGCTTCCTTCTTGAGAGACGCCGGAACCGCGAACTCGGAAGTTTCCAGTGGCACATTCACCTCGATCTTTTCGTAAGTAACGTACTGCCAGGAACTGGGATCATTCTTGGGGCCGGAAGCCACCGAGAACGGGAACATCACACCGCCAGCCTGCTTATAAGAACCGAGATCGATGACATTTTCCCGGATCGAGCCGCGAATAAATTCCTGCGTCTCTTTACGGATTTCAAGATACGTGTCCGGATCGAGATAGTAATAAACGATGTCACCGTTCTTCAGTGTGACCTTCAACCGAAGGGCATCATCGCCATCGACGACGTCGTGACCCAGGTACTCGACTCTGTTCCCTTTTTCCTGGTAGTCGACCAACGGCCCGTCGAAATCCGCGTCAATTAGAAGGTCCCGCATATCGTCGTCTCCCATGAGCATGGGGTCCTTCTTCCCGCCGAAGGGCTCGATTTGCCAACCTGTCGACCCGTCATAGGCCTGGACGGCGGTCATACCCTGAATGGAAAAAGTCTCTCGCACCAGTTTCGGACGCATATTCTCCTGGCTCACCCTGCCGGGAGGGAGGCTTGGACCCTCTATTTTGCCGGTCATGCGCACCGTTTTGATCGCCTTCATCTTGTCCATTCCACCTTTAGCCTGAATGTTCTTATTAACCAGTTCGTCGGCGGTTTGGGACATCCCCAAAAGACTCCAACAAAGTATTGCCAGCAGGACTATCGAATTACGGCGCATGCCAAGAGCTCCTCTGAAAGATTGCACGGGGACAAAACTGTCCTTCACGTCCCTTCGACGTGCTTGTCGGTGGTTTGTAACCAAATTGTCCGGAATAATAATGAAAACAGAGTCGGATTTTGGGGAGGTCTGATCCATCACGCGCGACTACGGTCTGAAAACCATCGGCTTTGGGACTGCCTACTCTATTCGATTCTTCAGCCGATGACAAGACAGCCATCCTCGATACGATTCGAACATTTGCTATTCTTCTTTCTTGTTTTCTTGCAAACTCGAATTTCCGTCCAGCATTCTGGAATCGGCAGCTTACTACCCATCGCGTGTCAGCAATGAGACTTTGGAAGTTCAAGAAATCAAATCGATACACTGATTCTGAGCATCTAACGCCGACCATGAGGAAATGGCAATATGAACCGACCTTTAGCTTTAATTTGCGCGCTTCTGCTGGCGGCTTGCGTGCACGCCCAACAAGACGCCGCTCCCGTCGAGCCAATGGATCAAACTCCGCTGTTCCACGTCAAGGTAATTTCGCGCAGCACCAAAGCGGTGAATTATCGCCATCGTGGCGGCTCCACAACCGTGGATTTCAAAGGGACTGCCCTCATGCCCGAGGCCAGCGGCCGGGCCAAGGTCGACAGCAAAGCAGGACGCCTGGAGATTAACGCTGAATTCGCCCGCTTCCAGCCGGCAACCACGTTTGGCCCGGAATACTTGACCTATGTGCTTTGGGCCATCACGCCCGAGGGCCGTGCTGTGAACCTGGGAGAGATCGTGCCCAACAGCGCAGGGAAGATTAGCCTGAACGTCACAACCCAGCTCCAGGCCTTCGGCTTGATCGTGACCGCGGAACCTTATTTTTCCGTGACCCGGCCCGGCGATAAGGTGGTCGCGGAAAACATCATCCGCCAAGAGACCAAGGGTCTGGAACAACCCATTGACGCGAAGTTCGAGATGCTCGAATCCGGACAATATACCGTGGATATGCCGGCAACACAGCTTCCCGCGACCACGGCTGATCGCAAGACTCCGCTCGACTTGCTTGAAGCGCGCAATGCCGTGGCCATTGCCAAAGCAGCCGGGGCGGATCAATATGCGCCCGATACGCTGAAAAAAGCTGAAAATCTTCTTGCCCAAGCTGAGGACTACCTGCGCCGGAAACAGGGCAGAACTCCCATCGGCACGGTGGCCCGCGGGGCTACTCAAACCGCCGAAGACGCGCGGGTGCTGACTCTGCAAAAGAAAGAGCAGGAAAGGATCGCGGCGGAAAAGCGCGCCATGCAGGAGGCCCGAGAGAAGGCCGAAGCGGAAGCGAAAGCATCGGCTGAAGCGGAAACGCAAGCCAAAACTCAGGCTGAGGAAGACGCCCGCAGGCGTGCTCAGGCCGAAGCCGAACAGGCGACGGCGGAAAAAGCCAGAACCGAAGCCGAGCTGCAGCAAGCCAAGGCCGACGCAGGCCGGTCGGCAGCATTGGCGGAGCAGCAGAAAGCCCAAGCTGCAGCAGCAGAAGCGATTCGTCAAAAGGAAGAAATACGGCAGCGTCTTCTAAAGCAGCTCAACCAGGTTTTGGAAACCAAAGACACAGACCGCGGCCTGGTAGTCAGCATGCCGGACGTGCTCTTCGACACCGGTCAGTACACCCTAAAGCCTGCAGCCCGAGAGCGGCTGGCTAGAATTTCAGGGATCGTGCTCGCCTATCCGGATCTTAGACTGGAAATCGAAGGCCATACTGATAGCATCGGCAGCGAAGAGTTCAACCAGTCGCTCTCTGAGAAGCGCGCCGCGACGGTGAGAGACTACCTGGTCAATGCCGGAGTACCGATCAACAGCGTAATCGCGCGCGGCCTGGGCAAGAATAATCCGATAGCCGATAACTCCACCGCCGCGGGTCGAAAACTGAACCGCCGCGTGGAGATGATCGTTTCCGGTGATGTAATCGGGAACCAGGTGGGACCGAACCCGAATCCCGGAGGTCCGCAATAGGAGGAGCAACCGTCGGACGGATCTTCGATTGCGATGGGAGCAGAATCTCGCTCTGGTATGAGGCCGCTACGCAGCTCCTAACTATGCTGCCTTCTTTTCGCGCCTTACCCTTGCCCATCGTGCCCGCTGCGCTGCCGCGATCTTCTTCCGGGCGGCAACCGATAAGCGTGACCGCTTAACGGTTCCCTTGTTCCCATTGGCCCCAGGCTCCACAATTTTGGTCAGAGTGGCTACGGCCTCTCGAAGGCGTTTCAATTGTTTCTGCTCCTTGCGGAGTTCCTTCAACACACGACGAGTAAGGTTGTTCATAGTTAGTCCTCTAGATAGGTCAGTTCCAAGGCGTTCCCTGCGTCATTCGCGGCCGTCCGCAAGTAGGAACGGTAGTTCTTACCGGCGCCTCGACCGCACAGATCACATCGCGTCTACCTCTTGATGTCGCGGCAAAGCATTATACCCCTCAAACCCTTAGCAATAGGGCTAGTCCGGCGGAAGATCCGGGGTCAATCGAGCTTGACCCCGGTGTGAGCTTCTTGTCGCGTTAGTTAGTGAAGGATGAACTTAGCAAGCTGCTAAGTATGCAAGGAGGCCAAAATGAAACCGCATCCCTTCGCCTTGTTGGTAATCACAGTTTTAATCGGCAGCGGCAGTCTGGCCGCCTTTTGGTTTGATGCCCCTCGTGGAAGCGACCAGCACGCTAAGAAACAAGGTTTGAGGAACAGCGATCAGGCTGAGGCCACGCTGACGGCGAAGCGTATGTACGCTTCGGCGCAGGCATCGTATGACGAACATAACTACCAGGACGCTCTCGAGACTCTTAATGAAGCTGTGCGGTTGGACCCAAGTTCCGCGCCTTCCACACTGCTGAGAGCGCTTACCTACTTTCAAATGGGCAAATACAATGAAGCTGCCCACGACTTCACCGTCGACATTCAGCTTGAGCCCAGCCCCGGCGCTGCCTATTTTCTCCGCGGGCAATGCTATCTCAAATTGGCAAGCTATCAGAGTGCGGTCAGCGATTTTCAAAAGACAGCCGAGCTGGATGCGAATCTACGTGCTCAAGCGATGGCATGGTTGCGGAAAGCCCAAGCTGCCTCTCTTGCGGGAGGAAGTCACCGGAAGACTTCCTCTGCTGCGGACGCAGCATGAGTCTCAACAGTCGACGCAGGCCTTACGACTATCTCTGGTCGACTTCTCCCAGCGGAACAACCTTCGTACCCGTACGAAATTTCTTATAATCCCTATAGGTCACATCCTCTTCCACGTTGTAGTCCTTCAGGAGGGCCAGCCGCACGTCGACTTTCACGGCCACGTGCTTGGGCAGCCAGGCTTCTTCGTTGACCCGAGTCTGTTCGACCACTACGCGTGAGCCCTTGTGGATTCGTGCCAGAAACCAGCCGAGCGAGACCGTGTCGATGCACTGCGCGTCAAGTTTCACCCATTGTGATTCGGCTTCGTCGATCCACACCCGGAAGCGGAATTTGAGCAAAATCTTGGCTTCTTTGCTATGCGGCTCGAACCCGGGGCGAGGATCGGCGTCGATCACGTAGGTCTTACGTCCCTCGAGATCGTCAATGCCGGCAAGCTGGAAATTGTAGGCGTCGGTCACCTCCCGCACAAATTGGCGGTCCTTTTCCCGGTTTTTCTGCTCCATTTCGAGGCGCTTCTGGCGCTGATCTTCAGTCTCGTTCTTCCGCTTGTCGATGATCTTCTGAATTTTTTGCTCTTCCTTGGCCGCGTCCTTCTCCGAAAGCGGCTTGTCGTCTTTGGCGATGAGACGCTGCACTTGTTCGTTGTAGAGCATCATGACTTCGTAGGTCTTGGATTCGATGGACCGAAACTCGCCCTTTCTGTTCAGCTTGTGCTCTTCCTCGCGTTGAACATAGGTGTAGTTGCGTTGCTTCTTATCGTTTTCCACGTCGTTTTCGGCTGCCTGGCGGATGAGGTCTTTAATTTGGTCGTTGGTAAGCGTGGCGACGTTTTGGTCTGCGGGTTTGACTTCGGTCGATGCGGCGCGGATGGCGCCCGCCTGAGCCCATGAAGTCCTGGCGAACATGGCCAGGAGCAAAAAAATGACTATCTGCCTCACCTGCATAGTTACGCAACAGGAACCCGGCAAGTTCCAACAAGTCTCGTTTCCCGCCAGAACTCACGACGACTTTGCGGACTTGTGCGACTTGCCCGTGCATTCTGCCTCGAATAGTCTTTCGTCTATCCGGTGCAGCCGCTTTTCAATGCCCGGCCGCAACAGCTTGGTATGAGGGATCTCGAACAAATAATCCACAATGAACCAGATCGGTCTCTCCGTAGTCATCCATTCCAGATGATCGAAGCGGGTCAGGTTTACGGGACGGGAAAATGTACGCAGCGTACGCTCCCGCCGCAAGTTGAAATAGAGGTTGAAGTAACTCATGGCCAGCTCGCGCAAAGAGCGGTAGACGGGTTCGCGGTAACGGCAGCCGGCATAATTCGATTTCGCAATTGCGCCCCAATGCCCATCGATGCGATAGATGGCAAGCACATGGTCGGTATCATGCTCGGCTTCTAAGTCCCAGATCAGCGGCGGGAAGCCGTTTGCACGCAATGCGGCCGCAGCGAAGATCGCTCCTTCGAGACAGTGGGAAGTTTCCTCGCGTAGCACGAGGCGCGGCGACCAGGCGGTGTCCTCCAGGTGATATGGCGTCTCGTCGAGGAAACGTTGAATGCCGTACGGATCTTTGAAGCTGCGCAGCTTGCGAAGTTCGGCGGGCGTGAAGCGGTTGTTGGCCTCGGCCATCGTTATCCGCAGTTTAGACGATTGGTAGACAGAAGCGCATTAACCACGTAGGACACAGAATTGTTGGATGCCAGGGCTGCTTTCAATAGCTTCCTGATTTAACTCATCCAAATATCTGCGCCAGCTCCGTCGGGGTGTCCACCACGACATCCGGCGGAGCTTCGCACAGCGTGTGCGGAGCAAAACCATAGGTGACGCCGCAGGTCCACAGACCAGCATTGCGGCCGGTGATCACATCCACGGAGGAATCTCCGACGATGACGGCTTCTTCGGAACGCGTGCGAGTTTGATCCAGCAAAGTGCGCGCACCCAACGGGTCCGGCTTCTTGGTGGCGAAGCTGTTACCGCCGTAAACGTGGACGAAGAACTCGGCCAGTCCCAGGGCCTCCACGATGGCACGCGACGGATGTACCGGCTTGTTGGAGAGAACGGCCATCTGGCGGCGACCGCCATTGGAGTTGCGGACGGCGGCGAGAGTCTCCGAAATCCCGTGGTAGAGGTGCGTGTGATCGAGCTTGTGGACGCGATAGTAGGCCAGAAAGTATTCCACAGCCGTCTTCACTGAAGCTTCATCCTTGGGGTCACCCAGGGCGCGCCTGATCAGCACGGGGGCGCCATCTCCCACGTACGAAGCGATTACCTCACCCGGCAATTCGGGACGTTTGAAGTGCCTGAGTGTCGCGTTAACCGAATGAACCAGGTCCAGCCGCGAGTCGATCAACGTGCCGTCGAGATCAAAGATAATCAATTTGATCTTTCGGGGATCGAATTGGCGGTGGAACTTGATCATTCATCTACCGTTACTCCAGTATATTCGCGACCCCTCGTCTGGATTTACAATGCATCTGCGGGTTTCAAACTCGCCAGCAGGAGAACGGATGGCGACGCTAAAGACAGATCCCAAACCAGCCAGCCTGACCGACAGCGATATCAAGAAATCCAGCAAAAGCTATGAGGGCCTCTCCCCCCAGCAACTGATTGAAGCCTACCGCATCATGTTCACCTCTCGGCGCATCGACGATCGGGAGATCATGCTCAAGCGTCAGCAAAAGATCTTCTTCCAGATATCCGGCGCGGGGCATGAAGCGGTGGGCGTGGCCGCGGCTCTTGCCCTGAAGACGGGTTACGACTGGTTCTATCCTTACTATCGGGACCGCGCGCTCTGTCTCACGCTGGGTGCCACTCCTTACGAAATGTTCTTGCACGCCATGGGCGCGGCTGACGATCCCAGCTCCGGTGGCAGGCAGATGCCCTCGCACTGGAGTTATCCGCGACTTCATATCGTCACCGGATCGTCGCCCACGGGAACGCAGATTCTGCAGGCTGTAGGCTGTGCCGAAGTGGGCCGTTACCTGACTGCCCATCCCCAAGCAGCCAGGAAGAGCAACGGCGATTATCGCCAGTTCAAGGAAGCGGTCTTCCACCCGGACGAGGTCACCTACGTTTCCCTCGGCGATGGCACCACCAGCGAAGGCGAGTTCTGGGAGGCGCTGAATACTTCGTCCAACCTCCGGCTGCCCCTGATATTCGTGGTGCAGGACAACGAATACGCCATCTCGGTGCCCGTCGAAGTGCAGACTGCGGGCGGAAACATCTCACGCCTGGTCTCGGGCTTTCCCGACTTTCACTTCGAAGAGGTTGATGGGACGGACCCCGTGACGAGTTATGCCGCGTTCACTCGCTCGGTCGCGTACTGTCGCGCCGGGCATGGTCCGGCGTTTATCCACGCCCACGTAATCCGGCCGTATTCGCACTCGCTTTCCGACGACGAGCGGCTTTACCGCCCAGATGCTGAACGCCAGCGTGATGCTGCCCGTGATCCCATCTCGCGCATGCAGATGTTTCTCATCCGCGAAGGTATTCTCGACGAAAAGGGCATCAACCGGCTGGAGAAGCAGGTCGACGATAGTCTGCAAGAAGCGGTTGATCAGGCCCTCAAGGCCGCTCCGCCCACGCCTGACACAGTCACCAGGTTTGTCTATTCACCGCATCTCGATCCCACATCCTCCGCCTTTGAGACCCAACCTGTGGCTGCAAAGGCGGAAGCGCCATCCGCCGATGGCAAGAAGATCGCGCCAAAGACAATGGCCGATCTGATCAACGCTACCTTACGCGACGAGATGCGGCGCGATGAACGCATTGTGATTTTCGGCGAAGATGTGGCCGATTGCAGCCGGGAACAGTATTTGCAACAGAAGACGGTTAAGGGCAAGGGCGGCGTGTTCAAGTTGACCGCAGGATTGCAATCTGACTTCGGCTCAGATCGCGTATTTAACTCGCCGCTGGCCGAGGCCAACATAGTCGGACGTGCCACGGGGATGGCTACTCGCGGACTCAAGCCGGTGGTCGAAATCCAGTTTTTCGATTACATCTGGCCGGCCATGATGCAATTGCGCAATGAGTTGCCGCTGATCCGCTGGCGCTCGAACAATGGATTCTCGGCCCCATGCGTGATACGAGTGGCCATCGGCGGATATCTGACTGGCGGGGCCATCTATCACTCCCAGTGCGGCGAGAGCGTGTTTACGCATATCCCCGGATTGCGCGTCGTGTTTCCCTCAAACGCGCTCGATGCGGCGGGCTTGCTGCGCACCGCAATTCGCTGCGACGATCCTGTTCTCTTCCTCGAGCACAAGCGCCTCTACCGTGAAACCTATGGCCGCGCAGCATATCCGGGGCCGGATTACATGGTCCCATTCGGCAAGGCAAAAATCGTGCAGCCGGGAACCGACCTATCCATGGTTACCTACGGAGCAGTGGTGCCGCGCGCTCTGCAGGCCGCACAGAAGCTGGAGCGCGAGCATGGCGTCAAGGTCGAGTTGATTGACCTGCGCTGTCTGAATCCTTTCGACTGGGAGACGATTGCCGCCTCTGTCCAAAAAACCAACCGTGCAGTAGTTGCGTATGAGGACACTTTAAGCTGGGGCTACGGCGCAGAGATTGCGGCCCGCATTGCCGATCAAATGTTTGACCATCTGGACGCCCCGGTACGGCGCGTCGCCGCCCAGGACACCTACGTTGCCTATCAGCCCATTCTGGAGAATGCCATCCTGCCCCAGGTGAACGACCTGTTTCGGGTGATGAAGGAACTGGCGGAGTATTAGCGCACTGATGAACTACTGAAACTTTCCAATGGCTTAACTTTGGATTCCTTCAGGATGAGGACTATCGGCGCGGCTCAGAGTAATTCAGTGCGCAGCCTGCGATCTTTGGGAAAGAAAATCGTCACGGCACTGTTTGGCGGCAGAGAGTAACTCTGCAAACTCCGGAGTGCCCCGTAGCTTCGCCCACACGGACTCGTTCTGCAAACCCGCGTATGCGCAAAAGTGCGCGGCGATCGAACTCCTGAGCATTTGTACGGCTAAATCTTTCTTCCCGCAAAACAGAAGGTCGCCCCCAACCACATATCGTGGTTCTGGGTCTGAATCTGCGAGTAGACTGGCCACGTTTTCCCGGGCGAGGGACGCCGCATCGGCGGACGAGGGGTTTTCGATGCACGCCGCCATCATGCGAAAATCCCAACCACCTGGATCCTTGAATTTCTCGGCGATTTCCTTCGCCTGAACTAATTTTCCCTCGCGGATGTAGTGGCGCATAAGGTTGTCATATGCATACACCGATCCAGCATCGAGCTGAAGAAAATCCATCGCCCGCGCGTAGTTACCAAGTTGGTCGAACGTTAATAGGCACCCGCGCAGCATAAAGTTCCCGGAATCCAGGGCCAAGGCGGTGTCACACTCGTGGGCGGATTCGTCGACCGCTCCTCCATAGCGAAGGACATATGCCAGGGCAAAGTGCGCTTGTGCATTCTCTGGATGCCGTGTCACCAGCGTCTTCGCGTCCTGATAGGCCTTGACCAACTCACCTTGTTCGACCCGATTGGTGATTAGCCACGCGACCGCAAAACTGTAATTGGGGTCAAGGGAGATCGCCCGCTCCAGCGCTGCGTCTGAACGCTTGCGCATGGCCTCGCCACCGTTCGAATAGGCCCCATCGTAGTGGTAGCGAAGTCCAAGATAGCCCCAGGCGGGCGCGTAGGCAGGGTCCAGTCCCACCGCGCGCTCCAGCATGGCGATGGCATCTTTGTTGGGAAGAGGATCATGCGGCAGCGCGATACTGCGAAGATAGAGATCGTAGGCTTCTTCGTTCTTGGGATGAGTGCCAGCTTCTCCTGAATCCGTTCCCGCGCCGAGAGCGGGGACCAGTCCTTGGCGAACTTTGGCTGTGATCTGGCTCCGCATGGCGATCATGTCGGGAGCGGCAACGGTGATGGTGTCGCGCCAAAGCGTCCGATTGTCGGCGATGTCCACGGCTTCGAGCGTGATCTGAATCTGATCGCCTTCTTTCATGTAGTGCCCAGTGACAACGTTGGTCACATGCATGGCCTTGCCGGCTTCCTGCAAGTCGAGACTGGGCGAGTCGTACTTACTGGTGGTAGCGAACGGGCGTATGGATAGGGAGCGAACATAACTGAGCGTAGTGGCGATTTCATCGGCCAGAGCCACGCGCAGAAAATCAACATCCTTGTCGGAGCCCAGGTTCTGCAAAGGCAGAACGGCTACGGTTTTCTGACTGGCGGTGGCCACAGTGGGTGCGGAGCGCTTGACGAACCAGAAAAAAGCAGCCAGCACCACGACCGCAACCGCGGCAAGTACTCCGACGATCTTCGTATAGGAACGGGCATAGGACCGGCCTTGCCTTGAAGCCGCAGGCACTTTGTCTACAGTTGCGCCGGCCGACGCCGATGACGACGATGGTGACGGAAGCGGCACGGCGGACGAACCGGATGACGGTTTTGGTGTAACCCGAGAGGCGCTTTCCTGCAAGGTCGCCACTGACCCCGAACTACCTCGTGCGCCTGGCCGCGACTCCGTTTCCCGTTTCAGCCGTTTTAAGTCAGCCCGCATATCCGCGGCGTGCTGGTATCGCAGATCGAGGTCCTTTTCCAGTGCCTTGTTGATGACGTCTTCCAGCTTGGGCGGAAGGTCGGGGTTCAGACGCACCGCAGAAACCGGATCACGATCCAGAATTTCGTGCGAGATCACGCCCGACGTTTCCCCGCGGAAGGGCAGCGTGCCCGTAGCCATCTCATACAGCACCGCGCCGAAGGAAAATAGGTCGCTGCGAGCATCCAGTTCCTTCGCCCGCACCTGTTCAGGAGACATGTAAGCGACCGTCCCGAGGGTGGAACCGGGACTGGTCAGGTGCTCCTCGTTGAGCGTCTCCTGGGCCGTTGGTCCTGCTGCGTCTAATCCTCTGCCGACTGCTGGCATCACTTTCGCCAGACCGAAATCGAGAATCTTGGCATGTCCGCGCTTGGTGATAAAGATATTCGCGGGCTTGATGTCGCGGTGGATGATGCCTTCCGCGTGAGCGGCGTCGAGCGCGTCGGCAATTTCTATTGCCAGCCCGAGCAGAACATCCGTCTCAATGGGTCTTCCTGCGATACGATGCTTCAGTGTTACCCCGTCGAGAAACTCCATGACGAGGAAGGGGTGGCCGTCCTGCTGCCCGACTTCATAGATGGTGCAGATATTGGGATGATTGAGTGCTGATGCTGCCTGCGCCTCTCGTTGAAACCGCGCCAACGCTTGAGCGTCTTTGACCACGTCATCAGGCAAAAACTTCAGGGCGACAAAGCGGTGGAGGTTTACATCCTCGGCCTTATAAACAACCCCCATGCCACCCCCACCAAGCTTTTCGGCGATCCGGTAGTGCGAGATGGTCTGGCCGACTATCAAACATCACCCGCCTGAGACAAACGGGAAACCGTCCTGGGACAGGGACTTAGGTCACTTTTTATCGACTCACGACCCAAAATATGTCTCGCTTTCCATGTCTCACCTGTGCTAGACTCACTTCAATAAGTTAGCAACTCCCCTGTGGTTTCTCCCGAAATTTCAGACTGACATTCAGACCCTAACGGAGGCAATATGCGTGGTTTTATCTTGGCCGCGTCGGGCGGATTCCACTGGAAGGTGCGCTCATCTGTAGACCTCAGGACGGGCCAGCCGTTACCCGCACGCAAACAGCAGTCTATTCTTCTCGCACGCAAGGACGAAGTTTACACCTCGACCGAGTGCTCCGCTGTCGAACAACTTTACATCAACAAGAAGAAACAGGTCGAGCAATGGGAGAAGGATGCGGCGGCAGGAATCGTCGTCGAGCGTCCCGAAGCGGAGATGACGGTCACAGAATTCTACGAGCGAAAGTTTCTGCCCTGGCTCGAATTGATGGTCGCGACAGGTCAGAGGAGCCACGCTACCCTGGTCTCCTGTAAACGGTACTGGAATACGTACCTCGCGGATCACTTCAACGGGACGAAGACGTTCAAGAATTACCAGCCGTACGTCGGCCAGCAGTTCCTCGAATCTCTCGCCAAGGATGACGGCACGCCTCTCGGAAGCAACACGGTCAAGCATATTCACTCGACTGCCAGCGGCATCTTCGCCCGTGCGATCTGTTCGATAAAAAATGTCACGGACAAGAAAGATATCGCCGTTCTCAATCCGTGGCACTCGATCAGAGTCGGAGACGCTCCCGCCATCTCAGCCGAGCAAGGCCCAGCCGCGAGTGAGAAGGAAGTCGAAATCATCATCGCGAATCTAGAGACTGAGCGGGGCGGACGGGATGACTGGAATGTCCAGTTGGCACAGACCGCACTCGCTGTCGGAATCTACGCTGGCCTTCGTCCGAGTGAGATCGCTGGGCTGAAATGGGAGTCGATCAATTTGGACGAAGTCTATTTGACCGTCTGCCGAGCCCATGTCTACGGCAAGACGAAAGAGAAGACAAAGACGAAGCGGAATCGAGTCGTCCACTATGACGACAGGTTGACGGGGATTCTGCGGGCGTGGTGGGGAGTGAACGGTTCGCCGCAGTCAGGTTGGGTATTCCCGAACAGGGACGGCAATCCAGTCAACATGTCTTCTTTGATTGACCGCATCATCGCTCCGAACTGCGAAAAAAACGGGGTTGAATGGAATGATTTTTATTCCCTCCGTCGCGGGGCGATTACCGACCGTGTCAACCGAGGGGGCGACTGGTCTTTGGAAGCAGTCGCTGAGTTTTCAGGAAATTCTACGTTGGTGATCCAAAAACATTACTGGAACAAAGGAAACTCCCCGCTGAGTCACGGGGCGCGGGAACAGGACAGGCGGAAGGCGCTGGAGGACAGACACGAGGCGAATAGGCTGGAACTTGCTGGGGAAGTGAATCGGGAGGTCGCCCGATGACCGACAGACAGAAGACAGCATTGAGGAAATTCGCAGGCAAGGTCAAACCGATACTCGGTAAAGGGCTGACAGTCGAAGCGTCTGAGGACGGGCTTTCACTGACGATTAAGGTGCGCTACATCGATGCGGGGAATGAGTGGATGACGTACGCCGATGTCGCAGCGTATTGCAATGTCGATGTCAAGACAGTTCGCTACTGGACGAGGGCGAGGACGAAAGCGGCAAGCACGCTTCCCGTTTCCTGAGACGAAGGAACTCGCTGGCCCCCGTGTCCGCAGGAACGAACTCGTCGCATGGTGGAACAAGATGCAAGAGAAGTAGGCCGAGTGAGAATGCCAAGGACGTCGGCCCCGATGGTCGTGAGTGAGCCAGCCTACAGCAGAAATTTATTTAGAAATAGGGCTGGGACCGCGAGAGATTCCGGCGGCTAGTTCCCTCCACAGCACTGCGTAGGTAGAGTGGGATTAGTGCCCAATCTGGATATGCGCCGACCGCACTGCGGCTGCAAGTTCTCTGAGCAGTTGCACGGTTTCGTCCCATCCGATACAGGCGTCGGTGATGCTTTGCCCGTAGATGAGGGGCTCCCGGTTTATCAACTTCTGGACTCCTGCCACCAAATTGCTCTCTAGCATCACGCCCATGATGCCGCGGTCTCCACGGACAATCTGGCCGATCACATCGCGACAGACGGCCCGGTTGCCTGGTGTAGTCCTTATGGCTGTTAGCATGGCTGCAATCGATCATGACCTGACGAGAGAGGTTCGCTTTCCCTAACAGGGCGCATGCCTGGCCAACCGAAAGGTGTGAAGCTGAATTATAGATTGATCGGGCATATGCGCTGTTGAGGACTGCCGACCTGCACACCTGCTGCGCCCCCGTGCGGGCGACGTCGTAATTGTCGCGGGTCAGTTATTAAGCCGCTCTGTTGGGGGGCAGTCCGGCACACAGTTGGCACTTCGACCGAGCCGAAACATCGAGAATTGCAGCAACCTGGCTGTTGGAATGTCAGTGGGAGTTCCTTCCCTGAGACCGGCTTCTGAGGGCTTGACGGTTTCCTCTGCTTTCGCCTCCATCCCGGGATTCGAAATCCCTTGTTTTGAATGCGAGGTGAGCAAACGGTGCGCGACAGAAGACCCAGATCGGAAAACGCCGGCGTAAAAAGAGTCACCCAACTGAAGCATAAGCTTGACACGACTGCTCCGCGCGAGGAGGTTGAAAGCTCGTGAAGTGGATGAGAAATGACCTCTAGCAGTTTCCTTGCCACGGGCCGCCGGTTCAGCGGGTTCACTCACTTCAGGAGACTAGGATTCCAGCAGCGCTCGTAACTTGTGAGCGTATCTGCGGCTCGATGTGACCACCGTTCCTTCTGCGAGTACGATGTCGTAAACC
>Ga0210408_10001199_pt1 | contig 27961 bp, 32 predicted proteins | sample IncBWH4MmetaG_FD_155471 | JGI IMG/M metagenome (GOLD analysis project Ga0210408, IMG submission 155471) | Forest soil microbial communities from Barre Woods Harvard Forest LTER site, Petersham, Massachusetts, United States - Inc-BW-H-4-M | ecosystem: Environmental > Terrestrial > Soil >...
CGCACCGCCGATGCCGCGACAGCGCGGATCTCAACTTCAGTTCTTGCTCTTGTCCACCAAGGCGCCCTTCTTGATCATCGAGATCGCGCTTGCGCGATCTCGCAAACAAGAATCGTGGATCAAGCCCTAGTTCTTCGACTTGTCCACCAAGGCGCCCTTCTTGATCCACGGCATCATCTCGCGCAGGCGCACGCCGACCTCCTCGATCGGATGCTGCGCGAGCTTGGCGCGGGTCGCCTTGAACGAGGTCTGGTTGACCCTGTTCTCCAGCATCCAGTCACGCGCGAAGCGGCCGGACTGGATGTCGGCGAGCACGCGCTTCATTTCCTGCTTGGTCTCGTCGGTGACGATGCGCGGGCCGGTGACGTATTCGCCGTATTCGGCGGTGTTGGAGATCGAGTAGTTCATGTTGGCGATGCCGCCTTCATAGATCAGGTCGACGATCAGCTTCACCTCGTGCAGGCACTCGAAATAGGCCATCTCGGGCGCGTAGCCGGCTTCCACCAGCGTCTCGAAGCCGCCCTTGATCAGCTCGACCAGGCCGCCGCAGAGCACGACCTGCTCGCCGAACAGGTCGGTCTCGCATTCCTCCTTGAAGGTGGTCTCGATGATGCCGGCGCGGCCGCCGCCGATTGCGGAGGCATAGCTGAGGCCCAGATCATGGGCGTTGCCGGAGATGTCCTTGGCGATCGCGATCAGGCAGGGCACGCCGCCGCCGCGCTGATATTCCGAGCGCACGGTGTGGCCCGGGCCTTTTGGCGCGATCATCAGCACGTCGAGATCGGCGCGCGGCTCGAGCAGGTTGAAGTGGACGTTGAGGCCGTGGGCGAACACCAGCGCCGCGCCCTTCTTCATGTTGTCATGCAGATGCTCGCGATAGATGTCGCCCTGCAGCTCGTCCGGGGCGAGCACCATCACGAGGTCTGCCCCTTTCGCAGCCTCGGCGACTTCCATCACCTTGAAGCCGGCCGCTTCCGCCTTCTTGGCCGAGGCCGAGCCCTTGCGCAGCGCGATCATGACCTCCTTGACGCCGGAATCCTTCAGGTTCAGCGCATGGGCATGGCCCTGGGCGCCATAGCCGACGATGACGACCTTCTTGCCCTTGATCAGGTTCAGGTCGGCGTCGCGATCGTAATAAACACGCATGGTCGTTTCCTCACAGGTAGCCAGAAATGGCAGGTGAATCACAGGGTTGGAGAGGTGGGCGCCGGTCGGCCCGGAACGGGATTGCCGGCGTTGTCTAGACATATTCGCAAATTCGGGAAACCCCCTTCTCGCATCACATTCAGTCCATGATGACGGGATAGAGCGAGGCGAGCAGCAGCAGCGCCATGACGATGTTGAAGGTCCGCACGGCGCGTACGGAGGTCAGCACCGGCCGCAGCGCGCTGCCGAACAGCGCCCAGGCCACGGTCGAGGCCGTGCCGACCACGAGGCTGATGGCGGTCTGCATCGCGATGTTCCAGGGGAAGCGCGCAATCGCCGCATAAGCGGTGATGTTGGCGATCACCATCACCCAGCCCTTGGCGTTGACCCACTGGAACATCGCCGCGCCCCAGAAGGTCATGGGCCCTCCTCTCTTGTCCTCGCCCGTCTTCGGCGGCCCGGAGAGCGCGATCGCCGCGGCGAGATAGATCAGATACGCCGCGCCCAGATATTTCAGGATGGTCTGCAGGACCGGATAGGCGATGAACACCGTGCCGAGGCCGAGCCCGACCGTGCCGACCATGAACGCAAAACCGATGGTGATTCCGGCGACATGCGGCAACGTCCGCTGAAAACCGTAAGTGACGGCCGACGACAGCAGCATGATGTTGTTCGGGCCCGGCGTGAAGTACATCACCAGCGTGAACAGCAGGAAGGCGATCAGCAGGGATTGCGACATGGCTTACGCAATCTCGGGCACGGGTTGAAAGCGCTTCGACAGCACCATGATGGCGATGCCGCCGATCACCGTGAGCATGCCCGCGAGCCTCAAGGGGCCGAAACGCTCGCCGAACACGATCGAGGACGCCGCCGAGCCGACAAAGGGCACCAGCAGCGCGAACGGCACGACCTGCGCCGCCGGATAGTCCCGCAGCAGGCGGCCCCACAGCCAATAGGCAATCGCGGTCGAGATGCCGCCGAGACCGAGCATGCAGACGAGCGTGGCGAGCGACATGTGCAAGAGCGCCAGGAATGTCGGCTGCGGTCCATCCGTGACCAGCGCCAGCGCGAACAGCGGGATCGCCGCCGTCAGGCACAGCCACGCGAACAAATCGAACATCGGCACGGCCTGCGCACGGCGCAACAGCAGGTTTCCGATCGCAAAGCTGACCGGCGAGATCAACAGCACCGCAAAGGCGCCGATGCTGAAATCATAGCCGACCGTGCCGCAGATCATCAGAATGCCCGCAACCGAAATGCCGATGCCGATCGCCTGCATGGGCGTCGGCCGTTCGCCGAACACGATCGCGGCGAGCGCGATGGTCAGCGGCGCCTGGCCTTGCACGATGACGCTGGAGAGGCCGACCGGGACCCCGTTCGCGATGCCATAGGCCTGCGACAGGAACTGGCCGAGAAACAGCGTGAGGCTGATGGCGATCAGCAGCGGCCACGACACGTCCGGCCTGCGTACGAACAGGCACGGAGCGGCCGCGATCGCGAAGCGCAGTGCCGTCATCAGCGACGGCGAAAGCTCGTCGAGCGCGATCCGGCTCGCCACGAAGGCAAGCCCCCAGATGACCGCCACGGTGACGGCGATTAAGATGTCGGCGGGCTTCATTGAGTGGTTCTTGTTGTATGGTTCTGCCACAGCTTCGATTCACCTCTCCCCTGCGGGGAGAGGTCGATTGGCCGAGAGCGATGTGAAGCATCGCTGTCGGTCAATCGGGTGAGGAGGCCAGTGCCAATGATAGACCGTAACCCCTCACCCCAACCCTCTCCCAAAGGGAGAGGGAGCACACCTCCGCCGTGATCGACAGCAGAGCCCATGTCAGCCCTGCCCGTTGGACTTCGGTTTCCGCAGCAGATAGGTGCCGTGCAGGGGGGCGTGATAATCGGTCGAGACCAGCGTGAAGCCGACCTCGGTCAGCATGCGCTCGATCACCCAGCCGAAGGTCGAATATTCGTCGCGCATGTGGGTGACGACGCTGTCGCGCGAAAAATCGTGGTTCTTGATATTGAAATCGGCCCACTCCTCGACGTCGCGGTCGGTACCGTCGGGCATCGAGACGAACACGATGTCGCGCAGGTAGAAATGCGCGCCGGGTTTCAGCGCGGCGAGGATCCGCGTCAGCGCCACCGCCTTCCAGAAATCGGGCAGATGGTGCAGCGTGAACTCGCTGACGATGAGGTCATAGGAATTGGGCTTGTAGGCGAAACTCAACAGCCCCGCCGGCTGGGTGCGGATTTGAGCCTTGCGATCGCGTGCGTAGATGCCGGCGAGCGCCAGCATCGCCGGCGAGATGTCGACCGCATCGACCTCGGCGCCCATCAGCGCGGCTTCGGTCGCGAGCACGGCATTGCCGCAGCCGATATCGGCGACCTTCCAGCCGCGTTGCACGCCGAGCGCGACCAGCGCGGCGCGGGCGCGGACGTCGCTGTCGTCGTGACGGTCGTAGATCGAAGCAACCGCGTTATCGAGCCCGATCTGCCGCCGTTGATTGTAGTACCAGTCGCGCGCCAGCATGGCTCACATCCCCTCGGATCCACGCGTGATGGCGGCAACGCCAGTCCGCGACACCTCGACCAGGCCGAGCGGACGCATCAGGTCGATGAACTGGTTGATCTTGGAGGTGTTGCCGGTGATCTCGAACACGAAGCTCTCGATGGTGGCGTCGATGACGCGGGCGCGGAAGGCATCGGCGAGCCGCAAGGTCTCGACGCGATGGTCGCCGCCGCCCCGCACCTTCACCATCGCGAGCTCGCGCTCGATCGAGCGTCCGGTCAAGGTCATGTCGACGACGCGATAGACCGGGACCATGCGGTCGAGCTGGTGCTTGATCTGCTCGATCACCATCTTCGTCCCCGTGGTGACGATGGTGATGCGCGAGAGATGCTTTTGGCTCTCGGTCTCGGAGACGGTGAGGCTCTCGATGTTGTAGCCGCGTCCCGAAAACAGCCCGATCACGCGGGCGAGCACGCCGGGCTCGTTCTGCACCAGCACCGAGAGCGTATGGGTCTCGTTCGGATCGTGGCGCTCTTCGATGAAATAGGCCGATGCGGGCTGGTTCATGATGGATCCCCCAAGGAAGCTGTGCTCCCTCTCCCCGCTTGCGGGGAGAGGCGACAATTGCGATTGCGGTTCGAGCCCAGCATCACGCCAACGCCCTTTCACCGGCTGCCGCGTCCCGCATCACCCATGTCCGGAACAGCTCGAAGTCGATATTGCCGCCGGAGAGCACGAGGCCCACCCGCTTGCCGCTGATCCCGTTCTTCTCCTGCAGCGCGGCGGCGAGCGGTGCGGCGCCGGCGCCTTCGGCGAGATTATGCGTGTCGGTCCAATAAGCGCGTATGGCGGAGGCGATCTCGTCATCGGTGACCTGCACGATTCGTGACGCGCCCTTGCGGATGATGGCGAGTGCGTCGGCGTCGGGATTGCGGGTCGCCATGCCGTCGGCGCGCGTATTGCTCGAATTGGTGTTGACGACCGTGCCGGCCGCGAATGACAGCGCGTAGGACGGCGCCAGCGTCGACTGCACGCCGACGATCTCGGTTTTGAGGCCAAGCAGGTCGCGTGCGATGATGCAGCCGCAAATCCCCGAGCCCTGCCCGATCGGCACATAGAGCATGTCGAGACCAGGCGCCTTGCGCAGCAGTTCCAGCGCATAGGTCGCGACCCCAAGCACCAGATGAGGGTGGAACGAGCGCACCATATGCAGGCCCTCGCGCTCGGCCCGTCGAACAGCTTCTTCGCGCGCTTCCTGGAAGTCCGTGCCATGTTCGACCAGCGTGGCGCCGAACGCACGCATGGCGCTGTTTTTCTCGACCGAGTTGCCATGCGGCACATAGATCGTGACCGGCAGGCCACCGCGGCGCCCGGCAAAGGCGAGGCTTTGGCCGTGATTGCCCGTCGTCGCCGAGATCAGCCCCTGCGTCTGCGGCTGCGCCCGCTTCAGCCGGTCGACGTAGACGAGGCCGCCGCGCACCTTGAAGCCACCGGTCGGCGTATGATTCTCGTGCTTGACGAGGACATGCGTGCCAAGCCGCTGCGCAAGCAGCGGCCAGGCATGTGCCGGCGTCGGCGCCACCGCGCGGCCGACCAACTCATGCGCCTGTTCGAGTTCGGCAAGGTTAAACATGGCAGCCCCTCGTGCTTAGTCGCGCTGCCGCCACAGTCGCGGCTCGGCCCCCTCTCCCCGCTTGCGGGGCGAGGGTTGGGGTGAGGGGGTGTCTCAAGGGACTGAGTCTGTGGAGAGCCCCCCTCACCCGCCGCGCAAAAGCGCGGCGACCTCTCCCCGCAAGCGGGGAGAGGTGAAAGCAGAGACCGCAGCTCGAACGTCGCATACTCATGCCGGCCTCTGCACCTTCGCCTGATGGCATCATCAGCTTCACCCTCACACCAGTGCCTTGCCGCCGGCAAAGGCCGCGGCGGTGGCCTCATCGGCCGCCTCGGCCGGCAGCAGCATCTCGTTATGCGCCTTGCCGGAGGGTATCATCGGAAAACAATTTTCCAGCGCCGCGACCCGGCAATCGAACAGCACCGGCCGCTTCACCTTGATCATCTCCGTGATCGCGCCGTCGAGATCGCCCGGCTTGATCGCCTGGAAGCCGACGCCGCCATAGGCTTCCGCGAGCTTGACGAAATCCGGCAGCGCTTCCGAATAGGAATGCGACAGCCGGTTGCCGTGCAGAAGCTGCTGCCACTGCCGCACCATGCCCATGTACTGGTTGTTCAGGATGAAGATTTTTATCGGCAGCTCGTACTGCACCGCCGTCGACATCTCCTGGATCGTCATCTGCACCGAGGCATCGCCGGCAATGTCGATGACCAGGCTGTCGGGATGCGCCACCTGCACGCCGACCGCACAGGGCAGGCCGTAGCCCATGGTGCCGAGCCCGCCCGAGGTCATCCAGCGGTGCGGCTCCTCGAAGCCGAAAAACTGCGCGGCCCACATCTGGTGCTGGCCGACCTCGGTCGTGATGTAGGTGTCGCGCCCGCGCGTCAGCTCGAACAGCCGCTGGATCGCATATTGCGGCATGATGACATCCTTGCTCGCCCTGTAGGACAGCGAGTTGCGCGCGCGCCATTTGGCGATCTCGGCCCACCACGCCTTGATGTCCGGCTTCTTCGCCTCCGCCTTGAACACCTGCAACAGGTCGCCGAGCACGTTGGCGGCATCGCCGATGATCGGCACGTCGACGCGGATGTTCTTGTTGATCGAGGACGGGTCGATATCGACATGGATCTTCTTCGAGCCCGGCGAGAACGCGTCGGTGCGGCCGGTGATGCGGTCGTCGAAGCGCGCGCCGACGCACAGCATGACGTCGCAATCATGCATCGCCATGTTGGCCTCGTAGGTGCCGTGCATGCCCAGCATGCCCAGCCAGGCCTTGCCCGAGGCGGGATAGGCGCCGAGCCCCATCAGGGTGGAGGTGATCGGAAAGCCCGTGACCTCCACCAGCTCGCGCAGCAGCTTTGAGGCCTCGCCGCCCGCATTGATGACGCCGCCGCCGGAATAGATCACCGGGCGTTTTGCGCCGGCGAGCAGCGCCACCGCCTTGCGGATCTGCTGCGCATCGCCCTTGACCTGCGGCGCGTAGGAAATGTGCACGTCGGATTTGCGCGGCGGATGATAGGTGCCGGTCGCAAACTGCACGTCCTTCGGCACGTCGACCACGACCGGCCCGGGGCGGCCCGTGGTTGCGACATAGAACGCCTCGTGCAGCACTTTTGCGAGATCGTTGACGTCGCGCACCAGCCAGTTGTGTTTCGTGCAGGGCCGCGTGATGCCGACGGTGTCGCATTCCTGGAAGGCATCGTTGCCGATCAGGTGCGTCGGCACCTGGCCGGTGATGCAGACCAGCGGAATCGAATCCATCAGCGCGTCGGTCAGCGGCGTCACCATGTTGGTGGCGCCGGGCCCCGAGGTCACCAGCACCACGCCGGGCTTGCCGGTCGAGCGCGCATAGCCCTCCGCCGCGTGGCCCGCGCCCTGCTCGTGCCGCACCAGGATGTGCTCGACCTCGCTCTGCTGAAAAATCTCGTCGTAGATCGGAAGCACCGCGCCGCCCGGATAGCCAAAGAGATGCTGCACGCCATGATCGACGAGCGCGCGCACGATCATCGCGGCGCCGGTCATCTGGTTCGGGTTGTGGCTCGTCTTGCTCATCACGGTTGTCTCACGGTTGTCTTGGCTTGCTTGCTGATCGAGGCTTGGAGAGCGATGTCCGTTTCGGGAAATAAAAAAGGGTCCCAGAAGGACCCCGTGCGCACCGCCTGTCGTTCAGGATGGCATTCAGCCATCCCCGGCGGTGCGCCCGGCTACGACGACGATAAGGAGTTTGGTAATAATGTTGCGCATGCGACGCGTCGAACTTCCCGAAGGTTGCGCAAAACATAGCCGGCAAAGGGCCAATGTCAAGGCACAGCCGACCAATTTCGCGATTTGCTCCAGCTTAGCCGGGTTTCTACCGTTCGGCGAGTGGATTTTTTTGCGCCGTTCCGGCGGGCGTCTCCGAATTGACGAGCCAACCCAATGCGCGCTGCCCCTCATGTCACACCACTTCAAGCGTGGGGATTGCCTTGATCCTGTCTCCGAGCTCCTGCTCGGCACGATGCAGGTCATACCGCTTCTGCAGATTGAGCCAAAGGTCGGGACCATTCCCGCAAAGCTTCCCGAGCCGCAAGGCCCTACCTGGCGTCACCGGCGGCCTCTCATCGAGAATGTCGTAGAGGGTCTGGCGCGCTACGCCCAGCAGCCGAGCGATTTCCGTCTTGGACCGGCCAAGCGCCGGGAGAACCTCCTCACGCAGAAGTTCGCCGGGATGCATGGGCGGCAGGCCGCGCTTTGGCAGCTTCTTGGTCATCGACCCCTCCTCAATGATAGTCTTCCAGATCGACGTCAACCGCCTCTCCATCCAACCAGCCGAACGTGATCCGCCAATTGCCGCTCGCGTTGACGGCGTAGCGGCCCTTATCGCGCCCGATGAGCGCGTGAAACCGGAAGCCGGGCAGGTTCATGTCTTCGGCGCGCGTTGCGTCGTCGAGTGCGCGCAGGATGTTGGCTATCCGCCGAGGGTTTTGCACGCTGAGCCGGCGTCCGTCTCCGGTGGCGAAGAAACGTTCCAGAGCCTAGTGTCGGAGCGACCGGATCATGCTTGAATGTAAGGCGTTGCCTTACGTTTGTGGAGCGCTGCTTGACCGGGGAGTCGGGTCCAGCCGTTCCCCCGCCTCCTCCGGCTTCACCCACTCGAATTCCGGCAGCTGATGCCGAAACCAGGTGAACTGCCGCTTGGCGTAATGGCGCGTGTCGGCACGGCCGATCTCGGCGGCCTCATCCAGAGAGAGTTCGCCCCGCAAATGCCGGATCAGCGCCGGCACGCCATGGGCCTTCATCGCCGGCAGCAAGGAATCGAGATTTCGCGCGGCAAGCCGCGCGACCTCCTCCAGCGCCCCCTCTTGCAACATCTGGCCGAACCGCGCATCGATCCTCGCGTAGAGCGCCTCGCGCTCCGGCGCCAAAAACAGCGCGGTGAATTCATCGGGCGGCAGCAGCGGCGGGAGGCCGTCGCGGTGCCAATCGAGCAGCGAGCGGCCGGTTGCTTCCACCACTTCGAGCGCGCGCGCAATGCGGATGCGGTCGCGCGGTTTCAGCCGCTCGGCGGAAGCCGGATCACGCGTGGCGAGTTCCGCATGCAGCGCCTCGACGCCGTGTTGTTCGAGCCGCGCACGCACATCATCGCGGATGCCTGGCGGGACCGGCGGCACGGCCGACAAGCCACGCGTGAGCGTCTTGAAATAAAGGCCGGAGCCGCCGACGAAGATCGGCAGACGCCTTTGCGCGCGCGCCTCGGCGAGCACATTTGCGGCCTCGGTGACCCAGGCGCCGGCCGAAAAATTGACCGCGGCATCGACGGTGCCATAAAGCCGGTGCGGGACGCACGCCTCCTCCTCCGCGGTCGGCCGCGCCGTGAGCACGCGAAGGTCGCCGTAGACCTGCATGGAGTCGGTATTGACGATGACCCCGCCGCATCTTTGCGCCAGATCGAGCGCCAGGGCCGACTTGCCGCTCGCCGTCGGCCCTGCGATAAGCACCGTCTGGTTCCGTGTCACCGAAGTCGGCCCCGAAAACACATGTCTCTCGTCGCCACCCTGATCTGCAATCCCAACAATCCCGCGCTCGAATCCACCGTCGTCGAGGGCGCGCTGGCCGTGCTGCCTTCGCCCGGCACGCCACGCTGGCTGTTCAACGAAGTCGCGGTCGACATCCCCTTCACGGCCGACGGCAGTGTGCAAGAGAACCTGCACCAGATGGAAGCCCGCCTGCGCCAAGTGCGCGGCGACCTTCCGATCGATATTGTGGTGCAGCCGATCGCGACGCGGCGCAAGAAGCTTTTTCTCGCCGACATGGATTCCACCATGATCGGCCAGGAGTGCATCGACGAGCTCGCCGACTTCGTTGGCCTGAAGGCGCATGTGGCGGCCATCACCGAGCGCGCGATGCGCGGCGAGATCGCGTTCGAGCCGGCGCTGCGCGAGCGCGTCGCGTTGTTGAAGGACCTGCCGGTCAGCGTGGTCGAGGAGGTTTTGGCCAAGCGCATCACCTTGACGCCGGGCGGCCGCGAACTCGTGATGACCATGCGCGCGCACGGCGCCTATACCTGCCTGATCTCGGGCGGTTTTACGCTGTTCACCAATGCGATTGCGGCCAAGCTCGGCTTCCAGGAGAATCGCGCCAACGAGCTCGTGGTGGAGAACGGCAAATTCACCGGCGACGTGCGCGAGCCGATCCTCGGTAAGGAGAAGAAGCTTGCAACGCTGATCGAGCTTTTGGAATCCTTCGACCTCGATGACATCGATACGCTGGTGGCCGGCGACGGCGCCAACGATCTCTCCATGATCCAGCATGCGGGGCTGGGCGTTGCCTATCACGCCAAGCCCGCCGTCTCCGCCGCGGCCGCCGCGCGCATCGATCACGGCGATCTCACCGCGCTGCTCTATTCCCAGGGTTTTGCGCGGACGGAATTCGTGGAAGACTGAGCTGCAGCCCACTCGCCTCGCCCTGCCTCGGTCTATTGCGCGGGAAAATCGCGGGCCTTCTCTCCAAAATCTTCAGAGCGGACCTACCGCCGATTAGTGAATCTTCTGTCAGAAACAGAACACTAATTCTTGTTTCGATTTTTGCTCGCGCCCCTCAGGTCCGTTGTTGGTGCCAGCGTTGCCGGCGTGCTCATCTGCACGCAGGTCAACAGGTCGACATAGCTGCCTTCTCCGAGAAGAGTTGCCTCCCGCTCGCAACGCTCACGAATTGGCGCTGGATATGTCGACCAGACAGCATTGAGCCGCTGCTTCGCATCATTCTCGTCGCGCATGCAATTCTCTAAGGGTTGGGCGAGAGCGACGTTTGTTTCCTTGTTCACGGCCACGGTATCTCTGCACGTCTTCTCGACATTGATGACCGGCGCACGATCTCCCACAGGTATTACCAACGGACTTCCAAATTGACTGACGCGTGCAATTGATATGAACGCGACAATCATGGATTCCTCCCTTCAACACCAAATCAAGGGTTGGAAGCCTCCAATGCGAACTCGCTCCAAGCTTGGAGCGGAATAGCTATGCGCAGCACTCTCCCGCTCGTCGGGAGACCCATCGTCAAAGGCTGCATGACGAGCGCATCATGGCCCATCGAATCATCATGATCCAAGACCGGCCGACGCGATATTGTCCCCGAGGACAACGCCAGCCGGTCGGCGCGCGAGCACTCGAGCTCATGCCACTCGGCATTCATTGGCCCGAACTGGACGAAGATCCTGGCGTTGCCGGGATGCTCAAGGGCCGTTCGGCTCTCGCGCAACTGATTCGCCCGACGAGGCGGATGGAGCGTCCCAATCCTGCGCCGGCGCCCGCGCGTTGGCCAAAGGCACGTGGGCGGAAAAGCAGCAATTCGTGAGATAAATCAATGCCGATCTTGCCATCCCGGACGCCACGCGAAGATTTCATTTCCGTTTTCCAGAAAGACACGCTTAAACTCGCGTCATCCCGCCTCGATGAAGAGGGACGTGACGGCCGATCGTCACCGAACGTGAGGCGGGGATGCGATGGACGCCTCGGCGACGCGCGCGATCATTCGTGCGGACGAACGGCGCTGAGACGGACGGCGAAGTCGTGTGGTCCTGAGACCCCGACGCTGGTGTCAAGCTTGCGAGATGATCGCGAGCGACGGGGGCAAGAGAGCCCGGTCCCCGGGGAGAGCTCGAAGGACACCGTTAAAACCATCACGCAGGGAATGCCGGTTGTTCCGGCTGAACCCGTGGTGACTGCCGCCTGCTTTTTTCTACTGCAGGCGGGCAATGGGTGCGGCCAGCATCCGGCATTCCCTGCGCCCTCTTCGATTTCGAGGGTGCCAAGTGCAGTCCATCACTCGGGGTTTTCGCCCGCGAGAACATAGACGCAGACCCTCAAGCTGTTTGAATCGTTGAATCGGAACGCGAGCTCTTCGTTTGCGTCATTGCGAGCGCAGCGAAGCAATCCTGATTGTCGCCACGGTGAGATCCTGGATTGCTTCGCTTACGCTCGCAAAGACGTGGATGGATAACCCATCACTCGTCATGCCCGCGCTCGCCCGCCTTCGCTTTAGGAGCTTCGGCGCGCCTCGCTTCAGTGCCGGGTCGAAGCCGAAGGCGAAGACCGGTCGCGGGCATCCACGGCTTTCTTTGCGGCCCAAGACGTGAATGGCCGGGACAAGCCCGGCCATGACGAGGTGGCTACAGCCCGTAGCAACTATTGCAAACTCAACGCCACGAAGCGCAGTTCGCCGTCGCCGTTGGAGACCAGCAAGAGCACCGTCTTCTTGCCGTCCTTCTTCAGCTGGTCGGTGCGCTTCTTGATGTCGGCGGCGCTCGCCACCGCCTCCTGCGCGACCTCGACGATGACGTCGCCGGCCGACAGGTGCTTGTCGGCCGCATCCGAGGTCGCATCGACGCCGGTGACGATGACGCCCTTGACGCTGTCCTTGATCTTGTACTTGCCGCGCAGGTCCTTCGACAGTGCGGCGAGATCGAGCCCGAGCGCCTTCTGTGTCACCACCTTCTCCGCCGGCTCGTCCTTCTTGATCGCGGCCGGCTGCGCCTTGTCGGTGTCCTCGAGGCGGCCGAGCGTGACCTTGAGCGTCTGCTCCTCGCCCTTGCGGATGACGATGACCTCGACCTCCTTGCCGACCGCGGTGTCGGCGACGATGCGGGAGAGATCCTTCGGCTCCTTGATGTCCTTGCCGTCGAACTTGACGACGACGTCACCGGGCTCGATGCCGGCGGGCTTTGCCGGGCCCTTGTCGTCGACGCCGGCGATCAGCGCGCCGCGCGCCGGCTTGATCGAGAGTGAGTCGGCGATCTCGTCGGTGACCGGCTGAATGCGCACGCCGAGCCAGCCGCGGCGGAGCTCGCCGAACTGGCGCAGCTGGTCGACCACGCCCGCCACCGTCTTCGACGGCACGGCGAAGCCGAGGCCGATCGAGCCGCCGGAGGGCGAAATGATCAGCGTGTTGACGCCGATCACCTCGCCGTCGAGGTTGAACAGCGGGCCGCCGGAATTGCCGCGATTGATGGCGGCGTCGGTCTGGATGTAGCTGTCATAGGGACCCGACGAGATGTCGCGGTTCTTGGCCGAGACGATGCCCGCGGTCACCGTGCCGCCGAGCGAGAACGGATTGCCGATCGCGATCACCCAGTCGCCGAGCCGGAGCTTGTCGGAATCGCCGAACTTCACCGCGACGAGGTCCTTCGGCGGCTTGAACTTCAGGACCGCGAGATCGGTCTTCTTGTCGACGCCGACGATCTCGGCCTTGATCTTGGTGCCGTCGTTCATGATCACGTTGATCTCGTCGGCATCCGCGATGACGTGATTGTTGGTCACGACGACGCCGGCGGTGTCGACGATGAAGCCGCTTCCCAGCGAATTGGTCTTGCGCGGCTGCAACTCGCTGCCGCCGCCCTTGCCGCCCGGCACACGCCGGTTCTTGAAGAAGTCCTCGAAAAACTCCTCGAACGGCGAGCCCGGCGGCAGCTGCGGAATGGCACCGCCGCGGCCGTCGTTCTTCGCCTCGATGGTCTGCGAGGTGGAAATGTTGACGACCGCGTCGATCACCTTCTCGGCGACGTCGGCAATGCCGTCGGGCCCCCGTGCCAGCGCGGGCTCCGGGACCAGCGTGCTCGCGGCGCCCAGCAGGACTAGGGCGAGGAAAGAGCCCAACACGGAGCGCCGGACGGGGCGCGCGCAATGGCTCAAGGCTGATGTCGCAATCATGTCGGTCTTTCTCCGGACGGTGGCTGTCAGCGATCGTAGCCGGAAACGGCCATCGCGCCTTAACCTAAGCTGCTGTTGGAGCATGATCTTTCCCGCGCTGCCGGGTCGCGCTTGGCAGGCAAAAATCAGGCGCCATGTTGGCGGATCATACCCGTTTTTCGATCGTCACACTGCGCCCACAATCGCCGCGGTGCAAGCTTCAAACCCACTCGTCACAATGCTGCCCAATGCGGCAAAAAGCCGGCACGCGCGCCTCACGATCGCGTTTGCCCCAGATCATTCCGGGGCGCAAGACAGCCGAACGACCGAACCGGCGGCTTCGGCGGTTTTACCGCCGGACCGCCCAGATCAGGATCAGGCCTGCGACGGCCGAGCCGATGCCGACCGCGCGCAGGATGTTGTCCGGCGTCGCCAGCGCGCTCTTCATGGCCCGACGCATCCAGGTCGGGCTCGCCGCGAACATCAGGCCTTCAAGAACGAACAGGATGCCCACACCGATGAGGAAGTCGGTAAACGCAATGGACCTCATCGGATGACAACCTCCCGTTTGATCTTTGTTGGTTTTTGCACGGGCAATGCAAGTGCGTCGCTCTGCCCGTGTCAACTCGTCAGTAACCTTGCAGTGTCCACGCTCACGGTTTTGACGCAGCCGCGGCAGCACCGCTCCCCTGCGCGGCCGACGCTGCGGACTTGCCCGAGGGGCTGCCGAAGAAGCGGAAGAAATCCGACTCCGGCCGCAGCAGGAAGCGGGTGTCGCCGCTCTTCAGCCCGTTCTCGTAAGCCGTCATCGAGCGGTAGAACGCGAAGAAGTCGGGATCCTGGTTGTAGGCTTCCGCGAACAGCCGGTTGCGCTCGGCGTCGCCTTCGCCGCGAATCTGCTCGCCCTGCGAGTTGGCTTCCGCGACGATCACGGTTGCCTCGCGGTCCGCGTTGGAGCGGATCTCCTGGCCCTTCTGGGCGCCTTGCGCACGGAACTCGGCGGCCTCGCGCTGCCGCTCGGTCTTCATGCGCTCATAGACCGCCTGGCTGTTCTGCTCCGGCAGGTCGGCACGGCGGATCCGCACGTCCACCACCTGGATGCCGTAGCCGTCGGCCTCGTGGTCGAGCTGGTCGCGAATCCGGCCCATCAGCGCTTCGCGCTCGTCACGCACCACCTGGATGAAGGTGACTTCGCCGAGCACGCGGCGCAGCGAGGCATTGAGCAGCGTGGTCAATTGCAGGTTCGCGGCCTGGATCGAGCCGACGCTGGTATAGAACCGCAACGCGTCCTTGATGCGGTAGCGCGCGAACGCATCGACCACCAGCCGCTTCTGGTCCGAGGCGATCACCTCCTGCGACGGATTTTCCAGATCGAGGATCCGCTTGTCGACCGGGATCACCGCATCGATGAACGGCGCCTTGAAATGCAGGCCCGGGTCGGTGACGACATCCACGGGCTTTCCGAACCGGACCACCAGCGCCTGTTCGGTCTGCTGAACGCTGAAGACAGAGCTGTAGCCTATGATCGCCACGATGAACACAACCAGCAGCGTGACAATTCCTGCAACTGGAGATCTCATCGCGTGCCCCCGCTCGGCTGCTGTTGCGGCTGCGCCGGGACTGATCCGGTCGTAGCCTGGCGCTTCGGCGAGAGCTCGCCGAGCGGCAGATAAGGCACCACGCCCTGGGCGTTCGGGCCGCCGTCATAGACCAGCTTGTCCGAGCCGCCGAGCACCCGTTCCATGGTCTCGAGATAGATGCGCTCGCGCGTCACGTCGGGCGCCTTCTTGTATTCGTCGTAGACCTTGACGAAACGCGCGCTCTGGCCCTTGGCCTCCGCAACGGCCTGTTGCTTGTAGCCTTCGGCGGTCTGGGTGATCTTGGCCGCCTGGCCGCGCGCATCCGGAACCACGCGGTTGGCATAGGTCTGCGCCTCGTTCTGCGCCCGTTCGAGGTCGGCGCGCGCCGCCTGGACGTCGCGGAAGGAGTCGATCACCTGGGCCGGCGGATCGACCTTTTGCATCTGTACCTGCTGGATCTGGATGCCCGAGCCGTAAGTGTCGAGCGTCCGCTGCATCAATTCCTGCACCCCCTGCTCGGTCGCCGTGCGGGCGCCGGTCAGGATCGGCTGGATGTTGGAACGGCCGATCACCTCGCGCATCGCGCTTTCGGCGACCGCCTTCACGGTGCCCTCCGGGTTCTGGATGTTGAAGAGGTAGTCGGCGACGCCCTTGGGCTTGATGCGCCACAGCACCGTGAAATCGACGTCGACGATGTTCTCGTCGCCGGTCAGCATCAGGCTCTCTTCCGGCACGTCCCGCATGGTGCGGCCGCGCCGGGTGGGATCATCGATCAGCGTCATGCCGATCGAGAGCGTGTTGACGCGCAGCGCCTTCGGCAGCAGTACGGTCTCGATCGGGTAAGGCAAATGATAATTCAAGCCCGGCTGGGCATCGCGGACATATTTGCCGAAACGCAGCACCGCGCCGAGCTCTTCCGACTGGACCCGATAGAAACCGGACATACCCCAGATCGCGAGCGCGCCGACCAGGACCAGGGCGACGCCGAGGCCGGAGAAATGACCGCCGGGCAGCAGCTGCTGCAAGCGGTCCTGGCCACGCCGCAGCAAATCTTCCAGATCGGGCGGCCTCGGGCCTACCGGTTGCGGGCCGGAGCCCCACGGTCCCTTCGAACCCGAGCCCCACGGGCCACCGCCCTGATTTTTCCACGGCATCGACGCTCTCTCCTCGGCAAGACACCGCACGCCCGGAAGGCATTGCGCGCCCTGCAATATCGGCTGGCCTTATAAGGGACGGCCCCGGCCCTTACAATGCGGCTTCCTGGCCGCCCTTTAACCAGTCTGCCCGAGCTATGCCGACCCGCCAATTTGTCAATGCAAACATCGGATATTGGGGTTAATGGGGCTTTCGACGCCGGTACGTCACATAGGAGAAGGCCGCGCTGTCGTCCGGACCGGCGGGATGTGCATCGCGGGACACCTCGTCCCATTGCGCGGCGTCGATCGGCGGAAAGCGGGTCTCCCCGGTGGGACTGGCGTGAACCTCCGTGACGTCGAGACGATCCGCAAGATCCAGGCATTGGGCATAGACCTCGGCCCCGCCGATCACGGCAATCTCAGCGACCGAACGCCGCAGCGCGTCGGCGCGCGCGAGTGTGAGCGCCTCCGTTAACGAGCTGGTCACAACTGCGCCGCCTGCCCGAAAATCCGCATCGCGGGTCACCACGATGTTGGTGCGGCCCGGCAGCGGCCGGCGGGGAAACGACAGGAAGGTCTTGCGGCCCATGACCAGCGGCTTGCCCATGGTGATCGCCCTGAGGCGCCGCTGATCGGACTTCAGCCGCCACGGGATCGCATTGCCGGCGCCGATCACGCCGTTGTCGGCGACCGCGACGATGATGACGATTTCCACTTTCAAGCGCCTCGCTCCGCGAGTGCCTCGAGCGCCGGGCCCGCGAGGCGGCATCCGGTCCATTCGTCCATCAGCACGGCGCCGAGCGACTTGTAGAAATCGATCGACGGCGTGTTCCAGTCGAGCACCGCCCATTGCAGGAACGCGCCGCGGCTCGCCAGGCATCGCTGCGCCAGGTGGACCAGCATCGCCTTGCCGATGCCCTTGCCGCGATGGGAGGGGCGGACGAACAGGTCTTCCAGATAGATGCCGGCACGGCCGCGGAAGGTGGAGAAATTGAAGAACCAGACCGCGAAACCGACCGGCTCGCTTTGCCATTCCGCGATCTCGCAGAACAGACGCGGAGCGTCGCAAAACAGCGCCGCATCGATGTCGGCTTCGCTGGCCTCGAGTTCGTGAAGCAGCCTCTCATAGTCGGCAAGCTCACGGACAAAGGACAGGACGAGGGCGGCCTCACCGGGACGCGCGCCACGAATGGTGATCGACATCGTGCTTATGCGCTCACACCGCGACCTCGGCCTTGATGTGTGGGTGCGGATCGTAGCCTTCGAGCACAAAGTCCTCGTAGCGGAACGCGAAGATATCCTTCACGTCCGGATTGATCCTCATCGTCGGCAGCGGTCGCGGCAGGCGCGTCAGTTGCAGCCGCGCCTGTTCGAGATGGTTGGCATAGAGATGGGTATCGCCGAGCGAATGCACGAAGTCGCCCGGCTTCAGCCCGGTGACCTGCGCGACCATCAGGGTCAGCAGCGCATAGGAGGCGATGTTGAAGGGCACGCCGAGGAAGACGTCCGCCGAGCGCTGGTAGAGCTGGCAGGACAATTTGCCGCCTCCGACATAGAACTGGAACAGGCAATGGCAGGGCGGCAGCGCCATCTTGTCGACATCGGCCGGATTCCAGGCCGAGACGATCAGCCGCCGCGAGTCCGGGTTTTTCCTGATCATCTCGATGACGTCAGCGATCTGGTCGATCGAACGGCCGTCGGGCGCGGGCCAGGAACGCCATTGCCAGCCATAGACCGGGCCGAGATCGCCCTTGGCGTCGGCCCATTCGTCCCAGATCGTGACGCCGTTGTCCCTCAAATATTTGATGTTGGTGTCGCCTTTGAGGAACCACAAGAGTTCGTGCACGATCGCCTTCAAAGGCAGGCGCTTGGTCGTCAACATCGGGAAACCGGCCGCCAGGTTGAAGCGCATCTGGTGGCCGAAGACCGACAGCGTGCCGGTGCCGGTGCGGTCGTGCTTCTCCGTGCCGTCGGAGAGAACGCGTTCGATCAAGTCGTGATATTGGATCATGGTCCGGGCAATCGGCTTCGAGGGACAGGCGAATTTAGCGGCCACACCGGCCGTCCGACAGCCGCGACTCGGCTGACCCCGGGGATTATACCCGGAAAAGTGATGATCCCGAGCAGAAACGACAAGGGCGCCGACGTGCTGCCAATGCCGTTTTCGCTATATGAGGCCGGCAAAACCCAACACGGCTCCCGCAAGCAGCAGCCACAGCGGATTGAGCCGTGTTGCCGCGGCGAGAACGGCGACGATCACGGTCAGCAGCACAGCATGCCAGTTCCGGTCGGCAGCCTGCGCCACGATCAGGCCGCTTGCAGCCATCAACCCGATCGACAGCGGCACCAACGCCGTCTGGATCACCGCAGGCCAGCGCGAGGCGCCGGAGCGCGAAAGCCTGCGGCTGACGACATAGGCAAGGACCGCGGTCGGCACGCACATCGCCACGGTAGCGCCCAGCGCACCCGCAACGCCGGCGACGGCATAGCCGATCAGGGTCACGATCAGCACGTTGGGCCCGGGCGACAATTGCGAGATCGCAAAAGCGTCGGCAAACTGCGTCTCGGTCATCCAATGGTGAACGTCGACCGCGATGCGGTGCATTTCCGGCACCGCGGCGTTGGCGCCACCGACCGCCAGCAGCGACAGCAGGGCGAAGGTCGAGATCAGGGCGAACAGTGGGCTCGGTTCGGAATTCATGCCGTTCCCCGCTTTTGTGCGTAACTGATGGCGATACTGATGGGCGCTGCGATCAGCAGCACCCACGGCAGCGGCAGCCGCAACAATCCGATCGCGACAAAGACGGCGACCATCACCAGAAGAAGCAGGACCGCGCGCCTCCTGACCAGCGGCATCATCATGCGAAAGACCGCCGAGATCAGCAGCCCGGCGGCCGCGCAGGACACGCCCGCCAGGCTCCGCCGCAACGCGTCGACCTCGCCGAAATGCGCATAAAGCGCGGCGAGCGCGATCACCAGCGCCATCGGCGGGCCGACCAGCCCGGCGAAGGCCGCGACGCCGCCGGCGATCCCGCGAAAGCGCGAACCGAACACCACCGAGAGGTTGACGATGTTGGGACCGGGCAGGAAATGGCACAGCGCGTAGGTTTCACTGAACTCCTCCGCCGACATCCAGCGGTGTTCCTCCACGATGGCACGCCGGGCAAACACCAGCACGCCTCCGAAGCCGGACAGCGAAATCTTGGCGAAGGCGGCAAACAGCGCGATCAGGCCGGGCGGAACTGGATCGAGCGGCGCGGGCGTTGCGGCGGCGGCCGACGGCGATGGAGACGGCATGGGTCGAAAATCTAGCGCATGATTCGGCGCTTTTGACCGGCCATTTCGGAAGGGTCAAGCCGCGGTTCCATGATGGTTGTCCCGTCAATACCGCATCGATGCGGGCTCCGGGTACTGTTCTTGTCAATCATTGCCCCCTATATTGGGGGTGCCGGCTCGCCGGCTATGGAAATAAATCGCCGTCGCAATAAACCATTCGGACCCGGGGGCGGTACCCGGCGCCTCCACCCGAGCCCAGTATCATCGTCTGGGCTTCGGCGGGGGCGAAATAGGATCGACGAGGGCGTAAAGGGCGCGCTTTTTCTCGGTATTGTTCCGCCGTTATCGGGCTACTGCAATAGTTGCCAACGACAACTTTGCTCCGGTTGCTCAGGCTGCGTAACGCAGTTTGAAAGACCGATCTAAAGTCCTGACGGGTTAAGCTCCGTCAGGCGGGGTTCGGAGGCACCTGGCAACAGAAGCCTCCACTTCATCCTTAGCCCGTTCCACGGGCTGTTTTGCTTGTGGCTGCCGAATTTCCCCCGCTGACCTCGGCGGCCCGGCAGGTTACCATGCAGGACAAGGCGAGTCGGGTGACCGGTCTGGCCGGCACCTCTGGAATGCGACGGGACTGAACCATGGCCACCGACCACATCCGATACGACGTGCTGGCGCGCGACGCGCTACGCGGCGTGCTGCGTCGCGTGCTCAGCGATGCAGCGGCCCATGGACTGCCCGGCGAGCACCACTTCTTCATTACCTTCCTGTCCAAGGCCGAGGGCGTCAGGCTTTCGCCGCGGCTGCTCGCGCAATATCCGGATGAGATGACCGTCATCCTGCAACACCAGTTCTGGGATCTGGCCGTGTTCGAGGACCGCTTCGAGGTCGGGCTGTCGTTCGGCGGCATTCCGGAGCGCCTGTCGATTCCCTTCGACGCCATCAAGAGCTTCTTCGATCCGTCGGTGAATTTCGGGCTGCAGTTCGAGCCGTCCGAACTCGCAGCCGAGACGGCGGCGAAGAACCTGCCGACAGGGCCGGCCTCCTTGCCCGCAGCGACGCCGGTGCCCGCGCCGGATCCAACCGGCGAAGTGCCCGGACAACCGGCCAAACCCGGCGACGGTGCCGAGGTCGTGCGGCTGGATCGATTCCGCAAGAAATAGCCGGAAACGACAGGCGTTTTCCGCGTCCACGACCATATCGCTATATAGTGACCGCGCTCCAGGCCGGTGAGCCGGCTTTGCGAAAACCGTGCGGCTAGGCCTGATGACCGGATCCAACCGATCGACCCGATCCAAATCCACGCGTGTCGAGACCGACAGTTTTGGTCCGATCGAGGTTCCTGCCGACCGCTACTGGGGCGCGCAGACCGAGCGGTCGCGGCAGAATTTCCGCATCGGCCAGGACCGGATGCCGATCGAGATCATTCACGCGCTCGGCATCGTGAAGCTCGCCGCGGCGCAAGCCAACCGCGAGCTCGGACTGATCGATCAGCGGCGCGCGAACGCCATCATGCGTGCGGCGCGCGAGGTGATCGCGGGCGAGCTCGACGACCACTTCCCGCTCGTCGTGTGGCAGACCGGCTCCGGCACGCAAACCAACATGAATCTGAACGAGGTGATCGCCAACCGGGCCAATGAGCTGCTCGGCGGCGAACTCGGCGCCAAGGCGCCACTGCATCCGAATGACCATGTCAACATGAGCCAGTCGTCGAACGACTCGTTTCCGACCGCGATGCATATCGCAGCAGTGCAAGGCATCCTCGCCAATCTCGTTCCGGCCTTGACCGAGCTGTTGCGCCTCTTGCGCGAAAAGGAAAAGACGTTCGGCAAGATCGTCAAGATCGGCCGCACGCACACGCAGGACGCCACCCCCCTGACCCTCGGGCAAGAATTTTCCGGCTATGCCGCGCAAGTGGAGAATGCCATCAGCAGGCTGCGCACCGTCGTGAAAGATCTTTTCCCTCTCGCCCAGGGCGGTACGGCCGTCGGCACCGGTCTCAATTCGACGCCGCGATTTGCCAAGCTGTTCGCAAAGCATGTCGCAAAGATCACCGGCCTGCCGTTCACCACCGCGCCGAACAAGTTCGAGGCGCTGGCCTCCCACGACGCCTATGTCTTCGCACATGGCGCGATCAATGCGGCGGCGACCGGGCTGTTCAAGATCGCAAACGACATTCGCTTGCTGGGATCCGGGCCCCGTTCGGGCCTCGGCGAACTCATCCTTCCCGAGAACGAGCCGGGCTCCTCGATCATGCCGGGCAAGGTCAACCCGACCCAGTGCGAAGCCCTGACCATGGTCTGCTGTCAGGTGTTCGGCAACCATACGGCCATCACGATCGCCGGCAGCCAGGGGCATTTCGAACTCAACGTCTACAAGCCACTGCTCGCCTACTGCATGATGCATTCGATACAGTTGCTTGCCGATGCCGCGCGCTCATTTGCTGCAAATTGCGTTGCGGGACTGCGTGCCGACGAGAAGCGGATCCGCGAATTGATGGAACGCTCGCTCATGCTCGTGACCGCGCTCGCGCCGACGATCGGCTATGACAATGCGGCCAAGGTCGCCAAATCAGCGCATGCGCGCGGGACAACATTGAAAGAGGAAGCCGTCCGGCTCGGCTTTGTTTCCGCAGAGGAATTCGACCGGCTGGTTCAACCGGAAAAAATGACGCGCCCAGGTTGAGAGCGAAGAAAACATAAAGTACATTCTAATATTAGCGGTATCACCGTAGTAATACGGACTGCAATTCCTTACCATTCCGCCTAACAATGCCTCCCAATACCTGTGTTCGACACCCCGATCACGGATCACTGACATCGTCAACTGTTGCAGCGCGCAATTCCGTTGACGGTATTGGAAGGTGAGCAGAATGGAACTTTGGACACAAGCCGAGCCTGCATTCGCACAACACGGCAGCTTCGTGCTTCGCCACGATTTGTCGCGCTCTGCAATCGTCTGATGATGGGAGCGACCATGGCGGATATCATTAACCTGAAACGCTTCAAGAAGCGTGTCGCACGCGACGCGTCGGAGCAGCAGGCCGCGGCCAATCGTGCGCAATTTGGACGCACCAAATCAGAACGCGCATCCGACGAGAGGTCGGGCAAGCGCGCGAGTGAATTATTAAATCAGCATCAGCTCAACGGCGAGGACGCAACATGAAGTCGCCTGTGGTGAAACGTTCAATCGTGGTCGCCGGTCACAAGACCAGCGTCAGCCTTGAAGAGGCATTTTGGAACGGTATGAAGGAGATCTCCGGACTTCGGAACATGACGTTGTCCGAACTCGTCGGGGAGATCGACGGCAACCGCCAGCAGGGCAACCTGTCGTCCGCGATCCGCCTCTTTGTTCTCGACTACTTCAAGAGCCGGGCGATGGCGCCGCAGGAGGCGGTGTCAATAGGTCTCCGCCAGGTCCGCGAGCAGGTCGCCGGACCGGCTTAGGACCGAGGGCGAGGACCTGACGATGAAATCGCCGGTGGTGAAACGCTCGATCGTCGTCGCGGGCCACAAGACCAGCGTCAGCCTCGAAGAGGCGTTCTGGAACGGGATGAAAGAGATCTCCGGACTCCGGAACATGACGCTGTCCGAGCTCGTCGGCGAGATCGACAACAATCGCCAGCAAGGCAATCTGTCGTCCGCCATCCGCCTGTTCGTCCTCGACTATTTCAAGAGTCAGGCGCCGCAGACGTGACGTCGTCCGGCTGAGTGCGATCGACGGCGCGCATCTCGCGAAGAGAGGCGCGCCATCATCGCGCTTCAGTAGACGAGCCCGGTGCCAGGCGGCAAATCCAGGGCGGCGGCGAGCGTTCGATACTCGCTGCAATCCGTTCCACAGATCTCGGCGATCCGCTGCAGATGATAGATCGCCTGATCGCGGTTGCCCTGCTCGAGCTGCCAAAGGCCGTAGTAATTCCAGGTCAGCACGTGGTTCGGGTCCGACTTCAGCGCACGCTCGTACCAGACCTGCGACAGCCTGTAGTCGCCGAGCTTGCGATAGGAGTAGCCGATCAGGTTGGCTACATTGGCGAAATCGTCATGACCGAGGCCCCTAAGCTGCGTAATCGCCGCGGTATAGTCGTGCTGGTCGTAGATCGTCGCGTATGCTTCGCGATAGCCCTTCGCAAAGGCCGGATCGTCGAACAGCGATTGCTTGGACTTCTTCGCCCGGTGCGTCGAGCGGGGCGGATTGGACTTCGTGTCCCCCGGCGAAGTCGTGGGCTCTGGCGCAGCACCACCACCTCCTCCTCCGCCGCCGCCGGCGGCATGAACCGGCATCACCGGCGGCACAATTGCAAGTCCAGCGAAAAATGACATCAGTGTCAGAATTCTGATCCAGCGTTTCATCATGCGTGCCTCCTCGTTGGGCGACGGATCCGAAGCATAGTCCACAACCCCGCCGCGTGCGCTGATATTCCCAGATGACCGCATCCCTTACAATCGCTCTAAGGTGAACAGGTCTTTTGGGCCCGCCGCTTGACCCAGAGGCTCGCGATTGAAAATAGGTGGCTATGGACGAACACCGAAATCAAAGACGGCACATCCGGCTCGGCCGCGCCCGGCGCGGCTACATCGGCGTCATCCAGGGTCTGGTGACCAAAGGGGCTGGCTCTGCGCTGCCCGATGCCGAACTCGAAAGCCGCCTGATCGAACTCGGCTTCGTCGAAGGTGCCAGGGTCGAGATCCTGCACGAGGGTATCGTGGGGCGCGACCCCATCGCAGTTCGAGTCGACAACATCACCATTGCCGTGCGCCGCCGTGAGGCCATGGCGATCGTCGTCGCCTGAAGCAGACAGGTCCGATATGGAAGCTCGGTTGATGCATCTTGCCCTCGTAGGCACGCCTAACAGCGGCAAGACCGCGCTGTTCAACGCGTTGACCGGCAGCCGGCAGAAGGTCGCGAATTATCCGGGCGTCACCGTCGAACGCAAGGAAGGATCCTTTGTCACGCCGCACGGACGCCAGGTTTCGCTGGTCGATCTGCCCGGCACCTACTCGCTGCGCGGCCGCAGCCCCGATGAGGAGATCACGCGCGACATCGTGCTTGGCCGCACGCGCGGCGAGTCGCTGCCCGATCTCGTGCTGTGCGTGGCGGATTCCACCAATCTGCGCCTCACCATCCGCCTATTGCTCGAACTGAAGAAGACCGGCCGCCCGATCGCGCTGGTGCTCAACATGTTCGATATCGCAACGCGCCGCGGCGTCACCGTCGACGTGTACAGATTGTCCGAAGCGCTCGGCGTTCCGGTCGTGACCTCGATTGCGGTGCGCAAGGGCGGCACGGCCGACCTGCTGCGTCTGACCGATCAGATCCTGTCACGGGCACGGCCGGCGAGCGGCGAGAATCTCTGGCATCCGCCCACGGTCCCGGAACTGCGCGCCACCCAGCGCGAAGCCGACCGTATCATTGCGGCGACCGTCAGCTTGCCGGCGCGGCCCGACACCTGGACCGCGCGGATCGACGCGGTCGTGCTGCACCCGATCGGCGGGCTTGCGATCCTGCTGCTGATCCTGTTCGTGATGTTCCAGGCTGTGTTCGCCTGGACGCAGCCTTTGATGGAGCTGCTATCCTCGGCCTTCGAGGGCATCGGGCAACTCGTTCACGACACCCTGCCGGCAGGCCTGCTGCAAAGCTTCCTGCAGAACGGCGTCATCTCCGGCGTCGGCACCGTCGTGGTGTTTCTGCCGCAGATCATCATCGTCTTCCTGTTCATCCTGCTCCTCGAAGATTTCGGCTACATGGCGCGCGCGGCGTTCCTGATGGATCGCATCATGGGCGGCGCCGGGCTGCACGGCCGCGCCTTCATCCCACTGTTGTCAAGCTTTGCCTGCGCCATTCCCGGCATCATGGCAACACGGGTGATCGACAATCGCCGCGACCGCCTGACCACGATCCTGATAGCGCCGCTGATGACCTGCTCGGCGCGGATTCCGGTGTATACGCTGATCATCTCGGCCTTCATTCCGGAGACGGAGGTCTGGGGCTGGATCAACCTACGGGGACTGGTGATGTTCGGCCTCTATGCCGCGGGCATCGCCAGCGCGCTCGGCCTGTCGTTCCTGGTCAAATTCTTCATGTGGCGCGACTACCTGCCCGCGCCGTTCATGCTGGAGCTGCCCGACTACAAGACGCCGCGGGTGCGCAGCATCGCGATCGGCATTTTCAACAGGGCCAAGATGTTCCTGAAGCGCGCCGGCACCACCATCTTTGCCATGATGGTGCTGATCTGGTTCCTGGCCTCGTTTCCCCAACCGCCGGTCGGCGCCCAGGATGCGGCGATCAACTACAGCCTGGCCGCCATCATCGGCAAAGCCATTGCCCCGCTGTTGGCGCCGCTCGGCTTCAACTGGCAGATCGCGGTCGCGCTGATCCCGGGCATGGCCGCGCGCGAGGTCGCAGTTGCGGCGCTGGGAACGGTCTATGCCATCGAGGGCGGCAAGGAAGCCGCCGAACAGATCGGCCAGGTGCTGGCGACCAAATGGAGTCTCGCGACCGCGCTGTCGCTGCTGGTCTGGTACATCTTCGCTCCGCAATGTGCCTCCACGCTCGCAGTCATTCGCCGCGAGACCGGAAGCTGGAAATGGATGGCCTTGACCTTCGTTTACATGCTGGTGCTGGCCTATGCCGCGAGCCTTGCGACCTACAATATCGCAGTGGCGTCGGGCGCCGGCTGAAACCCGGACCGCGACGGCGGTTTGTCGAGCAAGGCCCGCGCGGCGCCGGTCAGCTGAAATAATGCTGGACGAGATCGAGATCGGAGTGCGCGGCGGGCGTGCCGTTCAGGCTGGCATCGATGATGCGGCGACAGGCTGCGACCGCTGCGGCGTCGCCGAGGTCGTTGGCGGCCTCGAGCACCAGCCAGGCCGCCTCGACCGATGCCGCGCCGGCCGCCGGGCCGTCTCCATCCGCCGCGAGAGGGTTACGCAGCACGGTGCGGAGGGTGCTCATGGCAGCCTCAATGCATCTCGAACCGACGGCCCGGACCGGAATCGCCTGATCCGGTGGTCTTGCGCGATTGATAGAACTCCAGGACGCTTCTCGAGGTCTCGACATTGAGAGCGCCGAACTCGCCCTCGAGATCGCGCAGGTCGGCGATGGTGATGCGGTGATCCTTGGCGCCGAGAAACAACAGCGCCATGGTCGTGCGCCAGGAGAGGTTGAGCGCCTTGGCCAGGATCAGCAGCAGGTCGCGCTTCCGGTCCATCAGGGCGCGCTCGATCACGTCGGTCGGCAACGAGGTCAGGAGCGAGAGCCCGATCGTGACTTCGTCCACGCGATGCGATGTCGCATAGGCCGCGATGTTTTCCTCGTTGAGGTTGCCCTCGCGGAATTGCGTCGTCACCACCCGCTTGGCGACGAAATGGGTTCGCGACGACGGTCCGAACTTGGACTGCAGCGCGCCCGCGACGTCGCTCACCGAGGTCTCGATCGTGGTCATCATCTCCGGGCGCTCGCTGGCCAGGCGTCGCTTCACGTCGTCGGAGGCCTTGGCGATCAGCTGCTGAAACACGTGTCGCGGGATGTCGCCGCGCAGGCCGAGCTGCTCGGCGAGGATGGCGTCGCCTTCGGCCCGCTTGATCATGTGCAAAAAGCCGAAATTGGACAGCCGCGCGCCCCGATTGCTGGCGACCGAATTGACCACGTCCCGATTGCCGCGCTTCACCAGCACGTCGGTGACGGCTTCGTCGATGAATTTCCGCCGGGAGATCGCGAGCAGATGCGGCTGGCCCTTGGCTTGCGCATTGGCGACCAGCGTATCGCTGTCGAGCTGCAGGGAGTTCCGCAGCACCGGACCGGCGACCTCGATCGCATCGTCGAAGGCGAGTTTTCGAATGATATTGGCCGGAGCGCTGTCGAAACGGGCCAGCCGCTCGGCGAGCTCGGCGCGGGCCGCCACCTCGATCTCGTCGGCAAGCCGCCCGATCACCTCGCCGAAGACGTCGATCTCTTCGTCGCGGTAGCGGCCCGCGATCAGAAGGTCGGTCGCATGCCACAATGCACGCTCTCTGCTCTCCGCGGTCCCGCGGCACATCACGTCGTCGAGATCCCTGAGGAACGTTCCCGCTTCACTCATTTTGAGACAAACCCCAACTCGCGATAGCCGCCGACATCTTGGGACCGTCGAAGCCTACGTGCAAAACGCGATCATTCAGTAAAAGCTTGAACCAACTATTGTCCTCAAAATTCGTTAAAATGCATCCTGGCTGGTTTACGAAGAGAGAACACCATGCGCATTGATGATTTCAGGCAGCTTGCCGACTATAATCACTGGGCAAACCGCAGACTCTATGCCGCGGCGCTCGAGATGCCGGACGAAGCCTATCGCCGTCCCACCGGGGTTTTCTTCGGCAGCCTGCATGGCACGCTCAACCATCTGCTGCTCACCGATCGCGTCTGGCTGAAGCGATTGACCTGCGAAGGCGACCATCCAGGCCACCTCGACGCGATCCTCCACGACGATCGCAATGTGCTTGCCCGCGCGCGAATGGCCGAGGACTTGAGGCTGATCGATGTCATCCATGGCTAGTCCGAGAGCGACCTGC
>Ga0210408_10001200_pt1 | contig 27945 bp, 46 predicted proteins | sample IncBWH4MmetaG_FD_155471 | JGI IMG/M metagenome (GOLD analysis project Ga0210408, IMG submission 155471) | Forest soil microbial communities from Barre Woods Harvard Forest LTER site, Petersham, Massachusetts, United States - Inc-BW-H-4-M | ecosystem: Environmental > Terrestrial > Soil >...
GCGGTCGACGAGCAACCGGAAGAAGCATCGGACGAGACCGGCGCGGAATCAAGACCGGGCCGTCGACACCGGCGCGCGGGATAACCCGCGATGGCCGAAGTCAGAGTTTTTAATCCGTCGTCTTACACACCGCGAAGCTACTTCACGGGAGAGGGCGAAGAAAGGAGAACCGTTATGGCACACAGACGTCGTCATCATCACAGGCGGCACCGTCGTAGCAACCCGTTCGGAATTTCGGGCGGAGTTGTGAAAGACGCTGCTTACACCGCAGCCGGCGCACTCGGATCGTTGTGGCTCAGTAGCATGATCCCCAACTTTTCAACCGGATGGGCGGGAGTTGCAGCAACCGGCGGGGCAGCTGTCGTGATGGGCTTTGGCGGAAAGTTCGTCGGCGGAGCAAAAGCGAGTGAAGAACTGCTTAAGGGCGGACTCACCGCGACCATCATCAAGGCTCTGCACGAGCTCGGCGTAGCCAAAAACATCGGTCTAGGCCTGTACGCGCCTAGCTGGTTTGGCATCCCGACTGCCTCTGATCAGTACCTCAGAGCAGGCGCGCCAGGCTCAGGGTTCAACCGCGGCGCGGGAACGATCTATTTTCCCGGGCCGGCCGGTCGACCTGCTCTTCCACCCGCGACCGGTGTTTCCGGACTCGCGTATCACCGCTTTCGCAGCCGCTATGCCGGCAACTACGGCGGGTAGCTCGTGAAGCAGCTTCGCGGATCAGGTTTGATCCGCAACCGAAATCTGACCTGAAAGGAGGCGGATTAGAAAATGGTCAAACAAAAATTCCCATCACGCTATAAGTCGCGGTTCGCAAATTGCACGGAGATCGAAGAGCGCGAAGTCGGCCGTCCCAAACTCCGTTATCTGCGCACGAATCCAATCGTCGCGGGGCAACTCGAGTACCTCGTGCAGCCGATCTACGACTTTTACGGTGTGGCTGTGGCTACGGCGGTGACGAAGCAGCAACTCTTCGCACAGCCGATCGGTGCGTCGTACACGCCATCAGGCGGCGCGGCATTCGTGAAGACTCTCTATCACACGAATCTCGTTCAGCCCGGCATGCTCGATGCTCCGAAGAAGATGCTGGTAAAGGCGGTGGCAGTTGTTCTGCGGTCCGATGTATCCCCGCAGGATCTCGCTTCCTTCATCGGTCTCACCCTGGCCCAGTTAACGATCAGCGGAAAAGACTACTGGACGGCCCTAGTTTCAAAGTGTCCTGCAGGCGCAGGCGCGTTCACGTCGAACATCTCGACGCAAACGCTCGCAGCCGGCGGAACGCTTTCGAACGCAGGCGCGAACGGTTGGCCTTCTGCACAGAACGTCGCAACCATCACAGATCCGATGCCGCAAATCCCGGGCCTCGATCCGATGGAACCGATTCTCGGGCAGCTGATCGAGCAGAATCAGAACTTCGGAGTGATTCTCGATCCGACGATCTCTGGTGCTGCCGCATTCACCACGCTCGCCGCGGCGCCGGCAACGCAGTTTGTTGGAACCGGTGTCAACGCGCACGTGTACCTCGAGGGAGTACTCGCTCGAGCCATCCTGTAAGTCGTTTCGAGCGGGCTCGCCGCTATCCAGTTTGACGAGCCCGCACCGCGAGCCGGTGCGGGTCTGCTCTTCAATTTCTCTCAGGAAAGGAGCGTTCACTTGGACCCGACACAAGCACAAGCGGAAGACCAGTTCGAACGCCAGTATTTTTCCTACGTCCTCGATCGCGTAGTGCCGGCAAACGCCGTGCAGGATCCGAACCAACTCCAGATCTTGAGTGATGCGGATTTCGAATGGTGGTGGACGCTGCTTTCCCGCACGTCGAATTTGCTCAAGGTACTGATGCGCGAGCAGGCAACCGGCCGAGACTTCATCGGAACGACGGCGAGCGCAGTAGCGGGCACGGCGACATTCAACGGCATGCAAGTCGATCTATGGGCGGGCACAGCGCTTGCGACCGCAGCTTTCCCGCTGGCAGTGCCGTACATCATGCCGGCGACGCGCGTCTACTCGCTGCTCTTTAGCGACACGAGCGGGGCGCCGAACACGGTTGAACTCGTGTTCTCCGGTTTCAAACTGTGGCCGCGGCCGAAAGGCTAGGGAGCAGGGAATGCCAGGATCGAAGGCGTATTCGCTCGCGTACACGTTGCGCAACCCGCTCGCGCGGATGTTGCCACTACAGCGCGAGCAGATGCAGGTGTACCGGCTCGGCGAAAAACAGCCGCCAGCCGGTTCGATGCTCGATCACGCGCCGATGTGGGAAACGGTTCCCTTCGTTCTCGGACCTCTGAAAACATCACAGGCGCGTGTGAACCTGCAGCGCAATTTCACTTTACTCGCAGTGATGGCGACAGCGAGTTCGGTTGTCGCCGGCGGATTCCGCGCGCAGTTCTACGACAAAAAGAAAGACTTGCGACTCGCCGATCGCGGAGTGCAGAAAGCAAACCTCGCCGGCAGCCTGGGCGGAGGCGGATTCGGCGGCGCGTTTTTCCTTCGTGAGCCGTATGTGTTCGACCTTCCCGACTCGCAGATTCTCGTGATCGTGCAGAACCTCGAGAGTGTGAACAACACGATCGAAGTCGCGTTCTACGGCCAGGTGCTTCGCTTCAATCAGCCGCATCCGGGTGCAAACGAATTCCCGGGCGGACCGGTCTCGAGTTGGCCCTTCACCGGAGGCACCGGGCAATGAGCAACTACGTGCGTCGGTTTGCGCCGACGGTGCAACGACCGAAACCGAAAGGCCTCCGGGGAGGCGGACAGGTTCCACAGCTGCACCCCGTTCTCAATCCCGATCCGGTACCGCCAGGCTCTTCGATCTCCGGTGTCGAGCTTCCGCTCTGGATCAATCCCCCGATTCAATGGGAGAACGTTGACCAGATCGCGTATGTCCTATTGCCGGCACTGAATACCCAGGCGGTGATCATCAGTTTCCAGGTGCCGATCGGTCGAAACGGGATCATCAACAAAGTCGCGAACAACTTCGTCGGTGGTGGATGGACCGAAGGCACGGGCGATGTGATCTGGCGGATCCTCGTCGACGGAGCACCCCCGCCAGGCGCGACGAGTTACGACTCGATTCCGGCCTCGCTCGGTTCACCAGCGAACCCGGTCTTAATCTCAGGCTTCCGCATTTTCGAGAACCAAGTCGTCACCCTCGTCGCGTTCAACAACCCGGCCGGCCTGAATGGTGGTGTCGTTGTTGCCGGCCAGCTCGTCGGCGGCCGGCTCGTCGGCTACCTCTATCCGCGCGAACTCGAAGACGAAAACATCTGGATATAGCACGGAGGAATACTTTGCGATCCCCTGATTTCATGCGGTTCCGGACTCGACCAGGCCAGCTCGCCAGGTTCAGGCCTGCAGCTCGTCCGAAAAACGCAAAGCTATACCGTCTTTTCGTGCTTCTGATGATCGGCTTCGTCGCATGCGCACCACCCCCGAAAGCGCTCGCGCAGTACATCGGCAACGTCGGCCTGCAGACCACACAGCAGACACTCGCGACGACGGTCAACTGCACCGGATCCGCTCAGGTTTTCCCGATCTCGAATCTCGGTCAGACGCAGCACTACCTGAGCGCGACGACACAAACTCAGCCGACAATGTTTCAGGCGGAGATCGATGGGATCGACAAACAGGGCAACGTCTATCGAATCTCGGACGTAATGCAGAACGCGTTCACACCGATCATTGCGCAGAGCCAGGGCACCGTCACTGCGTCGGGATACTTCCCGAAGATCCAGGCGAAAGTCACCTGTTCACCGAACACCGCGACATTCACGCTTTCCTACAGCGGCTCGCAGGTGACCTTTAACCAGAACGCCGGCTCCTACATCAACGCGCAGATCGATCACGTCAGTTTTGCGGGCACAGCCGGCAACGCAAACCAGTTCGATACTTACCCGACTCCGTTCGGCTCGAGTGCCGGAACGATCTATTTCGCCTATAGCGGACCGGTTGCCGGCAGCACTCTGATGGTCGAGTGCAACACGAATCAATTCTCACTTCCGAATGGCAGCGCCGCGCTCAGTGTCACACTCGCGAACACCGTAACTCTGCAGACCTTTCAGGTGCCGGATCAGTCCTGCCCGTTTGTGACGGTGAAGTACACGAGCGGAGGCGCCGCAACCTCGATCATTGCCGATTACGTCTACACCCCGCCAGGCCGAAGCGTTCAGGCAACGCAGTACACCCACATCACGGGAACAACCGCCACTGTCATCAAACCATCAGCCGGCTTTCTGCATACGCTCAACATCAATCTCGGGAACGCTGCAGGGACACTATCAGTTTTCGATCTGGCTTCAGCGAGTTGCACCGGCACACCGGCGACGAACACGGTCGCAGTGATCACAACGACTGCAGCTGCTTCACTACCGACGTTCACCTACGACGTGAACATGCTCAACGGCATTTGTGTGAAGGCATCAGCGGCGATGGATGTGACGGTGTCGGCTCAATAGGGAAGGGGGAACGATGATCACGACGATTCTTTTAGTTTTCGCGTTTGTCTTCTTCACGCTCGGCACGTTTTTCTCAACCGCGCCGGCTACTCCTGGCGCATGGTACGGGCGTTTCAACGTGGTGAGTGCGGGGCTCGCGTGTTGGGTGCTGGCGGAAATCTTTACTCGAAGCGGGCTCCTTGGAAAATGACAGAGGAGGAGATCCGCACCGAGCTCGAGTATCTCGAGCGGATCCTCGCCAGCATCGAAAGTTGGACTTTGGCACAGGCAGCAAAAGCACGCATTGAACGCCTACGGGAAGAACTGAAACGGCGTGGAGTCTTGAAACCTTGAACAAAGGCGAAGTTCTCAACATCTCGGTTTACACGCTCGGATGGCTTCTCTTCGTGCTGGCACAAGCACAGAACTCAGTGAAGTCGAAGACGAACGGCCTCAGGACGATTCACGAGTGGTTTCGTGGTCACGCGGTGAACCTGGCGACACGCGCCTTTTTCTCCGCGCTCGGCTACGGCTTCATCATTCACACCGTCGCCGGCAAAGTCGCCGACGTCGGGCTCGCGATCACGTCGACCGCGATCGCCGGCATCGGCGGATACTCCGCGAACGCTCTGCTCTACCAGTTCTTCGGTTACTTTCCCTGGCTTCGCGTCGAAGTCGCGGATCTCGCACCACCGGATCAGACAGCGACAAATCCCCCGACCGCGCCACCATCGGCGCCGGCGGTGCACTGATGGCGTATTGCCTAGAGGTTCTGATCATCGACGCGGGTGACTCGACAATCAAAGTCGGTCACTGCTTTTACGGCTACACCGAACAGGAAGTGCAGACCTACTACCGCGAGCACTTGCACTCGTGCAGCTATTTCAAAGCAGCGCACGATCAGGGGCGAGTGATCGAGGAGCTCGAGGAGATCGACGACGACGAACTTCCGGAAGTCGACGACGAGGAAGAAGACGATTACGAGGCGGTCTGATGACTTCCGACATCGTGAGCCTGCTCGACCAGGCTGCAGCCCGGTACGGAGTTCCCCCGGATCTCGCCGTCGCTGTCGCACAAGAGGAGTCAGGCGGGAATCCGCACGCGGTCTCGAGCGCCGGCGCGCAAGGTGTAATGCAGCTGATGCCGCAAACGGCCGCGGCGCTCGGTGTCTCGAATCCGTTTGATCCGGCACAGAACATCGATGCGGGTGTGCGCTTTCTCTCTCAATTACTAAGTCAGTTCGGAGACACCGCGCTCGCGCTCGCTGCTTATAACTGGGGACCGGGCAACGTCTCGAAGTACGGATACAACAACTGGCCTTCCGCGACGGTGAGTTACGTCAGTTCGATCATGAATCGGATCGGGCAAGCACTCACGCCGGATCCGAGTGTGCCGGCGCCGCAAGCGATCACGGATCCGATGAGCGGGGAAGTGCCAGGCGGGATCTATGCGAGTGAGCCGAGCGGAACCGGTACCGGCACGGCGCTTTTGATCATTGCAGGACTAGGAATTCTCACCTGGGCACTCTATCGGTGAGCTCGGGAAAGATGAATGATCTCGCGCAAACTTATGCACCAAGTCGCTAACAGGCTGCAACTGATTCTCGGCTCGATCGATCTCGGTGAGATCGCGCAGGATCCCGAGACTCGGAAGAAGCACTTCGAGCAGGCGCGCACACACATTCGCCAGCTGACCGATTTTCTAAATTCTCGAGTGCAGCAAGACGATCGGAAAAAGAAATGACTCTGCGCAAACTGAAGTGGTATCTCGTCGCCTACGTGCTCTTCGATCTTCTGCTCGGCTACGCCGGTGTGTTTCCACTTACTAACCTGGCAGCAGCGCAGTTCACCACCGTGAGCGGTACCGTGATCGATCCGAACGGTGTCGCATACGCAAACGGCACGATCGTCTCGGTACTGATCCTGCCTGGCGGTACCTCTCCCACTCTCAGCGGCTTGCCCTACACTCCTCCGACTCAGCCGGTCGGGCTCGATTCGACCGGCAGCTTTACGATTCAGCTTGCCGACAACAACGTGCTCTTGCCGGCAGCAACGAAATGGAATTTTACGGTGTGCTCGGCTGCCGGAACAGTGCAACCGGCCGGCGGAAAAGGGCCGGTGTGCTTCACCCTCTCGAGCCCGATCACGATCACCGGCACATCCCAGAGCATCTCTGCAAATCTGCAGGCAGCCGCTCTCCCGCTCTCGCCAGGGCTACAGCCGAACAACTGCACCACTGTCGGGCAGTGCTATTTAATGCTTCCGAATCTCGGTGATCTGTATCAGGCAACCGGCGCCACTTCAAGCGGCGGTGCTGGTGGAACGGTGCGATGTGGCCTGATGGAGATCGATCGAGGAATCACGTTCACAAAGATGAGCGTGAACGTGACCACCACCAGCAACACCAACAAAATTTACTTGGGACTCTATAACGCAGCCGGAACTTCGTTGCTCGTTCAGGGCACGATCACACTGACGGCCGCGACGGGAGCTTATAGCACGACGGTGCCGGCGACAACGCTGAGACCTGGCGCCTACTGGTGGGCCTTCTCGACCGACAACGTCGCTATAGGTATGACTGGGAACACGTCATGGGCCAACGCTTTGAATGCGCTCAATAGCAACAACGTCGCTTGGGGTGTCGCGACGAACACGCTCTCGGGCGCAACCCTGCCCGCGACACTTGGCGCGGTCAGTGCCAACGCTGCAATCCTTCCAGTTGTAAAACTAGAACCGTGATGGAAAGAACTCTCGTGCGAAAGTTTTTGGTTTTGATTTTCTTCGCGGCTTTGCCGGCGTTTGCTCAGTTCACGACTGTGACTGGCACAGTTATAGATCCGAACGGTGTCCCGTATGCCGGCGGAACAATCACACCGACTCTCGTGATCCCGAGCGGCGCCGGCTCTCCCACTTTGAACGGTGGACCCTATACACCACCGACACAAGCCACAGGGCTCGATCAGACCGGATCCTTTACTCTCAACGTTGCCGACAACACAGTGCTGCAACCAGGCGGAACAAAGTGGAATTTTCTCGTGTGCTCGGCAGCCGGTACGGTGAACCCCGCAATCGGGAAAGGATCCGTCTGCTTCACCCTGGCGATCCCGATCACGATCAGCGGACCGTCGCAATCGATCACATCTCAACTGCATTCCGCAGCGCTTGCGCTCACGGTACCGATCGGAGGAGGAGGCGGCGGATCGCCAGCTGCACCGATCGGCAGTGTGCAAACGAATCTCAACGGAACAGCTTTCGGATCCGTCTCGAGTGTGGCATCGGGTAGCGCGCTCGTCTCGCAAGGGACCGGAGTCGCACCCGTCTATCAGCCAAAGCTTTTCTACGACCTCAGAGATCAGGGTTTTGTGTGTGATGGCACCACGTACAACACGAGCGCAGCGTCACAGCTAGTCGCAACGATTGCTGGCAACTATGCCGCGGTCCAAGCGCCATCGGGGACGATCTGTGCGATGGGCGATTTCGTGTGGCCGAATAACATCCTGCTCGACTTCTCGAGCGGATGGCAGCTGAAAACACCAACCGACAACACCACGACTCCCGGCAATGCGCAATTCGATACGACCGCGGGAGCAGCCGGGCATTGCGAATCGAACAACACGACAACGACCTGCGCGATGTCCGTCACCGCGCCGGCCAATGATACGTACGTGATCGCGTGCATGCGCGGCTTTTCTTCTGGCACCCCAAGTTTTACATCGAGCGTCGCGAGCGACGTGGTTATCCCTCTGCCCGGCTCGAGCACGACATTCGTTTCAATCACGGCCGGTGCTCTTATCCCAACTGTTACGGCCGGCGCGCACACTTTCACAGCTACTTTCCCCGCGAATCTCGTCGGCGCCTGCAGTGCGATCCCCATCTCAGGACTTGGACCTACACCCTACCTCGACGGTGCCGGCGCCATCACATCTAACGGCAGCGCGAATTCGCCGATGTCGGCCGGGCCAGCTACTTTTCAGTCCGGAAGCTTCTTGCTCGCATGGGGAGGAAATAACAACACAGCGGAGACGTGCACGGCCGGCGCCGGCTTCACTCAGCCGGCCGGCAATGTGGGGAACTCGACAAACACGAATTCGGTGCTCTGCACTGAGTACAAGAATTCATCCGCGGCCGGATCCACCACCGCGACGCAAAGCTTTGTGCCATCACCAGCCGGGCACTTTTGGTCCTACCAGTTAATCGGACTACGGCCATCGTCTGCGATCAACGTGGTACTCGGGGGAATCTCAAATCCCCTCAATCGGCAAATCTTCGTGAACGCAACCGGCACGGCCGGCCTGATCGATTTCACCGGAAACCTGACTCCCTTCCACGTCTATCCGGAATGGTGGGGCGCCGGCTACGGCGCGAGCGATTCGACGAACCTCGCAGCACTGCAAGCCTCAGAGAAGGGAGCGTACGGAACCAACCGCACCAACGGGACCGGTCTGCAGCAGTACAACAAAGTTTGGCACTGGGCACAGCCGTACAAAATCAACGGAGAGCTGCAGCTCTATCACGTGCTCGGTGTCGGACCGGGCTCACGCGCTCAACTCTGGTGCGATCCTGGCGCCGGCATCACCCAGGACGCATCGAATCAGCGCATTTTCGATATGCAGTCCGTCGCCTATTGGGACTTTCACAACTGCAACTTTCAGACCGCAGCAAGCCAGGATGCGACGCACCCGCTCATCGATGACGACTTTAACGGAGTGACGACGGCCGGCGATCTCGCGCCGCAATTCACCACCGGGTACAACATCACACTCAACGGAAATAACATCGCAGCGATCGGACTGCTCGCTGCGAAGAGCGGCGGCGGCGCACAGTACTCAAACGAGTATTGCCTCGACTGCGCTTTCCTTAACTTCACCCAAGCCTGCTATCAGATCGGCACACCGACAGCTCTCGCGCAGAATGCACTCGCGATCGGCTTCTCGGGGGATATGCAATCTTGCCCTGGCTACGGGCTCGTGACCTACGGGGGCGGGTACGTGAGCGTGAGCGCGGGCTCGAATGGCATCTCGAGCATGGAAAACGGTTTTGCCACGCAGACCGGCTTCGACATGGCCGGCTCGCAGATGCAAGGGCCGTGCATTATGGAGCACATGAGATCTGAGAGTCGCAGACTGATCTCTTGCCCATCAGTTCAGATCAAAGACTCGCGCACGATCAATCAGGCGGCAACGATGGTGCCTGGCCAGAGCGATCCGGTCGGATTCTACATGCGTGGGGACGCAATAATCGGCGACGGCGCCTATCACGTCGTGACAGTCGACGCGAGTCCTTTCGCCGGTGTCGGCACGATCATATCCCCGCTGCAGGCGAGTTCGGGAACTTCGACTTCACTCACCGATACGAATCAGACCGTCGCAGGATCAGTCACAATCGGTTCTATCGGTGTGACAGCAACAGAACTGATGACACAGGCGGTGACAGGTGCGACCGGCACACGCTTAAATTCGCCCGCAAATAACGCGACGATTGCCGGCACTCTCACGAGTGGAAGCTTCGTTTTCGGTGACACTGCGCAGCAAGCAACCACCGGCGTCACCTGCACAATCGGCTCGGGTAACACCGGAACCGTTTTCAACTGCAGCAATTTCAGCGGAACAGCCGACAACTCGCACACGTGGACCGATCTCACGACGCTCGGAACTTTTAACCCGAGCGCGACTCCAGTCTTTGCGCCCGCCTCACCTACCATGCTGATCACAGCCGCAACGGGCGCGCCAGATTCCACGCATGATTGGGTAGGCGGTACGACGGGCCTGCACTACACCCCCACAGCAGCACCCGTGAATCAGGCGAACTTCACCGTGAACGCTTTCACCGGTCTGCTGATGGGGATCCCAACCGGCACGTCCGCGCTCTGCTTCGGCACCGTCACATCGAACACCGCACAATCGATCACTTTCTCAGGCGGGCTCAGCACGAAATATCCGAACGTGGTCTGCACGCCACCGGACAGCACTTCGACGTTTTACGTCGCATGCCCGCAAACCCACGGCACCGACATTTGCGGCGGAATCGCCATGCAGTACGTGAATGAGAACGTGATTTCTGGAGACCTCTCGGCCGATACTGGGGCGAGTGGAACGATCGAGGATGTGTTCGCACCAGGTGGACAAGTTCACCTGTCGGGCAATCCGCAAGCAGCAACTAGGATCAAAAACCTCACCGTCTCTCGATCAGACTGGTTCAATGCAGCTAACGGAAATACCCCGCAAAACGGCTTCCCAATTCGCGATTGGAATGTGATCGCTTTGCTGCCATCCGGCACGACGCCGATCAGTTGGAGCTTTCCGGCGCTCACCGGAACGCCCGTGAACACCGCATTGCACGACGATCTCGGGGCGAAAATGCTGTGCTGGAACACCGGCACGATCGGACTCAACACCCCACTGCCCGCGAATACTTCGGCGAACGAAATCTGCGCCGGCGGCCGAAGCTACAACGGTCTCGGTCTCGATAATTTCATTCAGCGCTTTGAAGTGAACGGCGGGCCTGGCGTAAACCCCGGAATCGGACCTGGCACACCAACCGGTGTCGATCAGAACGGAAAAGACTTTCCGGTCATGGGCGGAGCATCGACCGGCGCCGGCAACCCCGGAGGGATCGTCTTCCAGATCGGGCAAACGGGATCGACCGGCCAGGTACCGAACACAGGCTCAACGATCTGGGCAATTCCCGGGAGCGGCGCAAACGCGAAAAACTTTATCGCGCAAAGTGACAACACGCAGAACATCGGCGCCAACGGAGCGAACCGGCCGGCGAACGGCTACTTTGCTAATTTCGTCTCGAGCAAACGTCTCAACGTCGACCAGGCGACGACTCTGGTAACTGGCGACTTCACGCTCGGTGCCGGATGGGGATCGACCGCAGCGACCGCAATCACAGTCGCGACCAGCAAAGACCAGGCGAGTGTCACGACGATCACAACTGGCGGGAGCGGGATCGCAATAAACCCGACCTATCAAATCACCTTCCACGATGGCACGTGGACACAGACACCGGTGTGCACAGCGCGACAGACGGGCGGAAACGACATCGTCGCACAGTTCACCGTAACGGCGCGATCGGCCACGTCGTACACATTTCAGTGGAACGGCACCCCGACCACGGGAAAGACTTACGAAGTCACGATCGATTGCACCGGCACTTAGTGCCGGATGATCGGCGACTGCTCTTCCTGAGATGCAGCAACCGCGGCCGCGGCAACCGCCGGCAGAATGTGCAGATCGATCGTTTTGAGGCAGTCAGGGCAATAGACGCAGAAGATCACCCAGGCGCCATGCTGCCAGGAGAAAAGCGCCGGCGTCGCTAGATCGGCATCGCAGTGTGGGCAATGCGGGAAGGGAACTACGGTCTGCTCGGCCATCACAATTCCTTTAAGCGATGCACCTTCTGTCGTAGTGCTTCACAGCGCGTACAGTCAGCATCAGCACAGAGCACCAGATGGGAACAAGCATCTTTCCAGTCGAAGGCGTCTTGTGTGAATGATGGAGCATCCGCCGGAAGCAAAAAACTGTTCGGCGGGCGTAGCCTACCGTAGAGCCACAGCGCAAAGAGACCGAGACCCTCGAGTGTGAAAGTGAGAAGCACACCGGTGAGGATCAGTTTCATGCTCGCCGGTGATCGATCACAGGATCAGGTTCGAAGGATTTTGCTTTTTTGAACGGGGAAACGCGATCGAGCAGGAAGGCGACGGCAACCCACGCCAGCACAATCATTCCCAGGATCAGGACACCCAAGACCAACGACTTTGCAATGAGACAAAACATAAGTCGGGAAATTCTACACTTCCTTGTCGGAATGTTCGAGATCGAAGTCGCGCACGATCTCTCGCGCGCTTTCTACCGGCTCCTCGCCCCTGGCGATCGCTTCCGCGTGTACTCCAGTCATCCACGCCGGTTGCACATAGACGCGGTACATCTCGCGCTCAAAGCTTACGATAAACTGCCCGCGGCCGAGAGTCGCAATGTCGCGCTTGGTTGGCTTCGCGGTGTCGGCCGGAATGTGCTCGAGTGTGCGCTCGATCTCCCGCGGATCTCTCTGCACTCCAAACAGCCACACCGTGACCTGGCGCAAGAGCACAGAGGAGATGCCGGCGAGATCCTGAGAGTCGCACCAGAGGAAATTTTTCAGCGCGGCACCCTGGCGAATGAGCTCCTCCGCGGCCAGGCGCACCGGCGATCCCCTTTGCTTCGGTGCAAACTTCCACGCTTCCGGAATCGCGATGATCGTGTGCTCAGCATTGTGGTGCACCCACTCGATCACCGATCGCACGACGAGTGCCTGCAGGGGAAAGTCGTAGTCGGTGAGATCCATCACGTTGAGCCCGGTGCGCAGCTTCAGCTTTTTCGAGTAGGGCAGCCGCTCAATCTCAGGCACCACCATACGCAGGTACTCAAAGAGTTCGGTGTAAACGCGCGAAGCGATGCCGCGCGCTTTCTTTAGAGCCGTTTCCGCATTCGCCATCACATCTCGCAGGCTCTTCGGCTCGTTCCACGTTCCTTCCGGACCGGAGTAGTGCTGGCAGATCTTGATGATCTCGGCCAGCTGAAACTTAAGTTTCTCGGAAGCAGTTGCTTCGAGGATCGATTTTATAAAGGGCCAGTCGCACCGATCGCGGAAGTAGGGCGGGATCGGCGAGGCGACTCGGAAGGATCCTTCTCCGCGCTTCGTGACGAAGGCGACGGCACGGAGACCGCAGCGCGAGACGAGCCCCTCGAGTGTCGTGGTTTTCCCGCTCGCCTGGCTCTGCCCGGTAATCGCCATGTGGCCGACCGGGATCTCGATCGGCCGGCCGGTGCGGAGCTCGTACCCTAGGAGAACAGTGCTCACGGTTTCATGTCCCGAGCCAGCAGGAAGATAGCCGCAGAAAACCAGAGTGCAACGCCTAAAAAGATTCCCATGTGTATCGGATATAGCTTTCGATTGCTACTTTGCTGATGTGCCAGGCGGAGCGATCGACCCCCACGTAAATCGCCACGGTTGGAACGCCGTTTCTCGCGATTGCTGCATAGATCGGCCCACGCTCGTCGCGAGCACGTTTGTAGGCACCCCACGCGAGCACCATGAATTGAATCGCTTCGATCACGTGGTGGTGCCACCGTAGCGCGAACGGAAACGCGCGAACGGAACTCCGGCCGACTGATAGCCGCACCACTTTTTATCTGCTTCCCACTTTGCTTGTTGCTCTTCGTCACTCATACGTGGCTCAACCCCATCACTCTTTCTCGCGTGCCCATCCTGCTCGCTCGTCCGGAGGCTTCGGAGTTCGCCGTTCAAGTTCGCGAACGCGATCCTGCAGCTCTCCAATTGCGAACTCTAGCGCATACAAAATTTTCCTTAACGGAGTGGAGAGCGATCCCTCACCGAGTGCATCGATCTTCTGCAGTAGGAGCTTATCCACGGTTCAAAAACATCCCTTTTCGGTACAGCGTACACCCCGAAAACTGCCCCTTTGTTTTCAACGGCCGTCTCACCGTTTACGAAGCAGGTTTTCGGCACACTCTTTCAGGATCCACTCACGCGCCGGCGGCGGGCTCGGCTGATCGTCGCAAACCTCATGCGGAAGAGATTCCGGGTGTCCGACCTTCCACGTGCAACACTGATAGCTACTGGTGAGCATCGTCACGTAGGGACACTGCACATCGCCCCGCCTCATATCGCAGACCCACGGGTGCAACTGTTTCTCTGTGAACTTCATTCCGGCCGGGTCACTCGCTCGGCCCATGCAAAGAGCCGCTGAAAGAAACCGCGCCTTTCGCGCACACGCACCGACTTGGGATCTATGGCGATCGATACCCACGAGCAGCCCGGGAGCGGTGATCTTAGGGATTGCGAAAACGTCGCTGGATCGTTCCAACTCTGCGCCTGAAAGAACAGTGCGCCCGACTGCTGGACGAAGAGCGTGAGTTGCGTGGCATCGGTCGGATTCTCAGCGACGAGCTCGAGCACCATCCCGTTCTCATCTTCCTCGTGCAAGAATGCTCTCACTGAATGACCTCCGTAGCCGCTTTCTGGCCCACCAGAAGCGCCCGGCGCACGGTCGAGACCGGAACCCCCATCGCCGCGGCAATGTGGCGCCAGGAGCGCCCAGAGCGCCGTAGCGCCCTGATCTGCTCGACGTCCGCATTACGCCGCGGCCGGCCGAGCCGTTTCCCCTTCGCTTTCGCGTTCGCAAGGCCTGAGATCACCCGCTCACGGATCAAAGACCGCTCAAATTCTGAGATCGCCGCGAAGATGTGAAACAGCAGTTTCCCGTTCGGAGTCGACGTGTCGACCTGTTCATGCAGAGAAACGAATTCGATGCCGAGGCGGCCAAACTCCTCGAGCGCGTCGACCAGCTGTTTCGTCGACCTGGCGAAGCGATCGAACCGGTAGACCACGACGACATCGAACTTTCGGCGTCGGCAGAGCGCGAGCATGCGATCGAGTTCCGGCCGGCTCACCTTCGAACCGGAGTAACCGGGATCGGCGAAGATCTCGGCCGACCACTTGCGCCGCTCTGCAAATTCGCGCATCTCGCGCAACTGCATCCCCTCGTCTTGCTCGTTTGTCGAAACCCTGGCGTAAAGTGCTGCTCGCATGCCCCAAGCTTAGGGCATCAGAGCCGGCGCAGCGCATTTCGACTCGTTACCATCTTGAAGCCATCCGCAAAGACCACCAGGCACGAATTCATCGATCCGCGGGCGAGCACCCGGCACACGTACCCTTTGCGCCCCTGGCGATTCCAGCGATAGACATAAAACTTTTCACGGTTCGCATTGGCTGTCCTCTCCCGTTGGCGTCGGCCAACTCGAGAGATGCGCCGCACTCTCGAGATCGCTTGCGCTTGTTCGACCGGGTTCGCGCAGAATCTTCGCGAAATCGTGCGAAAACTTCGGCTTCCTCGGAGTGGGCCACGAAGTACAACCGTTGGCGGATGTGGGGCGCGCCAACGCTGCACGCTCCAAGTACGACCTTCCCAACGGAGTACGCCGCCGCTTCCAAGTCAGTTTGAACAAGGTCGAGCCAGCCGAATCCAATCGCGTCATCAGACTGCTCTCCAAAGATCGTTGCAGGGTTTCCGATGCGGATGAGTTTCTCCCAAGCCGGCCAGAGGTGGCGAGGGTCATCAAACCCTGTGCCTTTGCCCGCACAGCTGAAGCTAGGACAGGGGCAACTTCCTGTCCAAACAGGTCGGTGATCGGGCCAGCCAGCGAGACGGAGCGCGTAACTCCAGACTCCGATTCCGGCGAAGAAGTGACACTGATCGTAGTTCTCGAGTTCGTGTGCTTCGACTTCTGTGATGCTTCGCTCATCCACTCTCCCGGGCGCGATCACGCCAGCTTTAATCAACTCGCGCAGCCATGCAGCTTTCTCTTCGTCGTTCTCGTTGTACCAAGCACTCATCGGCACACCAGCGCTTGCTTCGAGGTATCGTTCGCATCGATGTGAGTGTTTGCGCGCCGGCAGATGCAATCGGCGTGCCCGTCGGTTTCTTTCGTAACAGTGCAGTTGTGCACGGTGATGTCACCCGCGCGCGCCGGTGCGACTTTCGCCGTCGGTTTCGCTTGGATGATCGGAGGCGCCGGCCGCGGCACCGTCGGTGTCTGCCTCTCACAGCCGACGAGCACTAGCGCAAAGATCAGGATCGAGATTCGCATCGCGGTACACGCTCCATCTGGATTCGATTCGAGTAGAAGTTCCCGAGATCGGCGCCGCAATCCGGACAGAAACAGCGCGGATTGTCTTTTTCGCGCTCGGCCTCACGATAGGCGAAAGCGATCGTGACGAGCAGCCCGCCGGCGACGAGTCCGGCGACGTAGAGCATCGCCTGCCCGATCGGACCGGCGATGTCACTCCCGAAGATCGCAAGCGCAGCCGAAAGCACACAGAGAATCGTGACGAGTTTCATGCGTGCACCACCGCCGGCCGTAACAGGCTCGGTTGCCTGGCTGCATCGTCGAGTTTCGCCACGTTCACGCTGTATCGTGTCCCGCTCGAGCCGTCGACCGAATCAGCGCCGGCCTCTTGCGCGAGTCGGATCCGCCGGCGAGAGTTCACCCGGCCGACGTGGTAATAGCAGCCGAGTGCATGCGCGACCATCCCCCACCCGTACATCGTGCGCAGCTTCCACTCTGTTGAACCGCCGAGGAAGATCCCGAGACCGGGATTGCGACGAAGCACGGCGCCGACATCATCAGCACTCATGCCATCCTGCACGGGCAGCAACAGCAGCCGTAAACCTTTCAGGCGATCGAGCCAGGAGAGCGAGAACTCGAGACTGTCGAGCCCACCGCAGACAATATCCGGCACCACGATGAAATCAGCCGCGGCGCCGTGCATCTCGACAAGGCGCGAGAAGCCATCGGAATCAAAGGGAAGCTTTTGCTGGTGAGTGCGCCAGGCACCGTTATCGATCGCGAACGGCAATCCTTCGACCGGCCGCGGATTCTGCGGAGTGAGCAGGATCCGCCAACCGAACACGCGAAACGTTTCGAGATTCCTGCGAGTGCGAGTGTGTGAAGCGTACGACCTCATTCGGCCCTTTCCGCTGCAAAGTATCGATCGAGTGCGTTCATTGCTTCGGCGAAATCCGCGGCATCCTCCGCGCTCATGGCATCGTCGATGATCTCGAGCTCGTCGATGTCGACGACCCGGTAATCGAGCCCGGCAAAGTCAGCGCGGTACTTCTGAGTCACGAATCGCATAAAGAGAACGCGCACGCGCGCGAAAATCTCAACTAAGAAACAAGATCAAAACCAAATACAAAACCAAGATCAAAAACAACTTCAAAACCTAACAGCCGAAGAAGTAGATCCCTGTGGATCTGTGGACGCGACTCACTAAGTCACTCATCCCGCACGATCCGGCCGTCGATGTCGCGCGAGGATAAGTTGCGAATATCCCGAGAATTTCGACTGCGCTCACGTGAACAATTCCCACAGAGACGCCAGTCGGGCTCAAGGGCTGCAAACTCCGTTCGGCACCGGAAACAGACTCGAGCAGTTCCGGCTTCGAGATACATCTGTGCCACGGCGGAACAGCGCACCGAGCAAAACTCCGCGACCGAATCCGCGTGCACGTCCGGATCGAAGAAGTGAAAACACGTCGGGCATCGCAATTTAGGCATGCGGTTGTGAACCCTTCCCGTTGCCGGCGAGATCGGGAAGCACCTTGCGACGCGATCGCTTCGTTTTGCGTTTGGCGGGCTTCTGAGACGCTTCCGCGATTTCGGAGGCTAACGGATCAGGACCGGCAGCTGCGATCGATTGTGGCGCGTCTGAGCCGGCCAGGCGTTCGGGATTAAAATCCGTTGCGAGTGACCCGACTTGCTCTGCAAAAACATCCGGAAGAGGCTCGAGAGGAAGTAGCGGGTTTTGATGCTGCTTCGCGAGCAAAGCACGGCCGAACTCTTCAAGATCGCGCTTATAGCAGCCGTGACGGACAACAATCTCGCGAAACTCTTCGATGTCATGCTTCCTCATCCGCCAGATCGGCCGGCCGCGTTCGTCTTCCTTCGGTTCGCCGTCTTTGCCGTGAGCCCGGGCAGCGTGACAGAGCTCGTGATCGACGAGCGCGCGCTTTTTCTCCGGTAAAAACTCCGAGTCCTGCCACACTTCGCGGTTCAACAGGATCACGAAGTCGTACGGAGCGCACTCCCGATTGAGATCGGAGGCTTTGACACAGCGACCGAGCACCAGATGCCCGTCGACATCCCGCTTAAAGTTCTTTCGCCAGGCGAGCGCGATGTTCGCTTGCCACAAATCGGGGTGATGCTTGTCGCGGATCTCGCGCAGGATCCGATACGGTTCCGGTTCGTGAGATCCATCCATCGGTGGAATCAGTTCGAAGTTAATCGCTTTAGGCTTGGGCGGTTTCTTCTGGCGCCGCATTCAGTTGTCCCTCCGTGACTTGCCGGCTCGCGATCGAGTACTCGGTGCGCTCTTCCCGATCGGTTGCGACGAAACGTTTGTGTAGGTGGAGATCGAACACCCGCGCGTCGTTTTTGATCACCCCCGCGCGCACCAGGGCATCGATTGCCACTTTCGAGTAATTATCGAGATCGTTTTGCCCGCGATTCCGGCCAGGGCCAAGGTAGAACGTGAGCTCGAGCTCGAAATAGTTGCCGGTGATTCTCTGGCAGCCGGCCGAGCGAGCCATGATGCACACCGCATCGACGAATGCGATCGCATCCGCGGCGCGATACCACCCACCACCGCAGCGCGGTTGCTTGTAGTGATTCACCGACGGCGGAAGCAAAGGGACGGAGAACTTCATTTCTCGTCCGCCATTCCCAGTTGTTTCACGAGCCGGCGCGCAGCGCGAATGCAAGCCTGGCAATAGACGCCGACATCAGTTTTCGTGAGATCTACAGTTGACCAGCCCGCGCCCTCTGCGATCGCGTCGGTAACGTCTTCGAGTTTGTCCGGAGTCGTGTAAGAGATCTCGCGCCCGCATCGTCCCTCACACTCGAGCGTGAACGTGTGAACCGTTTGTTCGCTCATGAGAACAACCCCATAACGGCGCGGAGTGTGGTCGCAACCGCTTGCTCACCGCGGCCGTGTGACGTTTCGCTAAAGAACTGCCACACATCCTCCGGAATCTTGATCTGCACCATCCCGCTAGGTGCGGTTACACCGTCCGGACAAAGACACTCGTACGAGCCGGCGCGCGAGTGAATCATCTTCCGACACACACCGGCGTGCATGTTGTGTAGACAGCTAAAACAAACGCCGCTCACGTCTCGAGCACCGCTTTCAGCACGCGCCGGAACTCTTCGAAGTTCTCGCTCTGATCGGCGATCGCGACGATCCAAGCGGCATGCACAAGAGCCTCTGTTTTCGACATCAGCGGGCTCGGGCTCAGGATCAAAACCTTCCCGTCGCCTTTTGCTGAGACCGCTTGCAGGTTCGTGATGTCCCCTTCGTACTTGGGAACCTCGAGTGTGTGATCCTTTCCGTTCGGAACCAGTTTCTTTAATAGATTCGTCATGCGAATAACCCTCCCTGTTCATTTTTCGTGCGCTGCAGCCCGGTCGTAGAAAGCCAGGCTTTCGCGCGCGCGTAGTTCTCGTAAAATTCGTCACTCGGATAGGCCACATAAAGCCCGGTTGCGAGTTCAGGCTTCGCCGTTTTGAGAGCGTGATAGCAACCTTTGCAGAAGCACTGCCGCGATTGCTTTTTCTTGCCGCACACCGGACACACCCACTCGTGGAACCGGTGATTCAGAATTCGAACCTGTGCCTCGGTGAGTCGCTCTATGGGGGGAGTTTGCGCTTCGTGCTTGCGATCGAGCTCGGCGATGCAATCGAGACACGGACCTATGCGGCGATCGTCGACTCGGTGCATCGTTTGCTTTCCGCACTTCGGGCACCAGGCTTGCGCGGAAACTGTGTTGCGCGTGTAATGCTGTGCCACCTATCCCCCTTTCGCGACGGCGCCGGGCGGCCGGATTCCGGTGTTTAAGGCCTCGACCTCCGTACATCCGGCGCCGCGGTTGCAGCGGCCGTCCCTACGGGCAACTGCAAAGTCTTTGCGGGAATGTCCAGGCACTTGATTGTTCGACGCGCTGCCACGTCTGCCGCGCGCCGGGACAGCATTCCCGCAAACTTAAAGCGATCGTGCCGGCAGCGGTCCGCGCTCGCGGATAAGTTGCTGCGCGCGCTCGATCGTCTGCCAGGCCGATTCGTCGCGCATAAGTTCGCGCACTTCTGCAGCTGTCGCTTTTCGCAATCTCAGATCAGAATCGAACTTGAGTATCTGCCCGCAATTCAGGCACACCGAAGTGTCGCCGGCTTCCGGATCCGGATCCCCACCATGAACGTTGTCGCAATCGGTCATCCGGTAACCGCACAGACAAACCGAATCAGGAATCTTCACTTGACCCCCACGACGTTGAGATAGGTCGCATTCCCCTTTTTCACCGCTTTGACGAGGTAAGTCGTCGTGATCTTCACAGTGCGGAGTAGGGCAGGGAAGAGCGCCGCATCCCAGCAGGAAGCCTGCAGGATCGCGTCGCTATCATCCTTCCACTTGAGCACTAGGCGATTGCCGACTTTGGTGATCGAGTCGGTGCGAAAGGTGCGCTCGGTGATGTCCGGATCAATAAACCGCGCCGGCTCATGAGGCGAAACCGGCGCGGCTTCCATCACCGCGGCGGGGGGAGGATCCACACGCGGGCCTGGCGCCGCAGACGGCTCGCCGTTTGCCAGCAAAACGAGCCGTTGCGCCAGGGGAACAACACCCGGGAAAGTGCTTTGAGAGATCGACCCGAGCGCATAGATCAATGCCAGGCGCTCGAGTTCGGAAATCTTTAAGTCGAACTGTGCCATGCGGCCTCCGCTTTCGAGCGCGAGCGCAGCACACGGATCCGGTCGAGTGCCGTCTCGATCTCTTCGCTCGTGAGCTCCCAATGGTTTGAGAGAAAGTTCGCGATCACTTGCTCTTTGAAATCCTGATACCAGAGCAGAGCCGGGCCGGATTCACCGAAGTGATCGAGCAGAATCGCGAAAGCGAGTTGCGCCGGGCCGGATCCGAGATACCCCCACTCGAAACCGGTCGGAGAATGATTCACGTAGCGATAGCCGGCATCGAGCATCGAGGCGCACTTCGTTTTCGCGTCGACGACTGAAACGATCGCGTTGCCGTTGTGGCGGGATCCGACGTACGTGGTCATGGCTTGAACCGCATCTGATGGTTGAGTTCGGCCAGTTGTGCGGCAATCTCGCCGGCCATTCCGTAGAGAAGCAGCATCAGCACATCAGCCGGAGTACCGCCGTCGTTGAACTTGAGAACGTTCGTTTTCACTTCCGCGCGGATCTCGTCGGCCGTCACAGAATCTGCCTCAGATCGAAGAATTCGCGATCGCGCTCGCGCGGAACGAACTCGCGCAACTCGCGATCGAATTCGCTCTGATCTTCGGAATTGGCGACAGCGACACCGGAGACGAGCACGGTGCACTTTGCGCCTTTGTCGGTGATCCCTTCCCACACGCGCACTAACCGCGGGATCTCGTGCTTCTCGAGTGTGGTGACAGAGATCAGCTTCTCAGTCGGTTTGATCGTGATTTTCATCGGCGAACCTTTCCGGAGGAAAAATGTTCCACGTGGAACACGAAGAACGGAGTTAGAATGGCTTCCTACAACGAGTCAGCCAATTGATCACGTCCCGAGCCGGCCAGAGACAGCCATCTCTCGCCGGCTCAGTTACGTGTGTTCTACTTTCTGAAAGTGCGGGCTCCTTTCTACCGAATCGAAATGTAACCGCGTCTTGCTTCGGTGCGCGTCACCGCTCTCTCACCGTCGTGAGATCAATCGCGTGTTGCCGCGCGAACTTTTCCGCATGCTTCTCACACGCCGGCCGATTGCAAACAATCACCACTTCTCGTCGCACTCCGGTCAACTGCGATGTGACGTGCTTCGTGTACTCGAAGTGCAAAACGAATTCCGGCCGAGTCAGGCAACTTTTCCTTCCGCCAGCGAGACAGCGCACTTTGCCGTGATAGTGATTGCGCGTGATCCGGTGCGCGAACACAGTCACGCGCGCGACACCTGCGAATAGATCTCGACCTGGCGCGCGATGATGGCGCGCTGTGCTTCGCGATCGAGATCCTCGAACGGTCGGACCTCATCCGGGTGATCGCGGTGAAACTCCTCGAGCGCTTTCACAAACGCATCGGTGTGAGCTTTGGGGCTTCCCCAGTTGTAGAGAGTTTTCATGCTTGTTTTTCCTGTTCGTTCTCACCGACCGAGACGGCCGGCTTTTTCTCAGGCAGGGACGCGGCGAGTGCGCACACTCCGCAGTTGCGCCGTTTCGTCGGCGGTCCACACTGCGGGTAAGACACCACTTTGTGACCGCACTCGAGGGTCTCGATGTAGTAGGTGAGCCGGTACTCTGGCACGTGCTTGTACGGAGTGAAGTTCTGCGGGAGTCTGTCTACGACCAGCCTTAACAGTCGCAACTTGCCGTGCACTTTCCTAACGAGTGCGGCATGATCGGGCAGACTCAGGGCCAGATCTGAGAAATTCTCTACTGTTACAGAATCCGAACGTGACTCCGGGGGAAGGCTTTTATCGAAGCGATCGGCAGTCATGGCGCGCGCGCTTTTCTGGGGACGGGGACGAGTGACGTGCGCTCTTACGAAGGGACGAAGGGCTAGAGCCGACGGGCGAGTTTTACAGAATACTTGGACTTGGAACCATCCGGACGCTGGCAGGATACTATCGGACATCGCAGTGTTTATGCGGGTTTCAAGCATGGGTTTTAGGCGATCGCTTTTCTTTTGCGTCTCTGTCTCTCACGGTAAAGACGCTGAGATTCGCGGTTGGAACAGCGCGGCGAATGAAAGCGCTGATCTCTTTTGCGCGGCGTGAACTCGATCCCGCACTCTTCCGACGCGCACTTTCGCTTGCGGTAACCCATGCGTGAGAGGCTAATCCCTTACGCGAGTTGCGCACAAGGAAAATCGTAAGGGATTATGGCTGTAAAGGTTACCGAAGTTCATTGCCCGTTTTCCACATCAGTGCGAGAATCCACAGGCTTCAAAAAGGGAGGGTTCCCAGGATGAGACGACTCACGTGTGTCGTTCTGCTCGCACTTCTCACGCCGGCCGCATCAGCACAGTCGAAGGCAATCGAACAAGAGATCGAGCAGATCTGCGATGGTCCGGTGCTCGCATTCATCAGTTCGAAAGATGCCGAGCCGCGCGTTAAAAACAATTCCGGCAAAGACTTCGATCAGGCTGATCCGTTGCAAGATTCCGCGTTTGTACAGAGCACGCAACGACTTGTGCCGATCTTTGAGGCGACGTATCCCAGTGAACGGCTGCTCATCGTTCTCTCGGCAAGTCAAAAGATCAATGCATGGGCGATCGGCAGTTGGAAGCCGCACAATCACCTGGTGTGTGTGCCTCTGGCCTTTGCGGAGTTCATGGGAAACGAGGATGAGCTCGCGTTCATGATCGGGCACGAGATCGGGCACACACGAGATCCGAATCCGCTCTGCGGAAGTTATAGATCTTACGTACAACTGGCGCGCGAGCAGCAAGTTGCTTGTGAGAGTCGAGCGGATGAGATCGGGTACTGGTTTCTGCGCCAGGCCGGCTACTCTCCATTTGCAGCGGCCGGCGGTTTCGGCCGACTCGAAATGTATTCGGGTGACACTCAGACCGGTCTCACAGGACTGTTTCACCAGATGAGCATCAATCACCCGATCACACCGAAGCGAATTGAAAACTTGCGGCGGATGCTGATCGAAGAGCAGCGCGCGGCGCGCTAGTGGCGGGAGAGGACCGAGCGGATCCGAACCTCGATCCTCTTAGCAAGGGAAAGTCAATCGGGATGAGCGCAGTCTAGCCCAGTTGCTTCAACTGTCCTAGTGTTGTTTCCGGCGCGATCGTCGAGCCGAGATCCCGAGATAGCCAGATCGCGACCTGGCGCGCGTACTTGTTGGGATCGTTGTCATCGTTCGAAGGCGCGTAGATGTCGAAGAAATTGCGGAGTGTCGAATTGTCGGTGAGACCGTGCGATCCCTCGAGCTTCGCTGTGATGTCGTTGAGCAGAGCGATCCAGCCTTGCGCGAGCGAATCAAAGACGCGATAGTTGGCATCGTCGACCGGAACAGCTTGCACACCGAGCATTGTCACCGGCCGCAGATTTCCCGGGTTGCGGTTGCGCCAGCTGCGCGAGCCTTGCGGAGACTTCGGATCCACACCGGGCGGAATCCATCCTTCGAATCGCCAGATCGAATCCGCTAGTGCTTCGAGCAGTTTCAATTGAACCGACTCCGGAAACGACCCTGTAGTTTGCCGGCATTCTCCGCGAGACGTTGCATGTGTAAGCGGCGCTTTTCGTCGCGTTCCTTTTGAGCTTCCGCAAGCTTGCCGAGTTGTGCGTTCTCGCGCATCAGTCGCAATCCTCGCCACACTCGCAGGTACCAAGGAACAAACGCGGTGTGAAGCATGGTCATAATCAACTCGTGAAATGAACGCCGAAGATCGCTATTTAGCGATTCCACGGCTTGCGCGTTCTTCGCGAAACCGGAATAGAGTGTCCACCGGAGATCGCACAGATCGTTCTGCAGAATGCGCAGTGCCTCGATCAGTTCATCGATCTGCGGATCGCGATAGATCTCGGCTTGTTTCTCGTGCTCGTTCATATCACTTCGAAAAAGACTTTCCGGCCATCAGCCGGCCGGTAGTTCGCTTCGATCTCGTCGACGCTCAATTCGAACCAGGCCTTGTATAAAGCCGGATCCGGCATGCGCTGATGGTGACGGCACTCGTCACAGCGCACGTTGAAATAGGACGGGCACGCGTTGAGTAAAATCGGGAAAGAACCTCGTGCCGCATGCTCCTTTGCTTTCAGAGTGAGCTTTCCGCACACGACGCACTCGTGATCGAGTTCGCACATCGGAATCGTGTTCGGATCGCTCGGAATCACTTGAACCTTTTCGCGCCACAGCGCCGGCATGTGTCGGTGAAGGATCCGCGTCGAGTGTCCCAGTCGTGAAGACCGAGACACCGCACTTCCCATCCAACCCACAGCAGGATCACCACCGCAGCCGCGATCGCGAACGTGTACAGCAACGTCACCGCGAGCACTACGCCGTTTTTACTTCGTCCGGATGGATCGCGTTCATAAACTCGACGATCCCGCTCACAACATCGGCCGCGCCTTTTTCGGCGAGCGCTTCGTCGGCGATCTTTTTCCCGCTGAAAGCCTGGCTCGTGCGAAGTAGCTGCAGCACGAGCGGAGTCGCGGCGGCGAGCTTCGCGGCGCCGGATCCTGGCGTCTGATTCACCGCTTCGACCATCGTCGCAATCTGCGCGACCTGAGTCAGATCGTTTACACCGGCTGAAACGCCCGGCAGAACGGCCGAGCCGAGAAACGGTTGAATCAGCGGACCGATGCCGAGCTCGAGTGATGCGGCTTTCGCGAGGAATGCGCCTAGCTTTTTGAGAAACGTCATTTTTCCCCCAACCCCCAAAAGTGGATATTTGCGATCGAGCAGGTGATGATTGAGCTCGAAGAGCCCGCTCACGACGTGGTGCACCAGAGTTCGAACAGTTGTTGCAAGCCGGCAGCCTGATCGAGTTCGAGCAGCATCCGGTTCAAGTCTTCGGCCACGGCGCCGACGAGCAGGGAATTACCAAAGGCGAGCTCGTCTTTCAGCAGGAGATCGGCGAGGATCCCGCGAGCTTCGCGAATTTTCCCGGCCGCGCTGTCACTTCTGGAACTTTCGTCTGCCGGTGCGGTTTTTCTCTCGGCAGGCTCGGCAGCGCTTGGGCTCGTGGTGAAAAGACTGTGCTGCATAAAATTGCTGATCGCGCGCGGTCCACACGAAATCCCGACCGCAATCGGAACAGGTAAGAGTTTTGTCACTGAAAGTCGCTTGCGTCTGTGCGCCTGTTGCTGCCATGAAATTGAGATCGATGAAAGTGCAGAGCCGGTGCCTCCGCTCAAGAGAATCGACTCTGCACCCGCGGTTTTCTCTATCCGATCTCTCCGCTCCTTTCGTCAGTTTGGCTTCACACTTGCCGGCGTGGGATCAGCCGAGCCGCTCGCGTTTTCCGCGGCATACTTGAGAAAGGCCTTGATAAATTCCTGCAACCGCGGAAGGTTCTGTACCGCTTGCTGCAGGATGGGGCGAGTCTGAAACAGTTGCATCAGCCCGGTGTCACCGAGCGATGCGAGTTGCGCCGGAAGTTTCTCGTCGAGACGATCGAGGAATGCCATCGTTTCGTCTGCAGCTTCGTCGGCCGAGATCGGCTCTTTCAGAATCTCGATGATTTTCGACTCGATGAAGTCGACAGACGGGCCAAGCATCGTCGGTTGAGCCTCCGGACTAGGATTAGTGGCGCGCTGTGGCGCTGGCGGCCGCGGGGGAGCAGCGGCGCCAGGTGGAAGAGCCGGCGGAACTCGGCCGGCCATGATCTCAGCCGTGTGCAGCTGCGCTTCTGCTCCGAGACGCCACTCCCGAACGCCTTCCATCGCAGCGTTAGCGATCGTCGGCAACGCACGCACGAGTTCAGCACTGGCAGATGAGACCGGACCGCTCATGGGCGGATTGATCACGCGATCGAGTCCCGTCTCGACGATCTTCGCGATCAAGGGATTCGTGAGCGGATCCGCACCACCACCGCCATGATTGAGCAGCGGAAGAATTTTATTGATCACATCGAGCGGATCCGGCGGATTCAAAGCTTTCTGCAGCATCGCGAGCATGAGCTGTTTCATCAGCTGATCGCTTTCGCTTGGCTGTACCGGAACGGGCACACGGGTGAGACGCTCGATTACCGACGCGGCACCCTGCAGCGCATTCACACCGACCGCGATCGCTTGCGCGTCGTGATTCGCGACCATGTGCATCGCAGTTTTCGCGACGTCGGCCGTCGTGTAGTCTTCCGCCGGCGTCACCATCGGCGCGCTCGAGTTGCCATTCGTGGAGATCGGCGCGCTCACAAACCGCGGCGGCGCGTCGTTTGAAACTTTTCCTTCAGTGATGCGCTCGCGCCCCTTTTTCAGAATCAGCCGGAACGCTTTCCCGCCATGCTTTTCGCGAATTGCGAGTTCAACTTCCTCGCGATCGTTAAAGGGAACGTTCACACCCGGGCGCACTTCGATGAAGCCGGAACACTTGTCAATGTTCGACTCACCGGTGCCATAGTTCGAGCTTCGCGGATCGGTGCGGTAGATGTAAACGGTGTGGCCTGGCGGGCCATCCCAGTCTTTCGGCTCGAGTTTTTCGACGTAATCCCAGAAATCGGGTCTTGGAATCTCCGCACCGGCAGAGTTGGGAGGAAGTACTCGGCGCCGAGTCGTGGTTTCGACGACCGCGCCGGTCTCCGGGCTATCAATGGCAGTGCGCATCGGAAGAAAAGCACCAGCCAACCCGGAGAAAGTAGGCCCGAGGGAACTTATAACAGCTTTTTCCACAGACACACAACGGAAAATCCACGTGAGTACTCGTGAGTGCTACTGAGTACTTTTCGAGTACCGCTTTGAGTGCAGTACTCAAGTCATTGACTATGCTGTGAATTGTGGCGCAAGGTGCGAAGGTCCTCGAAGCATTTGCGTCATCTGGTTTCGCGTCGGTCGAGGACACCTCGAGCCTCACAGGCGACGAGACGGAGGAACCGGCGCGAAACCCACCCCTTGCACTCACCCCAAAATTTTTTCAGCCGAGGAAGTTTTGCCGATCTGGGTCTCTCCGCAGCCGCATCTCGGTCTACTCCATCGTGCGCCGCTCGAAGCGGGCGAAGCCGGCACTGCACAGACCATCAAAGCAATGCGCGAGCTCGTCGATCACGCGGTCAGTGATCCGGCATTCGTGCGCCAGGCGAAAGACATCGTTCGCCACGTGCCCGCTTTCGATGAAGTCGGGGAAGTGTACGCGCTCTACCAGTGGGTGAAGCACAACATCCGGTACACGAAGGATCCCGTCACAAAGGAAACGCTTTATCCCCCGCAAGAGTTTCTGAAAATCCGATCCGGCGACTGTGACGACATCTCGATGCTCATCGGAGCA
>Ga0210408_10001201_pt1 | contig 27939 bp, 27 predicted proteins | sample IncBWH4MmetaG_FD_155471 | JGI IMG/M metagenome (GOLD analysis project Ga0210408, IMG submission 155471) | Forest soil microbial communities from Barre Woods Harvard Forest LTER site, Petersham, Massachusetts, United States - Inc-BW-H-4-M | ecosystem: Environmental > Terrestrial > Soil >...
CAAGGTGAAGATCGACAAATCCGCGCTCACCGAGATCCCGGTCAAGTTCGACATCACGCCGCTCCTTACCGGCACGGTCGATGTCTGGCCAGGCTATCTGATCAACGAGGTGCTGGCGGCGAAGGAAAAGGGTTTTGCCGTCAACGTCGTCTATCCGTCGGATTACGGCATCGATCTCTACGCCGACACGCTGTTCAGCACGGAAAAGATGCTCAAGGAAAAGCCGGACGTGGTCAAGAAATTCGTCGCTGCGACGCTGAAAGGCTGGAACACCGCGATCGGGGCGCCCGAGGAGGCGGCGAAAATCACCGTCAAATACGGTGACAAATTGACCTACGACCACGAGCTCGCGATGATGCAGGCGAGCGTGCCGTTGCTCAAGCCCGACAACGAGGCGGTCGGCTCCATGGACGAAGCCGGCTGGAGTTCCGCGCAAAAGCTTCTGCTCGCCGGGGGATTCCAAAAGCAGCCGGTCGACATCGCCAAGGTCTTCACCACGCAAGCGACGCCATGAATGCGATTGTCTTGACCGACCGACTGGACGCCGCGCCAATTACACCGTCCAAGCCCGCGCTTTCGATCGCCGACCTCAGTGTGCGCTTCGGCGACGTAGAAGCGATCGCGAGCCTGAGCCTGACAGTGCGGCGCGGCGAATTCGTCTCGCTGCTAGGACCGAGCGGTTGCGGCAAGTCGACCTTGCTCAAAGCAATCGCCGGCCTGGTCAAGCCGACCGGCGGGCAGATCACGCGGTCGGAGGCACGCCCACCCAACCCTCCGCCGCATGCGGGAGAGGGCAGGTTGGGGGTCACCGGATTCATGTTCCAGAAGCCGCTTTTGCTGCCGTGGCGGACTACGCTCGACAATGTCCTGTTGCCGATCGAGATTCAATGCGGCGGCGCGATCGATTCGGTCGAACGGAAGAACGCGCTGCGCATGCTGGATTTGGTTGGTCTCAGTGACTTTCGCCAAGCCTATCCGCACCAATTATCCGGCGGGATGCAGCAACGCGCCGCCTTGGCGCGCGCGCTGATGTGCGATCCCGATGTCCTTTTGCTCGACGAGCCGTTCGGCGCCCTCGACGAGCTCACGCGTGACGTCCTCAACGAAGAACTGATCCGCATCTGGCAGAGCAAGAAAACCCGGCTGACCACGGTGCTGATGGTGACGCATTCAATCCCGGAGGCGGTCACCATGTCGGACCGCGTCATTGTCCTGTCGAGCCGGCCGGCGCGGATGGTCGAAAATGTACCGGTGCCGTGCGGGCGCCCGCGCGCGCCAGAAGATGGCGACACCGCCGCGATCATCCGCCGCATCCGCTCCATGGTGAGGAGCGCCCGATGATATCGCGGGCGCTGCCGCCGCTGGCGTTCGGCCTGCTCCTGCTCCTGCTCCTCGCCTGGCAGGCGATCGTGGTGGTCGCGCAGATTCCCGAATATCTGTTGCCGGCGCCGATGGCGATCGTTGCGACCGTTGATCGCTCGCTCGCCGATGCTTTCGCGGTAACTTTCATCGAGGCGGTTGCCGGCTTCCTCATAGCGAGCGCGCTTGCGTTTGCCGTCGCCACCCTGTTTGTGCGGTTCCACACCCTCGAGGAGGGACTTTTTCCCATCGCCATTGCGGTGAAGACGACGCCAATCGTGGCTATTGCGCCGCTGCTGGTGATCTGGCTCGGGACCGGATGGTGGTCGAAGATCGTGGCGGCCATCCTGATCTGCTTTTTCCCGGTGCTGGTGAACACCGTCAAGGGACTGAAGGCCGCCGATCTCGAATACCGCGAGCTGTTCGAGACCATGGGGGCGAGCAGTTCGCAGGAATTCCGCAAGCTGCGCGTGCCCTACTGTCTGCCCTATCTGTTCTCGGCGCTGAAGATATCGTCCTCGCTCGCCGTGGTCGGCGCCATCGTCGGCGAGTTCGTCGGCGCCACGCAGGGTCTCGGCTATCTCATTATTATTTCCTCGGCGCATTTGGAAACGGCGACGCTGTTTTCAGCGATCTTCGCCGCCGCTTTCGCCGGCATCGCCATGTTCTACGTCATCGGCTGGGCCGAGCGCAGATTGATCTTCTGGTCGGCCGGCGAGGCGGAATGAGCATGCGCGCGATGTCGGTCGACGTGGTGCGCATCCCGACCAAAGGCCCGGGCGACGTGTCCGGCCTCATCCGACTCATCGAGACGGGCAAAATCATACCGTCATCGATCCTGGCGGTGCTCGGCAAGACCGAAGGCAACGGCGGGGTGAACGACTTCACCCGCGAATACGCGATGGCGGCGTTGTGCAATGCGCTGTCGCCGCATCTGGGGCTGACACCGCGCGCAGTCGAAGACAAGATCGCCTTTGTCATGTCGGGCGGCACCGAAGGGGTGCTATCGCCGCACCTTACTGTGTTCGCGCGCAGCTTTGCCACCGACGCCCCGAATGGCGGCAGAAGCGAGAAGCGGCTAAGCATCGGTATTGCCCATACCCGCGACTTTCTGCCGGAGGAGATCGGCCGCAAACTCCAGATCGAGGAGACCGTCAAGGCGGTGCATTTGGCCATGCGCGACGCCGGCATCGACGATCCGCACGACGTGCATTTTGTGCAGATCAAATGCCCGTTGCTGACCAGCGAGCGCATCGAAGGCGCGCTGCATCGCGGGTATAAGACGGTTACCACCGGCGCCTATGCCTCGATGGGCTACTCGCGCGGCGCCTCGGCGCTTGGCGTGGCGCAGGCGTTGGGCGAGATCAGCGGCGAGATTGACGAAAGCCAGGTGTTGGAGGAGTGGGAGCTCTATTCGTCCGTCGCCTCCTCCTCCGCTGGCATCGAGCTAATGCATAACGTGGTGATCGTGATGGGCAATTCGCCTCTGTCGCTCAGCCCTTTTGTGATCGGACACGCCGTGATGCGCGACTCGATCGATTTTTCCGCCGTGGTCGCGGCGCTCAAGAGCGTCGGACTTGGCGTAGCGGATGCGCAGTCGAGCGACCGTCTGGTCAACGTTTTTGCCAAGGCGGAGGCCTCGCCGGACGGCTGCGTGCGCGGCTTCCGCCATATCATGCTGGACGATTCGGATGTCGGTTCCACGCGTCACGCTCGCGCCGCTGTCGGCGGATTGATCGCCGGATTATCCGGAACAGGCGCCGTGTATGTGTCAGGCGGCGCAGAGCACCAGGGACCTCCCGGCGGCGGCCCGGTCGCGGTGATCGCACGCGCATAGCACGCACGGGCGGCGGCTGGTGACGGGCGCCGCAAGATTGACATTTCAAATATCGGCGAACGGTAGGAAGCGAAGCGCGTCCAAACGGCGAGACCTTTTCGTGTCCTCCATGATGCGGATGGGCGGTTCCAACATTTCGCGGTGACGGAGGAGAAGTCCGGAAGCCTCTCGATGCGACCCCATCTGATCGTGTTAGTCATTGATCGCGTGGACGGGAGTCGGGAAAGCTCGGCTTGCCGCGGCTGCTTGTCCAAAGTCCGGGGCGCGCGGCCCTCGCGTGCATGCTTCGCAAGCAGCTCATTGGCGACGGCCTTAAACGTTGCTCCTTGAGAATTCTTCTGCGCCCGTTTGAGCACACTGGGTCTTTCCCGGAGCCAAGCAGTTTCTTTGCCGCGTCCCGTTTCGCGCGCGCTTCCGCCAACGTTACCGCCCGGATAGATGCCCAACGCGAGGGTCTTTTGCTTGCCGCCGAACCTACACGCGAGGCGCCAAAGCTTGCTGCCGTGCGTTGGAACCAGGAGATGCAAGCCGCCCCCGCCGGAGAGCTTGAATGGCTTGGCTCGCGGCTTGAAATTACGCACCGCAGTGTCACTGAGAGGCATGTTGGTATCCTCGCTCAGTCACTCGCGGGATACCAACTATTATACCAACATTTTTGGCGATTGATACCGGATGAGGGCGGGCAGTCGCGATCCGATAGTGCCGGTAAAAGGCGGTGTTTCCTGCTACTACTGAACGCGGGTGAACTGCTGCGAATTGTGATTTGGTGCCGCGGAAGGGATTCGAACCCCCGACCCACGCATTACGAATGCGTTGCTCTACCGGCTGAGCTACCGCGGCTTTACCGGCGTTATTAAAGCGTTCGGGCGAAAATTGCCACCCAATTGCCACTGCCAAGGCGGGGAAAAGGGGTAGCTCCGCTATCTTGTTCGCAAATCGTTCTATGCTGTCCAGCCCAGTCTTATCCGCTTTTCGGGCGAAGCAGACATGAACCGGCAGGCACAATCGGTAGCAGCGGCCGATCCTTACGATAACATTCGGCACCTTCATAGATGGTCTTGGATGCTGGCCGTTGGGCAGTACGCCTGATTTTCATGAGCTGGCCGCGGATTAGGGAGAGGTGGCGCGATGGAACGAAAGACAACATCATTCGGCATGGATCGCCGCACGCTGGTTGCGGGCATGGCGGCAGTGCCGGCTCTCGCGTTTACCCAAGGAGCCTTCGCGCAACAAAATCCGGTGACGGCGATCGACATCGCACTCGAACCCGACGCGACGATGGTTCAGCACGCTAAAGACGCCAACGCCCGTCTGCTCAAGTCTTTCCCCAAAGGCTTTGCACTGGATGAGACGCACCACCGGCACGTCAGTGTCTTGCAGCAGTTTGCCCGCACGACGACCTCGACAAGACATTTGCGGCGGCGAACGCGATTGTGGTCAAGGAAAAGCCCACGGCATGGATGCTCAAGGCGTTCAAATATTACTACATCCCCGATCCGCCCATTCGGCCTCGCGGGAATTGTGGTCGAACCGACCGACGACCTGCATCGGCTGCAAGATGACCTCATCACGGCCGTCAAGCCCTACACTGTGAAGACCGGGACCCCGGCGGCCTTCTTCAGCGAGGCAGGCGGACGCGACATTCAAAAATCGCTGATTGAGTACGTCACCCACTTCGTCGAGATGGCCGCAGGCAAACGGTTCAATCCGCATGTGACGATCGGTGTCGGAACGGAAAGATAATTGAACAAGATGCTGGCGGAGCCATTCCCGTCGTTCACGTTCTCGCCGGCCGGCGCGTCGGTCTATCAGCTCGGCACCTTCGGTACGGCCCGGAAAGAACTGACGGCGCTGACGCTGGCGCCTTGAAGCAGGATGCAGTACCGCCGTTGGAGAATAGATCGAGGCGCGGGCTTGCTGTGTTGCGAAATGCCGACTTGAGCTGCCATCCGCCGGATCCGCAGCCATCGTCGTCACGCCAGCCCGGTACGGATTGGCGCCATCGTGACCAGCGGATATGATTTCGCGAAGGACCGTTCGCGATAGCGCCGCGGGGGAGGCAGCATGTCGTTCGAGTTCGGTGTCTTTCACGAGTTTCCGCGCTACGCAGGGGTGACGGATGCAGAGGTATTCGCGCAATCCTTCGTCCAGGTGGACGCGGCTGAGCGTTGGGGTCTCGACGTCATCTGGATCGCGGAATTGCACTTCCTCCCGGAGCGATCGGTCGCGTCCGCTCCGCTCTTGATCGCCAGTGCCATCGCTTCGCAGACCCGCCGCATGAAAATCGGCACTGCGGTGCAGGTGCTGCCGCTGTGCCATCCATTGCGCTTGGCGGAGGAAGTCGCAACGCTTGATCACATCAGCCGTGGACGACTTGTTTTCGGTGTGGGCCGCAGCGGCTTTCCCCACACCTACGAGGCCTATGGCATACCCTACGGCGAGAGCCGCGAGCGCTTCGCCGAAGTGCTCGAAATCCTCAAGCGTTGCTGGGCTGAGGAACGCTTCTCCTTCGAGGGGAAGTTTCACAGGTTTCACAATGTCACAATCGTCCCGAGGCCGTTGCAGACGCCATATCCGCCGTTGCGCATCGCAGCGACGAGCGCAGACACCTATCGGGCGATCGGCGCCGTGGGCTTGCCCATCTTCGTTGCCGTCCGCCTCGGTACGTTCGAAGAACTGGGGCCCAGCATAGCGGCCTATCGCGAGGCCTATCAGTCGGCCGGCCACGCTGGGCAAGGCGAGGTTTATTTGCGAGTCCCGATCTACGTTGCAGAGACGGAAGCGTCGGCACGAGCGGACCCCGAGCTATCAATCATGCATTTCTATCGGACGCTCGGACTGCAACTCGAGGGCGCGGCGAAGAGGCCCGGCGTGGACGCGGGCGAGGAACGCGCCGAGCGCGGCCAGGCGTTGCAGACCATCAGCTATGAAGATGCGCTGCGCGATAAAGTGATTACCGGAACTCCAGCATCGGTGGCGATGCGCCTCAAGTATCTGACCGGCAAGCTTGGCCTCAATGGCGTTCTGGCGGAGCTCAATTGCGGAGGTCTGCTCGACAATGAAAAAGTCATGCGCTCGCTGCAGCTCATGTGCGAGGAGGTGGCGCCGTGTTTCCGCTAAGAAGGCGGGTTTCGCCTTGACATCGAGCTTCCGCCGGCGGCGGCACCGAGCATCTCCAGGTGGCGGAAATGCAGCTTAGCCCGGAGGGCCGCCGGCCTCCGCCCGCAGCTTGAAGCGCTGGATCTTGCCGGTCGCGGTCTTCGGCAGCTCGCGGCGGAATTCAAGCCAGCGCGGATACTTGAAGACCGCGAGCTTCTGCCGGCAGTGGTCCTTGAGCGCCTGCGCCAGAGCGTCATCGGCCTTGTCCGGCGATTTCAGCACCACGAACGCCTTCGGCTTGATCAGGGTGTCCTCGTCGGGCCAGCCGACGACCGCGGCCTCGAGCACCTCGGGATGGCTCTGCAGCGCCGCCTCGACTTCGAACGGCGAGACGTAGATGCCGCCGACCTTGAGCATGTCGTCGCGGCGGCCGCAGTAGACGTAGTAGCCGTCGTCGTCCTCGAGGTACTTGTCGCCCGAGCGCGTCCATTCGCCGAGAAAGGTCGCGCGCGATTGCTCGCGGTTGTTCCAGTACATCATCGCGCTGGTCGGCCCGCGCACCTGCAGCTCGCCCATCTCGCCGCGCTTCTCGATCACGCGGCCGTCGTCGTCGACCAGGCGCACGTCGTAGCCGGGCACCGGTTTTCCGGTGGTGCCGTATTTCACCTCGCCGGCGCGGTTCGAGAGGTAGATGTGCAGCATCTCGGTCGAGCCGATGCCGTCGAGAATGTCGGCGCCGTAGCGCTCGCTCCAACGCCGGCCGACGTCGGCGGGGAGCGCCTCGCCGGCCGATACGCAGCGGCGCAATCGCGTTTCGCCGCGCTCCGGGGCCTGCGGGCTGGCAAGAAAGACGGCGTAGAACGTCGGCACGGCATAAAACACCGTGACCTGGTGCTTCTTCAGAATCGCGGCCACCAGCTCCGGCGTCGGCCGGTCGGGCAGCAGGATGGTCGTCGCTCCGGCCGCCATCGGGAAGGTGAGCGCGTTGCCGAGCCCATAGGCGAAGAACAGTTTTGCGACCGAGTAGCAGACGTCGGTCTCGCCGATGCCGAGGAACGGCTTGGCGTAAAGCTCGTCGGTGAGCGCGAGGTCGGCATGCGTATGCACCGCCGCCTTCGGCTTGCCGGTCGAGCCGGAAGTGTAGAGCCAGAAGCATATGTCGTCGCGGACCGTCGGCGCCGCCGTCATGGCCGGGCCGCCGCCGGCCAGCAATTCCTCGAAGCGCTGATGACCGTGCCCGTTCGCTCCGGAGACCACGACATGGGCGAGGCTGGCGCAGGCGCCGATCGCCTTGGCGAATTTCGGGTAAAGCTCCTCCGACACGACCAGAAGCCGGGCCCGGCTGTCCTCGAGCATGAAGCGGTAATCATCCTCGGTCAGCAGCGTGTTGACGGGAACCGGGACCACGCCGGCCTTGATCGCGCCGAGGAAGGCGGTCGGCCAATCGATGCTGTCGAGCAGGCCGATGAGAATGCGCTCCTCGCGGCGGATGTCGAGCGCGCGCAGCGCGCTGCCGAAGCTGTCGACCCGCGCGGCAAGATCGCGATAGGTCCAGCTCCCGCGCGGATCGATATAGGCGACTTTCTCGCCGCGCCCGGCGTCCAGATTGTGTTTGAGGATCGCGGCCGCGAAATTGTAGTCGCGCGGGATCGCGTCAACGGGCGCGGCCGGCGCCAAGGTCGGCTGAGCGATATTCATTGCGGCGTTCCTCATCAGGGCGTGCCCGGCTCTGCGGCCGCTCGCCACGCGTCGCTCACGCAACGCATTATGCCGACGCGGAAATTCGCCGGCAATGGCGCTGGCAGGGCGCGGGAAGTGCGCTAAGAGAGGGCACGATCGACGAGACGCCAGCCGGAGTCGCCGTGATGATTTCAAGCCGTGAGCGCATCCTGACCACGCATGTCGGCAGCCTGCCGCGCAGCGCGACGCTGAGCGAGCTTCTGGTGCGGCGCGAGGCCGGCGAAAGCTACGACCAGGCGCAACTGGACGCCGCGATGGCGGAGGCGGTGCGCCATGTGGTCGCCAAGCAAAAGGAGGCCGGCATCGACATCGGCAACGACGGCGAGCAGCAGCGCGTCGGCTTCCAGACCTATGTGCCGCAACGCATGTCGGGCTTCGGCGGCGAATCCAAGCGCCGCCGCGGGCGCGAGTTCGAGGAATTCCCGGAGCTGGCGCAATACCTCGCGCATCGTTTTCCGAGCGGCAGCCGGCAGCAGAACGCGCCGCAGGCGCAACGCGAACTGCATTATCACGACACCTCGGCGATCGAGCGCGAGATTGCCCGCTTTCAGCGCATCGCCGGCGAAGACAAGGCGTTCGCCGAGGCGTTCATGACCGCGCCTTCGCCGGGCATCATCGCTTCGACCATGCTCAACGCCCATTACGCCACGCACGAGGCCTATCTTGCGGCCATCGCCCGCGAGATGCGGAACGAATACCTGGCGATCCATCAGGCCGGCCTGATCCTGCAGATCGACGCGCCCGATCTCGCCATGGACCGCACCATGTTCTATCGCGACAAGTCGGACGCCGACTTCATCAAGGCGGTCGAGCTGCACGTCGCCATGATCAACGACGCGATCGCCGGCATCCCGCGCGAGCGCGTGCGGCTCCACGTCTGCTACGGCAATTGGGAAGGCCCGCATATCCACGACATCGCGCTCGAAAAAATCCTCCCCGCCCTCTATCAGGCCGCGGTCGGCGCGCTGTCGATCGAGTTCGCCAATCCGCGCCACGCTCACGAATACGCGGCGCTCAAGCGCGTGCCGCTGCCGGCCGACATGATCCTCATTCCCGGGGTCATCGAGAGCACCAGCAACTTCGTCGAGCATCCCGAGGTGGTGGCGCGGCGGATCGAGGAGGCGGTGGCGGCGGTGGGCGACCGCGAGCGGGTCATCGCCTCGGCCGACTGCGGCTTCGGCACCTTCACCCGGCGCGAATGGGTGGTCGAGCCGGTCGTCTGGCTCAAGCTCGGATCGATCCGCGCGGGCGCCGACATCGCCTCGGCGCGGCTATGGAGCAGGAAGGTGACGTAAGTGCGTTGCAGCAGGTAGCGGAACGTCCGATCCACACGCGATAGACGACAACCCTTGTTTATGCCGGGGAGCTGTTCACCCGCTCGTAATGGGAAATGGCCCGTGTCACATTGAGGAAGTAGTTAATCGGGGTTCGCGGAATACGCTGTCGGCAGTAACCGCCACAAGCTGTAGGTCGTGGAATGCTGATACGTCTTGTCTTCTTTTGCTTCGTTTTGCTGATGTTTTTGAAACCGGTGACCTTCGCCCAAGAGGCTGCCGCTGGAGGACTTGCTCTAGGTGAGGAAAGCGGCTCACCCGTCGGTCCATCCCCCAGTACCGACCCACTCCCGTTCTGGACTAAGCCGTTCGGCCTGAACAATCCACCGGCGAACAGCGCGACGCAGTTCAGTGCATCTGCTGAAAGCGATTTTATTCTCGGAGCGATAGTTGCCTGCATGAGTCTCCTGGTAGTCGCAATATTCCGGCTGCCTACTAGGCCGACTGCAGAAGCTCTCACCAAGTTTCGCAACGAGCGTGACACAAGCCTTTTGATGGGTATTGGCTTTATTGCGATGGGGGTCGGCGAACTGTATGTCGGTTTCCGATCCGGGCGAATGGAATATATTCGACAGTTTCGCCCTAACGTTTGGATTTCATATAGCGACAGCAAAGTCTTCTTCAGCTTTCTCGGATTGGTTTACAGTGTGATGGTCGTAATGGGAGTGGCTTTTGTAAAAATGACGTTTGAGCCGAGCGTTGCCGTAGCCCCGTTTTTCAAGCATGCGCCGGTACTTAGATTTGTTTGGTTGATAGTAATATGCGCTGTGATTTTTGCGTTGATATTTTTACGCTGAGATCGCCTGAGACCGCTCGCGCCGGTCCGTCGCCCATTCGGAACTACGATAACTTTCAAGTATGGGGTCTTTGACGAATTTTCGAAATTGTGGCCCGGCCTTTTTTATCCGGGTAATATTGATTTTTATTTTATCCGGGTATAATTATCATGCAAACCAGCCCCCGAGCCTCCGCTCATGCCCAAAGAGCCCGCCGTTATTGCCTTCCAAGGCGACGTCTGCATCGCCTCGGGCGACCTCGCCGGCGTGGCGCTGGCGGCGCAGAAAGCCGCCAAGCGGCACCAACACCAACCCATTCTCATCTTCGATGCCGCGACCAGCGAGCCGGTCGAGATCGATCTGCGCGACACCGGAGCGCCGCGCTCGTCGCGGCACGCGGCAGCGGGTCCTTCGGCTCCATCCGCCAGCGACGCGCCGCGCGGACCCGGCCGCCCGAAACTCGGCGTTGTCGCCCACGAGGTGACGCTGCTGCCGCGTCACTGGGACTGGCTGGCGAGCCAGCCCGGCGGCGCGTCGGTCGCATTGCGCAAGCTCGTGGAGCACGCCATGCGCGCGAACGCCGGAAAGGACCGCATTCGCGCGTCGCAGAACGCTGCCTACCGCTTCATGTCGGCGATGGCGGGCAATCGCGTCCGCTTCGAGGATGCCGCGCGCGCGCTCTTTGCCGGCGATGCCGCGACCTTCAGCCGGCTGGTGCAGGCGTGGCCCAAGGATATCCGCGATCATGCGACGAGGCTCGCCGCTGTTGCGCTCAAGACCGAGAACGACGCCGCGTGAATCGCCAGACAAATAATTTTTCAGTCGGCAAGCGAATAAAAGGAACGATGCCGTGATCGATCTCTACACCTGGAACACGCCCAACGGCCGCAAGGTTTCCATCGCCCTCGAAGAGCTCGGATTGCCGTATACGGCGCACGGCGTCGACATCAGCAAGGACGAGCAGTTCAAGCCGGAATTCCTGCAGATCAGTCCCAACAACCGCATTCCGGCGATCGTCGACCGCGACAGCGGCCTGAGCCTGATGGAGTCCGGCGCGATCCTCATCTATCTCGCCGACAAGACCGGCCGCTTCCTGCCGAAGGCGGGCGAGCCGCGCTATCGCGTGCTCGAATGGCTGATGTGGCAGATGGGCGGCCCGGGGCCGATGTTCGGCCAAGTGCATCATTTCGTGAAATACAACAAAGGCAAGGCGCCTTACGCCGAAGAGCGCTACCTCAAGGAAGCGCACCGGCTCTACGGCGTGCTCGACCGCCGCCTCGCCGGGCGCGACTTCGTCGCCGGCGACTATTCGATCGCCGACATCGCCATCTGGCCGTGGGTCTCACGCTACGAATGGCAGACCGTGGATCTTGGCGCCTATGCCAACGTGAAACGCTGGTACACGGCGATCGCGCAGCGCCCCGCCGTACAGCGCGGCTACAAGGTGCCGAAGGACGTCGGCGAGATCCCGATGCCGTGACAGGGCTTAACTCATAAAAGAGGGCTCGAATTTCGCCTCGCCCCAAGCGCCGGCTAATTCTCTTCGGCGCCGGTGCTGCCGCATCAGCGGGAGGGGTGAACGCGGCCAGAAAACCTGCTAAATCCCTGCGCGAGCAAGCCCCCACGCAAGCGCGGTACGCCGAGGAAAACCCCCAGGAGAACCCCCATGTACGCCAAGCTCGAACTCTATATCGACGGCCAGTGGCTCAACGGCGAAGGCCGCGCCGGCGAGGACGTGATCAACCCGGCAACAGAAAAGCCGCTCGCGCACCTGCCGCACGCGAGCACGGCCGATCTCGACCGCGCGCTCGAAGCCGCGAAAAAAGGCTTTGCCGCGTGGCGCGCGACCTCGGCCTACGACCGCGCCAAGATCATCCGCAAGGCCGCCGACCTCATGCGCGAGCGTCACGATGCGATCAGCAAGATCCTGGTGCAGGAGCAGGGCAAGGCCTATCCCGAAGCGCGCGCCGAGGTGATCACGTCCGCCGACATCATCGAGTGGTACGCCGAGGAGGGCCGCCGCGCCTACGGCCGCGTCGTTCCGGGCCGCGGCAAGGTGCGGCAGATCGTGGTGCAGGAGCCGGTCGGCATCGTCGCCGCCTTCACGCCGTGGAATTTCCCGACGCTGACGCCGGCGCGCAAGATCGGCGGCGCGCTGGCGGCCGGCTGCTCGCTCATCATCAAGGCCTCCGAGGAGACCCCGGGCTCCTGCGTGGAGCTGGTGCGCTGCTTCGCCGACGCCGGGCTGCCGGCCGGCGTGCTCAATCTGGTCTTCGGCGTGCCGGCGAAGATCTCCGAGCACCTCATCGCCAAGGACGCTGTACGCAAGATTTCGTTCACCGGGTCGATTCCGGTCGGCAAGCACCTCGCGGTGCTCGCGGCCAAGGGAATGAAGCGCGCCACCATGGAGCTTGGCGGTCATTCGCCGGTCGTGGTGTTCGCCGACGCCGACCCGGAAAAATCCGCCGACACCATCGCCGCATTCAAGTACCGAAACGCCGGGCAGGTATGCATCTCGCCGACGCGGTTCTACGTGCAGGAGCAGGTCTATGGCCGCTTCCTCGCCCGCTTCACCGAGTACGCCAAGTCGCTCAAGCTCGGCGACGGCCTGGAAAAGGGCGTCACCATGGGGCCGCTCGCCAATGCGCGGCGCATCGATGCCATGGAGACGTTCGTCAACGACGCCAAGGACCGCGGCGGCAAGATCGTCACCGGCGGCGCGCGCCACGGCAACCAGGGCTACTTCTTCGAGCCGACGGTGATCACCGACGTGCCCGATGATTCCAAGATCATGACGCAGGAGCCGTTCGGACCGGTGGCGCCGGTGGTGACGTTCAAGACGCTCGACGAAGTCGTGGAACGCGCCAATTCACTGCCCTTCGGGCTTGCCGCCTACACCTTCACCGGTTCGGCGCAGACCGCGAATATGATGGGGGACGCGCTGCAGTCCGGCATGGTCGGCGTGAACTCGATCGCCGTGTCCACGCCGGAAACACCGTTCGGCGGCGTCAAGGAATCGGGCTACGGCAGCGAGGGCGGCATCGAAGGATTGCAGGCCTATCTGAGCACGAAGTTCATCTCGCAGATGTAGAGCACGCTCAGTGCGCTCGAACCCGCTGCTCTCGCCCGTTCGTCCCTGCGAAAGCGGGGACCCGGTCGGTTATTGCGCTGGCGAAGGCTTAGGCGAGATCGGCGAGCCCGAAATGCGGTCCGAGCAGGCGGCGCACGCGGTGCATGGCGGCGCGGGCGGCGAGCGCATCGACGGCCACGCGGGCCAGCGGCCTGAGCTGCGACGGTCGCGTCATGAGGTCGCGCAAGATCGCCAAGACATCGGCGCGGCCGTCGGGGCGCATTCCGAGAAGGGCGGCCGGCGGAATCCGCCGATGGGCCGGGTCGACAATGACCCGTACCGCCGCAAACGCCAGCCGGTGTGCGGCGGCGACCCGCGCCACGATGTGCGATTCCATGTCGACCGCAGCGGCCCCGGTCGTCCGGTGCAGCTCCCGCTTCTTCGTCGGCTCCGCGATCGGCGTGTCGACGCCGACGACCGGGGCGTGGATTGCATCGTCGATCATGTCGAGAAGCCGGCGCGACCAGGTGGCGTCGGTGGCGCGCACCGTCTGCGATTCGCGCACGGCGGAAGCGACGACCCAGTCGCCGGCGCGCAGATGCGAGGCGAGACCGCCGGCGACGCCGAAGCTGAGCATGCCGCGGTAGCCGTGGCGGACCGCGCTCTCCGCCACAGTGGCGAGTTCGCTTCCCGCGGTTCGGCATACAACCAGAACGCCGGGACCGGCGGCAATTCTGGCCTCGAAGGCCATGCCGACGAAAGCGATGACGACGCGGCGTTGATTTTCGACTGCTGCACTGGCGACTTCGTACCTGTCGTCGCCGTCACTCACCATCCCGTCTGCGAGCGCTGCCCCGACGCAATCGAATTGGGATGTCATGCAAACCTTCGCCCCCTTCGCGCCGGTCACCCGACTTCGCGCGATCAACCCCCGACAAATTCGACTCTATCACAACCGCTCGGCGTATGCGAATTGCCGGATTTGCTTCGGTCCCTACGTATGCGCTGCGGGCATGGCCTTTCGGCCGTTAAAGTGCTTGGCTACCGTTCACGGTTGCGGACGCGTCATGGGCGGCACGGCACAGACCCTCGTCACCGGCGCCACCGGGTTCGTCGGCTCGGCGGTGGCGAGAAAGCTGTCTCTCGCGGGAACCCGCGCGCGGGTGCTGGTCCGGCCCGGCAGCCCGCGGTTTCACCTGGACGGGCTCGACCTCGAGTTCGTCGGTGGCGACTTGCGCGACGTCCAATCGGTCCGCGCGGCCATGGCCGGCATCCGGCACGTGTTTCACGTCGCGGCCGACTACCGCCTCTGGGCGCGCGACCCCGGCGAGATCTTTGCCGTCAATGTGGAGGGCACGCGCCAAGTGATGCAGGAGGCGCTGCGCGCCGGCGTCGAGCGCGTCGTCTATACGAGCAGCGTAGCGACGCTTGGGCTGCGCGCCGACGGCAGCCCGGCAGACGAAAGCGTCCCGTTGTCGGTCGAGGAGGGGATCGGCGCCTATAAGCGCAGCAAGATTGCCGCCGAACGGCTGGTCGAGGCCATGGTCGGCCGCGACCGGCTTCCCGCCGTCATCGTCAATCCCTCGACGCCGATCGGACCCCGGGACGTGAAGCCCACGCCCACCGGCCGGATCATCGTGGAGGCGGCGCGCGGCCGCATGCCCGGCTTCCTCGATACCGGCCTCAATTTCGTTCATGTCGACGATGTCGCCGAGGGCCACCTGGCGGCGTTGAGACGCGGCGTGATCGGCGAGCGCTACATCCTCGGCGGTGAGAACGTGGTGCTTGCCGACATGCTGGCCGAAGTCGCGCGCCTCGCCGGGCGCCGTCCGCCGCGGTTTCGCATCCCGCGCGCCGTGGTGATTCCGGTGGCGTATCTCGCCGAGGCGAAGGCCTGGCTCACCGGCCGTGAGCCGTTCACGACCCTCGACGGGCTGCGCCTCGCGGAACACTATATGTTCTTCACCGCGGCCAAGGCCGAGCGCGATCTCGGCTTCCGCGCGCGGCCTTACCGGCAGGCCCTCGCCGACGCAATCGATTGGTTCCGCGCCGCCGGGTATCTGGATGGCAGGCGGAAACGCTGAGCGAGCCCGCCTCGTCGGGCCGGAACGACGCGCCAGGCAATTTCGCTCTCGCGTCGCGGCGGCGCCGCTCCGCGCGCCGCGACCCGACTATCGTTGACGTGCGTCCGCATACCCGCCCAGCGCATAGCCCGAGCGCTGCGCCGCAGCGATGCAGTCCGCGTCGCAGAGAGCGGCGAATTCCTCGGCGTAGCGATAGCCAGGCGCGGCGCCGGCGAAACTGTTCCGCTCGGCGGGGTGCAGATAGATTTCCACAATGCCCGACGGGAGCCGGCCAAGGATGGCGGCGAGACGCCTTGCCGTCATCGCGCCCGACCAGGCCAACCCGAAGACGGCGTCGGCGGTGGTCAACCCGGCGCGCCGGGCGTGCCGCCGCAGCCAGGCGGCCCACGGGCTCGTCACGCGGCCGATCTGCCGCGACGTCTGCGGATCGATTTCCGCGACGATGCGCCAGGGCTCGACCGGGACGCGCAGTGCCGCCATGCCGTAGTGCCGCCCGATGCGCATGATCGACGCGGCGACGACCGGATGCAGATGGAAATGCCGGTGCGCATTGACATGGTCGAGCGGCAGCCCGGTGGCGCGAAACGCCTCGAACTGCGCGGCGATCTCCACCGCCGCCTGCCGCCGCGCCGCTGGGCTCAGCGCCAGCGCGGCGCCGTAGCGGGGAAGGTCGTTGCGCAGATAGCCGTTACGGTCGACTAGCGCCGGTATGTGCGCTCGCTCGCTCACCGGGGCGCCATCGACGAGGACGATGTGAAGCCCGACCCGGAGTTTTGGCAGGCGGCGGGCGCGTTCGACCGCGTCGGCGGCGGCCGGAGCGCCGACCATGAGACTTGCGGCGCTCAATATGCCGCGCCGGTGCGCCTCTTCGACGGCGGCGTTGACGGGCTCGCTGAGGCCGAAATCGTCGGCCGTGATGACCAGATGGTTCAGTGAACCAACTCCCGCCGCTCGCGCAGGAACGAGAAGAATTCGACGCCCTCGCGCAGCCGGCGCACCATCATTTCCGGGCTGCGCACCATCTCCGAGACGATGGCGGCGATCTTCGGCGCGCGGAAGTAGAAGCGGCGGTAAAACTCCTCGACCGACTGGAAGATTTCGGTGTGGGTCAAATGCGGGTAGTGCAGCGGCGCGATCTGCACGCCGCTCGCGTCGACGAGCTCCGCATGTTCTGTATCGAGCCAGCCGTGCTCGAGCGCATCGCGGTAGAGCTCGGTGCCCGGATAGGGCGCCGCCAGCGAGACCTGGATCGTGTGCGGATTGATCTCCTTGGCGAAGTTGATGGTCTCGGTGATGGTCTCCCGGGTCTCGCCGGGCAGGCCGAGAATGAAGGTGCCGTGGATGGTGATGCCGAGGTCGTGGCAATCCTTGGTGAAGCGCCGCGCCACGTCGACGAGCATGCCCTTCTTGATGTTGTGCAGGATCTTCTGATTGCCGGTTTCATAGCCGACGAGCAGGAGCCGCAGGCCGTTGTCGCGCATCACCTTGAGCGTCGGCTGCGGCACGTTGGCCTTGGCGTTGCACGACCAGGTGACGCCGAGCTTGCCGAGCTCGCGGGCGATCGCTTCGGTGCGCGGCCGGTCGTCGGTGAAGGTGTCGTCGTCGAAGAAGAACTCCTTGACCTGCGGAAGCGCCGCCTTGGCCCAGCGGATCTCCTCCACCACGTGGCCGACGCTGCGCGTACGGTAGCGATGGCCGCCGACGGTCTGCGGCCACAGGCAGAAAGTGCAGCGCGACTTGCAGCCGCGTCCCGTATAGAGCGACACATAGGGATGCTTCAGATAGCCGATGAAATAGTTCTCGATCTTGAGGTCGCGCTTGTAGACCGGCGTGACGAAGGGCAATTCGTCCATGTTTTCCAGCACGGCACGCGGCGGGTTGTGCCTGATCGCACCGGCATCGTCGCGGTATGACAGTCCGGCAATGCTGCGCCAATCGCGCCCCTCGGCGACTTCCTTGATGGTGAAGTCGAACTCGTTGCCGGCGACGAAGTCGACGGCCTCCGATTGCTCGAGGCTCGCCTGCGGCGCGACCGCGACCTTCGCCCCGACGAAACCGGCCTTCAGGCGCGGATTCGCCGACTTCAGCGCTTCGACGACCGCGACGTCGGACGCGAACGAAGGCGTCGACGTATGCAATACCGCGAGGTCATAGTTGCGTGCGTCGCGCACCAGGTCGGCCAGCGGGAGCCGATGCGGCACCGCGTCGATGAGCTTGCTGTCCGGGACGCAAGCCGCGACCTGCGCGAGCCAGGTCGGGTACCAGTAGGAGCGGATTTCGCGGCGCGCCTGGTAGCGCGCGCCGGCGCCGCCGTCGAATCCGTCGAACGAAGGCGCCTGCAGAAACAATGTTCGCATCACGAGCCCCTCAGGTCCTGTTCCTCAATCAGGGTGCCGTCCCCCGCCACGCGGAAGTCCACCCCTTGCCAGTTAACCGTCGCCCCGAAGAAGCTTGCGACGTAGACGCCGAACACCAGGACATCCTGCAGCGGGATGAGCCAGTAGCTCTGCCGCGGCAGTCCGAAACGCCGTTCGACGCAGCGGCAAAGCGTCACCCGCGACGCCAGCACCGCGACGGTCAACAGCGTCGCGGTGATGCCGCCGGAAAGCATGCCGAGAAGAGCAAGCGGCAACGGGTGGGTCAAGATGGTGCCGGCGTAGCCGATCGGGTCGATGCTCCTGATGGTGCGCGCCACCCGGATCTGGTGCCGCATGAATTCGCGCAAGCTGCCTTCGAAACAGCGGTGGCCGACCAGGAACGGCGCCGCCTTGACGTCGTAGCCGGCTGCTCGAACGGCGACGCCGATCGCATAATCGTCGGCCAGTACGTCGGCGAAGGCGTGGAAGCCGCCGATGCGGTCGAGCATCGAGCGGCGCAAAGCGATGGTGGCGCCGCAGCATGGTTTGCCCAGCTTCAGGCCGAGCGCGGTGATCGCCTGCGGCAGGAAATGCGAGTTCGTCGCCAGCGCCGATATGCGTGACCACAGGCCGGTCCCGCCTATGCCGTGGTAGAGGCAGGTGACGGCACCGACATCGGGTTCGCCCAAGAGCGCCACGATACGGCGCAGGTAGTCGCGCTCGACGACGATATCGCTGTCGGAGAGCACGATGGTGTCGTAACGGGCGCGCGGCAGCATATTGATCAGGTTCGATACCTTGCCGTTGGCGCCATGACTGCGCTGATCGGCGACAAGCTCGATGCTGTCGGGGAATTTCGAGTTGACCTCGCCAACGGCGGCGGTGGCCGGCGCCAGGTCGCCCTGCGCGCCGCATACGACCTGCACCGGACCGCCATAGTGCTGCCGGCAGACGGCGGCGAGGCGGCCGGCGAGATCGGGCTCCGCGCCATGCAATGGCTTCAGCACCGTCACCGCGGGCTCCGCGTCGGTGCGCGCCGGCTCCTTGTCGGAAAAGCCGACAACGAACGCAGCCTCCACTAGCGTAAAGATGCAGCCGACGAAAGCGACGGCAAGGCAGATGCTGCCGAGCGACAGCAACAACGACGCCAGGCCCGGCACGTCGGCTGAAATACTCATAAACCCTAGCCCGCCCCCAACCCCGCTCGGCCGACATGGCCGAATTTCCCGTCCAGCGTTCGGCGCGAGAGATAGATCGGCACTCGCACGCGCCTGAGCGTGTCGCGACGAAGTGTACTGGCATTCTGCGCAAACACGATCAGCGAAATCAGCACGTTTTCGCCGAATCGGTGCAGGCGCTCCGCCATCGGCAGCCGTTCCGGGTGGACGATCGCTTCAAAGCCGAAGCGCGCCATGATCCGGGCAAGCTGGTCGCACTGCGTTTGGGTGCCGGAAGGCACGTCGGCGCAGATCGCCCCGATGTCTGCCAGATCGGGATGCGACTTAAGGTAGCACGCAAGCTCCTGCAGCGAAATCGCGATCGCATGCTGCATCTGCCGTGCCCAGGCGATCGTTGCTCCGTCCTGCGGCACCGGGGGCACATGCTCGTTCCAGAAATGCAGTCGCGCGATCCGCTCGCCCCGCTGCAGGCGCGTGCCGTCGCGCAAGGCGAGACGCTCGGGCGAACAGGCGATATCGACGCGGAAAATGCAGACCGGGTTGCCGGTGTATTCGAACACCGCGTAACGGCGCTGCAGGCGTCCATCAAGTGCAAAAAGGACGTCCGCCAGCCACGGATGGCTGTACGGCTCCTGCGACCTTGGCCTGGCGGAATCCCACACCGCCATGTGAGCGGGTCCCCGCGGTCCTTCCCCCGATCCTGGGCAACCTCCGGGTTCCCAGAAAGTTGCCGCACACTGTCACAATATAGCCGAATTTCCGCCAAGGGGGAAACGACGACATGGCGCGATGCAAACAGCTCGCTTACGTCGCCTCGTCGCCATAGAGCGTCGCGAGCGTGCTCTTGACCAGCAGGGCGACCGGCACGGCGAGTATGACGCCCGGGATGCCGAGCACCACGCCGCCGGCGAGGAAGCAGAAGATGATGAGCGCCGGGTGCACGTGCGCCGCGCGGCCGAGCACGATGGGGCCGAAGAGCTGGTCGATCGACAGCCGCAGCGCAGTCGCATAGGCGGCATAAGCGAGGATGCTGCCGATTCCGGTCGCCGTGCGCAGCGAGATCAGGCCGGCGATCACCGCCGCCGAGGTCGGACCGATCACCGGGACGGTCTCGAGAACTCCGGTCAGCAGGGCGAGCAGCAGCGCGTGGTGGATGCCGAGAATGACGCCGAGCCCGATATACGCCGCGATGGTGGCGTAGACGACGACGGCGAGCACGCCGAGAAAATAGCGGAACAGCACCGGGTCGAGATGCTTCCAGATGCTGGCCACCAGCGGCCGGCGATGCGGCGGCACGATCCAGAACAGGCCGCGCGCCACGCGTGGGCCGCTCGCCAGGAAATAAAACAGCAGCACCGCGGTCATGAACAGTCCCATGATTCCCGCAATGCTGTACCCGGCAATGGCCACGATCTGATCCGACCCGATCCAATCGCGGATGCGATCGACCGCCGACTGGGCGATCTCATGAGCGTCGATCGGCCGCCCGAGCACGCGGATTGGATGGTCGCCGATCGCCTCGCTGGTGAAGCGCTCCAGCATCTCCTGCAGGTCCGTCGCGATCCCCCGCACCTCGTCGACAACGCGTCCGGCGGCGAAGGTCACGACCAGCCCGGCGGCGCCGAGAAGCAGGACGAACAAGGTGATAGCAAACAGCAATCGCGGCCACCGCGTGCGCCGCGCGGCCCAATCCAACAGGGGGGTGCAGACATAGGCGACGATGGCGGCCAGCACGAACGGCAGCAGAATGAGCCGGATGAAATAGAGAAAGACGAAGAGAAAGGCGGCCGCGAGCATGATGGCGCGCGTCTCGCCCGAATCGAGGGCGCGAGGGACGCGGTTTCGTTCGGCTGGCCGCGCCTCCTCGTTTTTCCGCTTGGCAGCCTTCATGAATAGATCCGGCCCTTCCAGCTCACCCGGCCGCTGAGACGTCGGCGCACGCTGTCGAACGCCATGAGCGCGCCCGCCGTGTAGCCGAGCGGAAACAGGAGACCGTACCAGAAAGGAATGCGAAAATAGAATGTCGCCGCGATGTGCAGTCCGAACGCGGCGCCCGACCCGAGCAGCGCGAGCGCCAGCGCCGACGGCGCACCCGCCACGCCCTGCACCCAGCCGGCGACACCCAGGAGCGGGATCACCGGCGCTGCCCACGCCAGCATCACGCCGGCGAGGGCCATCGACAAGGTCGCGGCCGGGCCGCCGAGGGTATCGACGAGATTCTTGGCGAGGCCCGGCCAGAGCGTCCGCCAGCCGGTATACATGCGCGTGGAGACGAGTTCTTCGCCGCCCATGAGCAGGACGGATCGTCCGGATTGCTTCAGCCGCCGCGCGAATTCCAGGTCCTCACAGATAGCGCTGCAGACCGCGGCATGGCCGCCGACCGCCTCGTAAGCGTCGCGCCGCACCAGCATGAACTGGCCGGTCGCGGTGACGTCGCCGCCGGACCGCGCCTGGGCCTGCCGCAGATCCTGAATGAACGAAAGGAGAATGAGGCCGCACGGCAGGATCAGACGTTCGGCAAAAGTGTGCAGTTCCTGGCGCGGCGCCAGCGACAGGAGATCGAGGTGCTTGATCTGCGCCGCGCGCATCGCGCTCGACAGCAAAGCGGGCTTGCTGCGGACGTCGGCGTCAATGAAGCAGAGCCATTCGGCTTCCGGCGCCGCCGCGCGCGCGCCGATCCAGCAGGCATGCGACTTGCCGATCCAGCGCGGCGGCAGCGGCGGCGACTGGCTGACCGCAAGTCGAGCGTCGCGCGCGGCGATGCCGCTGACGATGGCCAAGGTCGCGTCGGCGGAATGATCATCGACGACGAGCACGCGCAGCCGGCTCGCCGGATAGTCCTGCAGCAGCAGGGACTGCAGGCACGGCCCGATATTGGCCTCTTCGTCGCGCGCCGGAACAATCACCACGACATGCGGCGCGCGTTCAGTGGAGGGCGGTGAGGCGGCGCCGAGGTGCGGCAGCAGGCCGCGCTGGTTGAGGGCTCGCGCGATCAACCACGACATGATGGCGAGCCATGCGCAGGAGAACAGCAGCTGCACAGCGTTACCATAAACGCGCCGGAGCCGGAACGGGCTGGGCGCTCGAGCAAAAATCAACCGCTGGAGCCGGGCTCAAGTTCCGCTTGTCGCAAAACGCCGTGCCGAGCTTTGGCGCGCGCCAGGCCGCGGCAATCGGATACAAACCTCCGATCGCTGGACATTGAACGCAACAGCTTTAACGAATTGCCGGAGAAATTCAAAGCCGTCGCATCCTACCGATGCGTCGCGTTCTGCAGCAAGATTTCGCGACCGCGGTGCGCTGCCGCCTCTCCGCGCGCCGGTCGCAGCCATGATACGCCCGCGGGCGAGCGACGCTGGAGCCGGGGCGACCGGTCTAGAGCTGCGGCGCGGCCGCCGTTCTCACCGCCTGGATCGGCCGCCGATTTCCCTTCCAGACCCGGAGCGCGATCCGCGGATCAAGCAGCGCCGGCGGCTGCTGCGTCAGATTGGCGACTTCCAGAAACCGCGTCGCGAGCACGTCATCGCGTTGCGCGGCGCGGAAGAGTTTCGCGATGTACCAGTTGATGAAGCGCACTTGCGCGCTGCGCTTGCCCTGCACTCTGGGGTGTTGCAGATCGCTGCCGACGGCGATTTGCCAGGGAATGTCAATGAGCGCGCCGGCCTTGCGGAAGAAGCGCCGTGCGATTCCCTGCGCGCCGGCGCCGAGACACTCGCGCAGGATCACCGCCTCGACGCAGGCGACCGTCATTCCCTGACCGTAGACTGGATTGAAGCTGCAAAGCGCGTCGCCGTAGGCCAAAAATCCTTCGGGAAACCGCGACAGCTCTTCGTAGTGGCGGCGAAGGTTGGCGCTGAACTGATAGGGCATGATCGGCGACAGCGGCTCGGCGTTCCTGATCGTCTCGAAAATCTCGGGCGTCGGCAGGGTGCGGGCGAATTCCAGGAAACCGGCTTTGTCTCCCGGCACCTGCTCGCCCAGGTAGCCGCCGAGGCTGACGGTCCAGCGCTCGCCCTCCTGGGCCAGGATCGCGCCAAAACGCCAGCCCGGCGGGTATGCGGCGATGATGGCGCCGACTTTGCCGTTGAGCTGTTCGGGCCGCCGGCGGTAGAGGCGGGTCATGTAGCCGACGCCGATCCGCACGGTCTCCTCGCGCGGCTTGGCATAGCCGAGCCGCTCGAGCCATGCCGCGCTTTGCGACCCGCGGCCGGTCGCGTCGACGACGATGTCCGGCGTTCATCGTCTCGACATGCTCGGCGATGGCGTGCCGCTTGACGCGAAGGCCGGTGACCCGGCCGCGCTCGCGATCGAATACCGGCTCGAGCGCGTCGCATTGCTCGCGGAGCCGGACATTGTCAAGCTTCAGCAGCCGGCGCCGCACGCCGCCTTCGAGCATCGGGCGGCTGAGCAGCAGGCCGAGGAGCTTGCTCGGGGCGTTGCGCAGATAGCAACCGTGGTTGAACCAGAGGACCTGGTCGACCACGTCGCCGTAGACGGCACCCTCCGCCGCCAGCTCCGCGCTCAGACCAGGAAACAGCTCCTCGAGCACTTCGCGGCCGCGGGCGAGCAAGCCGTGCGTATGACGCCCCTGCGGCACGCCTTTGCGCGGCTCGTCGAATTCCGGGAGCGCATCGCGTTCAACTATCGTTACCTGATCGTAGTGATCGGCGAGCGCGCGCGCCGCCAAGAGGCCTCCTATGCTCGCGCCGATCACGACCGCATGACCACCGAGATGCGCCATGGCACCGGTTTCCTTTTTTTCGTTGCGGCTCTGCCGCCTGCGCATGATACGGGCGGCGCCGGGTTTGGTTTCGGCCCCGGCTGCTTCGCCCGGGAGCCAAACCGGTTCCGGGCTTCATTTTTCGGTGAAGACGTGGCGATAGGCCCGTCGCCGCGGGCGCATGCCGGCTTGCCGGCGCGACCCTTACCCCGCCGGTCGATCGCCCGTTCACATCGCCGTCACTTCGCCGGCACCACCAGCGAATAACGCTCATCGGCGGCGAGGCATTCCGCTTGCGGCAAGCCGAGCTCCTTGCGCACCATGTTGGTGCCGAGCACCAGCGAGACCATCTTGTAGTAGGCGTGACGGCGGCTCATGCCCTCGCGCCCCATGCCGCAATCGGACGAGATCACCAGCCGCTCGGGCGGGATGTATTTGAGCGCGGCGCGGATTTGCGCGGCAACCTCCTCCGGGCTTTCCACCTGCAGCGTGTGATGATCGATGACGCCGATCGCGATCTTCTTGCCGGTGATGCTCTTGCCGATCGCCTCGAGATCCATGCCGCCGGAGCTCGACGACTCGAAGGTGATCACGTCGGCGTCCACCTTGTTGTAGGTTTCGAGCGCCGGCTTGTAGGTCTGCACTTCGGCGAACATGCGCTGCTGCGACGGGTTGCCCCAGCAGGAATGCGCCCACACCTCGGTCTTGTCGCGCAGGCCCTTCACCGTGCGGTTGAACACCTCGACCATCAAGTCCGGCGTGATCACCTTGTCCTGGACCTTGCGCACCGCGATCAGGTGGATCTGCGGCTCCTCGATCTGGATTACCGGGCAGCCGGCGTCGGCGAGCTCGTGATACTCCTCGTTGAAGGCGTCGGCGATCGCCAGCATGCGCTCGGGCACGCTCTTGTAATGGCGGTCCTGCGAAGCGAAGGCGACGATCTCGGCCGAGACCGCGCCGAACTTGACCGGCTTCTTGGTGAGCCGCTGCGCCGTCTTCCACAGCACCGTGTATTGCAGGTCGCCGCGCCCGACCGGACCGATGATCGTCGGCATCACCCGCGATTCCAGGTAGTCGTGCAGGATGTGGCCGCGCGGAAACCACAGCCCGCCGCGGCCGGACGGAGTCGGGCGCGGATTGGCATGCTCGTAGCCGCTCATGTGGTGCGGCGGATAGCTGGTCCAGCTCTGCCCGCCGACGTCGTCGTCGAAGCGGCAGTCGCCGTCGGTCACGATGTCGAGCCCGGCAAGCTCCTGGTCGCGCAGATAGCAGGACAGCGTGTCGACGTACTGCTCGCGGTAGCGGCGGCCGACCATCGCATCGAGGAACATGCGGGTGCCGAGATTCTCCGTGTACCAGCTCGGCCGCGGCAGCGAGCCGGTGATCGTCGTCGGCAGCATGATGTCCTTGGTGCCCCGATACATCGTCGCTATCTCCCAGAATGCGAAACAAGATTTCGGCTTCTTACCGGCCGGTGGTATAGCCTACCGGCTCAGCGCAAACAGCAAAAAGTCGCGGCGGCAGCGGCCGCCCGCCCACCGCATGCGCTCAGTCGGGTTGGGCGATCGCCCCGATGGGCGACAGGCGATGAACAGCGCGGCGACGCCGCGGCGAAGATCAAGCCGGCGTCAGCGCTTCTCAAGCGGGCGTCGCTCTGCAAGGCTTTGCGCGACCGGGTACTCTATTGAGGGAAGATGAAGCAGCGGGGGTGCGAACGTCATGAGAGGCAAGACTGTCGTCATCACCGGTGCCACGTCGGGAATCGGCGAGGTTGCCGCGCTGGCGCTCGCCAAGATGGGCGCTCGCATCATCGCCGTCGGGCGGAGCAAGGCGCGCGGCGACGCGACGGTGGCGCGACTGCGCGGCAGCGCGCCCGGTGTCGCCCACGCCCTGCATCTCGCCGATCTCTCGCGCCTGTCGGAAATGAAACGAGTGGCGGCGCAGATCGCCGATCAGGAGGCGCACGTCGATGTTCTGATCAACAACGCCGGCGCGGCATTCGGGACGCGCCAGGTGACCGAGGACGGCCTGGAGCGCAATTTTGCGCTCAACCACATGGCCTATTTCGTTCTAACCTCTGGATTGCGCGAGCGGCTCGCGGCGGCGCCAGCCGGCCGCATCGTCAATACCGCCTCGTCCGCACATATGACCGCTGCCCTTGATTTCGACGATCTCCAGTCGGAGAGGGGCTACGGCGCCATAAAGGCGTACGGCCGCTCGAAGCTTTGCAACATTCTGTTCACGCGCGAACTCGCCCGCCGCCTGCACGGCACGGCCGTGACGGCGAATTGCCTGCACCCCGGCTTCGTCGCCACGCGCTTTGCCGATGAGAGCGGCGGCCCGCTCTCCTACCTCACCCGGGTTGCCAAACTGTTCGCGATATCACCCGCGCGAGGCGCCGACACGATCATCTACCTCGCCTCTGCGCCGGACGTCGCGCAAACGACTGGGCAATACTTCTACCGGCGCCGTCCGGCCAAGACCTCGGCGGCGGCGCAGGATGACCGCGCGGCTTCCACCCTGTGGCAGCGGAGCGCGGCCTTGGCCGGCATCGAGGACTGATGGTGTGCAAGCGCGAGCCCCGCTTGCCGCCGCTCAGTCTGTTGCGATCGAAGCTTTCGTTGACTGGATCAGGCGCGCGGTATCGTGCGCGGCATCGCGCAGCTTCATCGATCCTTCGCGGACCGCGCTAGCCCGCATTGCCGGCCTGCGCCTGATCAAGCGAAGCCCACTTCGCCGAGGGAAAGCACCGCTATTTGGAAGGCGCAAGTTCTTTGAGCGCAAGCTGGCGCAGGCGCGTCGGGTCGCGCACTCCGGTCTGCGCAATTTGCATGATCGTTTTCGCGACAGTCTCTGCGGCAGGGTCTGCTCGATCGGCTCGCAGGGCGCGCAGCGTCGCCTCATACGCCGTCACGATGCGGTCGATATCGTCCGGACCGAACACCGAATGCTGCAATAGCCGGTGAATTGCCACGGGCACCGCTCCTTGCGCCTGTACGCGGGCGGAGCGCTCGCCTTCCCCATTGCTGCCATCCCCGTTTTGCGGCCAGCAACCATGGTGACCTAAAGGCTTGTCGATGAACGCAACATGAATGCGCGCGACAACCGAGAAGAGCGCTGAGGGCTTGGATTGAGGGCCGGAAGGCGCGGTGCCAGCCGTGCTTGCTTTCTCACGGGTTCCGGCGGTTAAGGCGGCGTCGGTGCCGCTTTTCACAGGTCCAGCGATATATGGTAGGTGACTGGGCGGCTGCTTGTGAGGCATTTTCTGGCCGGCGGTCCGGCGGCTGCGGCGCGCTGATGACAATTTGGTGATCGATATTAGCCATCGCTTCATCAATGGCAGAAACGGGCTGTTTGCACGCGACCTCTTACATGATGTTCTGCTGTTGCGCTCTTCCAGACGGGACCTTTCAGTCGCATAGCAGGAACGAGTCCGTCCGTGCCGCTTTAAGCTGTGGGAGTCCGGGATACCCCTCGCGCCGATCTTGTTCCCCCGACGTCGGCGCCTGGAGAAAATTCCCCCCCGACAACGTGTCCCGGCTCCTCCCATGTTCCCAAGGTGGCGGCGACGGGCAAGGCACTATGAAGACAATTGGCGTCCATGAAGAAACGGCGTCCATGACGGAACGGACTCCATGAAGCAAATGGCGGCGCATGTGAAGAAAGTCGCATTGGTTGTTGCGCTGATCGCTATTGTGTTCCCGGCAGTGTCGCCGGTCTCGGCGCAAGTCGGCACGTCGAACGCCCAAGAGCGAATTGCTGCGCCGAACACCCCGCAGTCGGGGAGTCAAAGCGGCCAGCCGGCGCCGTCACAAGCGCCGACGACTGGAACTTTCTGCATCGAGGAAATGACCGCTACGTTCTGCAACGTGCCTGTCGGTCCGAACACGAATGGGTACGGGTCAGCCGCCGGAACCGCCTCGACCAGCGGATCCGCATCGACCGGCGGGTCCACAGGAGGCGGCGGGTCCGCGGCAAGCGGCGGCGCGGGCATCAACGCCTCATCGCTTCCGCCGTGCATGCGCGAGCCGGCGGCGAACGAACTCTGCAACTGACTGGACAAACCGCGCGCGCCTGTGGCAGCGATTGTGGCGGTTTCCATTTCTGCCATCAATTCCGTCAACGATCCTCCAAACCCCTTTTGGGTAAGTCCTCGCCGGGACCCCAGCGACGGGCGTGTCGTGCGGCGGGCCGACGCCTGCCCTGGACACGCTGTTTCGTCAGAGGGATCATCCCGCCCGGCTAAGCATGCGGCGCTACCATGGACCTCCGAGAATGGCTGCGGAGCCTTGGTCTCGAACGGTATGAGGCCGCGTTCCGCGAGAACGAGATCGACGAGAAGGTTCTGCCGAGGCTGACGGCGGAGGACCTCAAGGAGCTTGGCG
>Ga0210408_10001203_pt1 | contig 27907 bp, 19 predicted proteins | sample IncBWH4MmetaG_FD_155471 | JGI IMG/M metagenome (GOLD analysis project Ga0210408, IMG submission 155471) | Forest soil microbial communities from Barre Woods Harvard Forest LTER site, Petersham, Massachusetts, United States - Inc-BW-H-4-M | ecosystem: Environmental > Terrestrial > Soil >...
CAGCTGCCGCGGCTTCCCCAGGGCTCCGCGGTGTGCGTCGCCGGCCTCGTGATCGCCCGCCAGCGGCCCGGGACCGCCGGGGGTACGATGTTCCTGCTGTTCGAGGACGAGTGGGGGCACGTCAACCTGATCGTCCCCCGCGCCGTGTACGAGCGCCACCGTCCCCTCGCCCGCGCCGAGCCCCTGCTGCTCGCCCGCGGGCGCCTGGAGCGCACCGCGGTCGAGCGCGTCACAGGCATCGAGGAGGTTCCCCCAGTCGTCAACGTGATCGTGCACGAGCTCGCCGCCCTGGAGCGCTTTCTGGCCCCGGCCGCCGGGGAGGAGGCGGACGCCGGGGCGAGCGTGCACCGTCTGCCCAGCGCCGAGGTGGGCGCCAACATGCGCGCCGTCGCTCCGCCCGTGCAGAGCTTCGCGGCGGGGCGGCGGCGGTAGGCCGCAGCGGTAGGCGGGTTGCAATTGGGCGGCCGGCGGGGAGAGCTGGCGGCTGCGGCGGCTGCGGCGGTGATGCCCACTTGGGGTACGCTCCCCAGCGTGAACTACCGCAAGCTCGGCTCCAGCCCCCTGGAGGTCTCGGAGATCAGCCTTGGCTCGTGGCTGACCTACTCGGGCGGGGTGGCCCGCGAACAGGCCGAGGCCTGTGTGCGGGCGGCGTTCGAAGTGGGAATCAACTTCATCGACACCGCCAACGTCTACGGGCAGGGGGCCTCGGAGACGCTGCTCGGGGAGGTGCTGTCCGGGTACGAGCGCTCCTCGTATGTGCTTGCGACGAAGGTCTACTTCCCCATGTCCGACAGTGACCACGGGCTCTCCGCGGCGCAGATCCACAAGCAGATCGACGCCTCCCTCGCGCGTCTGCGCACCGATCACGTGGACCTCTACCAGTGCCACCGCTACGACGAGCAGACGCCCCTGGAGGAGACGATGGCCGCGCTCGCCGAAGTGGTGGAGGCCGGCAAGGCGCGCCACATCGGCTTCAGCGAGTGGCCCGTGCAGCGGATCGCCGAGTCGCTCGCCCTGCCCGGAGTGGCCCGCTGGGTCTCGAGCCAGCCCCAGTACTCGATTATCTGGCGCGCCCCGGAGGCCGAGGTGATTCCGCTCTGCGAACGCGAGGGGATCTCCCAGATCGTGTGGTCGCCACTGGCCCAGGGCGTGCTCACCGGCAAGTACCAGCCCGGGCAGGCGCTCCCCACAGACTCCCGCGCCGCCAGCGAGAGCATGAGCGGCTTCATCGACCGCCTGCTCGACGACCGCGTGCTCGAGGCCGTCCAGCGTCTCGCGCCCGTCGCCGAGGGCGCGGGGCTCACGATGGCCGAGCTCGCGCTCGCCTGGGTGCTGCGTCAGCCCAACGTCGCCTCCGCGATCGTCGGCGCCAGCCGGCCCGAGCAGGTCCACGCCAACGCCGCCGCCTCAGGTATCACGCTCGACGCCCAGACCCTCGCCGCGGTGGACGAGGCCATGGGCGCCGTTGTGGTTCGATGACGCGATCCCGGCGAACAGCTCGTCGGCGACCTCGACCGGGTCTGCTTCACATGGCCTTCACATTGGCCGGGTCTTGCTCGCTCTCGCGTCAATCGCCGACGGAGCGCTCAGCGCGGCTGCACGACCAGCGCCTGCGTGGCGAGCCCTAGCGGCCCGCGCTCGTCGTGCAGGACGCTCTCCGCCCAGGCGATCCCGCCGGGACGCAGCAGGGTGCGGGAGTCGAGGCCGATCCACTCGCCTTCGGGGCGGCGATCCAACGTCACGGCGAGATCGGCGTTGATGAACACGTACTCCTCGAACGGCAGGACCGCGCTCACGCCGTTGCCGAAGTCGGCCGCCGCCATCACACGCACGAGCGGGCTGGGGATCTCGTCGGGGAGCACGGGGCGACAGAGTCGCATCCACACGGCGGCCGAGCCGACGGGGGCGTGGCCGCTGGAGACTCCCACCTCGGGGAGCTGTCCCTTCAGCGGGCGACCGTGCAGAAAACGCATTTCCATGGCGGTCGCCGCGAAGCTCCGGCGCTCCAGGTCGTCCAGGGCGAAGCGCACCGGGTGCGCCTCCTCGGGACCGGGCAGCGCGGGGCTCTCGTGCTGCTCCACCACCTGCGCGGCGAGCGCGGGCAGCTCCGCGGGAGCGGGCAGGATGCGCAGCGCGTGGGCGCGGCAGACGAGTTCCTGCTGCTCGCCGGCCCTACCGCCATCGCCCGCCGGCGCTGGTGCCAGCAGTTCCGCCTCCAGCTCCTGCACGCGCCGACCGGGACGCAGGACGCGTGTTCGCAACGTGAGCGGAGCCATCGGGATCGGCCGCAGGAACGAGAAGGAGATCCGCGCAAACGGCAGGTCTGTCTCCGGCTGCATCCGCTCGAACGCCGCCGCGATCAGCGTTGCCGGCGCCCCCCCGTGCAGCGCTCGGGGATCCCACGGTCCGCGGGCGTGCTCGGTCGGCACGAACCGCCCCTCCCCGTCGGGGAGGAAGACGCTTGCGGGATCCGCGCTCACTGCGGCAGCCGCGCGACGAACTCGGCCAGCTTGCGCGGGTCGCGCAGCGGGGCGCCGTGCCCGAAGCAGGCGAGTGCCGGCTCCAGCGCGGCGAGGCGCCGCGCGGACTCGCGGTTGCGGGCGGGGTCGGGGGTGAAGACGTCGGGGGGCAGGTGCAGGCCGGGGACGCCGGTGATGAAGTGCATGTTGCCGAGCACGTCGCCGACGATCAGCACGCGATCGGACTCGCGCCAGAAGGACACATGCCCGACGGAGTGCCCGGGGGTCTCGAGCACGGTGAAGCCCGCGACCTCGTCGCCCTCATGCAGAGCGCGGGCCACGGGATGGGGGGGCCCGGTCCAGAAGCGCTCCTGCACGCGGTTGAGCCAGCCGGGGGCCTTGGGGTTTTTGATCGCCCCGGGGGTCTCCATGGCGGGCACGTCGCCCTGGCCGCACCACAGCGGCAGGCCAAAGCGCTCGCAGATCGCGTGACTGGAGCCCTGGTGGTCGGGGTGGGCGTGGGTGAGCGCGTGCGCGCTCAGCGTGCGCCCCTCGATCTGGCGCGCGATCCGCCGCTCGGCCTGGCGGGTGCCGGCGTCGATCAGCACGTCCCCGACGAGGTACACGTTGATCGCGTTCGGCGGAAAGCCGCCCAGCTGGTGGAGGTTCTCGGCGAGCTGCCTCATCGTGCGATCCTATCCGCCGCCGTCACCGGCGCGACTGCTCCCAGGAGAAGCCACGCACCGCGAAGTACAGCCCGAACGCCCCCCACAGCGCGATCACGGCGAGCGCGTCGAGGTTGGCGGTGAGGTTCGAGCCGGTGACCATCGCGCCGGAGAGCCCGTCGATCAGCGGCTTCAGGGGCAGCGCTTCGGCGATCGTGCGCACGAAGCCAGGGACGCTGGAGGAGTCGAAGGCGTAGAAGGAGATCGCGACGACGGGCAGGAACACGGCGTTGACGTAGGCGGCGGTGGACTCGAAGTTGGGGATCGCGTGCGCGAAGGCGACGCCCAGGGCGGCGAAGCAGACGACCCCGGCGAGCACGAACACGACCAGTGAGCCCCAGTAGACGGGCCAGCCGATCCCAAAGAGGGCCCGCCCGGCGAGCACGACGATGGCGATCTGCATGGCGGTGTTGGTGACCGCGTTGGCGGCCACGCCGCCGAAGTAGGAGATCGTGGGCAGCGGGGCGCCGCGGATGCGCTTGAGCACCCCGCGCTCGCGCAGGAACACGATGTTGTAGGCCAGCGCGGTGAACGTGGTTGACATAACGCTCATACCGGCGATCATCGGCACGAGCCGATCGAGCTGGTGCTGGTTGCCGCTGAGCGCCGCCCCGGCGCCGGCGAGAAAGAGCAGCGGCAGCAGGAAGTTGAAGAACGCGGCGCTCGGGTTGCGCCAGAACATGCGCCGCTCCAGGCGGTACTGGCGCCAGGAGAGCGCGATGGCCTCAGACATCGGCGGTCAGCTCCAGGTAGACGTCCTCCAGGGAGGGCCGCCCGACGGTGAGCTCCTCCAGTTGCTCGCCGCGTGCAAGCGCCTCGGCGGTTAGCGTGTGCAGCAGCCCGGTGGGGTCGTCGGTCTCGTGCTCGACGAGCTCGCCGCCGGCGCCGCGGTAGGCGACGTGGTAGTGGGAGGCCCCGGGTGGGTGGGTTCCGGATGGGTGGGTTATCAATTCCCGCGGGGGACCGATCGCCAGCACGCGCCCGTCCTTGACGATCGCCACGCGATCAGCGAGCACCTGGGCCTCGTCGAGATAGTGGGTGGTCAGGAGGATCGTCTTGCCGAGCGCGCGCAGCGAGCGGATGGTCTCCCACGCGGCGCGGCGCGCCTCGGGGTCGAAGCCGGTGGTGGGCTCGTCGAGGAAGATCAGTTCGGGGTCCCCGACGAGCGCGAGCGCGAAGTCCAGCCGCCGCAGCTGCCCGCCGGAGAGCTTGCGGCTGCGCTCGTCGGCCTTCTCCTGCAGACCGGCGAGCACCAGCACCTCCTCGACGTCGCGCGGGTGGGGGTAGAAGCTCGCCCAGTGCCTGAGCGCCTCGCGCGGGGTGATGTGGCTGTAGATGCCGCCGGACTGCAGCACGATCCCGATCCGCCGGCGTAGCTCGATCGAGCGGCCGGCGGGGTCATACCCGAGCACCGAGACCTCCCCACCGCTGCGCGCGCGGTAGCCCTCGAGGATCTCGACGGTCGTGGTCTTGCCTGCGCCGTTGGGCCCAAGCAGCCCGAACACCTCCCCCCGCCGCACGGCGATGTCGATCCCGCGCACGGCCTCGTACTCGCCGTAGCGCTTGCGCAGGTCATGCACCTCGATCGCGGGGCTGTCGCTCACGATCGAATCATCGCAGGAGGCCTGTGAGCCTGGGCGCCTCTCGTTCGACTAGCCGCCGCTTCCAACTAGCAGCGTACGAACCGGGTACTGGGCGATGGCGGCGTCCGCTGTCAGGATCTGCACGTCGAGCAGCCCGGCCTGCGCGACGAGCAGCCGGTCGAACAGGTCGCCGTGCAGCGGCGGTAGTGCGGCGACCGCGAGCGCGTGGCCATGCTCGATCGGCACTCCGACAGCGTCGATCGCGCGCATCCGGCTTGGCACGTAGCGCTGCGGCGGTTCCGGGAGCGGCAGTCGCCCGAGCGCATACTTGATCGCGATCTCCCAGGAGCTGACGGCGGAGACAAGCCGCTCGGTGTGAGGATCTTCGAGCAGCGAGAGGTGCTCGCCGAGGCGCTTGCGCTTGGTGTGCAGCCAGAGGAAGATATGGGTGTCGAGGAGAACCTTCACCGCTCGAATTCGGCGAGCAGCTCGTCGGGTAGCGGATCGTCGAAGTCCTCGGGTACGACGAAGCGCCCTTCGTCGATCCCGAATCGCAGCGGCGTTGGCTCTGGCGGAGGGCCAAGGTTGGCAACCGCCTCGCCGCGGCGTGTGATCACGACCTCCTCGCCGGCGGCCACGTCCTGGATCAGCCGCGAGAGGTGTGTCTTGGCCTCGTGGACCCCAACGGACTTAGTCATGGGACTTAGTCTATCACTGGTGGTGTCGTATGATCTGCGGTCAGAGCGCATTCGCAAGCGAGCGGCGGATGTCGGATACCTTGCGGTAGAGCCGGAGGGGGTTCTCGGGAGTATCGATGAAGCCACGATGACGGTAGAACGCGGCGGCACGATCGTTGATGGCATCGACCACCACGAGCCGCGCGGCGACCGTGTCGCTGGCATCCACGGCGAGTCGCAGCGCCTCGCCGAGCAGGCGGCTGCCAAGACGGGCGCCCTGATAGCGACGGTCGACGGCGAGCCGCGCGATCAGGATCGTGGGGATCGGGTGTCGGGGCATCCCGCGGGCGTGACGCTTGGGCGCCTCCTCACGGCGCATCGACCCGGTGGTCAGGCTCACATAGCCCGCGACGGCTCCGCCTTCGAGGGCGAGGTAGGTGCGGGTGAGATCGGCGCGGTGGCTCGCGAGCGCGTGATCGCGGAGCCATGCGTTGAGCGCCCGATCGCCGCAATCGAAGCCTGTGAGCTCGTGATCGGCGGTGAGCCGGACGAGCCGTGCGTCGCTGCTCACTCGCGCGCGAGGCGTGGCAGCTCGAACAACTCCCGCAGTTCCGGCACCACCTCGCCAGGCGCGTCGAGTGCGGCGGCGAACTGCTCGAAGATGCGATCGCTCATCACAAGGTGGCGGCGCTCGTCCAGCAGCTCACGTGCACGCTCCTGCGCGGCTTCGAGCAGGAACCCCGTCACGGTCTGCCCGCTGAGGGCAGCGGCCTGGCGGATCACGGTGTCCTGCTCGTCGGTAACGCGCACGTCGATGCGGCGGGAGCGGGGGTTGGCTGTCGTTGGCATTGCTCTTCTCAAGGAGCGTACCACGTCCTGACGGCGTACACACGAATTCTGGGTGCAAGGAGGTGCTTTTGGCGGGCGTTCCCCGCCGTCACCGTGATCCCGAGTCGGCGGGGACGCCAGCTGCTTATTTGCGCCCCTCCACGGACCTCATTGTTGTATCATGCTACAACAATGCTGACAGTCCCCCAGGCAGCCAGGCGCACGGGCCGAAACCCGGAGACGATCCGCCGCTGGATCCGCGAGGGCAAGCTGCGCGCGAGCAAGGTCGGCACCCAGCACGTGATCGAGGAGGAGGATCTCGAGGCGATGCGGCCCGGCCCGTACCCGGACATGCTGCCGGTACCGAAGGAGTGGGGCTGGGAGAAGACACGCTGGGGTACGCCGATGCCAAATGTGGCGGCCTTGATCAGGGAATCGCGGGAAAGTCACTGAGAAAAGGTGCTGGTGGTCGATGCCAGCCTGCTCGTCGAGTGGTGTACCGCACCCGGCGAGGATCCATTCGGGACGCTTGTCGCAGACGATCTCTGTGCGCCGCCGCTGATGTGGTCGGAGGCGCGCTCGGCGCTGCACGAGCTCTCATGGCGCGGCCACCTGGGCGTCGACCAGGCCGCCGAGGCTCGCGTTCGCCTGGAGAACGCCGACGTCGAGCAGAAGCGTCCCCCCGGTCTCGCCGACGAGGCGTGGCGGATCGCCGACGAGTTGGGTTGGGCGAAAACGTACGACGCGGAGTACGTGGCGCTCGCCTCGCTGCTGGGCTGCCGCCTGGTGACCGTCGACGCTCGCCTGCGCCGCGGCGCGGACAGGCTTGGCTTCGTGCTCGGGCCGACGGAGCTCTGAGCGGACAGCATCGCCGCGGCGGGCGGCCGCGGAGACCGCCTGCGCACCGGGGGACTTGACAACACCGTCGAGGGTGTCTATAGTGGCCTCGTCATGTGCACCACGACTGTGAGCGCTGGCGAGTTTCATACATAGAGGATCGGGTTAGGGTCCGGCCGCCCTGTGGCCGGCCTTTCAAAAGAAGCGCCAGGGTCTGCTTGGGAGAGGGACTGGGTCTCGGATCGATGAGGGAGTTGTTTTCCGCGTGAGCTCGAGAGGGATTATCGTGACAGGAGTTCCTGGCACCCGCCAAGGTGGCGTACCTAGATGCGTCAGCAGCCTGACGCATCTCTCTCTCTCTCTCTCTCTCTTGCCCTAGGGGGCTAGATCCAGATTTGCCCCGGCGGGCGCCTCGGCGCCTTGGGACAAAGGCCTCAAGAGAGGCTTTGACCTCTCGCGCCTCGGGCGCGCTTTCACCTCTTCGTTCCGCCGCCGCGGGCTGTGCGCCCGTGGCGGTCTTGTGCTGCCCGGGTGCGGGTGGATTTCGTGTGGATTCCTTCTGGGAGGGGATGGTTCGATGATCGCTCGCCGGTCGCTGTTAAGAGTGGTTTCACTGTGCGCCGTGGTCGGCGGGCTGCTGTTCGTGTGGAGCGCTCCGGCGCCGGCGCAGAGGATGCACGAATTCAGCAAATCGTTCGGGGGCGAGGGCTCTGGCGAAGGGCAGCTCCTGCGGCCGGGGGCGCTGGCGGTGAACGAAGAAACTGGCGATGTGTATGTGATCGACCGGGGCAACGGGCGCGTGGAGATCTTCAGCTCGACGGGGGCGTATGTCGGTCAGTTTAACGGCAGCACGACCGGGGCGTTCTCGTGGCCCGTCAACTCTGGAAAAGAGCAACCCGAAGGCCTGATCGCGGTCGACAATTCGACGAATCCCTCGGATCCATCCAAAGGGGACGTGTACGTTGTGGACGAGGGCAAAGCGGTGATCGGGGGCCATGAAGTGTCCGATGACGAAGTGGTCGACAAGTTCAGCGCGAGCGGCGTGTATATCGGGCAGGTGACTCCTCCTGAACCAGTGGCCGGGGTGAAATCCGAAGTTATAAGTGTCGCGGTCGACCGCAATGGCGGGCTCTGGGTGGGACAAGAGATTTTCGAAAGTACGATCCAGCGGTTCAATGACGCCGCGCCCGTCAATGAATACGAATCCTTTCTAACTCCGCACTTCCCGACAGAGGAAGGCATTAACCCACCCGTGTTCGGGACCATCGGTTTCGCGCTGGACTCGGAAGACAACCTATACATCGGAGTGAGGCGCGAATTCTTCAACAAATTCACGGTTCCGATTGAGTTGTCCAAGACAGGTGAAGCGCTGGTCGAAAAGTTAGACGATGAAGAAACGACCGGTCTCGCTGTCGACGAGTCGGGCGGCGATGTGTATGTCGATCACGAAAGGAGCGTCGCGGCGTACACCCCCTCGGAGACTCTGATCGAGCGGTTCGGGTCTGCGCAAATGGAAGCGAGCCAAGGGATCGCGGTGAATTCGGCGACCGGGACAGTGTACACCTCGAACGCCGCCAGTCAGGAAATCGACGTGTTCCAGGCGTTCGTCGTCCCCGACATCAGCAACGGCTCGGCGTCCAACCTTGCGGAAACGTCGGCGACGGTCAGCGGGGAGGTCAACCCGGATGGGCTGCCGGTCACTTCGTGCGTGTTCGAATACGGCACGACGACTGCCTATGGTCAGACCGTGGAATGCTCTCCCTCCAGCCCGTCTGGCGGCAGCCCGGTCGCGGTCAGCGCAGAACTGAAAGGCCTGGAACGGTTGACCGAGTACCACTTCCGGTTGAGGGTCGCCAACGCGAACGGCGTGAACGCGGGGCAGGATCATACGTTCGTGACCCCTGCGCCGGTCGCGCTCTCCGAAGAGGCTGTCTCCGATGTATCCTCGACGAGCGCGCTGTTCAGCGTGCAGGTGAGCCCGGGGGGCGCGGATACGACGTACAGCTTCGAATACGGCCCGAGCGTATCCTACGGCGCGAGCGTTCCGCTCTCGGGAGGGGATCTGGGTTCTGGCGCGAGCAGCGAGCCGGTGTCTGCTCGCGCGGAGGGCCTGCTGGGGGAAACGACGTATCACGTGCGTGTCGTCGCGAGCAATCTGCTCGGGACGGTATATGGGCCGGATGAGACGTTCACGACGCAGGCAGTTGGTGGCGCGTTCGCGCTGCCCGATGGCCGGGCGTGGGAACTGGTCTCGCCGCCGAACAAGGACGGTGCGCGCGTCTTTCAGATCGGAGAAGGCGACCCCCCTGGTACCGGCGGCATGGTCGCGGCGTCCGCGGGCGGCGAGGCGATCAGCTATACGGCGAGTGGGCCGGTGGGGGTCAACGCGGCGAGCAACTCGGCTCCCTTTGGGAATACGCAGGTGCTCTCCAGGCGCGGCGTGGGTGGCTGGTCCTCGGAAGACATCAGCTCGTCGCACACGGCCGCAAACGAAGGCACGATGCCCGAATATACGTTCTTCTCATCCGCTCTTTCGCGTGCGATCGTAGAACCCTTTGGGACTGCGCTGTACTCACCCGAAGCGACCGCGCAGACGCCGTATGTGCGCGATACTGAAAGCGGGAGTTATCTGCCGCTGTTGACTGCGAGCGATGTGGTGCCGGGAGTGAAATTCGGTGGGCCTCGCTCGCCCGAAAACGCGCAGGTTGTAGCTGTTACCCCGGATCTCTCGCATATACTGCTTAGATCAAGCTTTGCGTTGACCAGCAACGCGGTCAAAGCCGGCTCGAGTGCAGGGCTGGAGAATCTTTATGAGTGGTCGGGAGGACGGTTGCAACTCGTGAACGAGCTCCCCGATCATACTGTGAGCGAAGGTGCCGAGTTTGGAGGTGGGTTGTTTCTTGCCAAAGATACGACGAATGCGTTCTCCAGCGATGGTTCGCGTGTCTTCTTCGATACACAGGAAGATGGTAATCCTCTTTATATGCGTGACACGGTCACCGGGCAGACGGTCGAGGTCGACGCGCCGGTCCCGGGGGTCTCGCCGCCACCTGCGCACAAGGCCGATTTCCAGATCGCCAGTGTCGACGGCTCGAAGGTGTTCTTCCTGGATGAAGAGCCGTTGACGCTCGATTCGAAACTGCCACCGGTTCCAGCCGACGAACATGTGCCTGCTGATCTGTATGTATATGAAGCGGGTACGGGCTCTCTGAGGGATCTGACGGTCGACCGGAACACGGGTGAAAGTGCTGACGTGAAGGAGAAAGTCTTGGGTGGGAGCGAAGATGGGTCGGTCGTGTATTTCGTGGCGGGCGGCAGGCTCGCGGAAGGCGCGCAGTCGGGGCAGGAAAACCTGTATGTGGATACCGAGACCGGCTCGTCGTGGTCCCCGCCGCGGCTTGTCGCTGTCCTCTCCGCAGAAGACGGAAACGACAGGGCCCCTGGAGAAAGACAGTATCTGACGTCCAGGGTCTCGCCGGACGGGCGGTATCTGGCGTTCATGTCGGATCGGAGCCTGACGGGTTACGACAATCGTGACGCGGCCAGCGGGGCGCCGGACGAGGAGGTGTTCCTGTATGACCGGGTGAGCGGCGGGTTGAGGTGCGTTTCGTGCAACCCGACGGGCGCGCGCCCCGACGGAGTCTACGACCACCCCGGGTATGCGGGATACCACATCCTCATCGATTCCTATGGCACGTGGTCGGGTCGCTGGCTGGCTGGTAGCATCCCCGGGTGGACGGAACCGTATAGTGGAGTTGGAATCTCCATTTCCTACCAGTCGCGTGTTCTCTCCGATGCAGGGCGGATGTTCTTCGACAGCGCGGATGCGCTGGTGCCGCAGGCTACGAATGGCCTGGAGGATGTGTACGAGTACGAGCCGCTCGGTGTCGGTGGGTCGAGCGGGTGCACGACGACCGCGCGAACGTATGTCGCGAGCTCGGGGGGCTGTGTGTCGCTGATCTCCTCAGGGGCCTCAAGTGAAGAATCGGAGTTCCTGGATGCGAGCGAAAACGGGAACGACGTGTTCTTTCTCACGCAGGCAAGGCTCGCCAGGCAGGACGTCGACAGCTCCTTCGATGTGTATGACGCGCATGTGTGCCAGGAATCCTCACCGTGTGCAAGTGTGCCGGCCTCACCGCCGTCGTGCTCGAGTGGAGATTCGTGCAAGGCGGCGCCCTCGCCCCAACCGACGGTTTTCGGAGTGCCGTCCAGCGCGACGTTCTCCGGGGCGGGTAACGTTGCGGCGTCTGAACTGGGGAGCTCGGGCGCGCCGAAGCGGGCTGTCAGGAAGAAGAAATCCTCTCGTGGGAAGCGTAAAACGAAACCAAAGAGGCAGGGTAAGAGCAAGGGTATGGGTAAGGGTGGGAGTAAGAGTCTGCGGGCCCGCAGGAGCTTGTCCGCTGGGACGAGGCGTTAGGAGGGTGATGAGGATGAAAAACGGCAAGCTCACTGTTGTGAAGGTTGTTCTCATGCTGGTGCTGGGGTGCGGTGTGGCTGGCGTGGGTGCTGCGCCGGCGTTCGCGGAAGGCGAAATGCCGTGGTGGCATGTGCTGGCGAGCGCCGCGCCGACCAGTCTTCCGCCGGGGGGTACCGCCAAAATTCTGGTCGCGGCGAGCAATCTCGGTGACGGCAAAGCGAACGGCTCGGTTGTGCCGATCACGGTCTCGGACAGGTTGCCGGCGGGGATTGCCGCGATCGGGATCGCGGGCGCGGCGGGGACGGCCGGTCTCTATGGTTCTGGTGAATGCTCGCTTGAAGCGGTGAGCTGTACGTTCAGGCAGGGGATCCCGCCGTATGCGGATGCGGATCTGGAATTGACGGTGCGAGTGCAGCCGGGCGCGCAGTCGGGTGCGGTCAATGAAGCGGTCGTGGAAGGCGGTGGTGCAGCGCGTGCGACGAGCCGCCAGCCGTTCACGGTCGGTGCATCGGCGACCAGGTTTGGTGTGGAATGGTTCGAAGAGACCCCGGAAGGTGTGGGTGGTGTGGTCGATACGCAGGCTGGGTCGCATCCGTTTCAGTTTACGACGACGGTTGATCTCAACGAGAAGCTCGGGGCGGGCGTCGCGGCATCGGCGGCATTGGTGAGGGATCTGCGGTTCGCCCTGCCGGCGGGTCTGGTCGGAAACCCGAACGCAGTCGGGCAATGCACGACCGGGGAGTTCAACATTAAGATTGCACCTGGGTATAACGAATGTCCACTGGATACGGTGGTCGGGGTCGCGAAGGTTACGCTGTTGACCATCTTCTCTCCGAAGCCGCTCGCGATCTCGGTGCCGTTGTTCAACATGGTGCCGGAACCCGGTGAGCCGGCCCGGTTTGGGTTCGAGGTGCTGGGTGTTCCTGTGATATTCGATACCGCGGTGCGTACCGGTGGGGACTATGGCATCGTCGTGACTGTCAACAAGATCTCTCAAGCCACGGAACTGCTTGCGAGTCAAGTTACGTTCTGGGGCGACCCGGGCGATCCGCGCCACAACGGGCAGCGCGGCTGGAACTGCGGATCCATTGGCGAAGTGTTTGGGCACGGCCCGTGCGAACCGCTGATCGAACCAAGCTCTCAGCCGCTGTTGACGCTGCCGACGTCGTGCACGACGCCGTGGGCGCCGACGGTCACCGGGGACTCCTGGCCCGAACCGACAGTGCAGCGCAGCGGGGAATACGCTCTGCACGACCAGTACGGGTACCCGCTCGGTCTGACAGGCTGCAACCGGTTGACGTTCGAACCGTCGATCAGCGTGACGCCGGACGGACAGGCAGGGAGCACCCCGACCGGGTTGACGGTCGCTGTCCATGTCCCGCAGACCGCCGGGCTGAACCCGATGGGGGATGCGCAGGCGACGGTGAGGAATACGACGGTGACGTTGCCTGCGGGTGTCGCGTTGAACCCGGCGGGTGCGGATGGCCTGTCGGCGTGCACCCAGGGCGAGGTCGGCCTGGATACCCCCGAAGAAGTGTCGTGTCCGGAATCCTCGAAGGTCGGCACCGTCGAAATCCATAGTCCGTTGTTGCCGAACCCGCTCGTCGGCGCGGTGTACCTCGCGCAGCAGAACGCGAATCCATTCGGGAGCCTCGTCGCGCTGTACGTCGTGGCGCGGGACCCGGTGTCTGGTGTGTTGGTGAAGCTCGCGGGGGAAGTCAAACCGGATCCGGTGACGGGCCAGCTGGTATCGACGTTCAAGGAAACGCCGCAGCTGCCGTTCGAAAACCTGTATCTGCACTTCTTCGGCGGCTCCCGTGCGCCGTTGGGGACTCCGGCGTTGTGTGGGGGCTATACGTCGGTCGCGTCGATCGAACCGTGGTCGGGTACCGAAGCGATCGATTCCTCCTCGGAATTCAAGATCACGAGCGGCCCGAACGGCGCGCCGTGCTCCAGCCCGCTGCCGTTCCAGCCGAGCTTGACGGCGGGTACGACGAGTATCCAGGCGGGCGGGTTCAGCCCGTTCACGATGACGATGAGCCGCGAAGACGGCCAACAGAACCTCCAGTCGATCCAGCTGAAAATGCCCCCCGGGCTCTTGGGGACGCTCTCCACGGTGAAGCTCTGCGGGGAGCCGCAGGCCGACCAGGGAACGTGCGGACCGGAGAGCCTGATCGGGCACACCACGGTCAGCGTCGGCTTGGGCGGCAACCCCAACAGCGTCACCGGCGGCGAAGTGTTCATCACCGGCCCGTACGGGGGTGCCCCGTATGGGCTGTCGATCGTGAATCCGGCGAAGGCGGGCCCGTTCGACCTCGGGAAGGTGATCGTCCGCGCGAAGATCGAAGTCGACCCGACGACGGCGGCGTTGACGATCACGACGGATCCCTCCGGTCCGTATGCGATCCCGCACATCCTGGACGGGATCCCGTTGGAGATCAAGCACGTGAACGTGAGTATCGACCGGTCCGGGTTCACGTTCAACCCGACGAATTGCAGCCCGCTGGCGATCACGGGCAGTCTCGGCAGCGCCGAAGGGTCCACCTCCGCGTTGTCGGTGCCGTTTCAGATCACCAACTGTGCGGTGCTCGCGTTCAAGCCGAAGCTGACCGCTTCGACGTCGGGGAAGGCGTCGCGGTTGGACGGGGCGAGCCTGACGGTCAAACTGGGCTACCCCGCGGGACCGTATGACGCGAACATCGCCCGCGTCAAAGTGGAACTGCCGAAGGCACTGCCCTCGCGGCTGCCGACGCTTCAGAAGGCGTGCACGGCGGCGACGTTCGAAGCGAATCCAGCGAACTGCCCGGCGGCGTCGATCATCGGCCACGCGACGGCTACCACGCCGGTGCTGCCGGTGCCGTTGACGGGCCCGGCGTACTTCGTCTCGCATGGCGGGGAAGCGTTCCCTAGCCTGGTCATCGTGCTGCAGGGTTACGGCGCGCGGGTCGATCTGGTGGGTTCGACGTTCATCAGCAAAGCGGGGGTGACGAGCAGCACGTTCAAGGCGGTTCCGGATGTGCCAGTGGGGACGTTCGAATTGACGTTGCCGCAGGGCCCGTTCTCGGCGCTCGCGGCGAACGTGAACCTCTGCAAGAGCAGTTTGGCGATGCCGACGGAATTCGTGGGCCAGAACGGCGTGGTGCTGCACCAGAGCACGAAGATCGCGGTCACCGGTTGCGCGAAGGCAAAGAGGGCCATGCATAAGAAGAAGGGCAAGAGCAAGGGGGGCAAGCGGGCCGCGAAGGGTAAGCGGGGGAAGAAGGGGTAGGGATGTGAGCGCGGCGTCTGTGCGCACTAGAGGTGTGGCCTCGCCGCGTGGTAGCGGTGATAGTGGCCACGGGATGGCGCGTGCCGTGGCGGGTGGCGGTATGTCCCGCAATGGTGTGAGCGGCGCCCCGGCGCGTGGCGATGTGGACCGCGGTGGCGGCCGGGGCGGGGTAGCGGACATCCAGCGCATGCGGATGATCGGGGCGCTGACGGAGGTCGCGCGGGAGCGCGGCGCGAGCGGGGTCACGGTGGCGCATGTGGTGGCGCGCTCGGGCGTGTCGCGCCGCACGTTCTACGAGCTGTTCGAGGACCGCGACGATTGCTTCCTCGCGGCGTTCGAGCACGCGGTGGGGCGCGCCGGGCAGCGGGTGCTCCCTGCGTACGAAGCTCCGGGGACGTGGCGGGAGCGGGTCAGGGCCGGCCTTGGGGCGCTGCTGGAGTTCTTGGAGGATGAGCCGGGGCTCGGCGGGCTGTGCATCGTCGACGCGCTAGGTGCGGGCCCCGCGGCGTTGGAGCGCCGCACGCAGGTCGTGAGCGCGCTGATCGATGCGGTCGACGGGAGCCGTAGGGAGATCAAGGGCAGCGCCCGTCCCACGCGGCTGACCGCGGAGGGTGTCGTGGGGGCGGTCGTGGCGGTGCTGTATGCAAGGCTCGCGGGCGGTTCGGCGCCCGGTGGGGGCGCCCCATCGATGGTCGCGCTGCTGGGCCCGCTGATGGGCATGATCGTGCTGCCCTACCAGGGCCAGGCCATCGCGGCGCGCGAGGCGTCCAAGCCGGCGCCGCGGCGGCGCCGCCAGACGGCTCCTCATGGGGACCCGCTGCGCGAGCTCGACATGCGCCTGACGTACCGCACGGTGCGGGTGCTGCTGGCGATCGCGGAGTTGGGTGGGCGGGGGTCCAATCCAAGCAATCGCCAGGTCGCGGATGCCTCCGGGGTCCATGACCAGGGTCAGATCTCGAAGCTGCTCGCGCGCCTGGAGCACCTGGGGTTGATCTGCAACGACGGCGGCGGCGCCGCGCGCGGGGAGCCGAACGGCTGGAGCCTCACCCACCGCGGCGCAGAGGTTGAGCACACGATCCGCCGTCAAGCCGAGCCCGCAATGGGGTGAGCGCTGGGTCTCAAAGCTCGTCCGGTGTGATGACGAGCCCGAGCCGGTCGGCGCCGCGTCGCAGTCGTCCGTCGAGCGTGACGAGCCTGCACTCGAGCAGGCGGGCGAGTGCGACGTACTCGGCGTCGTAGGTCTTCGCCCAGCCGAGCTCCACCGCGACCCGCCAGGTCTCACTGTGCAGGTTGGACGGTTCCCTGCGCTCGACTGGGCACGACCCGAGACGCCCGTAGGCGACCGCAGCGTCCTGCTCCTCGACCTCTTCTCGCCAAACGGTCTCGCGGATGGCCGAACGTGCCTCTGACCACATCAGCGGCGGCGCAACGATCCTGTTGCCGTCAAGCACGTCAAAGCCGCCGGCAACCCCACAGGCGTAGACCGCGAAGCTGGCGTCGACGACGAGCGTGCTCAATGCTCGTTGCGGGACCGTCGGATCGCGCTCACCCAGTCGGGCTGTTCGCGGCCGGAGTCGAACCTCCGCAGAGCCTCGGGCAGGCCGACCGTATAGGCCTCCTCGTGGGCGCTTGCAGGGGGTTCGACCACGACTCGCGCGCGCAGCGCCTCCTGCTCGCTGAGCTCGTCCACGAGTTTGTGCAGGCGCTCCCTGGTCGTCATCTCTTGGATTGTAGGGGCCACTTCTCCTTTCTCCGACCGCTGGTGGCGAGTGGGACGCGGGGACGCGGGGCATGGAAGCCCCGCGCCCGTGCGCGTGATGCCGCCACTGTGCCGCGTGGACGATCTCAAGCAAAAACCTCTGAATCGCCGGCTCGCGGTACGGTCGCGTGTAGGCAGACGGCCCCGCGGCGCCCGCGCCCGGGGGGGCGCTCCTACCAGTGCACCCCGCGGGTGAGGGTGGCCATGGCGATCTGCTCGAAGGAGGCGCGCTCTTCGATGTCCTCCTGGCCGCGGGAGGCGGCGGAGTCGGGGAACACGCGGTAGGCGAGGTGCAGGATGCGGTCGACGGCCTTGGGGGAGAGGGCGTAGAGGACCTCGCCCATGGTGCCGAGGCGGGTGCCCATGTGCTTGGGGTGGGTGCGCAGGGCCTCGCAGATCATGTCGGCGGCCTGGTCGGGGGTGATGGCGGGGAAGGCGTCGTACATCTTGGTGGGGGCGATCATGGGGGTGCGCACGAGGGGCATGTGGATCGTGGTGAACGTCACCCCGTCGCCGATCGTCTCGGAGGCCACCACGCGGGTGAAGGCGTCGAGGGCGGCCTTGGAGGCGACGTAGGCGGAGAACCGCGGGGGGTTGGTCTGCACGCCGATCGAGGAGATGTTGACGATGTGCCCGGTGCCGCGCTCGCGCATGTGGGGGAGCAGGCCGAGGATCAGGCGGATGGCGCCGAAGTAGTTGAGCTGCATGGTGCGTTCGAAGTCGTGGAAGCGGTCGTAGGAGAGCGCGATCGAGCGGCGGATCGAGCGGCCGGCGTTGTTGACGAGCATCTCCACGCTGCCGTGGTCGGCGAGCACGCGCTCCACCAGCCCGTCCACGGACTCCATGTCGGACATGTCCGCGGCGTACACGAACGCGGTGCCCCCCGCGGCCACGATCTCCGCGCGGACCTCCTCGAGCTTCTCGACGTTGCGCGCCACCAGCAGCGGGATGCCACCCGCGGCGGCGAGCTTCACCGCGGCGGAGCGCCCGATCCCCGAGGAGGCCCCCGTGATCAGCACCCGCCGCCCCGAGACGGCCTCCTCCAGGGTGCGGTCTTTGCTGAGGTTGGGGTCCATCTCGCGCTCCCAGTAGTCCCATAGGCGTCCGGCGTAGGTGTGCAGCTCCGGCGGCTGCTCGAGGCCCGTCCCCACGAGCGCGAGCTGCGTCTCGCGGCTGTCGAAGCGCGGCACGAGCTCCATATGCGCGATTACCTCCGCGGGGATCCCCAGCTCGCGCAGCGCAAGCCCCCCCAGCTGGCGCCAAGGCGGAATGGCGAGCGCGAGCGACACCGGCCACGTCGGCAGCGCCCGGGTGAGCCGCCGGTCGATCGTGACCGCGAAGCGCGGCGCGTGCGCGGCCACCGCGAGTTCGTTGATGAGCTCATCCACCCGCTGGGGCCGCGGATCGGTGAGGTGGAAGGCCGAGCCGTCGAGGTCGGGCACGTGGATCAGGTGCTCCATCGCGCCGGCCACCCAATCGACGGGCACGATGTTCGTGCGCCCCAGATCGACCCCCACGAGCGGCGCCCATTCGGGCACCAGCCGCCGCAGCCGCTGGATCGCCTTGAAGAAGTAGTACGGCCCATCGACCTTGTCCATCTCCCCGGTGCGCGAGTCCCCCACCACGATCGCGGGCCGGTATACCCGCCAGGGCACGAACGGCTGCTCGCGCACGATCCGCTCGGCCTCGAACTTCGTGCGGTGATACGGCGAGGGCAGCTTCTGCCCCTCGTCGAACATCTCCTCCGTGAACACCCCCCTGAACGCCCCCGCGACGGCGATCGAGGAGACATGGTGCAGGCACCCCGCCTCCAAAGAGCGAGCCAGCTCGACCGCATGCGTGGTCCCGCCCACGTTCGCGGCCGTGTTGCGCTCCGCGGGCGCGGTCATGTCATACACCGCGGCGAGGTGCACGAAGTGCTCGACCCGCCCCCGCAGCTCCGCCACCTGCTCCTCGTCGACCCCCAGCAGCGGCCGGCGCAAATCCCCAACGACGGGCACGATCCGCTTGTCGACCGAGGCCCCCGCCGCAGAGCGCCAGCCGGCGGTCAGCTCCTCTAGGCGCCCCAAAGACCCCTCGCGCACGAGCACATGGATCTTCCCCTGGCGCTTGGCCAGCAGTCGCTCCATGAGATGGCGCCCGATGAAGCCGGTGGCGCCGGTGACGAAGTAGGCCATGGGAGCGAGGATAGAGCGTCGTGCGCTGCGCCCGCGCGCCGGTCCGAACCGTGTCTATTCCTAGAGATCGTCCACGCGGCTCAGCACAAGCCCGAGGCGCCCGGGCGCGGGGCTTCCATGCCCCGCGACGACGGGTTGCGCGGCTGCCACAGGCCGTCTCCGCAGGCGTTATGCGGCCGTCTCCACGCCGCCCGCGCGGCGGCCCGCGCGCCCTAGGGCTTGACAATGCCGTCGCGGATGTCTATAGTGGCCTTCGTCATGCGCCCCGTCCGCGGGGTCCGTGCAGGTTTCATACATAGAGGATCGGGTTTGGGCCCGGCCGCCCTGTGGCCGGCCTTTCAAAGAAGCACCAGGGTCCGCTTGGGGAGAGGGACCGGGTCTCGGATTGATGAGGGAGATGAGTTTCCGCGTGAGCTCGAAAGGGATCAACGTGACAGGAGTTCCTGGCACCCGCCAAGGCGGCGTACCTAGATGCGGCAGCAGCCTGCCGCATCTCTCTCTCTCTCTCTCTCTCTTGGCCTCTAGGGGCTAAGTCCAAAACCTCCCCGGCGGGCGCAACGGCGCCCCCGCGGGAAGGCCCCCAAGGGGGCTTTGGCCTCACACGCGCCGCGGGCGCGCTTTCAGCGTTTCATTTTGGCGCCCCGGGCCCTGTGCCCGTGGCGGTCCTGTGCTGCCCGGGACCGGGTCGGCGTGATGTCGGTTCCTTACAGGAGGAGATGGTTCGATGAGTGCTCGCAGCTCGATCTCGATGATCCTTGCATCGCTCTCCGCGCGTCGGCCGGGCGCTTCGCCGTCGCGGCTGTTTTCGCCCGGCTCACCCACAAATGGACATCTCAACGCCAGGAGTCTTGTGGCTGCGCTCGCGCTGAGCGTCGCCGGCCTGCTGGCACTTTCCAGCGGTGTCGCGCAGGCCGAACCCCCCAAGCTCATCTCTTACGGCAACTTCGGCTCAGGCTCCAGCGCGTTTGCGATCGGCGCCGCGGTTGATCAGTCCAACGGCGATGTGTACGTAACAGGTCTTTTGAATACATCCAATGGCAACTATGAATCGGCGCACATCAACAAGTTCGACCCCTCGGGCAAGCTGCTCTCGCCGCCGTCCCCGTTTGGGAACGCGTACTACTCCGGCGCGGCCGTGAACCCGACCAACGGCCACGTTTACGTCCTCGGTGAAGCCGAAATCTTCGGACCTGCGTCGGTCTATACCTACAACCCGAACACCGGCGAACTGTTGTCCTCGTTCTCGGTGCCGGTGTCCCGCAACTTGTCTGGAGTGCTCACGGTTGTGCAGATCGCGACGGATTCCGCGGGCGACGTGTATGTGCCTGTCGTGCCCGATAACGAGGTGCTGGAGTACAGCCCGAGTGGCACGCTGCTTAATACGTTCACGGGCTCGGGCGCCCAGGCCCTGAGCGGTCCGACCGGTGTCGCGGTCGATGCCTCAGGGAACGTGTGGGTCGCCGATGCCCACAACAACCGCATCGAGGAGCTCAGCCCCACCGGTGCGTTCATCGGCGAGATCGAAAGCAAAGGCGTGGAAGCGGTCGCGCTCGATACAAACGGCGATGTGTTCGCGATGGTCGACAACAGCGCTGACTTTTGCGGCTCGCTTACACCTCCGTGTCACCACCTCGTGGAGTACAACTCCGCCGGGACGCAGCTCGCCGACATTGGCGCCGGCTCGATCGGTGTTGTCGAAGGGGGGGCCAAACTGCCGAGCATGCTGGCCGTGAAGGAATCGAGCGGCCGCGTGTACGTGACCGATGGCGGCAAAAACCTCGTCTGGGTCTACGGGCCCCCGACCGCGCCGGCGCTCGGCAGGGAGCTCGCCGCCGAAGTGGGCACCTCCGAAGCGAAGCTCGGCGCCCTGGTCAACCCGGGTGGGATCGAGACGAGCTATCGCTTCGAATACGGCGAAACCAAGGAATATGGACAGACGACGCCCTTCCCGGAAGGCAACGTGGGCCAGGGTGTCACGTCGCGTACCGTGTGGGCCTCAGCCGGCGGTCTCGCGCCGGGCACCACATATCACTACCGCGTCGTCGCGACGAACGAACTCGGCACCGTCGTGGGCCCCGATCAGACATTTACGACCGAGACGAGTGTGCAGGCGAGCTGTCCCAACGAACAGCTCCGTGGTGGCTTCTCGGCGATCCTGTCGGACTGCCGCGCCTACGAGCTGGTCACCCCTCCGACCAAAGCGTCGACTCAGCCCGACCCCAGCAGGTTGGGCCACAGCCAAAACCAAGCGGCTGGCGACGGCAACCGGATGGCGTACGTGTCGCTCGACGTCTTGCCCGGCGCGCAGACCGGTGGCGAGAGCTATGTTGCCACCCGCGGCGTGAGCGGTTGGTCCTCGGAAGACGTGATTCCGCTGCAGTCCTATACCTCGACGTTGTGCGCCGAAGCCGCTGGAGGCAGGGGCAACGACATGGTGGCGTACTCCGCCGATCTTTCGCAGGGTATCTTCCACGACGGCATTGAAGAGAGGCGGCGCGCGCACGAATTCCAAGCCCCCGGTGGCTGTGGCGCGGAAGCCGTGGAAGTGGTGAGCGGCGAACCTCAGGATTATGAAAACCTCTTGCTGCGAGACAACACGACCGGCGCCTACGAGCTGATCAACGTGCCCCCGCCGGGCGTCGCGCCGGCCGATGCGCACTTCCAGGGCGCCTCCTCAGATCTCGGCCATGTCGTCTTCTCCGAGCACTCGCAGCTGACCGCGAATGCGCCGGCCGGCGTCGAAGACCTGTATGAGTGGACCGGCGGTGCACTGCGCCTGGTCACGGTGCTGCCGAACGGCACCCCCGTGGTGGGGTCGCTGGCGGGTGGAGCAAACGCGGTCTCCGCCGATGGCTCTCATATCCTCTTCAGCGCGGGCGGCAACCTGTACGTGCGCGTGAACGGCGAACACACGGTGCAGCTGGATGAATCGCAGGCGGGCGGGAGTGGTGGTGGGGGTCAGTTCGTCGATGCCAGCGCAGACGGTTTGCGGGTGTTCTTCACAGACGAAGCAGCGGCGGGCTTGACCAGCGATACGGTCTCTGGCAGCGGTAAGAATCTCTACGAGTACGATCTTGGTACGGGTCGGTTGACAGATCTCACTTCGGCTAGTGAAGTCGGGTTCAGAAGCGTGAGCGGGATCAGCGCAGACGGCTCGTACGTGTACTTCGTCGCTGAAGGCGTGCTCACGGGCTCGCAAGCGAACGAATACGGTGAAACGGCCCAGGGCGGCCAACGGAACATCTATCTCTCCCATGGCGGGGCGACTACGTTCATCGCCATCCGCTCCAACGAAGACACTGGAGGGGCGCGGGTTTCCGCGAACGGCGCCTTTCTTGCCTTCGTCTCCAAGCGGAGTCTGACCGGCTACGATAACGCCGTAAGTAACGGCACTCCTTGTCAAGGGCTCCCAGGCGAAGAGCCGCTACGTTGTCCGGAGATCTTCCTCTACAGCGCCGCCTCGAACCAGTTCGCCTGTGCTTCGTGCAATCCCAGCGGCGAAGCTCCGACGGGTGGCGCGACGATGGAACAGGGCTCCTCGAGTGGTGGGACTCCCCGTTATCTCTCTGACAGCGGGCGGCTGTTCTTCGATACGACCGACGCGCTGGTGCCGTCCGACACGAACAATCAGATCGATGTCTATGAGTACGAGAGAGGCCAGGTGCATCTGATCTCTGCCGGAACGAGCTCCAGCGAATCGGTGTTCCTGGACGCGAGTGAAAGTGGCGATGACGCGTTCTTCCTCACGCGTCAGCAACTCGTGCCGCAGGACACCGAGGAAGAAGCACGCAACATCTATGACGCGCGCGTGGCCGGGGGCTTCCCCGCGTCGTCCACGCCACCGCCGTGCACGACGGCCGATGCGTGTCGTGCGGCGCCCGTGCCACAGCCGGCGATCTTCGGGGCGCCGTCCAGCGCGACGTTCTCGGGCGCGGGGAACCTCGCGTCGCCGGCTGGAGCCAAGCCGACGGTGAAGTCCAAGTCAAAGCCGGCGCAGTGCAGGAGGGGCTACGTGAAAAAGAGGGGCAAGTGCGTAAGGAAGCCCCATGGGAAAGCCGGGAAGTTCGCCCACGCCAACAAGAAGACAGGTAAGTGATCATCATGCTCTCCAGAAGAATCACAACAGCAGTGTCGCTCATGGTCACTACAGTCGTCGTGATTGGAGTTGGCGCCTCCTCTGCGCTGGCTGAAACACATCCGTTCCTGTTCAGCTTCGGCTCGTTCGCAAACCCGAACGGTATCGCGATCGACCAGTCCAGCGGCGACGTCTATGTCGCCGACATCGGTGCTGGCACGGTTCGGAAGTTCGACGCCTCCGGCGGCCCGATCGAAAGCTGGGGCACGAAAGGGCAGCTCACCGGCGGCGCCACGCCGGCCGGGTCGTTCTCCTTCCCGGAAACGCAGGATACCCCGGCCGCGATCGCGGTCGACAATTCGACCAGTCCATCGGATCCCTCCGCCGGTGACCTGTACGTGATGGACGCGGGGCACCATGTGATCGACAAGTTCAGTTCAAGCGGCGCCTATCTCAGCCAGATCGCCGGTCCGTTCCCAGGCGATGGTCCGTTCTCCGGCGAACAACTCTTGGGGCTCGGTGTTGACGCGAGCGGCAACGTTCGGGTCAACGACGATCAAGAAGCTGGCCCTGTGGTCGACGTGTTTGACAATTCCGCGGCAAACAACTTTGTGACGAGCGTCCAGATCGAGGGCCGCGGTACGATCGGGGCGCCGGAGCATGGTTTTGCGGTCGGTCCGACGGGTGATGCCTATCTGCTCTTCGCGTGCGGTTGCGTGGAAAGGTTCGGCGCCAACGGCGAAGAACTCGGCCGGGTTGACAGCAGCTCTGATGTCGCGGTCGCCTTCGACCGGGCTACCGGTCATCTCTATGTCGACGACCAGTCGTCGGTATCCGAGTGGGACCCGGGGGAAATGGACGGACAGGTGGTACAGCGGGGTTCATCCGAAGATGTGAGTTCGGGCAAGCTCATTTCGAACTTCGGCTCGTTGCAGCTCTCAAGCTCCTTGGGACAGGGCGGGATCGCCGTCAACGGAGCGAGTGGGGACATCTATGTCTCCAATCCCGCCGACGGCAAGGTCTATGTGTTTGGCAGCGCCGCCCCCGCTGCCGCGGTAAGCGCGCCCACGAACGTGACGAGGACGGGTGCGACGCTCGGGGGGACGGTCAATCCGCGTGGTGCCCCCGTAAGCTCGTGTGTGTTCGAATACGGTACCAGTGGTTCTTACGAACAGAGTGCTCCGTGTGCGCAGACGGCGGCTGAGATAGGATCGGGCACGAGTGCGGTGGCGGTATCGGTTGGTGTCAGCGGTCTTCAGCCGGGACTGCTCTACCATTTCCGCCTCGAGGCGTCGAACGCCGACGGCAGCAGTCCTAGCAGCGGCCTATTCGCAACCGCCGGCCCTGGTTTTGGCATCAAGAGCTTTGAAATCTCGTTCTTGAACAAGGATGGCACCCCGGATACCCAGGCTGGCTCGCATCCGTACGAGATGAAGACGAACATCTCTTATAACACAAGGATGCTGCCGCGGGAATCCACTGCCGACTCGCTTTACGCGCTTCAGCCCGACGGTAATTTGAAGGACGTTATCGTCGACCCGCCCCCGGGACTGGTCGGCAATCCCACCGCGACTGCAAAGAAGTGCACGCTCACACAACTGGACAGCGGGGGGTCAAGTGGCTTGTGTCCCGCTGAATCGCAGGTGGGCGAACTGGAAGTGGAATTCGGCGATCAGCGCGAATTCGGTCGCGGATTCGCCCCGATCAAGGAGCCGGTGTATAACATGGTGGCGCCGCGTGGTACCCCGGCGCAGCTTGCTGCGCATTTCGTCGTCCCGAACGTGTTCATCAATGTTGGTCTTCTGACGGGTGGTGACTATCCGCTGCAGGCGTCCTCGATCGATTCGCCGGTAGCCCTGCCGGTGGTTGCGACCAGGTTGACGGTGTTTGGTGTGCCGGGTAATTCGGAACCGCGTAAGCCCTTTTTGACGTTGCCGACGGGTTGTACGGGTCCGCTGCGGTCTTCGGTTTCGGTGGACTCCTATCAGGATCCTGGTCATTTCGTTGGTGCTACCAATGTGACGCGTGATGCGGCGGGTAAACAGTTGGCGTTGACCGGTTGCTCGAAGTTGGAGTTCCCGCCGACGATCACGGTCGCTCCGGATGTTCCCGATGCGAGCTCGTCATCGGGGCTGGCCGTGGGTGTGCATATCTCTCAGGGCGCGGCTGCCAATCCCGAAGGTCTGGCCGAGTCGTCTTTGAGGGATACGACGGTGACGTTGCCTGCGGGTGTGGCGCTCAATCCGGCGGGGGCCGATGGATTGGAAGCATGTTCTGAGGGGTTGGCTGGTTTCACGGGCTTCACGGAATTCAATCCGGAATTCGAATCGGGCGTGAAGACCGCAACGTTTACGCCAACGCCCCTCGAATCGTTGGAACCCGGTGTGAGCTTTTGCCCAAATGGGTCGAAGATCGGGGTTGTTAAGGTCAGGACGCCGGACCTTGTGAACCCGCTTGAAGGCGCGGTGTACCTGGCCAAGCAGAACGATAACCCGTTCGGAAGCTTGATCGCGATGTATCTGATCATGGAAGACCCTGTTTCTGGGAGTCTCGTCAAGCTCGCGGGCGAAGTGCGTTTGTGCGAAGCTGTGGGGCAGATCGTCAGCGGCGTATCGTGTGAAGCGCCTGGGCAGATCGTAACGATGTTCAAGAATACGCCTGACCTGCCGTTTGAAGAATTGGAACTGCACTTCTTCGGTGGGGAACGCGCGCCTCTGACGACGCCCTCGCGGTGCGGCACGTATACGACAAGGGCATCGTTTGTGCCTTGGGACGGCAACGGGACGGTCAACGCCTCGTCGTCCTTCCAGATCACCTCCGGTCCGAACGGGAGCCCATGCCCAGGCGCCAGCCTGCCGTTCAGCCCGTCGCTGACGGCTGGTACGACCAGCATCCAGGCGGGCGGGTTCAGCCCGTTCACGATGACGATGTCCCGCGAGGACGGCCAGCAGAACCTCCAGTCGATCCAGCTGAAGATGCCCCCCGGTCTACTGGGGACCCTCTCCAACGTGAAGCTCTGCGGGGAACCACAGGCCGACCAGGGCACCTGCGGCCCGGAAAGCTTGATTGGGCACACGATCGTCAGCGTTGGCCTGGGTGGAAACCCCTACAGCGTGACCGGCGGGGAAGTATTCATCACCGGCCCGTATGAGGGTGCGCCGTATGGCCTGTCGATCGTGAACCCCGCGAAGGCCGGCCCGTTCGACCTCGGGAAGGTGATCGTGAGGGCGAAGATCGAAGTGGACCCCACGACCGCGCAACTGACGATCACGACCGACCCGTCAGGGCCCTACGCGATCCCGCACATCCTGGACGGTATCCCGCTTGAGATCAAGCACGTGAATGTCTCGATCGATCGGCCGAACTTCACGTTCAACCCGACGAACTGCAGCCCACTGGCGATCACGGGCAGCTTGGGTAGCAGTGAAGGGTCCACCTCGGCGCTGTCGGTGCCGTTTCAGATCACCAACTGCGTGGTGCTGGCGTTCAAGCCGAAGCTGACCGCGTCGACCTCGGGGAAAGCCTCGCGGTTGGACGGGGCGAGCCTGACGGTCAAGCTGGGCTACCCAGCGGGGCCGTATGACGCGAACATCGCCAGGGTCAAAGTGGAACTGCCGAAGGCGCTGCCCTCGCGGTTGCCGACGTTGCAGAAAGCGTGCACGGCGGCGACGTTCGAAGCGAACCCCGCGAATTGCCCGGCGGCGTCGATCATCGGCCACGCGACTGCTACGACGCCGGTGCTGCCGGTGCCGTTGACGGGCCCGGCGTATTTCGTCTCGCATGGCGGGGAAGCGTTCCCGAGTCTGGTGATCGTGTTGCAGGGTTATGGCGCGCGGGTGGATCTGGTGGGTTCGACGTTCATCAGCAAAGCGGGGGTCACGAGCAGCACGTTCAAGACGATCCCCGATGTGCCGGTGGGGACGTTCGAATTGACGTTGCCGCAGGGCCCGTTCTCGGCGCTGGCGGCGAACGTGAACCTGTGCAAGAGCAGTCTGGCGATGCCCACGGAATTCGTGGGGCAGAACGGTGTCGTGCTGCACCAGAGCACGAAGATCGCGGTGACTGGTTGTGGGAAGGTCAAGAAGGCTACGCATAAGGGGAAGGGCAAAGGAAAGGGAGGCAAGCGGGCGGCGAAGGGGAAGCGGGGGAAGAAGGGGTAGGGGGTGTGATCGCGGTGTCTGTGCGAGCTCGAGGTGTGGCCTCGCCGCGTGGTGGCGGTGGTGGTGGTCGTGGCGGGGGGCCCGCCGTGGCCGGTGGTGGCGTGGCCCGCAATGGGGTGAGCGGCGCTCCGGCGCGTGGTGATGTGGATCGCGGCGGTGGCCGGGGTGGGGTGGCGGAGATCCAGCGCGCGCGGATGATCGCGGCGCTGATCGAGGTCGCCAGGGAGCGCGGCGCGGGCGGGGTCACGGTGGCGCATATCGTGGCGCGCTCGGGGGTCTCGCGCAGGACGTTCTACGAGCTGTTCGAGGATCGTGAGGATTGCTTCCTGGCGGCGTTCGATTTGGCGGTGCAGCGCGCAGGGTTACGTGTGCTCCCGGCGTATCGAGTGCCGGGTGGGTGGCGGGAGCGGATCCGGGCGGGTCTGGGGGCGCTGTTGGAGTTCTTGGAGGATGAGCCGGGGATGGGCGCCCTGTGCATCGTAGAGGCGCTCGGCGCGGGCCCGGTGGCGTTGGAGCGTCGCGCGCGCGTCGTGCACGCGCTGATCGACGCGGTGGACGAGGGGCGCCGAGAGACGAGGGGCAGCGCGCGGCCGGCCCGGATGACCGCGGAGGGCGTGGTCGGTGCAGTCCTCGCGGTGCTGCACGCAAGGCTCGCGGAGGGTGCCTCCACCGAGGAGGAGTCTCCGGCGATGGTTGGTCTCCTGGGCCCGCTGATGGGGATGATCGTGCTGCCCTACCAGGGTCAGGCGACGGCGGCGCGGGAGTCCGCGCGGCGGGTGCCGCGACGCCGGCGGGCGGTGCACCCGGAGGGCGACCCGCTGCGCGATCTCGATATGCGCTTGACGTATCGCACGGTGCGGGTGCTGCTGGCGATCTCCGAGCTGGGTGGGCGGGGAGCGGGTCCCAGCAACCGCCAGATCGCGGACGCCTCGGGCGTCCAGG
>Ga0210408_10001204_pt1 | contig 27898 bp, 38 predicted proteins | sample IncBWH4MmetaG_FD_155471 | JGI IMG/M metagenome (GOLD analysis project Ga0210408, IMG submission 155471) | Forest soil microbial communities from Barre Woods Harvard Forest LTER site, Petersham, Massachusetts, United States - Inc-BW-H-4-M | ecosystem: Environmental > Terrestrial > Soil >...
GACGGCTACGGCTGCGGCTCCGGCTACGGCTACGGCGACGGCTACGGCTGCGGCTACGGCTCCGGCTACGGCGACGGCACAGTCTCTTTAGCGGAAATCAGAAGGCGAGCATGACCATATCTAAGCAACTACGCCAACGCATCATCGACGCCATCACCCAACTACGCAGCGAGGCGATAGCCACCACCGGCCGCTCGGCAAGCTCAGCGGAAATCGTTGACGCGGTGCTGGCGTATGTGCTGGCGGAAATGGCGGTGAAGACGTGATTATTACAGCCAGACTGACCCCCGCCGACGTTGGACGCGAGGTAATCTATCTCTCTCACGGCCAGGCCGAATACGGCTGGCTCAAGCATTGGAATAGCGAATATCTTTTCGTTCAATATGTCGGTTCAGGTGGTCGCGGCATCGCCACGCGGGCAGCAGATTGCGACTTCACTCAGAATGCAGAGCCAGTGCCCGAGGAGTTGCGGCAATGATCACCAAGCTGAGCTATCTCATCATAAAACTTTCGATCATCTTCCTGACCGCCAGCGCGATTGGCTTGCTGGTCAGTGTGTAGAAGGCAAGGTCATGAATACACCAAAAGTTTCTAGTCGATCTAACGGCCAATGTCCTTCATTGCGCCCGAATACTACGCCAGCGAAGAGATCGGTACGATCTGGCCCCCGTGTGCGAGGGAGAAAACGCAGCATGAGAACGCCTGGAGCTAGAAGGCTGTCTGACGCGATAACACAAACAATCGCTAAGCTTGACGGGTGCACAATACGGCGTGACTTTGTCGGTGGGAGAGAAACCGACGTTTTATTTTAAGGAGGCTAGACGAAGTATCCAAAGTATGCCCATATTCGTCGCGCTACAGGCGCGGTTCATGACGCGATTACTAGAGGCGAGATTCCTGGCCCGAAAAACTTCGCTTGTGTTGATTGCGGAAAAATGGCGACGGAATACGATCACCGTGATTACTCGCGCCCGCTTGACGTTCAGCCGGAGACAAAATGACCACCTCACCCCTCGCCCAGCTGATCGAGGCTGCGCAGCTAGTGAGCGCCACCTTTTGGCTCGGTGAACGATCCATTGGCGTAAAGCGGAAATGCTTTTTCCTGCTTAATCGGCAAGGGCTTTTCAAGGTCGATCACGATGTTTTTACAGCCTGCGAAGCCTTCGACCGCGCCGTCGGGGAAGGCGGGAAGACATGAAAAGCGCAAGTGAGTGGGGGCTTTCGTTCCTAGATTATGACCTTGATGGTTTCAAGAGCGCAAAAGATTTTATCGAAGCCATCCAGCGAGACGCGCTTGAGGCGGCGGCGAAGGTGTGCGACGAGGTAAGAGAGGATATCGAGAGCGGACGAGGACATGCTTATTATGCACTCGCTGCGATACGAGAGGTGGTCAAGTGATTAACGACCTCACCAACCGCCGCTTCGGTCGCCTACTCGTCCTTCGTCGCGCTACCATCGCTCAGCAGCACAAAGCTTTCTCCCAAAAGGCTTGCTGGCATGTCCGCTGCGACTGCGGCAACGAAAAGATTATGTTGAGCAATAACCTACGCCGCGCCACGTCATGCGGTTGCGCTAGAGCTAAACACAGTCAGAGTCATCTTGGAACGGCCTGACAATCGGATGCGTTGACGTTTCGGCGTTGCGTATGGTGTCACGAAGTAAGAGCTGTTCTTCTATCAGCTTTTGGATATCCCGCTTCTGCGCCTCATGCTCATCAAGCAAAACCGCTATTTCCTGTTCCAGCAGTTCGATGCGCTTATTGAGTTGAATCGCCCGCAGGCTGGCATGGCCAAGGGCTTCGAGTAGATCGGTGATGCTGACTGGTTCTTGCGGCATTTAGTATCCAGGCACTGCGCCAGTCACGATGCCACCTGGCGCGGTGACGCTTGGGCCCGTGACGGCATATGGCCACGGTATGTCCAAGCGCGGTCCACATTCAAGCTGCATGAGCGATGCCTCGCCGCCGGCGGTCGTCATGAAGTTCCAAATGCCGCCTGAAAAATATTCAACGGTATAGATGAACATCCAACGGGTGCCGAGCGTAGGGCTATACCATTTGTATGTGATACCGTCATTGAATAGGTATCCAGTACCCATCTGTCCTGGCGCTGGTGTCCAAACCTGCCGAAACAGCATGGTATCGGGCGGGAAGGTTTCCGAGTTATCGCTGTTGATATAGAACGTAAAACGGATGTCAGTACCGATCAGCAAGTCGCCTTGGAAATGAAAATTGATGTAGCGAAAGCCAGCGGTGGGACATCTAACATTGCCAACACCGATCGTCCGCGTAGAGAGCGATTGCTCATTGAACGTCTGGACATTCGCATTGTTGTCAGAGTTCTCGGGCATCCATTCGTATGGCGTCAGTGCGCCAGTGGTCTTAATCATGTTCAAGCTGGTCGGCGTCACTGGCAGTCCATAACGCGGTCCTGGCCGCACGCCATAATCGAACGGCAAATTAGGCACCCACGGATTCGAGACGCCAGAAATGGAGCGGTGCAGATGATCGCGTAGCGAGGATGCGGTATAGCCAGCCGGCAACGCGCTAGGAACAGCAATCACCGAGTTCGAGAATCCATAATTGCCATCCCAGGCATGATTCACGCGAATAGCCACGATGCCACCTGGATACGTCTGGCCGTTGGTGTCAGTGGTATATGGCCACGCTTCCGCCTGCGGCAACATCGGTAGGCCAGACGCGCTTAAGGTATTGCGGCCAATGCTGCGCATGGCCGTTGCCTTGGTCCCACTGTTTGGCGGAACACCCATTTTCATGAATCGCGGAATCGTCGTCATGGGAAGCTGACGGTGTAGGCAACAATGCTCGTCCCACCGCCGCCAGAAACAGGAATGGACACGGCGGGACCAGCGACCACAGGATCAGTATTGATGAGCGGATAGCTGAAAGATGAATAGGTGGTCGAATGAATGACGAGTACCGGCGTTGTGCTGGCGACGTTATTGGTCCACAAGATTGCACGGCCTATGCCGGTGACTGCGGTAAAAGTGCCAGGCACCTGCGACACGGTTGGATCGTAGAGCACAGGCACTGTGGTGATTGCCACGTTTGACCAGTTGATGCCGTAGTAGGTCGTACCGCCAGAATTGTAGACCGTTTGGCCATCGATGATGACGAGCTTGAGCTGCTTGGTGGATGTCGCGCTGACCGAGATGAGCGGGCGCTGGTCCAGCTCACGCCGCAACCTGCCTATCTCGCGCTCCTGCTCATCGATGCGCCGAATGGTGCGGTAATCCATTATCGCAGATCCAGGTCTGACCAATCGGTGATCCAGGTCGTCACACCATTGCTGCGGTTGGTGAAGTGAACCTTGGTGATCGGCGTGTTGATGGTATAGGGATCCGAGCTGTTGGCGCCGTGGCCGGCCGCCTTGAGCGTCGTCACTACCTGGCCAATGGTCGGATAGGCGGTGATTGTTGCCGCGCTATTTCCGTTGCCGTCGTCCTGGTAGAAGCCTGGCAGGAATCCGCATGCCTTGAGCTGCCAGGTTGCCGTGCGCCGCTGGTTCAGATACCATGAGCAGGCCATGGCATGCTCTCTCGCCAGCTTGGCGCGGTCGTCACGCAGGAAGCTGGCGCCACGCTTGGCAATCGCGCCTATGGCGGTCACCGTGACGTCACTTAGGTCCCATATGGCGAGTTCATGAGCTACCCAGAAGTGCAAGCCACGATGGAACAGTTGCTTTTTGCGCGCGCCGTTGATGTCGCCGTTCGCCATGCGTACTCGGTACGGCATTTCCAGGCCAACCGTAACGACGAGTTGATTGATGTTGTGCGCAGTGCCATCGAAGAATCGTAGTCCAGCAGATTGATCGCCGGAATGCACTATCTCGATGCCATATTGCGTCACGCGAACGCTACAGGAATAAAAGTCATCGTCGCAGCGGATGAACTTAGTATTGTCGGTTGGATCCCTGACCATGAGTAGCGGTCGGCGCCGGCTAGGAGCTTCGGTTTCGGCGGCGCCGTCGTAACGGACTGGCGTCGATGCCGCATAGTTATACCCGACATACAGCGGCAAATCTTGCAAGACCGTCACGACATCGGGTGCAGTATCTGGCTGGCTCGTGCCACCTGGAATCAGCAATGCGCCGCTATCATCACAGCGATAGTCACAGCGGCCAGTAGAACCGCTGCCACTTGAGCCAGTCCCCAGCCAGTCTTTGCGCAGGCCATGCAATTGGTAAACGGCGTCCCAGCGCGATGTTTGCTTGACGCGGTTGATGTCGGCAGCTTTCGCATTGGCAAAGTCCGTAGCATCCTGATCAGACCAACGACGATCAAGCGTCCGACTACCGTCAGTTGGTCCGCTGGCATAATCCAGAGTCGCTAGAACCTGTATTTTCTCGCCAAGGCTTTCCACGTAGTCGTAGGCATGCTGGTTACGGTGGCCCAGCGCAAACGTCGCTGACACGTTGCGATGGTCGCCCATCAGATCGACGGCTACCGTGGTGCTGGCCGTAGTCGCGCCAGGAATGGAATCAGCCGAGCCAACAATTGGCGTGTAGGTAATGTCGTCTTTCGTCTGTGGATTCAGGCGAATATAGACGGTGAGCGGCCCGGTTGGATTGGCTGAATCGTCGTCCCAATCAAGGAACGCAACGCCGCGTCCACGCTGACGCTTGAACATGTCAGACAGGAAGTCCCATGCGTTCATGCCGTCTTCTATCGGCCAGGCGTTGTTCGAGTTCGCGCCATTGATGAGCGTAGTCTGACCAGTGATATAGAAAAACGGTGTGTTTGGAACGCGACTAGATGCCAAGGCGTTCTCGATGGCTTGTAGATCGGTCCAAGTGGTACCACCGCCAAAGTTGGAATGGCAGAGCAACTTACTGCGAAATACAGTTTTTACGTCAACCGGCGTAGTTAGAAGATTGTCAGTGTCCCACGGCAGCGGAAAGCCAGACTGATACCACGTCACGCCTGTCGATTCACGATTGCCGAGAATACGCCCATCCCAGTTGGCGCTATTGTAGCCTGGATGGCCGTAGGCGTTCACGAAGAACGTTCCATTGATATACATGCCATGCCGGTTCAGTGGCTGCTTCTTGGTGAAGGATGTCAGCAGGTCCAGGCAATGATATTTACGACTGCCAATCAGCGTGTCGCCACCTGGAGCTATCGTGTCTTCATGCAGCTCGACCACGCCGACCCAGACGGTTCGCCATGCTGGCGTTGAATTGTCGCCTGGATCTGGCGCGCATTGAATGCGGATACAGTTGCCTATGAGATTGATGTTGTCCTGCTCGACACCGTTGTTGTCGACGCCGTACACCTGGCCGTCAATCAGGCCCATGTCATAACGTATCGTTGCCTGTCCCGGTTCAGGAATGCAGGAGCGCCAGAATTCCTCAACAAAAAATCCCTGCGTCCAATTGTTGCCCACAAGCTTGGTCGCTACCAGCACATTCCATGTGCTATTCCATGTATCAGCTTGCAGAATACGCCAGAGTGGTGGCGTAAGAGTCGTGAGCGGCAGCATAATGGTCATGCATTACCGGCTTGCTTGCTGAGCTGCATGGTCCACTGCGCGATAACGACAGCGGTGCTGGATGACAAGCCGTTGCCAACCATCGAGCCGCGAAATACTTTCGGCACGCAATCGAGCACTTTGACATTCTTCCACCGATAGGTGGTGCCTGACAGCGATGCGGTCAGATCGCCAATCTGACCAATAGCCAGGAGGTATGTTTGCTGCTCAGTCCGTGCGGCAGAATAGGTATTTGCTGCGTTAAACGTCGTCTGCATGACGAACGGACGAAACTGCTTATTCACTCGCCGCCACCGTTTGCCGTCAATGCCGACGTCTGACAGCTCCTCCTGAATCTCGATAAGCTGATCGAGCGTCGATCCATCAGGATCAAACTTCACCGTCTCGAAATTCATAGTGTAGCCAGAAAGTCCGGACACATACGTAGGCGTTGAAACGGTGAGTGTGCCCAGGCTCATTTGAGTTCCTCATGAGCGTCGTGGCGTAAAATTTTCCTCTGTTGCATCTCTTCGGTGCGCTTATACAAGCCACTAAGACCGCCAAAAACTTGGCTCCAGAATCCTTTATGCATCTTATTATTTAGACGATTGGCTATGTCAGTTGCAGCGCCAACTGAGCCAGTTGCCCCCATAGCCGCTGCACCAATTGGATGTTCTACGGAAAATAATTCTTGATCTGATATGACTTCTCGCAGCTTGCGGCCCATATCTGAATTTGCGGACTCTTCTTCTCGTATCTTATTACGAAATTCATAGTCGCGTGATATGCCTTCGCCCTTGAGGCCGCTAGGCATTGAGTTCAGCATGACCCCAATTGGATCAACAGTTCCAGCGGGCAGACCGGCACGCTTCCTGACGAATTCCTGTCCCATGACATTGACATCTTGGTTTAGGCCATAATTGAGATTCGGATCATCGAACATGCCGCTGATACCAGTGAGGTTCTTATCCCAAATAAGCGACCCGCCACGCCGACCAAGTTCTTGCGCCTGGTTAAACTGTGCCTGAGTTATGAGCGGCCAATTTTTTTTAGCGCGGGCTTCATTGATCGATGCTAACGATCCAGCTAGACTGGCCCTTTCTTCCAGAGTAGCCCTGCCGCCAGGCCTGTTAACCGTTGCCATTTCGGTGTCGATTTGGTCGCCCTTGAACCCAAAACCTACCAAACTAGATGCTAAATCATTTTGGCGACCACCGATGTTCTTGTTGAAATCAGCAGTTTGCTTAGCGATTGTGGTAATCGATTCAGAGATGCGCTTCACCACTTCAGCGAGGCCAATGGAATGAGCGAGGCTTCGCTCTAGTCCGTGCGAGAACTTTTCACCGAGGTCAACCTGCTTATTGAGATGCCCAGTTGTCTTTTCATGGGCATCATTCATGCCCTTCACTTTGGCCATATACGCCGTGGTATTGGCGTCAAAATTTACCGTTGCGTCAGCTGGCATTATGCACCTGCATAATAGGTTGTTCTTCTGCGTATCGGCTTGCTTCCGTAGGAAGCACGCGGCTTAATACCAAGCGTCTGCCGTTGCTGAATCGTCAGTTGCATGCGCTCAGGCGATGGCGTTGCAGCACCATTGATGAGTCCGACAATGGTCTTTGCAAACACTTCTGCCACGCGCTTGACTTCGAACTGTGGAACCGTTTGCAAGACATGTTGAACAATGCCATCGGCATTAAGCGCGTGACCTGTCGGCATCTTGACCGTAGCACTTGGATTGTCCTTGGTCGATTTCGCAACAACGTTTGTGCCTGCCTGGATTGCTCTAGCCATATCGCCAGACCAAATCAGCGGTGGCGCATCGCCGCCGAATCTCGCACGTTTTGCCTTCTCATATTTCATGGAAATGTGATAGCCAAGCGATTTCGCATAGTCGGTGAAACGCTTAGGCAGGAAAATATTCGCCCAGAATAGACCAACCTGACGCATGCCTTCGCGCAGAATCGCATTGCGTTCCTGCTGACTGAATATGCGCAACGCCTTCTCGTGCAGAATAATCTGCGCGCGAATAAAACCTTGTTTCGGCTGTTCAAAGAGCGGCATACACTGCCGTTTCAGGCAAAGGCTTTGGAAAGCCGCTCGACGCCAACAGCACGCCACCAATCAAGGTATCGTCCAGCAGTTCCAGCGCATCGATAACGTCGCTAGAAAAGTGATAGACCGATTCAAGCAGGATATGCGTCCATTCGGCGATGATGTCGATAGGCACCTCGCCGAGCTTGCCAGACAGGATTTCAGTCCTGGCCGAGCCAGCTGCTATCAGCAAGCGTGCCTGTTCATCAGTTGGCGACCGAACGCGAACGCCGTCTTTCTTGCCCCAGGGCAATGACAGCACGTCGCCGCCACCTTCGGCAAGGATCCGTGGCGCAAACCAGTCGACGCCCTTGGCGTTCTTGACGCGGATGCGTTCGATGTCCATGCGGCGCCGCAGGTAGCGGTCGTGGTCGATGCCGTTGGTGGTCGTGACCTGGTAGCCGTCGTCCAGGTCTTTCCATTTCACGCCGACTGGATCGACCAGGAACAGCGGATCGCCGGCCGTCAGCAGGTCGCCGTTGTCGGTCTGCATGCGTTGCAGCTCTGGGCAGCCTTCCAGCCAGGTAGGCAGGCGAGTGCCGCCATGCGATAGGGGATCGCGAAAAATCAGCATCAGGTACTCGGCGCCGTTGCTGCGATGGACGTAACCAGCGGATGCGTTGCCGTGCTCGACAGCGGAATCACATGGATTGCCGATTTGGCTGGATTGTTCTGACCAGCGTCGATGTTCTCGGCTACGATGCGCCCACTGGCGATAGCCGCGCTGACGCTGTTGGCCGTGCTTACGATCTGCGTTGTGACATCGAACGATTTCCAGTAAGCAATGACGTTCGCGCTGATGTTCACGCCAATCAGGCTCAGCGTGGTGAGCAGCGTAGCTGGATCGAGATGCTCGCCCGTAATCGTCGGTGAACCCGCCAAGAGCGCAGCGTTACGCGGGTACAGGTCGCCGTCAGATACGCGCACGTCCAAGGTGTGGTTCATGGCCACCGAGAGCTGATTAAGGCCAGTGATAACCGAGCCATTGACCGACAGCGGCCCGAGCGTGTGTAGGATCGGCTCGCTACTGAGCGTCAGCATGGCATTGTTGTCTGATCGCGTCAGTGGATGCGTGGTGCCATCGGTCGACAGCGGCACCACGTCCACATCAGCAAGGCAGATGCCGCCTTGGCCGATTGACCAGCCGCTGATATAGGCGCAACCGCTCGACGCATTCCACTTGGTATGCACACTGGTCGTTGCCTTGATAAACGTCGAATTGCTGAACTTGGCCAGCATGAAGTCCAGGTTGGTCAGCGCCAAGAGTCCAGTTCCGATCACCGTCAGCGCGTCCTTGATCGGCGTCTTGAATGCGATTCGAGGAATTGCGCCAGAGAGCACGGCGACCGATGGGAACAGGTTGCCGCTGTGCTGATAGACCTGGCTGGCGATGTTCGCGCTTAGCCGCAGGTCGGTGGCGGCCATGACAGTGGTATTTAATTTGCATGGAGAAGAACTATAGATCAAAGGCGCGGCCATGGTTTTCCCTTACAGTGTTAAGCCGTAATCGATGAGAATCTTTGCACAGCGAAACGATGGTGCCGAGCTGTCATCAATCGCGGCCTGTCTGCCGTCGCTGATTTCGCCGGCAAGTTCGGTTGACGCCGAGCGGATAGCCAAGCCAAAGCTGGCACCGGCAAGGTCAGACGCGATGCCCTGCGCAATGGTTTCAACGCTCGAAACGATATCATTGACATAGAGTTCAAGCGTCATGCGACCCGCTGGCAGCGCACTCGGTCCAGCGGCATAGCTCTCGCGGTGGTGCTCGTCACGGACAACGCAGATGGCTGGAAATACCGTGGCATTGCTCACGGTAAAATCCGGATAATGGATCTGCCCTTGCGCGCCACCATTACTGGTCCACTGCGTTGACAAGGCGAGCATGTCACGGATAGCCGTGACTTCGGCTGGTAATTGTCCGGTTGGCCAGCTCATGACATCCAGTACCAAAGGATGATGCCGCCAGAACCTAATAGCGGTGGATTGACAACAAACGCTTCGCCAAAGCTATCGGCGTGCATATTAAGCAGGTTTGCCGCTGGTACCTTGGAACCAGCAACAAACGCTTCGCCGAAATTATCGGCATGCATGTCGAGTTGAGAACCTTGTGATGGTATTGGCATGGCTATGCAATCGCCAAATCGTGGACGTAACCATTGAGCGTCGTGCCGCCATATGCCTCAGCATAAATGCAGACCACATCGGTAGCCGCTGGCGTTATGGAAAGCGTCAACTGGTCCCAGGTATTTATTGCCGCTGAACTTGTCTGGCTCACTTCCGTAGTAATCGCCGCACCCTGGATTGGGCAAACAATACGCATGGTCAGGCCAGTATTATCGCGCTGTACCCATGCCGTGAATGTGTAGGTCGTTCCAGAATTTAATTCATAGGCGAATATGCATTGGCGCAGCGGAAAGCGCGTGCTGACGTAGGTACTGTCCAGAGGCGAGAACTTGCGCGACGTACCAGTTGCAGCATGGATCGTCGCGCTGGTGACGATGAGTCCGACCGCGCCGATATACTCCTTGTGCGTGCCGGCGACCTGGCCGTGGTTGTGGGAGAACAGCGAGTAGCGCGTGCCGGCTGAAGCCGTCGTTGGCTTCCATACGGTAGTGCCGTTAAAAATGCAATCCTTAGCAAGGATGTCACCAGTGGTCGAATCAACATCATAGGTATTATGTAATGATTGGCAGCCAACGAGTTGATATTCACGCGAACGCTGACCGGAACTAGTGAAGTTAAAACCAGCAACGGTTGTAGATGCCATGGAATCAACGACGCAGTTAACTAGCTTAGAGTATTTGCCTATGGTGAATCCTGCGCCACTTCCGCCACCACCAGCACTGAATGATCCATAATGATGGCAGCTTTCACAATAGGCATATGATCCTACGGAAAACTCACTTGATTCCCCCTGGCTAAGAATGTTGACACGCAGATATTTATTCTGCGTAGAACTTTGCGCTACTTGACCATATCCACACATGAGCCAAACATCGGTAAATGTGCAGTTCTTACCGGAACTCCAATTGATGCCAGTATTAGAACCAATAAAGCTGACATTATCGACGTTATTCCAGTCGTTGTTTATATTGATGCGCTGGCCAAAAACGTTTGGATAGCAATAGAGCCATGTCTGACCATTCTGCGTGACCATATTACCAGATGTGTCCCAACCACCGCTATAGACTATAGGTCCGCCTTCGATTCCAGCCTTAACCGTGTCGATACCAGGATCAGAAGTCAACGCGAGAGCATGACGGACATAGATGGCAATCGATGTCGATGTTGATGGCCGATAGACGTTCGGAACCACGCCAGAAGATTGGCTAACGTAAGAATCGAAATATATGGTCAGACCATCATTAGAAACGCGGCCAACTTTATACCAATAATCAAGCCCTGATGGCGCTGAATTGATGGCGAATACCGTATGGAGAGATATGCAATCGGTACCAGTCTTATCTTTACTCGCCCAGAAGCCACCCCAGTTCACAGAAGCATTGGCGCAATTATTCAGGCATGTAATGGCAATTGATTTGATGCCTGAATGCAGACTTCCGCCGCCATCGCGGTTCAATGCGAAATCATACCAACGCTGATTATTTTGGATGTTGGTAATGGTGAAGCTGTCAACAGGCGTTGCGCCGAGCGTGTCTGAACAAAGATCAAGGCGGATCGAGCTGGCAGCAATTGAGGTTCCTGAAGTCTCACGACATTGCCAATTTAAGAGTGAGTAGGATGAGAGATCGAGCGTCGATGGTAACGTATAATATGCTGCCACTCCGGTCATACCTGTACCGTCGAAGGTTGTCGTCCGATTCCATCCAGAGTCGTTCTGTTTCGTGTTTGCCGTGGCCTGGCTGACGTGCGTAGCTACAGAAGTCCAGGCAATCGTGGCATCATTACCTTTAACCACTTGAATGACGCTGCTCGACAGAACGCATGACTTACCACCGTTGGTAATAGTCCCTGTTGGCGTGAGCTGCGTCGGGTCCCAGGTTTTTGCGATGCGCCACTGCCAGTCAGTGCTTGCTGTTCTAGCTGCTGAAGCACCTGCTGAGGTCGCCGTTAGAACTCGGTTAGCATATGTGCTGCCATCGTTCGCATTATTACCGCCGACAAAATCAATGAATCCTGCGGTAGTCATCCGTCACTCGCTCGAATGCTAGTGAGATAAGCTATAGCTTCCGTCTTTTCGTTTGCCGCACCTGTGCCATCAGCGAATATCGTCGCCATCTGCGACTTGATATCTTTGCCAGACGTTGGGTCTTTCCAGTTTGTCACTGCTGCGATGATGCGGTCTCGCTCATTGTCCTTTTCTGCCTGAGTCCATACATGGTCAGTCTGTGAAATGAAAACACGGTTCACCGTGCCATCGGTGATAGTGATATAAATATCATGCCAACCAGGACGGCCTTCCTGATTTTGAACCGTTATGCTAACGAGCGACCAAGCCATATCAGTAACCGTCTCCAGCATATTGGATATCGTATTTGTCTGCCGTGGACTGATAAACGAACAGCATATAAAGTGATTTATTTGCGGTTGTAGTCGCCGGCAATGTCGTGGATGCGCCTGACCTGAATTTCGTATCCCAGCTTAATGCACGCGCGGTTGTGCTTATAATACGCAATAAATATGGACGCATATTTACCGCTGCGACATTGGTCGGATTTAAGAACTGAGTAGCCTGAGAAATGGTCGCCAATGCACCGCCGTCTGCATTGTCCCAGTTCATGGTAACAGTCGCAGCATCAGCCAGCGTCTCAATGCGTTTATCGATACGCTTATTGGTCAACGTCTGCGTGTCAGAAGTGCCGACAATGTTTCCAGTCGGACCAGTGGTCAGTGATGCATTGGCGATACCGCTGATGGTGACAACACCAGTGCTGGCAGCGGTAATCGTTGCGCCACTGCCACTGACCGTTACTGGCGCATATGCCGTGCCGCCAGCATTGCCGACCAGAATCTGTCCGGCAGCAGGAGCGGTGTTTGGTGCAATCGCTGCCTTGGTTTGCGCATCGTTGGTGACATTTCCAAGCCCAACGTCAGACGACACCAGCGCCAGAATCGTCTTTGCATTCGCGGCTGTGAGTTCCTCAGGCGATCCAGCGCCAGCAGTAATACGACCGAGAAAGCGAGAAGTCGCAGAAACGTTTTGGATTTTCGCATAGGTGACCGCAGCGGCAGCAATGGTCGTGGCAAAGGATCCAGCACCACTACCAGTGACATCGCCAGTGAGTGTTGTGGTTGGTAAGCCGAATGCGTACCATTTGCTCGCACCAGCGACGACAACCGTGATAAATAGAGCGCCAGTCGCTGGCGGTAGGCTTATGCCAGTCGCCGTTGCAATGTCATTGATGGTATCAGTGCCACGACCATATACCTGGCAAGAGGCCACGCCTGAATTATGAACGTAATGATATTGGCCCAGAACTGCGGTCGGTAGCGCAACGGAATCGCCGGCTGTGGCGCATACGGTGATGTGGTGGATGACTTTGAGAGTGCCGAGACCGAAAGCGGCAGCCTGCGTGCCGCCAGCATGTGCCGTGATCGTGTCTTCAATCGCTGTCGTAGCGAAAGTGCCGGTGACGATCATGTTCACCAGTGCGGCAGCAAGCAGATAGGCATTGCCATTCGCATCCGCTAACGTGTCCGCTGCCTGAAGTTGTGCTTCAGGTGTGGTCGCGCCAGTCACCAATGGAATCTTATTTGCCATGGTTAGAGCTGGATCGGTTGCACAATTTCGAGATCGAGCGTGAGTCCATTGGACGACGCCGTGCCAACCGGCTGCAACCAGCCGGCGACTGGCTTGACGGATGTGATTTGTCCCGGTACCGCCGCGAGCCAATAGAGCGCGCCACCAGTCAGCGTTGCTATGCCAGCAACGGCAGTCCAATCGGTAAGTGTTACCGCGTTCTCAGACGCTACGGTTGCCGTACCACCAACAGCTACGCCACCATTGACCGTACAGAGTCCGAACGCCGATTTGCCAAGGGTATCATTCCGAGCCAAACCAAAACCAGACGATGTGATGTAACAGACGGCACCGTAGAAGATGGTCGCCGCGCCTTCGATATTGGTGCCGGTGAAGGTGGACATGGTGTTTCCTGTAACCGATGCGTCGGAACCTTCTGGATAGGTCTGGCCACGTTCTGCCGCGCCACGCAGCGGGATATCCCTGACCAGGTGATAGCGATAGATGCCGTTGCCGATTTCGGCTTTATCAAAGGCATGGATCTTCCAATAAACCGAACTGGCATCGATTATCTCATCACCGATTTTCAGCGTTGGTGCTACCAGCGATGTCTGGTCATAGAGCTTTGCGGTTGCCCGCTGGCGCCTGACTTTGGTGCCCGAGTAGTCGTCCATCTCTTCCGCGATCATCGTGGCCTTCACCTCGCCGTAGACCGTGGTCGTGCCTGACCAGGCACCATTGGTGTAGGTGCGATAGGTCAAAGCAGTGCCTATCGTCGTTGCGAACGACGCGAAGACTGGCTGGACCATGGTCGCGAGGCTCATACTGGTGGACTTGTCGCCGGCGGTGATTGCGGCTGATTCAGCATGGCATCAATGATGCCCTTGACGCCGATCTGCTGCTGGAATGCCGCATGCTGAGCCTTGAGCGCAGCAGCCTGCGCGTCGGTTTCGGCTGACGTCATGGATGTTCCGAATAGAACTGCTGCATGTGTCGCCAGGACGTATTTGCGGAAGTACCAGATGGCCACGCCGACAGCCACAAGGCCAACGCCAAGAGCGACCCATGGCAGATACGGTAGAGCGGCCCTGGTCGTCAGTGATATGGCGAGCGTTGCGCCGAAACCGGCGGCTAGAGCGGCCCAGATTTTCTTGAGCGGCAAGAGTATGGATGCAACGACACAGCCACCGAGTCCCAGGATGGAAATTCCAGCGACCCACAGCAAGAACGAATAGGCATCTTTCTCTTCAGCTTGTCGCGCCAGTTCATGCGCTGCCGCCACTGTCATTGTTGGCGTTAAACGCACGCCACCGCACCCATTGAGCCAAACAATTGCGGCAACAATGAGCGCATAGATCAAGATCAAATCCCAGGTATTCTTCGCAAATTCTTTCATGCGTGATCCCCTTGTTTTATGGATTTGAATTGATCGGTTTCGATATCGGTCAGTTTTTGAATGATACGCTGACTTGCGGCGAGCAGTTCATACTGACGGTCTTCATACACTTGCAGCCGAGCTACCAGTGACTGTTCGCGATCCTCGCATTTCTTTTGCTGCGCATCCACCTTTCGGTCCATGCGTATTTCACGACGGAAAAAATAGTAGATGGCAATGATGAGCGCGAAGACTATCGGTCCCTGCTGTACCCATGGTGTTGGATCGAAGCTCACGCGAGCAGCCCAGCGTTTCTCAGAGCCTTGACGACTTGTCCGACTGTGTAGCCATCCCAAGTCGCAGTATCATTGGCAATTAACGATGTATTTGCCGCGAAAGTAGCAGCAGCAATGCCAGTAGTCGGTTGAACGATTGCATTCGCGCCCCAGAATGCCAATTTGTTATTGGCAGCAGTACCAATCTTTGTGCCGTTAGTCGTCGTATCGAATTGCATGTTCGCGCCACTGGCGAACGCAATGAGCAGATTGAATGTACAGGTATTGTAAAGCGTGACGGTATTATTGAAGAACACCGAATTGGTGAAATTCGTCGATGCCACATTCCAAACGACGGCCACCGTGATGGCTGCTAAATCAGCGGCGAGCATTGGTGATGCGTCCCAATGCGTGCCATCATACCGCCAGTAGTTCCCTACTGACGGTGGTAGCGGCGCTGGAAGTGGACCAATCGGCATCTTAGTAGTCCAACACGTTCGCAGTAACGTGAGCAACTTCTGATTTATACGTTGAAACATAGAGCGTATAATTGAAAGGAACATAAAGGTTAAGTGTGTTTGTTTTCTGGAATCCAATCGTTCCAGCGGCGACCGATATGGCAGTAACAGCCATGGCATCGACCAACCAGAAGGTGGTACCATCCTTGATGAACAGCATGATTTGGCCGGCTGTGCTGGTCACGGTGTAATTCACTGTCCAATTTATCAGCAGCGAACCGTCAGTGCCGGTCGTGAACGCAGCATTGGTATTCTTGAACTGAATGACCGAGCCACTGGCGCCAGTCAGGTCCGTGTTCGCCGTGGTCACAGAGGCGTTGAGCGTCTGGATCTTGCGAGGCGTAAAGGCGATGGTGTTAATGCCGGTCATTGGATATTACCTCATGAATTGAGCGCGCAGGTAACGTTCTGCGGCATTAGGATTGGCGACTTGGAGTGATTCGCGCACGGCTTGTGGATCGGTGGCGAACAGAAGATTGAGTCCCAAAGGACGATTGACCGCTTGATTGAACGACGCCAGCACGCGAGCCAATGTTTGGGCGTCGAGCGTTGCCAGGCGCGCAGCGATTTGCGGAGCGGTGAGCGGCGATTGAACTGCGTTGAGGTCGCTCATGTCGTCCTCGTATCTGCCTGCCAGACCTGATTGAAGGTGTAGCGATTGGTCGTGACGATTATTTTAGGCGGACCAGTTTTGATAAATTGCAAATCACAGGTCCAGTTGACTGAGTTCTGTGTCGTCAATGCCGGATGCTGCTGCGTATTCCAGCCGATATTGAAAGTCAGGCCGGGCACACTGACCACCGTTGCTGTAATCGGATAGGATGTGCCACCGGGCGCAGACATCAACGCGGCTTCGATAGTCAGTCCCGTCAGATCCGACTGCCCAAACGCTGTCAGCATACCAAGCGGAACCGTCAACGTTGGCGATTGGTAGCTGTCGCCGTCGATAATGTCACCGAGGTTCGATGGCGATGCCGATTGCACCGCAGGCTGGCCTTGCTGCGTGAGCATGAGCGCAGCGAGCGAATCAAGGTCGTAGGCTTCAATTTCACCTTGGAAAATGTCAGGTGAGATTAGGTCATAGCCTGATGCCGGCATGATACGTTCGTTGAAGCGACCAGCCGTCGCGCCGAGCGTCACGGCAACCTTGTACTGTGAAAACTGATTCGGAATGTTCCCGACCAGTCCTATCTCAGTGACAGTCGTTACCGGTGTCGTGACGGTGCCGTCAAGTGATGGCGCCATGATGAAGTCGGCAGCGACTTTGCCAGACGCGCCCGCGCCGGCCGGCGTCTGCCGACCGATCATAAAATTTACGACTTCGCCCGGTACTGGCATCTGTCTTCCTCAGACCCGCCAGCATTTTCATACTGGCAGGTCGATTAGAGAATCAGGCTCCAACGCAGGGCAGGCGCATGATCACATCACCGGTCGTCGAAGCGGCGGTAGCCGCGTCGTAGGCCGATGCTTGTGACATGTCGCCAGCGGTCGTGACCGCGAACGTCAGACCAGTGCCGACCGTCAGCGACTGACCAGCCAGCCACGCCGCTGTAGTCTTGGTGACAGACTTGACGAGACCGACGCACTTAACGGACGTCGGATTGCCCGAAGTCGCGGTGATGAGCGGCAGATAGGCGAAGGCTGAGGTGGTCGTGAAAACCATCGTTCCCGCTGTGGTCGGGACCAAGCTGGAAGCGATGGACATCGAGCCATCAAAGTCATGTGAGGTAGCCAAGGGATATTCCTTTCAAGAAAATGGTGTGGTGGCGAATCGCCCGGCTGGTAATCCAGCCGGGCCCTATTCGTCAGATCAGGTCGTTCCCTGCTGCGCGGCAGCAATGGTGTTGGTCGCGCTGATCGAGATGAAGTGCAGGTCCGCTTCGAACGGAGACCACAGCTTGTATTTGATGGCAGCCATGGCGCCGGCGTCGTACTGCTCAACCTGGATGCCTTCGAGTCCGGCCACCGTGCTGACCACGAGGCCAGTCACGTCGCCCGGATCGCAGAGCAGGTAGTAGCTGGTCGTGCTGTTGCCAGTCAGTGCTGACGCTTCGAGCCAGGCGGTCGGAATGACCGTCATGGTCGCGGACGGCTGAACGACGCCGGCCTGCAAGCCAGGGCCGTTGTCGCCGCAAATCGCGCGCGCTTCCATTTCGCGTGTCGGTCCGCAGATCAGGAATCGTGGGATGTTGCCAGTCGGATTGCCGTCGAGGCCCGTCTTGACCTGGAGCGCGGTACGCACCAAGCCGAGCTTGCCGCGAGCAGCCGCCATGAGGTCTTGAGTCGTATACACCAGCGAACCGCCTGAGGTGGTGTTGCTGGTCCAGGTCGAGGTGCCTTCCGCCAAGCTGGTGCCCATGAGCAGCTTCTGGAACACGCGGCGATCCATGGTCTTGTCCAAGAGCGCGCCGGCTTGCGACAGCACGCGGTTGAACTGGCCAAGATCGTCATTCTTCAGCGCCTGGATGGTGAGCGACAGCGTGCCGCCCCACATTTTGGCGGTGTTGCTGTATACGCCGTCCGTCTTGGTCAGCTCAGGGAATGCCACGTCTTCGACGGTGTTAGTCAAATTACCGGCCGAGAGAGCACCGATATTGTAGGTTTTGAAATCAGGCACAGTCTGGAACGAACAGACTTTCTTGTACTGGCTCGAAGCCGCGCCGCGCTCATACCCCATCGCCAGGATTTTGGTGATGTTATTGAGGAAGACGAAGTTCGGAAAGCTGGATGTCGTGACGTTCGCGGGACCAGATCGCGTTCCCTGAATCTTCTCGTTACGTCCGAGTCCATACCAGGCGATGTCAGTATCATCCCAGTTGCTGGTGTTCTCGCCCAGCATGTTCGCCGTCTGGCGGATGATGTTGCGCATCGACTTTCCGACGAGCGGATTGCCGTCCTGCAACTTCTTGTCCTTAAAACCAGCGTTCCACGCCATCGCACCCAGGGCTGCATCGCGCGCCTTATCGGCGGCGTCGATGTTGGTATGCACGGGCACATTCTTGATTTCCGTGGCCTTTGCCTTGCGCTTAATTAGCGCCGTCAGGCCTTCGGTCTCGCTGGCGAACGAGCCAAGGTCGATACCGGCGGTATCGATGCCCTGTTCTACGGCAAGCGTCTGGAGTTTGAGAGTGCGCTCAGCTTTCGCAGCGCGTTCCTTCGACTCAGCCAGCTCCCGAACGAGAGCGGCATGGTCGACAGGCTTTTCCGCAGGAACTTCCTGCGACTTATTTACGACTTCGGTCATGACCGAGGTCCTTTCTGCCGCAGGTGCGACATTTTCATGAGATCCAGTCGGCATCGCGCGCACGTGCGCACGAGCATCAGCCGGAATAGGAGTGAGAGAAATTTCGAGTAGGCGCCATTTGTTGACCGTGAGTTCCCGAGTTTCCTCGTTGAACTGCGTGTCTTTCATGTCGTAGCTGTAGCCAATCGACACGCCGCCAAGCTGGCGTTTCTTGACGGCTTTGCGCACCGAGACGCCAGACTGCATCTTGGCGTCTTCATCGATATCGGCAGACGAACGCAGCTCGCCATTGAGCACATTCATGCCGCTAATCGAACCAGCGAGCTGATTCGGATTGTGATTGATGAGCAGCGACCTGGCTGCCTGCATGTCGATGCAGGTGCCGTCGTGCTTGAGCACTTCGCGCCAGTTGCCCCAGTCCACGGCTTTGTCGGTGCTGGCGATGAGATTGATCTGACCTTCAGCGCCGAGCTGTTCAGCGTCGGACAAAGCGCGAACGCGATGGAACATTTCGGTCATGGTGTATTGTCCTGCACTAATGGCGCTGATGCGGGAATGCCGTCTTGCGCTGCGACTTCTTCAGCCTGCGCCTTGCCAGTCGGATAGAGATGAGCCTCAAAGATTTCGTTGAGCAGTGGATCCTTGCGCTCTTTAGTCAGTTGCTCGATAAGCTTCTTGGCGTCTTCGCCACGCAGTCCTATTTCTTTCTCAAACGTCGAGAGGCCGCCGACAATCTTGAGTAAGCTCGCTTTAACATCTTTTTCAGGATCGACGTATGGTTGGCCATCGGGGATAAGTCGGTATTTCGCGCGCGGAGTCTTGATGCCTGCTTTGAGTGCCAGGTAGGGCAGGACCGCTTGATAGACGCGGCCAATCGTGGCGTGCCCAAACCACTCACGCACCGGCGCTAACAGTCGGTCGCTGTCGAGCATATCGGCGCGCATGCTGGAATAGTTCGCCCGACTGACGTCGCGGTCCAAGAACCGTTGCGGAATCCTGAGCGCAGCCGCGATGTCGCCGCGCAGCGTGTTCCGGAACTGCGCAATCTGCTGACTGGGACGCTGGCTTGTGAACGATTTGACCGTTTCGCCAGGGAACATGCGGGCAATGCCGCCTATGCGCAGCGTCTGTGCTGGATCGGTTACGGTGCCTTCTTCAGTCGTATCAAGCGTGTCATGGAACTCAGACTCGATGACCATGCTGATAGCCGCGTTGTTGACTGCGGCTTTCAGCTCGGCGTCAACCAAATCGCGCTCTTGCTGCATGACTTCGATCAGCGGCGCGTACCATGGCTCACCGCGTGCCTGCAACGCGCGGCGCCGCTCGAAGTCATGAATCAGCTCAGACGCTGGCAGCGTCTCGATTTCTGAACCAGGAACTTCCGGATTGCGAATCTGATAGGCAATCGGCTTGCCGAACTTGTCCACCCCAACGCCGCCGATCCAGACGCGGCCTTGGTCATCAGGATGGCCGATGGTATTGGCATGAACATTGAGCCATTCGGCTTCCAGCGGCAGCACGGCGAGCGGGATCTTGCCTTGGTCAATACGCGTCGGATCAGTCACCAGCCGCCAGATGAACTCGCCAGCAACGACGGTCTCGCGCAGTGCCTGACATTGCAGGTAGTACATGTCGTGCATGCCGTTCGCGGCACAGTCAGCGAGAAAATCCTGCCAGACGGCGCGTACGCGGTCGTCCAGCTCGGCAATGCCGGTATCCGGTTCGAGGCCAATGCCCGTGCCGACGATATTGGCAACCAAGCCCTCGACGCCGGCGCGGGCAGTCGGATTGTTGCGCTCAAGGTGTCGGCAATACGCACGCAAGAGCGGCAGGCTGGACGTGAGTAGCTGATTGGCTGTCGCGGTAGGCGGACGTATGCCAAGCGGCAGAATCTTTCGGCGTGGATCGGTAGCGCTGTAGCCAGCCAGCCCAAAAAAGCCGCCAAGCGTCGTCCATGTCGAGCTGAAGAACGTCGATATAGTCGAACGGATGCCGCGTTTCGTCATGTGTTGCGGCCAAGTCCATGAATGACTCCGCGAACGAACATCGGCGCCGCGCCAGACGCGCGGTCGTACATCACATACAAATAATCAAGCCGACTCTGTAAAATGTCGCGGCGCTTGGTTATCTGGGTATTATCGCTGCCAACCGACGCGAGCAGGCTTTGCGCCGACTGCAATTCGGTTTCGAGAACGTTTATTTCGGCTTGGATGCTGGTGGTGCTGCGCGCCATTACCTGTCAAGATAAATAGTGCCGCTTAGAACCATAAAAGCGTTTACGCCTTTATTATAAAAGGCGTCAGCACCTTTTAATGAAACATATTATAATTTTGTAACGATTATTTTCCCATCTGGGAAATATTTGACGCTCATCAAACGACCACAGAGAGAGCACGACGTTGTCCGACAGTCGCCGCCAGTGCGCAAGACTTTCGGCGTCATGCCGCGCCCGCAGCACGGACACTTCATTGGCTGAATGTGCGGCAGCTTTGCCGCTTCTGGTATCGGGATTATTTCCGTTGGCGCTTCTCGCGCAGCCACCACAGAATTAGGCGGTCGGCCCCGACGTACTGCGGGAGTCGCCATGCGATTATCAGGAATATCCACTGTTGCTCCTTGCCGTTAATGGCTTAGAAGGTGAGTAGATCTTTCCTTGGTTGGGAGATCAGGTGATAAAGGTCCCGGTCAGCGCATTTCTGGCCGGGTCTTTTTATTTAAACGAATTCATCGCGGTATGGAGACGGGATCCTTTCTCGGGAACACTCGCCGGATGGCAGCTTCTCTCCCAGGACATGCTCCACCGTCTGCCACATATCATCGCCAGGCTTCGCCTGCTTGATAGTCAGCAGCATAATAAGCTGTTCTTTCGTCAGGCTCGTCATCTCGAAATCGTCCTGCGTTAGCTCGCAGCGATGGTAGGACGCATAGAGAATCTGGCGCAGGAGCACTAACTCGAAACCGGTGGTTGTGATTAGATCGCATAACATATCATTCACGCGGCGGCCAGTAGGTATATTCCGGATCAGGCGGCGGCATGCCAAGGATCGCCCTAGCCCGAGCGATTTCCGGCCACCATTCAACGGCGCAATCATGATGCTCGCATTCATCGTCAGCATTCGCCGCAATTTCTGCGGCTCCCAAAAGGCTCATTAAAACTGCCCTCGGTACAAGTACGTCAGATTCCATCATTGCTCCTTAAATGCACAGATCACCTATCATCACCTCGCAAAGCGCATGCATCGTCAGCGCCTGACTACGCAGCGCCGCGCGGAATACCGTCTCCGCGTCTTGGCCTTTGGAAAACCGGTACTGCGTTTGCAAATTCAGGTTATTCGAAATCGAACAGAAGATGAAGTTGAACAATTGGCACAGATCGCGGTCGACCATTTCGCTGACGACGAGCATTTTAGCGACGTGGCTGGAATCGCTGCCGTTTTCTAGCCAGGCAAGCGCCTTGTCACAGATTCCCTGAACTTTTTGCGCGTTCTCGATAATGCGCGGAATGTCCTGCATCCGATCACGAATCGGCTTGATGATATAGTTCGGTTCATGCACTAGAAACGGCGACACGTCCAGGTCGCCCATCACCGTACCCTTGATCTTGGCCAAGCCGCCGCAGTTGATCACCGTGCGATCAGGATACGCCGTCAAAATGTGCTCGATATCGGACTTGAATAGCGAATACAGCCCGCACGTCTCGACCTGCTGGCCGTTGTTGCCGTCGACCATGAATCGCCGCATGTGATGGACTTCGGCCATCGATTCATGCGGCGAACAGTGGCCGTCGAGCGCCAGCTTATGCGCCACATCCGCATGCGTCACGCTGCCTTCGCCGTAGGCATGGTCTTGGCCAATCAGATAGATCGGATTGCAGCCAGCCAAGAGCGCCGCGGCAATCGACAGCGAGCCCGTGCTGCGTCCTGCATAGGCGCGGCCAACGTCAGGCGCGAGCCAGGAACACAGGTAATCAGGCGTCATCCACCACAGCGCCTTGCCGTTGAATGCGTAAGCAGCACGTCGGTCAATAACCGGCAGCGCAATCAGCCGCGAGCCGCCATCGCCAGCGGCTTCGACCATCATCAGGTTTTCCTTCGTGCGCTCCAACATGCAGGTAAACTGCGGCACAAAGTCGATGCCGGCCGCCATGGCGTCGCAGCAAAACACGTAATGCGTCTCGGGATTGATCCGCGACAGGTACGCTTGCGCCGTTGGCCCTGCGCCCAGGCATATTGCCGGCTTGCCGACCAGCGCGTTGTGTAGGCTTGCCGTATTCGGGCACGTCTCCAGATACTTGCCTTGCAGGATCGCGTTACGAGCACCATGCCAACTATCCAATGGGCAATTGCCGATGTCGTCGATGATCATTTCCAGCAGGCGGTGGATCGCTGGCAGCCATTCGGCCCTGATATCTGCCGCCGCTGTCGGATGGTCGTCCTGCACGCGCAATCCGCCCATGCTGGCAACCTGTTCGTGCGTGAAGAATCGCCAGCGGATAGCGCGTAGGCATTCGTCGAGCGTTTCGACTTTGTGGAATGTAATAGTCTTATCACAATCTTCAGGAATCGTTTCGCCTGGCAGTACGATAACGTCTGACCGTGGATAGATATTGAAACAGCGACCGACGCCGATGCAGAGGACGGTCATCCGAGCTCCTTCTTTGCCTCAATTATTTTATGTAAATGTGCCCTAGCTAGATCCATGCATGTTTCTGACTGCCTTTTCCATTCATCACGATCCTTTTCAGCGGCCAACCGCTTTTTAGTTTCCTCCATAATGTCTCGGCGCAGATTAGCGATAATTTGGTCACGGTCGCAATCTGGATTGCCTGGAATCGGCAACCCTAATTCCTGCGGAACGTCTTCCCATTTTGGCATTTCAATTGGTTGCCCAGAGAACCCAAAAGCAAGAGACGCTGACATCTGTTGCAGGATAAATTTTCCTTCACGTTTCACGAAACGCAGCGCGGCAATCACACCGCCACCAATCCCACGCCTTCGCATTTCTCGCACGGCTTGCCGCTGCATGGCCGGCAGAGGTCGCAGACTTTCAGGCCTGAATTTTTCAGTTTTACTTCGCCTTTGCCCAAGCAGATAGTGCAGATATTGCCGTCAGCCGCATAACCTCTGCGGCCGGCTATCCGACACGGGCATACAACTTTATCTTCGGGATGGTGGCCGAAGACGTGGTACATGTGCACGCTGCCGGGGTCATACCGACCGACGTACTGGTCAGCGATTTGCTTCTTCAGCAGCCCGACGCCTTTGCATAGATCGCATTCGCCAATCAAGTCATTGCACTTGGGACAGCGGACTTTGACGAAAGTATAATAGAGGCGGGAGAGGAGTTTTTTCATTTTTTATCCGGTGATCCGTGAATTACGTAAATGAACCCTAGCGATTGCGTCGTTGCCGCGAAAAGATCAGTTAGCGCCTTCGTACAATTCTCTGGCATACCCTTTTTCTCCGCTCTCACATAAAGTTCAATGATACCGTGCAGCGTTTTGAGCGTCGTGTCTTGGTTGATCGGCAGAACATGATCGTCCTTATCCATCGTCATGACCTCGCCTGGCCTACATTTTTTGAACATACTTATAACGTCCCTATATTCCCATAAACCCGCTTGGGTCGTGGTTTGTAGTTTTTCACAGATATTACTCAACCTCTATCAGCCTTTCGATGTCGAACCACTCCTCAACTGGCTCGCCCTTGCTATTCAGGGCAGAAACACCGCAACGGTCTTTCCCAGTAATATATCTACAGATTGCCGTCACCTTGCCAGTGAATCCAGTAATTATGTCTTTTGCAATCATCCCGAGTTGAATAGTCATAATGTTCCTATGTTTCCGTAAATGCGCTTTGGGCGCGGTTTGTTGAAGGTGAGTAAATGATACCGATGCATCGCCATGCAGTACGTGCGGCAATCGAGCCAATCCCAGCGGCCTTTGAACTTTTCCCAACGCATTTTCTTCTCATCGAACTTTTCGCCGCACAAATGCTCAAGATAAGCAAGATCCGAATGATTAGTGCCAAGTCCAGACGGTAGATGCGCGGCGCCTGGCTCGCCAATCATACGCAGAAAGCTGCGCTGCGCTTCCATACGCATAGGATTGGTGTCAATATGAACACGATGCTGGCGCAGATGCCAGCCATCCGACCTGCGCATATAGAGAACGCCTGGATAATCCGCGACTTTATCGCCTGTTTTGTGATGCATCCGTGACGCTTTTTGCGCACTGGCGCCATAGAGTGGCCACCATTCGAAGCGCGTTTTGAGCCAATTTACGATATCATCCGTCCTGAAATTGGCGTCAACGCCCCGTTTGGCAATCGGCAGCTCGCCAGCAATCTCCCGCGTCAGACCATCGATGCGCGTCAGCACGCCATGTAGGTCATTAACCGTCATCTCTTCCCGCGCCATGGTCGCGTGCTCATAGCCCCAGGCAATATCCCAGGTCGAACCATCCGGTCCGCCGCCCATAAAGAGCCAATAACAGCGATTCGCCTGCACATCCACTGCCACCGTGGCCCATTTCGCGCCTTCGGGATGATCGGCTATGTGCCGCGAATAGCTTTGCAGGTCCGTATTGTCTTTCCTGTCCGAGTACGCTTGCGTTGGCCCCCACTGGCTGGCCTCTGAGCGTCTAAGCAGATATTTCGAGTCGATTTGCGTGGCAATGTCGTCAACGTTTTCGTCGTCACGGTATTGTAGGACCTGTTGGTCGTGCGCGAACTGCCGCATTGGTTCGTGGTTGCCTTTGTCGCGGTCTGCGATGGCGGCAGCATGGCGTTCAGCCGACAGCACCAGCGTTTTCCATGGGCAATCGAGGGCTGTGCTCCTAAGTCCAAATACGCTTGATTGCAAATTATCGGATGAATATCGGAATGAACCAAAAGCAAAGCAGGACATCCTTTCAGCTTCAGAAATAAGTTCCCCACATTTGGTGCAAAAGAGACATGCAGTATGGGCGTTCCCTCTGGCAGACTTTTCGTACTTGAACGTTTCCCACTCAAATCGCGTCCATTCCGGACAGTGCGGGCATTTGTACTCAATCCGGCCTTTGGTGCTTTTTTCATACATGTCCACGATGTTGGAATGATCGTTCTCACGGTGCTCGGAATCGTCTTTCTTGATCGTGCTCACATAAAACTGAATCGCCGTTTCTGCGTATCGGTCCACACGCCTGCCGATACGCATGAGTGCATCCTGCTCCCAGTCGTCAACCTCATCGACCAAGAGCTTGCGCGCCGTTAAAGCTGCTTGCCCTGACTGTCCACGGCCTCCAGCCGCCATGAACACGAGCGTACCGCCGCCCTTGCCGTTCTTCCTGACAAATGGGACAAACCGTGGTTTACTGCCGCCCTTGCTCGTTGGACCGATGTTTGGCAAATATCCTTCAAGACCGGCGCCAGTGATTGCTGGTCTGAGCTTGAGTTGCCAGATATCTCCACCGAGATCACGAGTCGGTAACGCATAGATGACATTCTGCCCCACTTCCACCATGTCGCGGAATCCGCATTGCTGCATGATCCATGATTTTCCACCGCCCTGCGCATCGCTGGCAAACATGAACTTGATGTATTTGTGATCTGGCTGGTCATAACCGCCATCGAGTGCATTCAGCATGATCCACTGCGCCGGATGCGATGTGGGATCGTATGGCGTCATGCGCCCATTTTCATCCTGACTGTCTGGCAGCGTCAGTGTGTAGGCAAAAGCCAGATGCGACAATGGCTCAGGTCGCTGCTTCCAGAACTCAGCACGGCGGTTGTCGAGTTCGAGGAGGGTGCTCACTTGTGCACCTTCCCCAGCGCATCCGCCATCTCATACCGCCACTTCTTGAACCGTTCCATGAACACCTTGCGAATGTCAGGTGTCACGCCGTCAATGCCGTCGATGAGTCGCTGAACCTTTTCAGCTTCGACGACAATCGCTTGGTTCAAGAGATCGTCGCGTTCTTCGACGTCTTCTTTGGAAAACATTTCCTTCTTCGTCTGCTCCACTTCGATCCTGAGCAGCTCGTTCTTCAGTTCCTGTTCACGAATCTGCTCACGCCGTATCGCTTCCAACGCTGGATACTGCTTGCCCATCGCCGCATCGTAGGAACAGGTCCCTGGTAGTTCCAGGCCATCAGGCCTGACATAATTGGTCGCCCAGTCTTTGCGCGTGATGCCTTTGCCATTGGCCACCATCCAGGCTTTCCACGCTTCAATGTCCGGCTCTTGCGGTGTTGTCGGATCTCTCTTCCAACGATGGAGATTCCTGACACTGACTTTCAGTGCTTCCGCCAAATCGGTCCAGCCGTCATCGTTCATATGTCTTTCAGATCTTCTGGGCTTGCCATACACTTCTCGGCTTCCTTCATGCGGATAACGGCACATTGAAAACAGCGCAGCAATGCTTGATCGAATGTTTTGCCAGCACCTGACGCAGTGACGAACGGCCATGCGCCCCAACGAACGCGCCATGCGACTCGATCCTCTCTGTCGAAGTCCATGCGCATGCACGCCCAGATGTGACGCTCCAGCCATGCCAGAGCACGATCGGGCGGGAAATGATCCGCGCGCAGCAATGCGTGGCCCTCTATCTCAATTTGTTCCTGGCAGACTATCAAACGTTTGATACCTGCCGCTGATATGCCGCCATCGCTAACGGATGAATCTGCTTTTTATTCTTTTTTGCCCACAGCATGAGATCACTGATACGCTTACTGCTATTGCAGCTTTTGCAAGACGGCGCGATATTGTCGATGCGGTCACTGCCGCCGAGTTCTTGGCAGAGGATATGGTCAGCCGTCAGATCCTGACCGACCTTCAGCAGGTCCGATCGATAGGCGCCGCAATAGGCACACTGATATTCATACTGGATCAGCAGGTCGCACCATTCGTTCGGCGTCCAGTGTGCATGCACGGCCGTCGACTTCGCCTTTGCCGCAGGAATCCCAGCGCCGGCACGGCCCATCGCCTCAAGGATCATGGCAATCGGCACATCCCAGAAGGCGGCGAGCTTCGCAACACTGGTCAGTGCCGGTCGAGATTTTCCCGACAGCCAGGCCGGCCAGATAATCATGCGACTACACCATGGTGGTCTCTCACGTTCTTGACAAAAGGCGGCCCATTTCGCATACTTCACAAGTGAATCGCCGAAGGTGATTGCCATATAAGAACTTACATCCAAATAAAAGTGATAGGATTTACCGCGTAGCG
>Ga0210408_10001205_pt1 | contig 27893 bp, 19 predicted proteins | sample IncBWH4MmetaG_FD_155471 | JGI IMG/M metagenome (GOLD analysis project Ga0210408, IMG submission 155471) | Forest soil microbial communities from Barre Woods Harvard Forest LTER site, Petersham, Massachusetts, United States - Inc-BW-H-4-M | ecosystem: Environmental > Terrestrial > Soil >...
GCCGCTTCGGTTTGAAGCCGATTAATTGGTTTTGACAAGAGATTGTAGAGAATGACGAACAGAATCAGCATTAGGAGCGATGCGAGATAGAACCAGCGCTGCCCACTCCTGCTTAACACAACCAGCAAGAGATTGGACAAGATCGCCGAGACGCCCCAGATCGGCATCCGCGCGTCGGCGAACAAGTGAAAAAAACCCATGATTTCGGTTCCAGCAGATGGTGAAGCCATTCTGAGAGCGGGACGGCCGATAGTCAAAAAGAACATGTCCGTGCCACACACCACCGCTGTGCTTAGAATGCCAACTAGAGACACCAGCCACATCCAATGGTGCATTGTCCCTCCCCCTTTTTAACCGTCGCCGCGCCGATTTGCTGGAATACTTCCAGCCCTCGGATTGGCTCCTCGACAAGAACGGTCACAGGCATTCCTCTCAAATAGCATGGATCAATAAGAGGCCGACCACAAGCATCACCGCGCAGGTTACGCCATGAACGGAGAACGCTCGCGACTTCGACCCGCCCGACCCCAGAATGATTGACATGTCGCCAAAAGGGATGACAGCTTCAACGAGGAGAGCTATGCCTACCAACCGCCTGTCCGCGGTCAGCATCATTGCCAGGACGACCAATCCAGCTACGACGTCCCGAATTCCTTTAGGGCGTAGCCAGGCACGAGTGTCAGCATCGGATGCAGGCGGCTTTAGACCAAATGTTCCTGTCATTCGTTCAGGAGATACAAGGTAGAAACAACCGATAACAATGATCGCCACAGCCATGAGAGCCGCCACCGTGAGCGGAATAGCGTTGTGCATAAAGTGCTCCTTTGTTAGGAAAGCTAACAGCGCTAGATTTGATGTGAATCTTCGCTACAAAGGCGCTTATCTGTATCGATTGAATTCCGCGTGCCTGATTAGTCGCATAACCGGACATTTGAAGTAGCGGTTCACTTGTCCGGTTTGCGCGTTCAGGAATAGGGCAGGTGTTCCCGTCCCCATTTGTCGACTTCAGTCCCGCAGGCTGAGCATGTCCACCCGCCCCACAGTTTTTGTCTTCGGGATCTTGGGTGTCGCTGTGTTGGCAATGGCGCACAGCAGCGTGGGCATGAAACGGCGGAGAAATTTATGCCCCATTTGTTTTTTGCAATGGTGCCGTATGCAACGACCAACCCCCCGACACTCAAAACGGAAAAGAGGACGAATAATTGAGTTTTTATGGAAATGAATTGATCTAGGACGGCAAAGAGAATTAGGGCACCGAGCCAAAGGCCTACCTGCCGCGCCATATCCGCCAACATACACTCCGATGTTCAAATTTCAAGCCATTTGCAGATGTCAACTCCTGATAAGTCGCCTAACCGGACATATGCCTAGCGCCAACACGACTTTGGGACGCGACCGTAAGTCCGCTTGCCGACCAATCGACAATGAAGGAGTCGTGTGTCATTCTCAGCTCAATGAAAAACAGTAGCAACGACCGACGAAGAGGTGCTTGCAGCTCCCGCGGCGTTGTAGGCCTTCGAGAAAAACGTGTGCGGGCCAGCCGTCACTTGCCCCGTATTCCATGGATATGAGATCGACGCAGCGCCAAAATTGCACGCCTTTAGTTCGCCATCAATATAGATTTCGAGCTTGACGGCACCTGTGCCGGTCGGTGCTGCGACGACATTGACAACGCCAGAGACCGTCGTTCCATTCGCTGGAGAAGTGATCGCTACCGGTGGTGGCGGCGCAGCAGCAACTACTGTCAGTGCAACTGTCGTGACTTGCGTCGTGCCTCCTCCACTGCCCGTTATGGTCAGCGCGTAGTTCCCTGGTGGAGTAGAGAGATCGGCGGTTAGGGACAGGATCGAAGCACCTCCCCCAGGCGCAGGAATCGACCCGGGGTCGAGGGTTGCATTGACGCTCGGCGGCGTTCCGCTAACCGAGAGCGCGATGTCGCTGTTGAATCCCCCGTTCACGACAGTTGCAATGACCGGACTCGCGGCCCCGCCAGGGGCGAGCGAGACCTGGGAGGGAACCGACGAGATCGAGAAATTGCCCACCGTTTGAGATGGATTGAAGACGATGTCCAGAACTGGGTGTATTTCGATATTGTTCGGCGCACGGCCGACCTGTCTGTGCGGAAAATCAAAGAAGCCGACGCCAATGATTCTAACTGGAATGCTACCCGCATCGTTGAACGCACCCGACTTGTCGATGTTTGGAAACTGTGACTCCAACTTCTGACGCGCGTTCCGAATGCCGTCGATGAAGATACTTTCGGGTGGTGAGTTTCCGTTTGCGCCTGCTATGCAGTTCGGATCTGGGATCTCGGCTACGAAACTGTGGCCCGACGTAGGAGCTGAGCCGCCAGCCGTGAAATTAAGGGTGTCATCAGTGATGACCATGTGATAGTCACGGTCCGTCTCGAATTTGAATTCGACCAGACGGCCGGTGATCACGTAGACGTAAGTCTCTTCGCTGAGTCGGGTCGTGTTGTCTCCGGCAGGAGGCCGATGTGGTTCTGGCAGACCGACCAGGTCGGTGACCATGATTGGAATTCGACTCATCAAGGCGACGTTGTTAGCGCCTGGATCGGCTCCAACTTTCACAGCCCATCTTTCGATGCCGCCGCACTGAGCGTGAACAAATTGCGTCGTAACAAGCCAGATCAAGGAAATGAGGCACCAGCGGCCAATGTTGAGAGGGAAGCACATTGCCAGCCTCCTTGACAGAAGGAACTCGAGGGAATTTATTGCAGGCTATATATTCTTTGGAACTCGTAGTCAAACATAATCAGAATGCAAACACTTCTCCCTGGCCTCCTGAGCCATGGCACGGTTCTCTCGATGCATCCCAAGTGGGACATTGAGGGAAGGGCTAAGTTGAATGAAACTAGGAGCTACTTGTCCGGTAAGCGCGTTAATCGGGACTTGGGACTAGAATAGGCCGTATCTCGGCGACGAGATAAACGATGCCTGCCGACCAGAAGAGACGGGGAGAAAGGCCGAAACCAGGGGAAAAAGTCATACTCACGGCCCTACCGTCCGGGTTCATAGATGATCTTCCGGAGGAAGACCAACGGGCAATTTCGGCGGTGGTTGGGAAGCCGATCCTTTTGAATAAGTATGATCGCGACGGAAGGGCAGAACTCGAATTCACAGACAGCAGAAATACGATTCACACGATCTACGTTAATCCGAGATTCATAAGGCGGTCGTGAACAAGTTGGGTACAGGCTAACCCTCCGCATGCCAAACCACATGTCTGGTTAGCGCGTTAATCGGGCACTACCCCGGATTTCAGAGGAACGGAGTCGCACGACCGGAGTATCATTAAGCAAGTGTCGGCCGCCTGGTCACTACCGGTTGCTGACCACACAAAAAGGATGAATGAAAACTATGACTTCAGCGGTAGCGTCCACAGATTAGAACAGCGCAAGCCATGGGAATATGGTTTAGACCATCTCCCCAATCACGAGGCCTTCGACGTTGAGTTTTCTCCCACCGGGCAAGTCCTACAGCAAACAGATTATACAAACGCCTTGGAGATTTATCGGTCCACCCGCTACGTTTATGACGACTCTGCTAGGTTGATCCGCAGTTTGGAGTTTGACGCGGCGGGTACACGAAGAGCCGTATCGGAAATTGAGTATTCCAACGAAAAACGAACGTGGACTACTCGCAATTCTATTGGGATCGTGACGAGCCGCGGCGTCGAAGAATACTGCGGGACAGTTCCTGCCCTTTTGGCCACGTATGATCCTACCGGGAGACCGATGCGGTTGAAATCCTTTGAGTACACAGGAGGCAAGCTTTCCAAAGCAGTCTTAAAATACTTCAGTGCCAATGGTGACCTCGCTGAATTGTCGATCTCTCTTTTCGATGCGATGGGGAGGGTCATCGAAGCCTTTGGGCTGACACCGGACGGTAAGCCGAATGGCGACGGTCGCTATACTTACGAATACGATCGCGAGGGAAGGAAGTGCAGAGTCCTTAGCTACAATGACTTAGACGGGACAGGAATTCCCAACATCATTTCGGAATTCCTGTACAAATCCGATGACCAGGGGAACTGGACTGAGAGAAGTGAGAATCACAGCTATAGGGGCCACTCCGGTCCGACAACAAGAGTAACGACACGAAAGATCACGTACTACCCTCCAGCGAATTGTAAGTAATCAGAGTCAAGTCCCGATAAGTCGCATTACCGGACATTTGGCGTACTAGCACTCTACATGTCCGGTTTGCGCGTTTATCGGGACTCAGCGGTGCTTTCCGTAACTGAGCCTTGTTTCACGCCGGAACTTTGCGCTTGGCCTATCACTTTGTTAGTGTTCCGTTGGATTAACAAAGGACACCGACATGCGAAGGTCACACCTTTTGATTGTAGTTGCGTGGTTGCTTCACGCGATAGCCTGGTTTCTCCCCGTCGTCAGAGAAGGGGTGACGTTTCCCCACGGTCTACCCGGGTGGCAAGCCTTTCGCGTAGCGGCATGCGCTGTGTGGCCATACGAGGGTACTAAATACGACGAATGGTACAACGCGGTACTTGGGACCATGAGCGCGGTAACAACAGCGCTGTTTATCCTTGGTTCCGTGTGGGTCGTAGCGAGCGGGTCGAACACTCTGCGCCGTGCGAATGCGTGGGTCGCGACACTCGCGTTCATCGTCAACGCGCACTGGTACGTTCTCTTCGGCTCTGACCGCGCGGATCTTAGGGTTGGTTATTTCCTCTGGTGGTTTTCGTTTCTGTTTCTCGCAATAGGGCTGTTCGACCTGTCAACTCGCAGAGCTGATTAATAAGGGTCAGTGCCCGATAAGTCGGATAACCGGACAAATTCCGGGCTAGTACTTGACTTGTCCGGTTTACGCGGCGGTCTCAATGGGTCGACGCAACACTCAGCTCAAAGCCCACCTGCAGGAGTCTCAAAGGCTAAAATTGCTCGCGAGCGTCAAATCGAACGGGACACTACCCTGGCTAGGTTCTGATGGAGCACAGCCCGACAGATCGGCTCTCTAGGGGAAGTATTGTTGGATCAACTGGTTAGATGGTGTTGCACCGACCGGTTGAGCTCGCAGCGTTTATCAGGGCTTGGCAGGCGTCTCAGGGAAATCGGATCAAACGTAAATTGGATAAGCCATCCGAGTCCTCACTGATAATATTGTGTCGCTGCCGGAGCCGTCGTCTGCGTATTGCGCGAACGCTGAATCGTAGTTGAAGCGAAGACAACCTGGCGAGGTGCCTATTTTGAAGTGAGGAAAACTTGGATCTGCGCTGAATGGACAATAGCGTTCGCGCCGGTGCCAGATGTAGCGCGAATTGTGACTACGGCAGCTTGTTCCGTCTGCGGCGACGCTACACTGCACGCGGAAACCACGCTTAGGATGCAGCAAATCGACAGCCGGACCGCCAACTGCAATGCTCGACTTCGCCCGGCGGGCAATATGACTAATCCAATTCCAATCACGAAAGCTCCGAATAGGATTCTGCCTATGAGCGGAGAGCCCGCATTTCGCTGCGGGACAATCGTCAACGTTGAAACGCCGCGGCCAGTTACCACAGCAGGGGAGAAGTCGCATGAATATGCCCGCGGCAAACCGCTTGCGCAAGATAGTTGCACCTGCTGGTCGAAGTCGGTCATACCTTCGATCGTGATGAATATCGGTTCAGATGTCCTAACGCGGAAACCCCCGCCCGAAAGATTCAAACTAAATCCAGGTCCCGTTTGAGGCCACTGGGCATAAAGCTCCGGCGAGACAGTGGGGCTGAACGCTGCATTGCCGCCGAAGCTCGCCGTCAAGCTGTGTGTCCCGCTGGCCAGGACGCCGACATCCAGACTCGCGGCTCCAGTGGCATCTGTTTCCGCGGTGCCGAAAATTGATCCGTTATCGAGGAAGGTCACCGTTCCGGACGGCGCGCGCGTTTGTGCGTTCACACTTGCAACCAGGATCGAATTGCTTGTGGCCGGGTCCAATTTCTGTAAGAGCGAAATAACGGATCTGACCGCATTGGCAGGCGGAGCAGTCACATTGATCGAGACTGGCGCAGAAGTACTGCCGGCAAACGGGCCGTTGGCATTGAAGCTTGCGGTGATCGTGTGCGCTCCCGTGCTGAGGGACGCGGTGCTGAACGCCACATTGCCGTTGGCGGTAAGTCCCAACGTGCCGAGAATGGCGTTCCCATCGTAAAACGTTGCCCCTCCGAACGGCACGCCGGCAAGCGAGGAGACAATCGCGGTGAAAGTCACCACGGATCCAGCCACGGGAGATGTGTTGGAGGGCGAAAGGGTTATGGTCGTCGCATCCGAATTGACGACTACCGTCAGAGGTCCGGAAGTGCTGGGAGAAAAGATCGCGGCGATAAAAGGCATGTTATTTGTGGTGAACGCGGTTTGCGTAAACCCCTGAAAACTTGCGGTAATGGTGTGAGTTCCAATGCCAAGCAAAGACGTGTCGTGGTAGGCGCGCCCCAGCGCATCGATTGTGTTCGATCCGATCGAACTGGCGCCGTCAAAGAACGTGACGGCTCCCGCGGGAGGCGGCGGCGCGCCGGACACCGTGGCAATGAAACGAATGGTTTGACCAGCGAGCACACTAGTTGGGTTGCCGCTCAGGCCCGTTTGCGTGGGATAGACTGGCGGTTGGATGGTATGAATGACGGAAACAATTCTCGGAGCGTAAGTGCTGTCACCGCTGTAGCCGGCGGTGATCGAATGCTGGCCAGGCACGAGCGTTTTGGCTGCTTCGGTCCATGTCGCGGCGCCGTTGCTCAATGAGACGGTGGTGACGAAGATGTCGTCCGCGCTGAAACTCACGGTTCCCGCCGGAACAGGCCCCGCGGACTGGCCCGAAAGAGAAAGCATCGCAGAAAATGGATTTAGGTAGTTCGACGGCTCCGGATTGATCGCCAGATTCGCGGACACGGGGGCGCCGCCCGGCGACGATCCCTTGGTCTGATTCAACAAAACTGTGACAGTCGTCCCACCAGTATTCCCCACGACGATGTCAGGCAACCCATCTCCATTGACATCGACGACCGAGATGGGAATCGAAACCGAGCGGCCTGCAATGTAATCCGTTTCAGCGTCGAATTTTCTTCCTCCGAGGTTCATCATGACAGCGATGGAGGCGCCGTCCGTCATAACCAGATCGGGCTTCCCATCCGCGTTCAGGTCAGCCACGGTGATCCAAGAATATCGATGGGACACCGGCACAAAGATGGGCGGCTGAAACGTGCCGTCTCCGCTACCAAAAAAGATCGCGAGAGGGCCAAGGGCCGCCGCGACATTAGCGTCAGGAGCCAAAATGACGTCCCCATTACCGTCGCCATCCAAGTCAGCGACGACCGCGACGAAATCGCTAACGACATTGGTTAGCTCGATCGAATTTGAATATGTGAACGTGCCATCGCCGTTGCCCAGCCATACTTCCAGGTGGTCAAAGTAGTTCAAAATCAGATCCGGCTTGCCGTCTCGATTTACGTCGCCAACGTTGAAGTGTCCATCATTAAAGGGGACGCGGAGAGCGGTTGTGACGACATGGAACAAGCCGTTCGCCTGTCCCAGAGAAACGGTGATCTGGGTGCCGGAGACGTTGATGAGGTCGGTGCGACCGTCTCCGTTGAAATCCCCCATGATTGGCGAAGTGTTCGGGACAGAGAGTGGAGTCTGGAAGGCGCCATTGCCCGCGTTAATGGCAACAGAGTCCGTGCCGGAGAATGACTCGTTCGGCGGCCCGTTGCCAATGTTCAGGTCTGGTTTGCCATCGCCGTTGAAATCGGCAGGCAGCAGTGTGACCAGTGCGCCACTGGAAGCGTAGCTGGTATTTGGATCAGGGCCGAGCGTAAAGGTTCCAGTCCCATTCCCCAAAAGCAGCCGCGGGAACGGTGCCGGGAGGGTCACGGCGATATCCTGAAATCCATGGCCGCTAAAATCGGCAACAGCGGCGGACCCGACTTCCTGGCCCATGTCGTAAAATTCAGTACTTGCAAACGTGCCGTTGCCCTTTCCGAGAAATATGGCAATGCCTCCCTCAGCAGCCATGGCCAAGTCGAGGTGGCCATCACCGTTGAAATCCGCGACGGCGGGGATTATGGGCAACGTGGAATAGGGGCTGGTCGAACCGCCAGTAATGGTCGTAAGAGGAGGCCCGAAAGCGGGCCCGGTTTGCCCCAGCGCAACGGCAATCCCGCTCGGGGTGATGAAAGTCAAATCCGGAATGCCGTCTCCGTTCAAATCGCCGGCGCTGACAAGCTGATTCGAGGAAGGAGAGTTTCCCAGCGGGATGAACGTTCCGAACGTTCCGTCCGGTTTTCCCGGGAAATAACCCAGTTGGCTTGGATTGTAATCTACAAGGATATCGGGGTGGCCATCACGATTCACATCGACCAATAAGAAAGGGCCCGCAGAGGTCTGCAACGAATAGCTGGTGAAACTCGGAAATGTGCCGTCGCCTTTGCCCCGGTATACAGCGAAACCGGCGCCAATCGGATCCGTCGCGATGAGATCGAGAATGTGGCTACCGGTTAGGTCGACCAGGTAGGCGGGACCGGTTGCAGAAGCATGGATCGTGCCGTTATTTTTGAACTTGCCCGAATTGTCTCCCAGCAGAGTATAGAGAGCGTTATTCGAGATATCCGGCAACACCAGGTCCATTTTGCCGTCGCCGTTGATGTCGCCGACGACCGCTGGAAATTTCAGCTCGGGAAACCCGGTAATGTTAATTGGCTGAAATGTTGTGACCAGGGGCTGCTGAAAAGTACCGTCCCCATTGCCCGCCAGCACCGCAATACTTATCGGGAATCCGTTGCTGCTGGCCACAATCAAATCGGGAATGCCGTCGTTGGTAACGTCGGCGATGGCGAGCGCGCAGCAGCGCCCGGCGGGAAGATCTATGTCCTGGCCATGCCTAAAAGTTCCGTCCCCATTCCCCAGAAGCACGTGCACCACGTGCGACAAATCGAAGAAATTGCCGTCGACATAAACGAGATCGGGATTGCCGTCGTGGTTGAGATCGGCGGTGGTCAACACAACCACGTCCTCAACGGTGGGAATGAATATGGGGTTGGTAAAGGTGTTTGAGGTCGCAGCCCACGCCGGACGAAATAAGAAAAGACCGAATGCCAGAAACGCAAGCCCGCGCAGAATGAGGTTGAAGGGGATCTTTCTCATCCGAGATCCTGTCATATCCACAGCACGACAAGAGCAGGGAATATAACATGAAACCGGTGTGTCGAAGTCAAGCAACTATTAAATGCGGATAAAAGTATCAGCTCGCATATTGACTTGACTGGTGATTCGACCGACAATGAGCGCCTTTAGGAGTGGCGAGTTTCACGCGATCAATTCTTCGGAAAGATCTTTTTCGCTATGGGCGTTTTAACACGGCCTGGTCATCACGCCTGCAACAATAAGTTGCTCACCGCCGGAATTGCAGCGGCCCTAATACTCCTGGGCGCCTGCGGAGGTAGTGGCGGCTCTGGAGGAGGTAATCCGCCGCCTGGCACGCCGGACTTCCAATTAAATCTGAAGCCGCGGTCTATTTCCGTTCCGGCCGGTGGTTCCGCCCAAACCGATCTCACGGCAGTGCCACTCAACGGCTTTTCGTCTCCGGTTTCCGTTCAGATTAACGGTCTGCCGGCGGGAGTAACGGCGCTGCCAGATAACCCGACACTCACTCCCGGGGTTCCCCAGACCATCACGCTCTCAGCGGCCAGCAATTCCAGTGCGACGGCAGTTACATCGGTCATCACCGGCATGGGAGGAGGGCTGAGCCATCAGGCAAACCTGGGGGTGTCGGTCACCACCGGTGGAAATGGCGACCCTTCTTCGACGCGCACCAGGTATGTGCGAACGGACGCGGTGACGGAGTACTTCCTGTCGTTGAACGACCATTGGATTCTATTTCACTCGGCAACTTCCCGCTTCTTCGTGACGGATCCGTTCGGCAACCAAATCAGCGTCCTCGATGCGGCCTCACAAAAACAAATTGCGACCATCGCCGTACCGGGCGCCTGGGGCCTTGACGATACGCCGGACCATTCCATGCTCTTTGTCGGAACGTTGCTCGGCGACGTTTATGTGATCGACCCGGTGGCCATGAAGGTAAAGCGCAGGTATTTGGCTTCGGAAATCGGCCCGTATGGATTTGCGGCCCTCAGCGCGCTGGTTCTGGCGGACGGGCGATTGGCACTGCTTGGGGAGCAGGGAGGGATTCCAAGTGTCGACGGGTCGACGGCCATCGCATTTTGGGATCCCACAACGAATGCCATCACCATCTATGGATCAGTGAATGCCATCAACTCGGGTGTCATCCCTACACAACCCCTTTGTCCCATGGGAAATATCGGCGGGTTCAGCCGAACTGCCGATCGCACATCTGTTCTGCTCGGAAGCATCGACAGCGATGGAACAGTCTGCCAGATCACGGAGTCGACCGGGCAAAAGCAATCCTTCGCCGCGACCGGCAGCCCGGCGCACATCGCCGTCTCGCCGGATGGAAATTACCTGGCGTTCCAGGGAGTCAATCAATCCGTGACGCTCTATAACGCCCATACCCTCACGCCAACCCTGAATTTCCCCGTTTCTCAGAATGTGTCTGCAAATGAGGGCATGTTGTTCAGCCCCGACTCGACGAGGTTGTACATTACGGGTTCACAATTCGTGTATGCGTACGGGATACCGGCCGGGCAGCTGATCGGCTGGCTTCCCAATATCGTGGTCGAGCCCATCAGCGGGGGGCTGGAAATCACGCTTGCGACCGCACCTGCGATTGGGGCATTCGACAGCACCGGGCTTTTGGCCGGGCCGATGGAAGAGGGCGTGGGATTTCTGGATACGACGCAGTTTCGTACGGGAGCTGTGGGAACGCAATTCACGAATGGTTATCTGAATCCCGACACTGGCCCAACAGAAGGCGGCACGGCTGTCCAACTGCCGGATCCGAATGCCTTCGGCGCGCTCAGCGCGATGTATTTCGGATCGAAAGCCGCGACAAACGTAATGGGCAGTTCCGGCTTAATTTCTGCAAATACTCCTCCCGGAAATCCGGGACCTGCCGACGTGTATGTCTTCACTTCCGACGGCGGCATGCAGATTCTGCCCGAGGGTTTCAGCTACGGCCCGACGATACTTGAAGTCACGCCGAATTACTCTACCGCGGAGGGTGGCGGTACGGGTGTAATTTACGGGTATGGGTTCGGGCCTTTGGATGGCACGACTATCCCGGCGGGCCTGTCGGTTAGCGTCGGTGGGCAGCCCGCCACTCTGACGGGCTACAACGGTGACGTCTACGGAATAATCTCGCAACCTTTTCCGCTGGAGTCTATTTTCTACACGATTCCGCCGGGTTCGCCGGCGTCTGCCGCCAACGTCGCCGTGACCACAAGTGCCGGCACGGCCAGCGCGCCCGGAGCGATGGCCTATCTACCTGCGACGCAGCAATTCCCCCTGGCGGGCGCGCAATTGGCCCAGGGAATTTACGATCCGCATCGCGACCTCTACTATTTTACCGATGCCAGCCGCGTTCAGGTTTTTTCCCGAACGCAGGGAAAATGGCTGTCGCCAATTAATATTCCCGCTCCAGCGGGCGCAAAGCAGCAGAGGTTGTGGGGGCTGGCGCTTTCGCCCAATGGTAGCGAACTGGCAATTGCCGACATAAATGCTGACGTAATTTACGTGCTGAATCCAGCAAGCCCGGCGGCCATTCAAACGTTTGCGATGACGACTGGACTGCCGCAAGGCATCGTGGCAAATCCGGCGGGAATCGCCATTACCGATGCCGGAATCGCTTTCCTCACCGTCGAGGTGCTCGGAGGAACGGGCTTTAGCGGCTTCTTTAAGTTGGATACGCATACGGGAGTTTTGACGAACCTGAATCTCGATGGGCCAGGGTTAGGCACTTCCGATAGTTACCTCCGGACCGTGCTGAGTGCCGACAACAGCCGTGCGTTCTTCAACGATTTCGGGGCCGTTTTTACCATAGATACATCCACCGGCATTATCACTCAGACGCTGACAGGCCAAGGATGCTGCAACGGCAATTATGACTTGGCGCTTGCCGCCAATCAGATTCAATTTGCGGCGACTGGCTTTCTGTATGACGCGGATCTGAATGGAGAATCGTTCATCACGCTGAACGACAGGGAGGGTGCGAGTATTTCTTATGTCTATGGCAACAAACTGAGTCCGGACGGCAGCTTGCTTTTCCAGCCCTCAACAAACGGCATAGATATTTTCGACGGCCGGGTTGGGCTTTTCCGCGACCGCGTCGCGCTCCCCTTTGCGCTGTCGCCGAATTACGATGCCTTGGTCGAAGATGGCAAAGATAATGTTGTGGTGGCCATCACCGGTGCAAATGGCGATGGTATCGCCGTGTTGGATTTCAGTTCTATCCCTGAACCACCTCCCTTGCCTTATCCCAATGCCTCTCTGTCGTTGTCTAAAGTCCACTATCAATTGTCGACACGCGCCCGATCGGCGCAAAAAATGAGCGCATCCGGACCGCGCACCATACCGCACGTGACCGTCACTCAGCTGTCTCGCCCACACTAATGTCCTGCGAATAAGAGCCTCAACTGAGGCAGTTTCCGCAGCGCCGTCCATGATTTCGGCATCCCGACGAGCGTGGCTCGCCCAACCAATCATCGCTAACTCCTGATGAGTCGCATTACCGGACATCTTGAATACCAGTACCGTACATGTCCGGTTTGCGCGTTAATCGGGACTTTGGCTGACATGGAACAAACCAGCAGCTTCACTGCTGGAACCTTTGGATTTGCGGCAGAACGATTAATGGCAAAATTGGTTTGAGATAGCGAGGAAATGTGTCGGGAGCAGGCGCACACCAGTTCTACTTCGAGGGCGAGGAGCCCTTGGTATTTCGGGTCCTGACAATACTGCTTTTTGCGAATACGTTTTTGGGCCTAGGACTTGAATTCGTCGGCCAATATCTTCTACCAAAAGCGTCGGTCAATTTGCCGCCCTGTGAACCCTTGACCAGAGCAGGGGTGCAATATCACGCTCCTGCCCTCGTTTGTTGGTTTGTGGAGCGTGTCATACCGATTCAATTCATCCTACTGGCGCTGTTAGGGGCGACGCTCGTAATATTTCGGAAGCGCGTTCGCTACATTCCACCGCGCTCACGCCTGAGCAAACCCCTGACGGTTGCATGGTTGGTCGTGTTCGTATCCATCATCACTTGGGTTATGTTGTCGCAGCTTGGGTGGATACGCTAGCGTCGGCCCGCGAACTTTAGCGAAGTCCTGATTCGGCAACCTGTATATTTCAAGTGAAACTTTATACGGAAGGTTAGCGCGTCAATCAGGCACTTCCAAACTTTGTGGTGTCTAATGACCGCAAAGAGGTTAACCTTTCCCAATGATTTTTGATGCTCTATGTGATGCTCTGGTCATCCTTGGCAAAGTTCTTGTCGCTGCTGTTTTGGTCATTCTAATGGTTTCGGGAGACCCGTTCGGCTTGATTCGCAATTCGGTCCGAAAATTTTGGCAAAGGCTGAACAGGTCGTGAGACTTATAGACGTAACCGCTCAGTTCAACACCAAAGATGACTCCCGATTAGTCGGATAACCGGACATCTTCAGTACCGGGACTCTACTTGTCCGGTTTGCGGGGTGGTCTCAATGGGTCGACGCAACACTAGTTCGAAGTCTACTTCCAGAGGCTCAACAGCTAAAAGTCGTTCGCGAGCCTTGATTCAATCGGAACACCACCCTGGCTAGGTCTGCTTGAATGCAGCCGGGCAGAGCGATTCTCTAGGGGGGAAGTATAGTCGGATCAACTGCTTCGATGGTGTTGCATCGACCGGTTGAGCCCGCAGGGTTAATCGGGAGTTGACCGGGCTTCCACAACAGTCACTGCTACTTCATTGCTTTTGCCGAGTTCGTCCGAAACATATAGCGAGTAACTTCCTGGCTTAAGGGATGTTGGAACCGTGAAGTAAAGCCCGGATTGAGGGAATCGTGGGTCACCTTCTGCCGGCACAGCCGTGGTACCGATGAAAACCGTAGAGCTGGACGTGAAGCCGATTCCAACGACACGAGCACGCTGACCCGGCACAAGAGGCTCGTCACGGCTCGAGCGATCCGCGGCGGGAATCGCAAAGTTAATATGTGGCTGGCTCCTCACGACGTTGACCATTACCTCGTTGCTCTTGCCTCGCTTATCCTCGAAGTACAATGGAACGGTCCCGGCGGCGAGCGAAATTGGGACCAAGAATTCCAAATGCCGTCCGTCGGGACTTTCGGCGGGAAAACTAATTGATCCGATCCGCACAGTCTCATGCGGAGAGAACGCTTCACCGAACCATCCCGATTGGACGCCGGGATATATTGAGGTAACAGCGACCTTGCCAGCGAATCGTCCGTTCTGAGTCGGTCCCCGGATGACCGCCTGCGTCGGCACAGAAATCTTCACTATCTGCGCCACCGGATCTCTTCCCAGTGCCAGCAGTCGAAGCTCCGGATTCAGCGTTATTCCAGTATGGTTTTCCATTTTGAGATTCAACGATCCGTCAAGCGACGTCACTGCATTCAACTGGCGGCACGGGAATTTCGCGCCCTTTCCAGCGTCGGCGACTTCTATCAAGCTCAAATCGGTAAAGCAGTTCAGGTCAATCGAAACTTGCGTTTCACTCGCGCCAATTACTTGCCAGTGCAAACGGTAGACATTTGCTTGCTGGGACTCCTCATCGACTGTGAAGGATCGAATCTCCGGTACATTCTCCGCAACACTCTTCGGATCGATCTTCAGGGTGTTCACCAAAGCTTTCATGCGACGATCCACATCCTCCAGATCCACGCGAACGCTTCCCTCGGGCGGGCCAAACCGCGTGGTTGCGACTACGGTTTCGATTTCATAGCAGACGCCGTTTGCATACCCGGCATACTCGCGAAAACCCGCAGCCATTGGCCCATCGACTCCTGCACTCCAACGAAATTCGATCCCGCCAAGCTCAGCCGTGTGTACTTCATCTCTATATGGCACTTCGGCTGCCGCCAGACACTCGCCCTTGGTCACGTAACGATTTGCACTTATGCCGAAGACCGCCGCTGTTAGATCGGTTCCGGGGAAAAGCTCCTTTGGAATTTCAACAATGGCTATCAGGACTCCGCCGGGATGGCCATCGTCTTTTTGCCCAAATATCCAGGACGAATTGCCCTTCACCGGTCCGTTGACTTCCTTGAGCACATAGTTGGCCGGATACTGGAATGTTATTCCCCACTCGCGGCTCTCGAATCGCAGGAGCATTGTTGTCTCTCTAGGCGTCATCTTCTCTTGGGAACTTTGAGTAGACTTGAATGAGTTCCGCAGTCTGCCGTGGACAGAAAGAAGGCAGGTCAAAATCAGCAAGACCCGCCCAATTTGCGTCATAATTTTGCCCCCTTTGCTATCGACTGCTCTCAAGGCACGGTAATGCCCAATTCAGTGGTGTACGGATTATACGGAGGTTAGCTCCCGACGGAAGGCTCCAGGGTGTGGCAGCGAGAGGACGGGTCAAAGGAAATCACACACTCCATTGGGGGCAAGTTTCGATTGATTCCGGGGTTAACTCCCGATTAGTCGCATAACCGGACATGTTCCGTACCATGACTCTACTTGTCCGGTTTGCGCGTTAATCAGGACTTGCCCATTAAATTGTGGGCTTGCGCCAAGCTAAATGAAGTCGCCAACGTCGTCCCCGGCGAATAACTCCCGTCGGCATCGGGATCCGTCGCTGCGGTGCAGCACAGCTCAAGGCTGCGGCAAGGTGACGAGGTAGTCGCATTGCGGATTGTGATAGCCATTTATGGGCATGAAGGTGTTGTCGAGTTGCAGCATAGTGTCCGTGTTCGGGTCGTACTCCGGCCAGGGTACGGCTCCGGCCCCGTTCGGATTGCCGGTGGCGGCAAAGCGCGTCCAGTAACCCATCAAACCGCTAGAGAAAGTGAGTTCGTCCTGAGTGGGTGTGTACACAACGCCGCCGCCCGGCTGAAGACCGTCATTGAAGTTGCCGAAAAGGAAGAAGAGTTCGGCGGTGTGAAACGCGCCCAAGGGTGTCAAATTCGGGTCGTTTTCAAAAGCATGAGTGTAGAGATAGCGCCAAACCGGTTTGTGATTCGCGGCAGTGATCGCCGCGCGAGCGACCGTGCGCAGCTCACAGGTCAATTGGTAATCGCCGTCTACGGCGATCAGCGCATAGGCGGGAGTGGCGTAGGAGGCAGCGGGGTAAAGGGCCAGAACTTGATTGGCAACGCCGGGGCCGAGCGGGTCGAACCTCTGGTGGACCGCCGCGGCATAGCCCGCCGCGTCCAAGGGCGCCGTGGGACTATCACGGAGCGACCACTCTTCCCCGTTGGACCCGATCAGAAGTGGCACGGGAGGACCATTCTGCTGAAGATAGAGAATACTATCCATGGGAGCGACTGGATTTCCGATTCCCGGCCCCTGTGGGAGTCTGGTCGGGTCGCCTTGGCCCTGGTAGTTCACAATGGTTTCAGGGGGCACGGCCCTCAAGCAGGCAAGAACATCTGCCGCTGCAGCGCAACCCAGATCGGAAATAAGCTGGGGGCTTTCCGCCTGGGCCTCGGCGAAGGAAGTGAACCATGTCGTGGTGCTGGCGAGCGGAACCGCACCGCTCTCCATCCCGGCTGAACTGTACAAACCCTGCGCCCCGGGCGCCGCGAACAAGATCTGAATGTTGAACGCGCCTGCGGATTGCCCGAACAACATGACGTGCGTGGGGTCGCCGCCAAATGCGGCAATGTTTTGTTTCACCCATGTGAGCGCGGCAATCATATCGAGAAGGATGTAAGCTCCCGAAGTTCCCCCGCCTTCGGCCGTCAATTGAGGTGCAGCCAAGGTACCGAGGAGTCCCAGGCGGTACTCGGCCGTCACCACCACCACGCCCTGGTCGGCCAGGGGAGGTACGTCCAGCGAAGTGGGCGTGTATTGCGTGTCGCCGCTGACATTGCCACCGCCGTGGAAAAACACCATCACCGGTTGACTGTGGTTAGGCGGCGTCTGCGAGACGAAAACATTAAGCACCAGGCAATCTTCGTTCCCGGCGTACACCCCGGCAGAATTAATTTGCGGGCAGACGTTGCCAAAAGTGGAGGCGTCGCGAACCCCTTGCCAACTCACAGGCGGTTGCGGCGCCTTCCATCGCAGGTTGCCTACCGGTGGTGCGGCAAAGGGAATGCCACGGAAGGCAACGAGGTTGCCGGTGGCCAGCCCGCGGACGGCACCCGATTGCGTGCAAGCGATGGTCATCGTGTTGGTGCAGGCGGGAGGCGGCGGCCCCATCCCCCCGCCGCCACAACTGGCAAATGCGAGAAAAGAAACTACCACTGCGGCAGACCTGCAGAGCTTGGACATTGGTCAAACCTCCCCAGGGGCGTAGAGATGGCGTGCGGCGGCCCACCGTGTCCTCGACTCTTGAAGCTTCGCAGCCCCTATTCCTTCTTGGCGTCGAAGGTAAAGGTCTGGGTGTTTGTCGTCGAGATGCCGAGCACCTCCCCTCCACCACCGACAATCACGAAATTGAGCGTCTCTCCGGCAACATCTGAACCCGTGCCGGAGATTGTCCCGGTGCAATCGGGGTTTACGGTGTAAGTCGCTGTGCCGGTCCCGGGGGGACCGATCTTCCCGCCAAGAACTGTGGTGAAAAAACTGAAGGACACGTTACCCAATCCATCGAAACCCAAGACTCCCGAACCTGCGAAGGGAACCTGATTCCCAATCCCTGCTTTAGGGACGTCGAATCCTTGGAGGGTGAAGCCATAGTTTCCTGACACGCTGGCGTTAGTGCATCCGCCTTGTGCGTGGACGACTGGGAAATCCGTGAAGCGATGTTTCGCGGTTGGAGCCAGCACGACTGCGGCTGCCAACACAGCAATAGACAACAAGAACGGGGTAATCATTCGTCGTTTCATGATGCGTTTCCTCCGGCGCTCGTTGCTGACTTGCCGGTCAGCACAGGATTTGCGAGCCAGGCGGCTCGCGCACGGCGGGGAGCGCAAGGAATGTCACCCGGAAGGCGGGCAGTCAATCATCACCGGCTCCTCAGTTTCTCCCCCTTAGGTATCCGTCCAAGTCCTTGATTTGACAAGGCCATTCGGAGACAATGGCGGCCAAGAATCGCAAGACACTGAAGCAAAGACTCCGCGGCCAAGGCGGTACTTGTGTCGCCACTCACGTCCTTCGAGGGCCTGCTCCGATTCGGCGACTTTGTTGCCGACCTTAATGCTGGGGAATTGCGCAAGCACGGCATCCGAATCAAAGTTCAGGTGCAACCGTTCCAAGTCCTGCGGATTTTGTTGGAGCATCCCGGCCAGGCAGTCAACCGCGAAGAGCTGAAAAAACAGATTTGGCCGGCGGATACCTTCGTGGATTTCGACCATGGCCTGAACAATGCGGTCAAGAAACTCCGACAAGCACTGGGAGATGATGCTGAAAATCCCCGCTACATCGAGACACTGGCCAAGCGCGGATATCGCTTTGTCGGGACTGTCGAGAGCGGTGTGCCGGTAGTAACGCGCGAGGCGGCTCCTGTCCCGGGGCCGCCCCCAGAAGGTCCTCTGCCGACAGCCCAAGGAAAAAGACGCGTGTGGGGCATCGGTCTGGGCGTAGCAGGGATTGTCGGGCTCGTGTTGGTGCTCGGCTTAAATGCCGGCGGCATGCGCGACCGATTATTCGGGCACGCCGCGCCAACGCGCATCCGGTCGCTGGCGGTGCTGCCGCTTGAAAACCTATCAAACGATTCGGCGCAGGAATACTTTGCCGACGGGATTACCGACACGCTGATTGCAGACCTGTCGCAAATCAGCGCCCTGAAGGTAATTTCCCGCACATCCGTGATGCGCTACAAGAAGACCGGCAATCCGCTCCCGCAAATTGCGCGAGAACTGGGAGTTGACGCTGTGGTGGAAGGGACGGTGACGCGCTCGGGCGACCGCGTGCGCATTAGCGCCCAACTGATTGAGGGCGCGACCGACAAGCACATCTGGGCCAGCAGCTACGAGAGGAACCTGCAGGACGCCCTTTCGTTGCAAGGAGACATCGCGCAAACAATCGCCGAAGAGATTCGCGTGAAGTTGACACCGCAGGAGCGTGTGCGCTTGGGGCACGCTCAGCCGATCAATCTGCGCGCCATGGAAGATTACCTCCAGGGGCAGTATCACTACCAAAAAGCCAAAGAGATGGGATTTCACCGAGGGATCGAGAAGCAGCATCAGGCCGAATTGGATCAAGCCATTCAATTTCTCCAAAGCGCGGTGCTGGAAGACCCCGGTTACGCACGCGCTTATTTAGCCATGGGAGAAATCTGGGGAGTGCCGGCGACTTTTCCTAACCCGCCGCTGGCGATGGAGCAACCGGCGCGTGAGGCTATTCAAAAGGCGCTGGCGATCGATCCCGATATGGCGGAAGCGCACGTGGCCCTGGGCAGAATTGACTACCGCGCCTGGAAATGGGAGGCCGTGGAGCGAGATGCCAAACGCGCCGTGGAACTGAATCCGAACCTGGCAGCGGCGCACAGCCTATATTCCTCTTACCTTCTGTCCGTGGGCCGCATGGATGAAGCTATGGAAGAGGCGGAACGGGTGCAGGCGCTGGATCCGAGCGACGACGCCGTGGCGTGGGTGTTCTACTGCGAGCGGCGGTTCGACCGCTTCATCGAGTTAAAGCGCAACGACGTGGCGCGCCATGCCTTCGGCCCGATGGCACACTGGGATCTCGCGTTTGGCTATGAGCGCGCGCACATGTACAAGGAGGCCGTGGAAGAGTGGGAAGAGGCGATGAACGGGTTCGGATACAACGAGCAGGCGGAAGAACTTCGGCGCGGATATGCAGCCCATGGTTTTCAAGGGGCCATGCGCGCTTGGGTTTCCGGGTGGGAGAGAATTGCAAAGACGGGGGAAATCGTGCATCCCGATTGGCCCGCCTACATATACAGCATTCTGGGGGATCGCGACCGCGCATTCGCATGGCTGGAAAAATCTATGGAGATGCACACGCCGGATCCGCCCGCCTTAAAAGTGGATCCGACAGTCGACGACCTGCGCTCGGACCCGCGATTCGCGGAACTGCTTCGCCGGGTCGGCCTTTCCCCGTAAGTCATAAGTCAGATGTAATCCAGAATGCTGCGTTTGATGCCCCCCACTGGTGTCGGCCTACACCAATTGAAAGCCAGCCATTTATCTCGTCACACTCCGCCGACGTTTCGGAGGTGAACCCCACAGCTCCGCTAACTCCCGATTAGTCGGATAACCGGACAAATTCCGCGCTAATACTTGACTTGTCTGGTTTCGGCGTTAATCAGACACAAGCCAATTAGCTGGTGATAACGCCTGTGGCTGTTGAAAAAGTCGGTTCTTCTGAAAAAAGTGGAAAATCGGTGATGGAAAATGTCTAAGCGACTGGGGAAAATCGTTTGTAGAGCTTCCTGACGCGAAGCGATTTCTGCGAATTTGCGGCGAGAGAGTTTTTCAACACCCACGCCTGGTTTCGACAGTTACTCGCGTCGATCAGGAAGATTGCGCTAGTTGCTTGCAGGGAGATTTGTCAGCGGGCCGCCCACGGCTGGCTGGCCACGGTGGGATAGTCGACCTCATTCTGCAGCCGAAGCATCGACAATTTAGCGCCCGCCTAGCCCAGTCGAATTAATGCCGCCAGCGGCGAATCACACCGAATCCCATAAGGCTCGCGCCCAAGAGAAGCAGGGTGTTAGGCTCGGGAACAGCTCTCGTTGTCGCCTCAAATGTCGTCGAATCTTGAACGAGGCTCTCCAAAATCAAATTCCCGCCGACTGTGCCGAATGGGCCGGGACCGAAAAAGGCAGTGCCCGAGATCGGGCCGACGGAAGTCGTCAGGTCATACGTGGCAAAAACAGACGAGCTCGTGGCCAGGATTTCTCCATTCGGCGGCGTATCAGTGATCCCGGCAAATGAGAACAGCTGAGAATCGAAGGCGGTTTGGATTCCCGTCAACGTGAATGTCCCGATGCCACCTATCGTCACCGAGCCCGAGGTTCCAATATTCTCGAAAACGCCTCCTGCTGTGCCGGTGATACCCGATGTACTGCCTACGACTGTGATCGTCACCAACGCGTCGGTAAATGATGTCCCGCCGATAGTCCCAGTTGCTGTGGCTGACTCTGTGTAAGTGATATTGTCCGCAAAGGCTTGTATCGCGCCGCAAAGGAAAAGACTTACAGTCGCCAGTAAGACGAGGATTGTTCGTCTCATAGGCTTACCTCCCTTCTGATACGAATCGCGGGTCTGATTTGTGGTTAGCAATGACAGCAATTGGGATGCCATAGTTTGGCTGTCGGGCGGGAGCCAAGAACGACGCTATCCTTCGTAGACCTTGCGTTTTTCGAGAGATCATCTAACCGCATGAGGTAATGGAACCATGCGGTACTGTGCATGATGTTGTAGATACGCGGAAATGGTATTCCCAAAGCGGCGAAATCCTTGCGCCACTTGTTGGTGATAAATCCCCTTATCACCAGCAATCGGCCCCAGCAGAGGCGGGCAACTCCTGGTAAGTCGGATAACCGGACATGTTCCGTACCAGGACTCTACATGTCCGGTAAGCGCGTTTATCAGGACTTGACCATTAAAATGTGGACTTGTGCCACGCCAAACGAAGTCACCAGGTTCGTCTTCGGGCGAACTGAAAAAGAGCACCTGACAGAAATCTCACCGTATCATATTGAAGCGAACTTCAATTGTCTGACGCATTTCGATTGGCCTGCCTTTCGTGTCTTTGGCAGGATCGGTATCGTAGCAATCATGGTGATTGATCCTTTGTGTTTTGATACTACCACTCCAAGCGCTCCCAAGAGTCTAGGACTGCCGCGCGGCGAGTTGAAATTTGCGGCCGCGAGAATTCAGAATCGCTTCGGCAATACGGAAAAGCGCTCGAACTATTCTTATGGGATGTTCATAGGCGCCGGGGCCATGACCCGCGAGGCGGCGACGGCGGGCATCAGCGCGAACGTGCAGGGCTGATCTGTGGCGGAGCAGGAGAGAATACCCATCCGCGGCAGCTTCTGGATGACATCGTCGGGGAAGGTTTGAGGCATTAATGTGGTACGTATGACGTCTCTCATGTCGCCGAGCGGATCGTCTGGATTGAAGGGTCCTATTTCGATCACCTTCGAGCCGGGTCCCACAATGACCATGAATTGAGAGAATCCAAACGAGCCCGGGGCATTCGGAATAGAAACGACGCGGCGAGCGGTCATGGTGGAGCGAACCTGCTTCACGCGGCGGTCGAGTTCCGCGTCGCTGCCGACGAGTGCAATCAATCGTGCCTGAGCTTCCTTGTCATCGTTGTTCACCACTCGCGTGGCCGGTTTGAGGGCGAGCGCTTCCGCGAAGGCATCGATGGCATCGTTGGTTCGCTTCTGCAACTCGTAGATCTTTCCCAAATGGAGGAAGCCGCTGGATTCCGTAGACAGTTGCACTGCGGCAAGAGTGTATTTCTCGGCGCTGACTGGATCTTTCTGCTGGAACTTGACCCACCCGAGTGTGTCCCAGTACGCGGCAATTTGATTTGCGTAGATCATGGTCTGGTTCTGAAACGGAAGTTTGGACTGATTGAGTTCCAGCTCTACCGATTGAACGGCTCGAGAGGCCCAGCGTTCGGCCACGTCGAGATGCGTGTTAGCAACGGCGAGCTCGTAGGCCGCGTTGTTTAGATTGAGCGGGCTGCCGTCAAGTGTGATCGATTTCTCGAACGAGGCGGCAGCGTTGTCGTAGTCGTGCACCTGCAAATAGGCCTGCCCCAGCATAAACGGCGCGATCCGAAACTTTGGCAAAAGCCTGACGGCCTTTTCGAGTTCCACCACGGCCTGATCGGGCTTGTGCATAAAAAAGTAGGAGGAGCCCAAACGATAATGCGCGGCGCCGTCGTCAGGGTTTGTGGCCAGCCGTTTGAGCATCAGCGCGACGGCTTCGTCATATTTCTTTTGGTCGTTCAGTATCTCGGCGAGCGACTCGTAGCCGTACGATTCGTCGGGAGCCAGTTCCACATATTTCCGTATTGCTGTCTCCGCTTCCGGGTATTTGCCAAGCACCATTCTCGCAAGAGCGAGATAGCGCCACGCCAGAGCGTAGGCAGGATCGGACTTGGTGGCGGAATCGAGATACCGCTCGGCATTCGCCAGATCGCCGTGGCGGAGCGCAGCATCGCCTGCCTGAAATGCCGTAGCCGCATCGCCGGTTGGGACATCGGCCACAGCCGCGTCCGCTCTCCTGGTAGAACTGGACGGCGTCGCCGTGCCCCTAGGCGCAGGAGAGGACGAAGAACGGAACGATTCGCCAACTTGTTGGATGAACGCGGCATATTCCTTGGCCCGGCTGGCTGGAACCTCGGAAACTCGGAACTTGAGGCGCAAGGAACCGCGAAGCGTTTGGTCGTCCCACGCAAGAGAGGATTCGTATTCGGCAAATTCCTTGTCGATATGGACGTGCCAAGGTTTTTCGTCACCCGCTTTTCTAATGCCGGGAAGGGCAAGGTTGACTTCGAGCGCGTATTCCTTCGGTCCGTCAAGTCTTACGAGTTGTTGCTCAGTCTTGCCGGAAGCAGATCGCTTCGTCTCGGTGCCGCGCAGCATCGCCAGGAGCCCGTCGCTTCCCGTGAAAGCGGTTCCAATCTCCGCCGCGATTTTTTCGGGCGAAGTCGCTTCCTCCTTCGTTGATTCCGGTGCTTTCCCGTGAAGGCGAACTTCGAGGTGGAACGGTTTAGTGGCATCGGTCGGATCGTCGGCCTTGAAATCCGTGAGTTTGAGGTCGCCACCGCCGTCCTTGCTCGCGTCGTTGGCAGCCTTTGTGGCTTGGCTCGCGGCCCGCTCCAACAGGGCGTTGATTTGAGCCGGCGGCAACTGCATGAGGCCGAGGCGCAGCAATACTTCGAGATCGCCGCGGGTGTCGAGCTCGATTTTCGTGTCGAGCTGTCTGTTTAAATCCATCTTACCTTCCAATGTGGCCTTGTAGAGCGTCGGAGCGGGCAGCGTCGCAGGTGATGTGCCGAGGACGGAGGGCGAATCGACGGAAACGACCAGAGCTTGCTTACCCCTTAGCTGCGGGAGCAAATAGCCGAACGGCGCGACTTGCAGGGTTGAGTCCAGCCAGATTTCGTGGCCGTCGAGTGCGAGTACAGTGATTGCGTGGTTGAATTGAAGCGGACTCGGGACTGCGGGTTCGACTTCGATCGTAGAATTGATCAACACCGGTTGCGCATGCAATCCCTCGGCGTCGAACAGTGCTTCGATAACGGTGGCCTTGTCCTTGCAGTCTCCATAGCGATTCCGAAGAACCTCCTCCGCCGCATGCGGTTGGTAACGACCGAGTCCAAAAGATAGGCTCACGTAGCGGATATTGCGCGAGACCCACACATAGATCGCTTCAGCTTTATCCTGCGGACTGTTGCGCCCCCGCACGATCTCGTCGGCCTTGGCACGGATTTCAGGGGAAACAGTTCGGCGATCGTGTTCCAGTCCGGAATACCAATGGCCTACTTCATCCCACGACTGTAAAGTCGAGAATAGAAGCTGGCGTGGCGGGATCGGCCGGGTTCCTTCCAAGATAGCCTTCACGTCGAAGTTCGATCCATCCTCGGCATTGGCCTGTTTCGGAAGTTCAAGAGTGGATGTAGCCCATCGGTAGATCCGGCGGTCACCCTCGTCGTGTACGATGGGCTCAACGCCTGGAGGGGATTTAATTTTCAAAGCGCGCTCGCGAGGCACATCGAGCTCCACTTGTTCGTCCAGGCAGATTCCATCGGCTATAAAGTTCCAGGTCTGCCAGAACTGGCCGGCCATCAGGGGGGAGGAAGTCGTGACCACGTTGTATTCGACTGCGTCGCCCACCGCGAGGCCCGGCACGGTCACATGCTTTTGCCGCGCATCGGTGTACATGGGGGCCTGTTGCGTCACTGGGGCGCTCAGGTCTTGCACGGCGTCCTGCCCAGCGGTGATTGTGGAACCATCGGGTTTGATAACTTTGACGCTCCGAATTTCGATCTTTTCGTTTGCCGCGTTGTAATCCAGAACGAGCTGCCCAACTCTGGGTAGACCCGCGGCCGTCTGGACACGAATGTGTATGGTCATGTCGCGCACACCGGTGCCATCTCTTTCGTAGCGCATGTTGGCGCGAACGAATTCGTAGATGATCGGCTCGTGTGAAAAATCGTATGCGGACTTGGCGGCGTCGGATGCAGGTTGGGATTTTTCCTGCGGCGCGGCGGATTGCGTGGCGATGGATTGAGCTGTTACGTTCGCAGTCAGGATCAGGGTAGAGAGAACGAGGGAAGCGCGCTTCGTGAAAGTCACCGGATGAGGATAACGGAATTGTATCGTAGTCAGAAGTAAAAAGTGCATGCCGAGTCGCCGCACTTCATACACGGCAACGGCAAGAGCGCCGACCGGGGACTTCACATACACGCATGAACGCGACGCCTAATTCCATAGTTTGTTAATTTGGCTTAGTATGCTTTCGTGATGCCAGTGATTCCATAATCTGCCTTCCTGACCAGTACGTCCGCGTGCAGTCCGAAGGAGAAGAAATGTCCAAAGCGAACTAGATGGGCCATTTCAACCAAACCTATTGTGAAAATCAAGAGCGTGGCAGCCGATACTCCGATTCTCTTCAGAACTATCATCTGGAGCGTTAGACTCCGGTACCGCACCGCATGTTTCCGAGACGAGACACGAGAATATCGAGGAATAACGATCGATGTCATGACAAATTGCCACGCTCACTCCCGATTAGTCGGATTACCGGACATCTTCCGTACCAGGACTCTACATGTCCGGTTTGCGCGTTAATCAGGACTTGAGCCGAGTTGAGTGGTTCCGTGCAGAATTGCTTCCCAGCTGCCAACCATCCCGCAGTACGGCCGCCACGACCTGCTCTTGAATCGCGAAGAGATGACTGATACGAGGCCTCCATTTGCACGGGGGCGCAACGAGGTGTATGTTGCGGGCCGGGCTAATTAACCAGGAGAGAACCGTATGAGACTCCGATACTTCCCGATCCTTGGCGCTGCCCTTCTATTTGCAGCGTCGCTCTTGGCTCAAGAGACGAAGAAGCTCGACTCGCCCATACTGCAAGCGATGAAAGGGCAGCTCGCGCACTCCTTCGAAGGCCTCAAATCGCAGCCTATCCCACCGTACTTTCTGAGCTACGGCATCACGGAATCGCACAGCGCGAGGGTCTCCGGCTCCTTCGGGACGCTCTACTCAAGCTCTGAATTCGCCTCGCGGCTGCTCGACCTGAATCTGCGCGTGGGGGACTATGAGCTCGACAACACGCACGAGATACGCGGCGAATTCCCATTCGGCGATTTTTTCGGCCGATTTTCCTTCGTGGAAATTCCGATCGAGAACGATAAGGACGTGATCCGGCACATCCTGTGGTATCAGACCGACCAGCGATACAAGCGCGCGCTGGAAACGTTCATGAAGGTGAAGACGAACGTCCAGGTGAAGGTGGCGCCGGAGGACGCCTCCGCCGATTTTTCGAAGGAGCCTCCCCAAAAATTCACCGAGGCGCCGGCGGATCTTCACGTGGATCGCGGAATGTGGGAAGAAAAAATCCGGAAGTACACGGCGCCCTTCGCGAACTACGGAGACATTTACGAAGCGGAAGCCGAATTTTCAGCCGACGCAGAAACGCGTTGGTACGTGAACAGCGACGGCGCGGAGCTGCAGACCTCGACCGTTTTCTACCGGCTATTCATTTACGCCAAAACCAAAGCGGAAGACGGGATGGAGCTCCCGCGCTACGAGTCCTATCTCGCGCTTAAGCCGGAAGACCTACCGGATGACGCGACGGTGATGAAGGCCGTCGCGAAAATGATTGACGATCTGCAGGCCCTGCGCAAGGCGCCGCTCCTCGATCCTTACACGGGCCCGGCGATTCTTTCGGGCAGAGCGAGCGGCGTCTTCTTTCACGAAGTATTCGGTCACCGGATTGAAGGCCATCGGCAGAAGTCGGAAGACGAAGCGCAGACGTTCAAGAAAATGGTGAACCAGAAGGTGCTGCCGGACAATTTTTCGGTCATATCGGATCCGACGTTGCACCGCCTGGCCGGGACCGATTTGGCAGGTTTCTATTTGTACGACGACGAAGGAGTGAAGGCCCAGCGCGTGCAGGTGGTGGACGACGGCGTGTTGAAAAATTTCCTGATGTCGCGATCGCCGATCGCCGGGTTTCTGCACTCCAATGGCCACGGTCGCAACCAAATGGGGATGCCGGTTGTGGCGCGCCAATCGAATTTGATCGTCAGTGCCTCGAAGACGGTCTCGCACGACGAACTCAAGAAGATGCTCATCGAGGAGATCAAAAAACAGAACAAGCCATTCGGGCTGTATTTCGAGGACATCCAGGGCGGGTTCACGTTGACACAGCGCACGATTCCGAACGCATTTACGGTGCTGCCGGTAATGGTGTATCGCGTGTATCCAGACGGACACGAAGAGTTGGTGCGCGGCGGCGACCTGATCGGAACACCGCTCACCGTATTCAGCAAGCTGCTGGCGGCGGACAATCAAACGGCTGTGTTCAACGGAATTTGTGGGGCAGAGTCGGGCAGCGTGCCGGTGTCGGCTACTTCGCCCGCTATTCTGATTTCACAAATCGAAGTGCAGAAGAAGCAAAAATCGCAGGAGAGGCTGCCGATCCTTTCGCGGCCGACGGGAGAAAATCCATGAGCGCCTTAAGACGAGCCCGCCCGGGAGCACTTCGATTCCTGGCGTTTCTGGCGATTGGTTCCGCGTTGCTCGCCGATGCTAGAACGGTGGGCGCGCAAGGACAGAAGGATCCGCTTGAGAGAGCGATGCGCGATGAAATGGCCCGCACGATGGCCAAACTCCAGCTCGCCGAACTGGACAAGCCCTACTTTGTCGC
>Ga0210408_10001206_pt1 | contig 27882 bp, 19 predicted proteins | sample IncBWH4MmetaG_FD_155471 | JGI IMG/M metagenome (GOLD analysis project Ga0210408, IMG submission 155471) | Forest soil microbial communities from Barre Woods Harvard Forest LTER site, Petersham, Massachusetts, United States - Inc-BW-H-4-M | ecosystem: Environmental > Terrestrial > Soil >...
CGGCAGTTACGAAATCGATTTGACCATCCAGGGCTTCAAGAAATATGTCCATAAGGGTGTCGCCCTGGACCTCAACCAAGTCCTCACTGTGGATATCAATTTGCAGCTTGGCGGCTCGACGGACGTGGTTGAAGTCACCGGAGCGCCTCCGGTCGTGGATACCACTTCCACGCAACTGGGTGCTGTCGTCAATGAGCGCTCCTCGACGCAACTGCCGCTGAACCAGCGCGACGTTTATCAATTGCTGCAGCTCCAGCCCGGAGTTCAATCGCAGCTCGGCAACGATCTTTTCTTTGGCTCGGACAAGGCCGGAGTGGTCACCGTAAATGGTGGCCGCGGTCGCGCAAACAACTACTCTGTGAACGGCGGCGATGGTAACGATCTTTTCGTGAACGGACCTGCCATTGAGCCTTCGCCCGACAGCATCGAGGAGTTCCGGGTCATCACCAACAACTTCGACGCAGAATACGGCCGCAACTCCGGCGCGGTGGTCAATGTCGTGACCAAGTCGGGGACGAACAATCTTCATGGCAGCTTTTACGAGTTCTTTCGCAACGATGTCCTCAATGCGCACGCGTTTACTTTTTCTCCGGCCCCCAAGCCCGGATTCAAACAAAACCAGTTCGGCGGGACGCTGGGGGGGCCGATCAAGAAGGACAAGACGTTCATTTTTGGGGCGTATGAAGGACGCCGGATTGTGAAGGGCATTGACTCCCAACCCGTCGCAGTGCCCACCGCAGCGCAGGAAAACGGCGATTTTTCCAACGGGCTGCCTCCAACAGATCCGAACTTTCCGGGTTTCACGGGGACGCTCACAGACAACACGGTGGCCACCATCCTGCAGAACCGCAAAGACGCGCAGGGCAATACTTGTGCTGCTGGTGTCGCAGCCGAGGGTGGTGCGGCTATTGCTGCAGGAACTGCGTATTCTGCTATTTTCCCCGGCAATAAAATACCCACAGCGTGTTTTGATCCTGTGGCGCAGTCCCTGGCGAAGTTATACCTCCCACCCGCGAGCAACGCCAGCCAAGTGATCACCGTTCCGAACAACAGAGACCGGGGGGATCAGGCCCAGGTGCGCGTGGATCATTCCTTCACAAATAACCAAAAGCTTTCTGTTTACTATTACTTTGATGATGACACCACTCTGGATCCGTTTGCAAAATTTCAGAGCTTTGGAGCTCCACTGGGGAATTTCGGGAGCACCTATGCGACGCGCAACCAGCAGCTCAACGCAAGTCATACTTCCACTATCGGCTCGAGGGCGGTAAACGAGGTGCGCTTCAGCTACTTCCGCGAAGGCGAGCTAAAATTCAATACTCCCGTGAAGACCAATGCCATTACGGCCTCCTGCGGAAGCGGAGCGGCCGCACCTTTCTGCTTCACCGGTCAGACGGACGCGCCACTTGTTGACGCTAACGGCAATTGCCTTTCCTCGCCGCCACCCCCGGCCGCGCCCGTGCAGCCCCCATGTCCCGCCAACCCTGCCGACTTTGGTATTCATTCGGGGCTCGGGTCCAAGGTGGAAGGTGTGCCGTTCATCTTCATCAGCGGGACAGGCTTCATTGGCAACAACCCGGGCGGCCAGCTTCCTCAGATTGGGAATACTTTCCAGTTCTCGGACAACTACAGCAGGATCATCGGCAGCCACAGTCTCAAGTTCGGCGGTGACGTGCGCTACCAAAGGTTCGACCAGTTCCTTATTTTCGATATCAATGGTCAGTATTCATTTTCTTCCTCAACGTCTTCACCGACCGGAAACGACGTTGGTTTCGATAATGCGTTCCCGAACTATTTCCTGGGCCTGTCTACAAGTTACTTGCAGGGTTCGGCTCAACATGAACTGGTACGCAGCAAATCGGTCTACCTCTTCGCGCAGGACAGCTGGAAGATCAAGCCGAATCTGACGCTGAACTATGGTGTGCGGTGGGAACTGAATACCCCGCTGGCTGATGCCGGCCAGAAAGTTCAGGCGTTCCGGCCTGGGCAGCAGACCACCATCTATCCGTGCAGTCTCAACCCTCCGCAGCCGGGGCAGGCCGGCTGCGACGCCGCGGGAGTTACACCGCTTGGCCTGGTTTTTCCGGGCGACAAGGGCGTACCCAACGGTCTGACCAGTACCTACTACAAGGCCTTCGCCCCGCGCCTTGGACTCAACTGGAGCCCGGGGTCGCGCGATGGCTGGCTGGCCAAGCTGACCGGCGGGCCGGGCAAGACCAGCATCGGCTTGGGATATGGAATTTTCTACAACCCGATCGAGCAACTCGTACTGGAGCAATTCAGCGCCGAGCCGCCATTTGGGGGCAGTGAATCCATTACCGGGTCGTTACTGCAGACGCCTTTTGTGGATCAGACGGGCGGTGTCCATCCGAATCCGTTCACTGGTGTCTTGAGTCCACCGCGCCGCCAAGCGCTGGACTGGTCCAGGTTTCTCGGCAGTACGTATTTTGGAGACTTCCAGCCACACATGCGGTCTCAGTATTCGGATCAGTACAATCTGACGATTAAGCGGGAGTTGCCGGGGGACATTCTCTTGCAGCTGGGGTATGTTGGGTCGCAGGGCCACCGATTGCTTGCCATTTATGAGGTTAACGAGACAAATCCCGCCATTTGTATTGCTATCGCTTCCCTCGCGGCTGCAAACCCCGCGAACGTTCTCACAGCACCGGCCGCAGCGGGAGGAGCGCCGACAACGTGCGGTCCGTTCTCTGAAGACTCCACCTTTTTCATTCCCAATGGAACCACGATTCCCGTGGGTGGATTCCTGTTGCCCTATAACGCGGGTAGTGGCGGCTTGACGGTTCCCGGCGGCCCCGTGAACGCGCCGGGTGGGGGTATTACGCTGACCGGACTACGGAAGTATTCCTCTCCATTCTGCCAGCCGTTGACCGCGGCGGGCTGCCCGAGCACCCCGCCCATCGTTGGCATCTTTGCCGAGGATACGGTCGCCAAGTCCAACTACAATTCGCTCCAGGCGATGTTTGAGAAGCGCTTTTCTCACGGCTTGCAGTTCCAGGCTTCCTATACTTGGAGCAAGACCATGGATAATGCCTCCAGCTTCGAGGATGCCCTGAATCCCTTTAATTTCAATAAGACCTACGGCTTGTCCAAGTATGACGCGCGCCACCGCTTCGTTTTTAATTTCGTTTGGGACCTCCCCGTTCCCAAATATTCAGGGTTCAAAGGCAAGCTGCTTGACGGATGGGAAGTGTCCGGCATCGAGACTCTGCAGAGTGGCTTCCCGATCCGCATTACGTCGCAGGCGGACAACGAACTGTTGGACAGCACCTTTAACTTCGAGGCGCCCGGTGAACCGAATTTAGTAGCCCCTTTCCATACACAAGACATTCGCAAGAACGGGGGGCTCGTGTTCAATCCTGCCCTGTTCGACAACTCAGCGACGTCGACCCCCGTACCTTGCCAACCAGGAAACTGCCCTGTTCTTCTTGGCACCATCGGAAGCGCCCCCCGCTCGATCTGCTGCGGGCCGGGCATCTACAATACGGACATGAGCTTCAACAAATCGACGCAATTAGGCGAACGGCTGCGCATGGAGTTCCGAGGCGATATATTTAACATCTGGAACCACGCTCAGTTCACTAGCGTGGACGGCAATGTGGGTGACACCACCTTCGGCCAGGTACTGCACGTTCGTGACCCGCGGCTGGTGCAGTTCGCGCTGAAGTTTCACTTCTAGCGTAAACTGATAGCTTAACGATGCTTCACGAGGCGCGGCTTGCGAGGGCCGCGCCTTCGCACGTTCGAGAAAATTGCGAGAAGGGCTTCATCTGCAAGAAATTCCTCGTACATACTGACCGCAGGGAATAGACCTGCCCGGGTAACCGAAAAACGGCCGACCCACCAGGGAGTAAGCAAATGCACGACGCACTGCAAAAAGAAATCGCCAGCTACGAAAAGCGCACGACGAAATCCGCTGCCGCCCACAAGCGCGCGCTCGAACGTATCCCGCTCGGCGTTGCCAGCAACTACCGCCACTACGAGCCTTATCCGCTCTTTGTGAAGGACGGCAAAGGCAGCCGCATTCACGACGTCGACGGCAACGAATACATCGACCACAACCTGTGTTTCGGCGCGCTGATGGCCGGGCATTGCCATCCCGCCGTCGTAAAGGCCGTCGAGCAAAAGCTGCACGAAGGAACGACCTTCGGCATGCCGCACGAGCAGGAATGGGAACTCGCGGAAGAGATTTGCAAGCGCTATCCCTTGGAGATGGTCCGCTTCGGTTCGAGCGGCACTGAAGTTACGATGCACGCCTGCCGCATCGCGCGCGCCGCCACCGGCCGCGACAAAATCCTGAAATTCGAAGGCGCCTACCACGGCCTGCATGACACCGCGCTCGTCAGCGTCAAGCCCAAGGCGGAAGATTACGGTGATCCGGACGCGCCCAATTCCGTTCCCGGCGGCGCTGGCATACCGAAGAACTCGCTCGAGAATGTCGTCGTCGCCAGCTTCAACAATCTGAAGAGCGTCGAAAACCGTTTCAAACAACACCCCGGCCAAATCGCCGCCATCATCCTCGAACCCATTCTCATGAACGTAGGCCTCTGCATGCCGCAGCCCGGCTTCTTGCAGGGCCTGCGCGATATTTGCGCCAAAAACGGCGCGCTGCTGATCTTCGACGAAGTGAAGACCGGCGCCAAGCTCGCCTGGGGAGGCGCGAGCGAATTCTTCGGCGTGAAGCCGGACATGATCTGCCTGGCCAAATCCATTGGTGGCGGTTTGCCGCTCGGTGCCTTCGGCGCCAGCCGCGCGGTCATGGATCTGATCTCGCAGCACAAAGTCTTCCACGGCGGCACTTACAACACCAATCGCGTAGCCATGGCTGCTGGCCTCGCAACCTTCCGCGAAGTCCTGACGCGCGAGAGTTATGCGCACGTCGGCAAGCTGAGCAAGAATCTGACCGAAGGCTATCGCGCCATCGTCAAGAAATCGGGTCTGCAAGCCTACGTCGTCAGCGCCGGTGTCAACGGCGCATTGATGCTTTATCCGAAAGAAATTCAGAACTATCGCGACTGGACCAAGATTGACGTCGACCTTTGGCGCCACTACTGGTTCGCCATGGTCAACCGCGGCGTCCTCCCCCAGCCCTATTGGTGGGACGAGCAGTGGACCATCTCCGTTCAGCATACCGATGCGGATATCGACAAGCATCTGGCCGTGTTTGAAGAAGTCGCCCCCGCGCTCGCCAAGGCCCAGCAAGAGCGCGGCTTGGCATTCGTCGGTGCCGCTGGACACTAAGAGCATCATGTAGAGGCCGGGCTTTAGACCGGCCTCCTGTTTAATTGAACCGCTTTCCCGCGCCGCGAAATCACTGGGAGAACGAACTTGGCGAACGAGGTCACCACAACACCCGCCGCCCCCGCGGCACTGGAAGCTCCCCGCTTGCGCCGCGTTCTGGGCCAGTGGGACCTCGTTTTGTTGTTTGTCGTCGCCATTGTCAACCTCAACGTGGTTCCCACGATCGCGGCCAACGGCGGCGTAACCGTCTGGCTCTGGATTCTGGCTCTGCTGCTTTTTTTCTGGCCTCAGGGCGTTGCCGTCATCGAGCTGTCGCATCGCTACCCCCAGGAAGGCGGCGTGTACTTGTGGACCAAGCGCATCTTCGGCGACTTCCACGGCTTCCTTTCGGGTTGGTGCTATTGGACGAACAATATTTTTTATGTGCCGACGGTTCTGCTCTATTTCGTTGGCATTTCCGTGTACATCGCTGGTCCCCGCGCCCGGGGACTTGCCGAGAATCACCTGTTTGCCCTCGGCACATGCATCGGGCTTCTGGTCTTGCTCGTCATTTTGAATGTGCTCGGCCTGGGCGTCGGTAAGTGGGTCAACAATCTGGGCGGGATCGGCACCTTGATAACCGCGACCACGCTCATCGGCCTCGGCATTCTTGTGATCTCTCGCTTCGGCGCCACCATGAACGCCGCTGACTTTCGCATCCCCGGCGACCTTCGGCTTTTCGGTTCCTTCGGTGTGATTTGCTTTGGTTTGGTGGGCCTCGAACTCGCCTCGATCATGGGAGATGAAATCCAGGATCCTCGCCGCACTTTGCCCGGTGCCGTGGCCTGGGGCGGCCTGATTTGCGGCATCCTGTTCATCGGCGCCACTCTCGCGCTGTTGCTCGGCGTGAACAGAGGGGAAATCGGCGTTTTGCAGGGCGTCGTTCAGGCCGTCAGTCACATGGCAGAGCAAGTCCATGTGCCCTGGATCGTTTCCCCCTTTGCCTTCGTGTTGAGCATTTCCATCGCCGGGATCGCCTCAGCTTGGCTTGCCGGTTCCGCGCGGATTCCTTTCGTTGCCGGCCTCGATCTCTACTTGCCGGAGGGTCTCGGCAAACTGCACAAGAAGTTTGCCACGCCCTACGTCGCGCTGATTGTGCACGCCAGCTTCTCCGCGATTTTCCTGAGCATGAGTTTTGTCGGCGCCGGCGTCAAGGAAGCCTTCGTCACCATGCTGGATTTGGCCGTGGTGCTCCAGCTCGTGCCCTACTTGTACATGCACGCGGCGCTTCTCAAGCTCGCCAGCCAATCCGCGCCCGGCGAAGGCTACTACCGCAAGTCCACTCTTGTTCTAGCGGGCAGTTGCGGGCTGATCACCACCACCTTGGGGATCGGCGTGGCTTTCATTCCCTCGCACCAAATCGAGTCCATACGTCTATTCGAAATCAAGATGTTCGTCGGGACGGCGATTCTTGTCGGGCTGGCCGCGTTTTTCTTCTTTATTTACGGGCGCCGCAAAGCCGCGCGCAAGCTGGCGGCTGTCCCGGCTGCGCTTTGAGTTGTGGAGGCTGTTATGTCGACTACCGCAAAAACCATCGTTCGAGCCTACCAAAACTACATCAATGGGCAGTGGGTCAAGAGTTCTTCCGGCGAGATGTTTCCCGTGTTCGATCCTTCCACCGAAGAGGTGATCGCGCACGTTGCATCGGGCACGGCAGCCGATGTCGATAGTGCCGTGAAAGCTGCGCGCGCCGCGTTTGATTCCGGTCCCTGGCGTCAGACCACCGCCGCCGACCGCGGCCGCCTTCTCTACAAACTGGCGGAAAAAATTCGCGCCAACGCTGCGCAACTTGCCGAGCTGGAATGCCGCAATTCCGGCAAGCCCATTGTCGAAGCAGAGTACGACGTCGCCGATGCCGCAACATGTTTCGAATATTACGCCGGCCTCGCCAACAAAGTTCTCGGCCACGTCAATCCCGTGCCTGCCAATGCCCTGAGTTTCACTCTTCGCGAACCCGTCGGCGTCGCCGGACAAATCATTCCCTGGAACTATCCGCTGGTGATGGCTTCCTGGAAGCTCGCTCCCGCCATCGCCGCAGGCTGCACCTGCATCCTCAAACCCGCCGAGCAAACGCCGCTTACCATGATGGAAGTTGCCAGCTGGTTTGAAGAACTGGGCCTGCCGCCGGGTGTCGTCAACATTGTCAACGGTTTTGGCGAAACCGCGGGGGCCGCGCTCGTAGCGCATCCCGGCGTGGACAAAATCGCCTTCACCGGCAGCGCCGCCGTTGGAAAAATCATCGTCAAAAGCGCGGCGGATACCCTCAAGCGCGTCACTCTCGAACTCGGCGGCAAGTCTCCCAACATTTTCTTTGACGGCGCCGATTGGGAAGCCGCCGTGGACGGCGCCCTTTTCGGCGTCTTCATCAATCAGGGCGAAGTTTGCTCCGCCGGCAGCCGCATCCTCGTCGAGAAAAAAATCTACACAAAATTCGTCGAAGCCATGACCGAGAAAGCCAAGCGCATCAAGCTAGGCGCGCCTCTCGAACGCGAAACGAAAATGGGCCCACTCGTCAGCAAAGAGCAATACGATCGCGTCAGCTCCTACCTCGAGATCGGCAAGAAAGAAGCCAAAGTCGCCATCGGCGGCGGGCGCCCGAAACAATTTGGCAAGGGCTTCTACGTTGAACCCACCATTTTCTACGATGTCGATAACAACGCGCGCATCTCCCGCGAAGAAATTTTCGGCCCCGTAGCTTCCGTAATTCCCTTCGAAGGCGAACCGGACGCCATTCGCATTGCCAACGACACGCCCTACGGTCTCGCCGCCGCCGTCTGGACCCGCGACATTTACAAAGCCTTCCGCGTCGTCAAGTCGCTCCGCGCCGGCATCGTTTGGGTCAATCACATGCAACCGACCTACGTCGAAGCTCCTTGGGGCGGCTACAAGCAGTCCGGCTTCGGCCGTGAGCTGGGCCCCTGGGGCATGGAAGAATATCTCGAAACAAAACAGGTTTTCGTCAATCTCGACGAGACCCCCATCGGCTGGTACTAGTTTTGTAGGGGCCGCCTTCCGAGGCGGGCCGCTGTTCCATAACGGAGAGACTCAGATGGCAACCATTCAAATTCGCACCGAAATCCCCGGCCCCAAGTCCCGCGCCCTGATGGCCCGCCGCGAAGCCGCCATTCCCCGCGGCCCTTCGAACGCTACGCCCGTTTTCGCCGCGCGCGCAGAAGGCGCCACCATCGAGGATGTCGACGGCAACCGCTATCTCGATTTCGCCGGCGGCATCGGCTGCCTCAACGTCGGCCATCGTTCTCCCCGCGTCCTCGCCGCCATCCGCGAGCAGCTCGAGAAACACTTGCATCTTTGCTTCGCCGTCACGCCGTACGAAAGCTACGTCGCCGTCGCCGAGAAACTGAACGCCCTGGCTCCCGGCAATTTTCCCAAGAAGACCATCCTCCTCAACTCCGGCGCCGAAGCCATCGAAAACTCCATCAAAATCGCCCGCGCCTACACCAAGCGCCCCGCCGTCATCTGTTTCGAAGACGCCTTCCACGGTCGCACACTTCTCACCATGTCGCTCACCAGCAAGACGCATCCCTATAAAGCCGGCTTCGAGCCTTTCGCGAGCGACATCTACCGCATTCCCTTCGCTTATCCCTACCGCGCCGAAAAAGGCGCCACCGCCGAATCTTTCGCGCATCATCTGGAAGACGCCTTCAAACGCGTCGTCGCTCCTGAATCTGTCGCGGCCGTGATTGCCGAACCGGTCCTCGGCGAAGGCGGCTTCATCATTCCCCCGGCCGGCTATTTCAAGCTGCTGCAAAATATCTGCCGCCAGCACAGCATTCTCTTCATCGCCGACGAAGTGCAATCCGGCTTCGCCCGCACCGGCAAATGGTTCGCTTCCGAGCATTTCGGCATCGAGCCCGACCTGATCACCATGGCGAAATCACTCGGCGGAGGCATGCCCATCGCCGCCGTCACCGGCCGCGCCGAAATCATGGACGCCCCCGGCGTCGGCGCTCTCGGCGGTACCTTCTGCGGCCACCCCGCCTCCTGCGCCGCCGCGCTGGCCGCCATTGAAACCATCGAAAAGGACGGGTTGCTCGCCCGCTCCACCGCCATCGGCAGGCATTTTGAAAAGCGCGCCCAAGCTTGGCAAAAAAAGTGGCCTCTAATCGGCGACGTTCGCGGCCTCGGCGGCATATGCGCCATCGAATTGGTCCGCGACCCGCAGACCCGCGAGCCTGCCGACTCCGAAACCAAAGCCATCGCCAAGTATTGTTACGAGCGCGGCCTAATCACCATCACCGCCGGCACTTTCAACAACGTCATTCGCATCCTCGTGCCGTTAGTAGTCACTGACGAGCAACTCGACGAAGGCCTGAACGTGATCGAAGCCGCGCTAGCCTCCGTAGCCGAACACAAGCAACCCGCGCTCTCCCATGCCTAATCATTTACTGAGCCCATGCAAGAAGCGGCGAAAAATCTACTCCTAGTTCTCGTTGCGCTCTTTCCCATCGTGGACCCGCTCGGAGCCAGCCCCTTCTTTCTGGCGCTGACCAGGGAATACGCACCGGAAGCGCGAAAAGCATTGTCATGGCGCATTGCCATGAACAGTTTTTTCTTGCTGATTGGGTCGTATTTTGTTGGGACCTACATTCTCGCCTTTTTTGGCATCTCGCTGCCAGTGGTGCAGGTCGGCGGAGGCCTGCTCGTCATCGCTACGGGATGGACGCTGCTGAAACAACGAGACGACGAAAAGCATGACGTACACAGGACCGTTCAGCCGCAGGACACCTTCCGCCAGGCATTCTATCCCTTGACATTGCCGCTGACAGTAGGCCCTGGATCAATCTCCGTGGCGATCACGCTGGGCGCGAACGCGGCTCACCGTCACCCGTTCCATCTTTTGACAATTTTGGCCGCTCTCATTGGATTGGTGTTGATCGCGATCAGCATTTTCCTCTGCTATGGATTTGCCGACCGGCTGGCGCGAATCTTGGGAGCAACAGGGATGACGGTGATCACGCAATTGTCATCGTTTTTCCTGGTTTGTATCGGTGTGCAGATTGCTTGGAACGGCATCAAAGCATTGCTGGAGTCGGTGACGCTGCATTTTGGCTGACCAAGCGGCGGTTGGCAAAGAGACAAGTCGGGAGGACGAGCCGGGGTCCCGCGCCCTTCGGTTTTAAGGGTGCGGATTTTGATTTTGCTCTTTTCTTGCTCGTCTCGCGCCTGCGGGAAACCATTCGACCCTCAATTCTCCCCATTTACTGCTGGTGCGAATATTCCATCCCCGCCAGCACGCCTCGCATATAGGCAAAGCTCTCGATAACCCCCGGCATCGGATCGTCGGCATGAATCTCATACTCCAAATCCACGAAGCCCTTGTATTTGATCGCGCCAAGCGCCTCAAAAATCTTTTTTACCGGCATGATGCCCTCTCCCACCGCCACCTGGCTGTCCTTTTTCTCAAAGTTCGCGAGGTCCTTCATGTGCACATTAAACAGCCGCGTACTTGCCTCGCGGATCGCCTGCACCACGTCCGTCCCCGCGCGAACCGTATGCCCGACGTCAATGCAGCACCCCATCCGCGAGTCCATGCCCTTCACCGCCTTCAACACATCCAGCGGCGAATGCCAAATCTTATCTTCCGGCCCATGATTATGGATCGCGAAGCGGATGTCGTACTCCTTCACGAACTTCTCAATCCGCGGCAGCGTCTCCGGCGTGGGATCGCCCGCGACAATCACGCCAATCCCAGCGCGTTTGCAGTATTCGAACTTGCTCCGGATATCCGCATCTTCATCTTTCGGGAAATAAATCGTTCCAGCAGCGTGCAGCTTGATCCCCGCCGCGGCATACTCCGCCAGCGCAGCGGCCTCCGCCTCCGGTTCCATCGGGAGATGATCTTTCACGTCCTTCGCATTTAGCGCCAGCACGTTGAGTTGCTTGAGGAAGCCAATCACCTGCGCCCGGCTGAAGTTGCGGAACGTGTAGCTCGCCACGCCCAGCCGAATAGCCGATCCTTCGTCAGCCGGTGTCCGTCCCGCCGCCGTTGCGAATACGTCTCTCGAAACAGCCAACGCCCCCGCAACCAGTGCGCCCGAGCGAACGAAATCGCGCCGCGAAAAAGCATTTTTCATCGGTGTCTTATCACCCGCATGGCCCGGCCATTTCTCAGACACGCGGCGCCCACCCCTTCTCGTATTCCCGCCCCCACATCTTCATCGCTTCCGCATCGCCCTGAATTCGCCCGTCTTTCGTATCAAGAAGCAGCTCCCGGTTCACTTCCCAAGCGATATTCGAAAGCTGCAGCATCGTAACCGCAATGTTCCCTTCAGAGGCCGGGGCATTCAGCTTCTCGCCCTTCCGAATCCCCGCAATGAAGTTCGCGAAGTGCCTGTCGGTCATGGAATCTGCCCCAAGGAGGTCCGAGGACGAAGTCTTGCTGCCCACCTTGAACTCGTTCGTCTTGTTCCCCTTCAGGTCGTAAATCTCATACCCATCGCGATCCACCACAACCGTGCCACTCGTACCCATGATGGCCGAGCCGCGGTCTCGCCCGTAATACTTCATTCCCTGGCAGCTCTTGCCCTCCCACGTGAGCATCTTGTCTTCATACTCGAAGCTCGTCACCAGCGTGTCATAAAACTGCCAATCATCTTTGAACTGGTATCTGCCGCCCGAAGCCGTGACCCGCTTCGGATACTCCACGCCCAGCGCCCACCTGCACACATCCACTTCGTGCGTTCCATTATTCAGCGTTTCACCAGTCCCATAGTTTCGGAACCAGTGCCAGTTATAAGGATGTACGTTGTCCCGGTAAGGACGCCGCGGCGCCGGCCCCTGCCATAAGTCCCAATCCAATTGCGCCGGCACCGGCGCTTCTTTTCCTGTGCCGATCGACTTCCTCACATTGCTGTACCACGCTTTCCCCAGGTACGGTCTGCCGATCACGCCCCCGTGAATCTTATCGACAATTTCAATACTGTGCGGCGAAGAGCGCTGCTGGTTACCCATCTGGACCAGCTTTCCATATTTCTGCTGCGCCTCCACCAGCATCGCTCCCTCTGCCGGATTGTGGCTGCAAGGCTTCTCGACGTACACGTGCTTGCCCGCCTGTAACCCCGCGATGGCCATCGGCGCATGCCAATGGTCCGGAGTGGCAATCGTGATGGCGTCCACCTCCTTCTGATCGAGAATCGCGCGAAAATCCTTCACCGCCGCCGCAAACTCGCCCGTCTCGCGCCGCACGGCGTCGGCGAACTTTCTGAGAATATCGTTGTCCACATCGCAGACATGCGAGATGCGCGCAGCGTCCTTGTTCGCCTTGAGCGACGACAGATGGGCATACCCGCGCCCATTCAGCCCAATCACCGCAAAGTTCAGCCGGTCGTTAGCGCCAACAATGCGCTCATAACTCCTCGCCGGAGTCCCCACCGCCAGCCCCGCCGCCCCCACAACCAGTGCATCCAAAAACTCCCGTCGTGTAACCATAATCTCCCTCACAGCGACCGGCCCTAGCCGCTCTGCCGCCACCGCACAGCATAGCTCGCAAACGTCATGGAATTCCAGCCTTCCCCACCCTTTCGCCATTGAAGACTTTCCCGTTTGACCGCCAGACGTATGGAGCAATCAGGACATCCCCGGTTCTGCGGCCTATCGTCCACCGCCTGTTCTTTTCCTATTGACATTCTATACGTACATCCGTATTATCCCTATAGAATGCCGATAGGAGGCCTGAATTGAGCCCTGAACCGACAAGCCTTTTGCAAGGGACTTTGGACCTGCTCATCTTGAAATCGCTTATCGCTGGCGAGATGCACGGGTTGGGAGTCTCGCGCAGAATCCAGCAGATCACCGGCGGCACTTTTGTTGTTAAGCCCGGCTCCCTCTTTCCCGCCCTGCACCGCATGGAAGAAGAAGGTTGGATTTCCTCCTTCTGGGGAGACTCCGAAAACAACCGCCGCGCGAAATACTACCGTTTGACCAAAGCTGGCCGGAAGCAGTTCGAAGCCGAAACCAAGCGGTGGGGCCGCGTTTCTTGGGCTATCGCTCAAGCTTTGGAAGCATCGTAGAGAGGTGCTTAGCATGCCGCTTCTTGTGAAAGTCCGAAGTTTCCTGAGAAATCTCTTCTTATCCCGGCGTGTGGAGGCAGACCTCGACCAGGAGGTTCGTTCCCACCTCGAACTGCTGGTCGCGGAAAAGATTCGCGCGGGCATGCCGCCGCACGAAGCGCAGCGCGCCGCGCGGATCGAACTTGGCGGAGTCGAACAAGTCAAGGAGCAAGTACGCGATTCGCGGACCGGCGCCTTTCTCGATTCCCTGCTGCAGGACCTGCGATTCGCCCTGCGCCAGATGCACCGTTCTCCCGGCTTTGCCCTCACCGCGGTCCTTATCCTGGCGCTCGGCATCGCGGCCAATGTCATCGTGTTCGGCGTCCTGCAGGCTTTAGTACTGCGGTCGCTGGACGTGCCTCATGCGGAGCAAGTGATGACGCTGCAGCCCAAAAACGCTGGCCCATTTGTGTCGTATCCGGAAGTGCGCGATGTGCGTGAAGGCAATACAGTGTTTTCTGCTGTAGCGGTATATGAGTTTCAGGATTTTGGTTTAGAAGCCAACGGCGTCACTCGGCCCGTGTGGGGAGCCGAAGTGAGCGGGCAATACTTCGATGTGGTCGGTATCAAGCCGTTCCTCGGCCGTTTGCTGGGGCGCGACGATGACGATCATCCCGGAGCCTCAGAGTCTGCCGTGATTTCCTGGTCGGCGTGGCAGAGTGATTTTGGCGCGGACCCCAACATCGTGGGAAAGATGGTCCGCATTGACAAGCATCCGTACACGATCGTGGGGGTCGCGCCGGAAGGCTTCCACGGGACCGAAAAAATTGCCCAGCTCGACATTTTCGTTCCGATGGCAAATGAAGCATCGTTGGACGGTTTCGACTGGCTTGAGTCGCGCAGCTATAAGAATCTCTTTTCGGTCGTGCGCGTCAAGGACGGAGTCACCCCGCCCCAGGTGCAGGCTGAATTGAACACCATTGCTGCCCGCATTGCCCGGCAGTATCCGAAGGATGAAGAGGGGCTGGCCCTCAAGCTGGCTCGTCCTGGCATGATTGGCGACTTCATGGGTGGGCCGGTGCGTGGTTTTCTGGCTGGGGTGATGGGGCTGGCTGGCATTGTGCTGCTCGCCGCCTGCGCCAACCTGGGCAGCCTGTTCGCGGCCCGCACAGCAGACCGCGCGAGAGAGATTGCCATTCGCATGGCCCTTGGATCGAGCCGCTGGCGCATCCTTCGCCAGCTCCTAGTCGAGGCCTTTGTGATTTCGATTCTCGGGGGCGCCTGCGCCTGCGGCCTAGCGTGGATGGCCCTTACCGGCCTGGCTAGTTGGCATCCACCCACCAGATATCCCATGAAGTTCTTTGTACTGCCGCAGCCATCGTTGATCCTGATGGCGTTCCTTATCTCCGTGTTCGCCGGCGTTCTGTTCGGAATGATGCCGTTGCGGCAGATATTCAAGACCGATCCAAATGAGACGATTAAGAGCGGCGGAATCCGATCCTCCTCAGGCCGCCGCTGGGCCCTTCGCGATCTCCTGCTGGCCGCGCAGATCGCGCTCTGCTGCGTCACCGTCACGGCCGCTTTTGTCTCTTTGCGCGGCCTGGGCAAAGCAATGACCATGGACCTGGGTTTCAATCCGAAGAATACTCTGCTTACGCAATTCGATCTGAGCCAGGCGGCCTATACCGGCGATGCCGCCGATCATTTCCAGCGCCAGCTGCTGGAAAAGCTCTCGCAGATCCCGGGAGTGGATGCAGCAGGCTACGCCAATTCCACGCCCCTCTCTGGCGACACATTGGTCTCTGCTGTCTTCTCTCAACAAAGCGCCGATTTCAAACCTTCCAATAGCGCGTTCTATGCCTATTACTTCGACGTCTCACCTGGATATTTGACCGCCGCCGGAACACCGCTGCTCGCGGGACGCGATGTCAGCTTTACCGACACGACGAAGACCCCGCCTGTTGCCATCGTGAATCAGGAATTCGGCCGCCGGCTCTTCCACTCCGAGCAGGCCGTCGGACGCTATTTTAAGAACCGCGACGGTGTGTCGACGCAGATCGTGGGCATCGTGGCCGATGGAAAATACTTTACTCTCAGTGAAGACCCGGAAGCCGCTGCGTTCTTCCCGATTTCGCAGAAAGCGACCACCAGCACGGCGCTCGTCGTCCGGACCCAGCGCGATACGGCCGATATGGTAGCGGCCATTCGTGGAGTGGTCCTCGATCTCGACCGCGCCGTTCCTATTCGGGATTTGGGCCCCTGGAACACGCAGCTTGCGCTGAGTTTCTTTCCCATCCAGGTGGCTACAGTGGCCCTCGGCCTCTTTGGCGCTTTTGGACTCCTGCTCTCGATCGCCGGCACGTTCGGCCTCGCCTCCTATACGGTCAGCAAGCGGCTTCGCGAGCTGAGTATTCGTGTCGCGCTTGGGGCGCGGGCGAAGCAGATTCTCTCGGCAGCGCTTGGCCGCATGCTCATCCTGCTCGCAAGCGGCTCGGCTGTCGGCCTGCTGCTCGGCGTGGCCGCAAGCCGGCTCCTCTCGGTCATCGTCTACCAGGCCTCCGCGCAGGATCCATTCGTTCTTGCTGCGGTTGCATTAACTCTGCTGCTCACCGGATCACTTTCTGTCGCCGGTCCCGTGCGGCGCGTCCTGCATGCCGACCCGGCAACCCTGCTCCGCGAACAATAATCTCCAAGCCGGATTTGCGCTTCCCATTTAAATGTCCCAGAGCGGCGCGCACCCGGAACTGATCCACATCCCTGATTGACGCACGAATCAGGGGACACTTGGCGCGCACGATAAATCCTGATACGAACTAGCGTGTCCCGCCCTCGGTTTTGGAGGGCGAACCCTTCGAATTTGCTTCTTTGTGGTTCGTCTTGTCTCAGTGGAAGCCCCGTGCTCTTCCAGAAATTCCGTTCGTGGAAGTTGGTTGGAGCCGGCATTCCTGTTCTACGCTGGAAGCACGCTCGCATTTCGATTCGGAGTGTCGGTTCGGAGGTACTAGCCGTGAGAAGAATCTTGGTGGTCATGGGGATATTGCTCTCGGGCGTTGCCTTGGCGGTGGCGCAACAAAAAAGCATTGACGATGAAGGCGGGCGTGTTCTTGCGCTGGAAAACGCATGGAATCACGCACTGGAGGCCAAAGACGCCAAGGCTCTGGACATGATCCTTGCCAACACCTTTGTATCCGTCGATATCGACGGCAGCGTTTCCTCCAAAAGCGAATTCCTGGCCAGCATAAAGGCGCCTGACTATCAGCCATCCCAGGCCGTCACCGAGCAAAGCAACGTGCAAGTGTACGGCAATGCGGCAGTGGTGGTCGGGACATTCCGGGTAAAGGGCACCGAAAAAGGGAAGCCCTACGTGCACCGCGAGCGCTTTGTGGACACTTGGATCAAGCTCAATGGCACCTGGCAGTGCGTCGCCACCACCGGCACCCTGATAACCGCGAAGTAGGGCCGGCCCCATCCCCAGCTTTTGTGGCACAGCCTTCGGGTTGTGTTCTTTTCCCCGTATAGGGGCAGGGCTTACCCCGCCCGCTTCAGCCGGGCTCTTGTAGTGGCGGGTCTTCAGACCCGTTCTTGTTGATCCTCTGTACGGCGTACTTGAGTGGACAGGGGGACAAGGGGCACAGACGGGAAGTTTCCCTTTCTCTGAAACTTCCAATCATTACCAGCCAAACGAGTCATGTCAGACAAAAATTAGAATGCGTCCCGTCTGTCCCCGATTTCCCCGGCGATAGTTTCCAACTTGCCTACGATTTGGGACTTACGCAGATCCGCGCCTGCTCTGCATACGAGAACACGAGGATGCGCCAGGCTAGAGCAATCCGAGATGGTCAGGATACTTGGCTTGCAACGAGCTCACCAGAACGTCAAACCCCGCCAGTTCTCGCACGTTCTTGAGATATGGGTCCTTCAGAAAAAAAGGCCAGCACGCGAATCCGCAGCTAACACTTCGCTCAAGCCACTCGAACGCAGCTTCGCGTCGCCCCAACAAGGCGAGTATGCACGCAATCTGATAGTAGCTGTGGTGCGCGTGTCCGAAGGATTTCGGGCTAGCGCAAGCCGTTGTCAGGCAGTCGAGTGCCTTTCCCTCTTTCCCCGTCGACGCATGAAAGACGCCCTGCAAACTGATGATGAGTGGTTCTCCGGGTAAGAGCTGAACCGCTTCGTCTAGGAGGATTCTTGCTTCTTTCAAATCTCCAGTCATCATGGCCAACTGCGGAGCGTAGTAGACTGGATATTTGTTACCTGGATTCTCAGCCCGCCACGCTTGAATCTCCTCCCGTGCCGAGTCGTATTCCCTGTTCCACAGGTACACTTGCACGATACTGTGGCTAACCGCTTTTCTGGGATGAAATGGCCGCCCTCGCTCATACATTTCGCGAGCGTGGTCGAGCAGCCCAATATGTGCCAGGATTGTGCCCAGTCTGTTGTAGGCGTGGGGCTGATTGCTCTGCAGGACCAGGGCTAGCTTGAGTTCCGCAATCGCTTCAAGGTGTTGGAAGTTCTTCGACGGCCCCCATAGGAGAAAGGCGCTTGCGACATGTCCTTCGGGCAAATCCGGATCCAGTTCAAGCGCGCGACGGCAATGAAACTCGGCCTTCTCCAACCAAGCGCTAGCAGGATCAACCTCAAAGTGACGAGTCGCGCACACGAGGGAAAGGGCGGCATGCGCCAGGGAAAATGCGGGATCTCGAGTGACCGCATTGGTCAGGTGCTGCGCGGCTTCGCCTAGCACCGCTGGGTCGCCGGCGGAACTGAGCCGGTAACCCCTTATGAATTCCGCATAGGCCATCGGGTCCTGGCTATATCTCGGGCGGCGTTGGACCATCGCCGGTCCTAGCGGTCGATTCAACGTCACGGCGATTTGCTTCGCAATCTCATCCTCAAGTTCTGACAGGCGGTTTACGTCCAGATCGCGTTTCCTTGTGAAGCAGGCACTCTGCATGCGCGTATCAAACATTTCCATTGAGAGGCGCCATTGACCCTTAGACATTTGGATCGCCCCGTGGACAAGAAAACGCACGCCAAGACGGGAAGCGGTCTCCGCGGGTGTCCCCTCGGCTAGCACGTTCAGCACCGCTGAAGTTGGCAGAACGTCCACGTCCGGCAGATTTCCTAGGCGGGTGACCAGTGCGTCGGCAAACCCCAGGCATACGCCGTGGTCATCAGTGGCCTTCCCGAGAAGCATCAGCGGCAAGACCGCCAACGACGAACGCTCGCTCCACCCGCCCGCTTTCTCTAGGCCGTCCGCGCGCATGGCACCTGGTCCAGAATCAGATTGCGGATAGCGCGCATCGATCACACGCACCGGTCCGATGAATCGGTACCCTTTGCCAACGACGGTTTCCAAAAAGCGCGGTCTTGCGGAGTCGTCATCAAGCGCCGTCCGGATTTTTCGCACGATATTGTTGATATTGGGTTCTGTATCTATGAACAGGTCCGACCGCCACAATTTCGCGACGATCTCCTTGCGGGAAACCAGCTGTTCACGTCGGCCCACCAGAAAAATCAGTAGCTCCATGGGCTTTTTTTCGAGCTTCACTCGCCGTCCCTGGCGGCGAAGCTCGTAACGCCCCAAGTCCAGTTCGATCTGGCCCACTGTCGGTCTTGTGCGTCGCATAAGGCTCTCGCGGCACATTATCCCCTAGGAATCAGTAATTTGCGACGATATGGAAAAGATATGCAAATTGTATCCGCTCTTCATTGGAATGCTCCTCGGCTCAAGACATGATTTCCAACATTCGGTACTGAGCTAGGGAGGCTCAATTATGAAGAGATACTTGTTCCTTACACTCGCAGTGGCCGGGTTGTTCGCTGAGGCGGGGCTGCTTGGGACCAGTGCCGCGCTCCCTCACCCCCATGAAAACAACGCATTCACTCCGGATACCATTCCCTGGGGGCCGGCACCGCCGGTGGTGCGCCCGGGCGCGCAGTTCGCTGTGCTCGAGGGCGACCCAACTGCCTCCAGCGGAGACTACACAATTCGCCTGAAGATGCCGGACGGGTTCCGCATCGCTCCCCATTGGCACCCTCTACGGGAAAACGTCACCATCATCTCGGGGACGTTCAAAGTCGGGATGGGGGATGAGTTTGATGCCAACAAGATGAAGGCGTTCATCGCTGGGAGCTTTGCTTTTCTCGATCCCCAGATGCACCACTTCGCCATGGCTTGCGGCGAAACCGTCGTGCAGGTTCACGGGCAATCTCCCCTGCAGTTCAACTACGTTAACCCTGAAGATGACCCGGGCCGGAATCGGTAGGACCGGTGGAACAGACGTTGGCCGTTGAGGCGAATCGGGATGCCGCACACTTCGGGCTGAAGGGTGCGGCATCTGACTGGGCTTTTTTTGAGGGCGTCTGGTGTCTGCGGCAGCCGTTCACGCCTCCCCGCAGCCGTTCTACCCTCAATTCTTGCCATCCACTCCAAAACGCTTGCCAACTTGGCTGGATGGCCCACACTGCGTGTCTACGTGTGGGGGTTTTGCTTTTTTTCTGCGCGTCGCGCGTTTGTAGAAACCGTTCACCCGTCCTAATAACCGTTCAACCCTTAATTTCGCCTATTCACTGCAAAATACTTAACAACTTGATTAGAGTGTGCTATCCTTACATCTGATGTTCGCTCAACACGCTCACCGGTTCGTTTCGCCGACTCTCTATCCCCCTAAATCCTTTTCCTCCCGTTCTCCGTATACTCTTCCAAGTTCCGTATGCTGTAAGTCCTTTGCTTGCCACTCTTACGAAAACACCCGGGGTGTGGGGGTATTCTTCCCATTTTGGAACGGGCTCACTTCGTCTGCCCCGAGCGCCCGCTGTCCCTCTAACTCCCATGAAATCATATCGTTTGCAGGGCGATTATGTACTTGACACAGATTAGGTTTCCTGATACGCTTTTCATTGTTGGAGCGTGCCATGAAACTCATAGATGTCACCAAGCAGTTTACCACCGATGACAAGTGCCTCGACTACATCGAGAAAATGCGCTGGCCGCATGGCGTGTGCTGCGTCCACTGCGGCGTGTTGAACGTCTCCAAGATTACCCGCGAGAAAAAGGGCAAGAATCAGCGCACGCGAATCTACCAATGTTTAGAGAAAGAGTGCCGGAAGCAATTCAGCGCGACTAGCGGCACGATCTTCAATGATTCGCACCTGCCCCTCACCAAATGGTTTCTAGCTATTGCGTTCATCTGTGAGGCAAAGAAGGGCATGTCTGCGTTGCAGGTTCAGCGGCACTTGGGAGTGAACTACCGCACCGCTTGGCACCTGTGCCACAGAATCCGCGAGGCCATGCAAGAGGGTAGGGGTCTGTTGACTGGCGTCGTAGAAGTGGACGAAACCTATCTGGCTCCCAAGAAACCGCGCAAGGGTAAGCCTTACGTGAAGAAAGAGAAGCACGACATCGTTCTTGGGATGCGCCAGCGCGACGGCAAACTTCGCCTAGTTCCTATTGCAGATGCGAAGATGTCTGAAATTGAGCCTCTGCTAGTGAAACACATCTCGCGGAATGCAATCCTACAGACGGACAAATCTGCGGTCTATGAAATAATCGGCAAGCGTCAATTTGCAAACCATCGGATGATCGATCACATACGGACTTACGTGGAAGGCGAGAACCACACCAACACGATTGAGAATGCTTTCTCGCTTCTCAAGCGCGGAGTTTACGGCACGTTCCACAAGGTTTCGATAAAGCACTTGGGGCGCTACTGCAATGAGTTTTCCTATCGGTTTAACCGTCGCGGGGAACAACTGGCGATGTTCGATGGGGCGCTCAAGAATCTACTTCATGGTAAAGTGTTGACATATAAAACACTCACGACTGTGGAATAAGCGTGAGAAACCTGCTAAACTGGGTGTGTGCGCAAACAGTTCCAAGTCAGATTTGTCGGTCCCTACCAAGCATCCCTGAACAAGAAGGCGATTACGGTCCATACGACGCCTACCGATAAGGGATGGCTCATGCGAGTTCAATTCCCTGAGCGTGTTTCCGGGGCAGATAAACTCAGACTGCTACACTGGGTTACAGGATATCGAGAACAGATTAGAAAGCAGAAGCCTAACTGGGACGTATCTTTCCGCACAAGCCCAGATGCATATCTGCTGACCATCTCCCCAAAGGAAGGGGACGCAGACCTAAAGCAATTGGCTTCGGAGAGATCGAATGCGTTGTTCGACTCCATAGTGAATTCCTATGCCGGATGATGAATCTCCAAAAAAAGCAAATGGAGATGCACCTGTAGTTCCAGCATCAGCGCCAATCCAGGCCGTGCCGATACCACCGCCACCCGAAACATCATCGCCAATCCAGTTCAATCAGCAAGTCAATGTCTATCAGATTCCGCAAAACGCCTGGGATCGTCTCACTCCTGCGCAAACAATGGAACTGACAAAAATGATATTGGATCAGGCCGAATCCACAGACAAAAGGCATTTTGAATTTGCCTTAGAACAGGCCAAGTCAGAGGATCGCGGTAAGAAGTTGTGCATTTGGATTGGCGGATTTGTGGCGCTGGCAGGATTTTCTGGCGCGAGTTATCTTGGAATCCACGGACACGAAGTTGCGGCCCTCAGCATCTCTCTTCCACTAGTGACGATCCTTGCCATGATCGTCGGCAATCGTTTTCTTGATAGCTAATCCTCTTTATTTATTATCGGAGTCTTAGGGCCGTGCTTGCCCTGAGTCTTTATCTTCTTGCGAGGCTCCGGCTTTGCCTTGAGGAGCTTCCCAAGAAGCGCATCGAATTTCTCTTTCTCCACCTTCATGTTGCGATGTTAACATATTGGCGGGTCCGGAGGGATTCGGACCCCCGGGACGCTTACACGTCCACACGGATTATAAATCCGGCGCAATAGACCGCTCTGCCACGGACCCGCCGCGAAAACTGGCCGGGGAAAAAGCCCGGTTGACTTCTGGTGGGCTGCGACAGAAGATACAGACGAAGCAACCCTTTGTACTGAGCAAGTGCATCGGGACACGCTTTCAGAGGCTCGGACCGTTAGCGCGGTTGCGAGCCTCATTTTTTACAGCTTCATTTTTCTCCCTGCTTTTGAGCTTCGTATTTCTGAACCATATCAATCATTGAGAACACAAAGTCCCTATCCTCTACGGGCATCGTGAAGGGATTGGCCGTGACGATCACACTGACGGTGCCGCCGCTCTTTAACTGGACGCTATGAGTAACAGCGCCGGGTGACTGTGAAGCAATGTCTCCGATGATTGCGGCCTCATCATCTCCACTTAACTCACGTTTCGGTTTGCGGGGTTTTTTCGCGGCTTCGCGCAGTTGAGTTAGCAAATAAGGCGATAGAGGCATGTCCGCGAATTTCGCGGCCTTGAGGAAAAAAGTGATTGCCTTACCCTTGGTGTCGCCCTGTACAGGGTATACAGCGCCGAATGCATCTTCCAGCATCCTCATCGTAGACTTGGTGATGTCGCCTTTTTCCAGAACGAACTGGTATTGTAATTTGAGCATCTCCTTTAGTTTGGAAGCGCGTTTCTCGGGATGCTGCGCGAGGAGTACAAGATCGGGCGTCGATTCATCATTGGCATTTACTAGGCCAAAGTACCGATAGGCGTTCATGATCAATCCCTGATTGATTCCAGATTGTCCCTTCCACAGTGAGCGATCTAGCTTGGGAGGGACTCCTTGAGAGAGCGCATCTAGGGAGTTGAGAAAGGTTTTGAAGGCCAAATAAGGAGGGATGCGTTTCGCGCTGGGCTGAGTGGTGGTTTCAGACATTTTATTTATCTCCTATCTACCGCATGTATCTGAGATGCACAACCATAACGCACGGTTGCCGCATTGTACAGATATTTTTCCTCTTTTGGTAGTCGTTGAGCATAGCATGGCCGTGTTGGAGGCTATGCTAATGAAAACAGGGGATTTAGTATTGGCTCAGACGTTTTCCGAGGGACAGGTAACGCGGCGAGTTGTTGAAAAAGAAGGAGATACGATTTATATCTGTACGGAAGAAGAGTGGCTCTCAGCCCAAAAAGAGCACCGAGAGCCACTATGCGTGGGCTTCAATTCTCGCTATATCGCGCCTGTCACGGCAAAACGATCTTACCATCATTCTGTGTCAAATGCATAATCACCGTTTGCAGACCCCCACCCATTAACTACCATCGAATCATATCGTTGCAAAAAAGATGGGGGGAGGGGGAGATCGCCATTTATTTGTTGATGTCGTCTTTCGCTTCCAGGCGCTTGAGCAATGGCTGGAGAAACGGCTTCGTCGCATCCGGTGCTGCGCTGATGGCCATCGTCATTTCTTTGGCGGCCTTCGGGAAATCCCCTGCGTTCGACGAAACCCGGGCGAGCGCCAGGTGGCTGATCCAATGATTCGCATCCTTCTTTGGAACCTGAGGGTACAGTTCAAACGCTCGCTTGGCGTTCCCTTGCCGTTGCAGGCCGCGTGCGTAGGAGTAGAGTGCAACCGCGTTGGCCTTCTCGACAGCGGTAGCGAAAGCTTTTGCGGCATCGTCCTTGCGGCCCATCGCTTCCAAAATGCGAGACTTTCCTTCCCAATTCTCAAAGTGCTCTTCATTCTGGATCGAAGTGTCTTCCCACTTCAGCGCTTCTTCCAGGTTGTAATTGTTGTCCAGGCACCATTCCGCCGCTTCGTCGTAGCCGCCCCAGGTGAATCCGCCGACGCTCCGCAACTCGTTCTTGATGCTCTTCAGCACCACTGCTTTCACATCCACCGACACGTGGAAGGGAACCGCCAGCTTCTCCCAGCGCAGTGTGGCAGCCGTCGAATCCGGTTTGACTTCCTCGAACGTGTAGGTAAGCGCCTCGCGGAAATCCGCCGCTTGAGGCTTAGTGGTCACGCGCAACGCGTCCTCTTTCTCGTCGTAGCTGAAGCTGCCCCACGAAGTCGAGTTCTTCGAAAAAATAATCGTCCACTGATCTTTGTCCGGAATGGTGTGCAGCCCGTACGTCCCGGCCGCAAGCGGTTTCCCTTCCACGGACACATCATCGGAAAAAGTGATCGTCGTATTCTCGTTCGCGCCCGCGCGCCACACCTTCCCATAAGGCACCGTCTTGCCCCAGATCTCCCGCCCGCCCACTTCCGGCCGATGATACATAATCGTGATGTCCGTCAGCCCGATCCGCTGCGATACCGTCCCGCGTTGGCTGACTCGCGGAATGTTCAACTCCGTCGGCTGGCTTCCATTCTTGAATTGCGCGCCGGCGGTCCCCGCGAAAACGCCGAGTCCCATCAGCAGCCCCAAAGCACACTTCGACACATTGCGCATAATCACGCTTCTCCTCTCAAACTGAATCTACCAGGTAAGTCAGCCAGTCCTGTGCTGGCCGTAAACCCCATTACTAACAGACGCTTCTTCTTCCGAGGCGTAAGCAGCGCTCCGCTCAGCAATATGGGTGAATCGGCCAATTTCGGGCTAAAATATTGCGCCTCAACAGGGACAAGCAACGGAGCGCAGCGACCCGCAGAACCAGCTGACACCAGAACTGACACCGGCGGAGTACCGAAGGCATTCTAATGGGTTGCGCTCGAGAAGCTGGCTCTAATCATTCTTGCAAGTATCCCGGAACGGCTGGAAACACCCATTTTGATCATGATCAACCGGAAAAAGGTGTTCACCGTGTTGGGACTGATGCTCATTCGATTCGCTATCTCTTTGTTGGAAAGGCCTTGCAACAATAGCTCCACCGCCTGTTGCTCTCGTGGCGAGAAGTTAAACTGCTCGGCGATCCGAGGAAGAAAAAGCAATCCTGAAGGCCTTCGCTCTAGCAGAAGCTCAAGAGTCGGGTGAGAAGAACCTCTTAGATGCCGGTTCAGATGAAAGACGCCGCAGCAATAACGCCTCTTTCCCGATACAAACTCCGTGACAAAGTCTGAATGTTTAGGGGATTGGTGGTTTAGAAGACGGGCTCGAATCATATCCGTCAGGAAGACGTCCAAGCGCCTTATATGCTCAGGGGCGTCCGGAAAGCTGAGGATGCGGATCATCTCGTCGTTGCATGAGATAGGATTCAGGGAAGAGTCCATGAGCAGCAACCCAACTGACTGAGTCGGGGGAGTGCAAGCCTTGCGCTGTGTCCCTGTTATGGCCAACGCGGGAATCGCTCCAGAAGGCATAGGGCCCCAACTCTCATATGCTCTAAGGGAATCCCGGTGTCCATGAGGGGAATTACTGAAATTGATTACGGGTAATCCAGTAATCGGAACGATTCGGGGAGTTCGCTATGCTTAATTCTGGTTCGAGATGTCTCCCGTGAATGATTGAAGGCGCGAAGCATTCTCGGCTCAAGATGCTCATTCTTGACACTTTCCAACCGGGACTGATGCGTGACATCTACTCTCTAGTTTGACAGTGATCATGCTTCACCCGCCGCAGGATTTTCCCTGGTTTCGTTAGCGCCGCAGTCTAACGATTTTCAGTACTTCAAGAATGGTATTCCCAAAGGCTCCGACCTACTATAAAAACCTGATCCCATACTCAGGTTTTTTCCTTAATCGAAAAGTTGAAACGAGCAGGCGATTCGTATTCGCCGTCGTTTGGGACTCGCGGGGATAGCAGCTTTCTTGCCCGGGAGCATCTTTTTTGCGCTTTGTATACGAAAGGACCCGGCCATGACGCCAGTCCACCGATACCCGTCCGCCCTAGTTACTTTTCTACTCGCATTCCTTATCCTGAGCTTTTTGCCGCCCGTAGCGTTCGCCACGTGCACGGCACCTAAAAACCCCATCGAAGCGGAGAATTGTCTGCCGGGCACTCCCGCTAGTCAGTGGTACGTTCAGGCGGATGGCTCACCGAATATTCAGGGGTTTGCGACTGACGCCAGCGTGAACGTGGGCCAAACCATATTCTTCAAGATCGCCACGAGTGCGGCCTCATACCGGATCGATATCTATCGTTTGGGCTTCTATCAGGGAAATGGTGCTCGGTTCGTAACTTCCATCTCGCCCTCGGCACCTCTGCCGCAAATTCAACCTTCTTGTCTGAGCGACAGTTCGACTGGCCTGATAGACTGCGGCAACTGGGGCATTTCAGCATCCTGGAACGTACCGAGCACGGCCACTTCAGGACTCTACTTTGTCAGACTCGTGCGGCCGGATACCGGCGAGGTGGGGGCGCTCGATTTTGTCGTGCGCAATGATTCCAGCCATTCCGATATTCTGGAGCAAACCTCGGACACAACCTGGCAGGCCTACAACGACTATGGCGGGAACAGCCTTTATGCGGGGAACCCGGTCGGCCGCGCTTACAAAGTGAGTTACAACCGGCCAGGTAACTACATGAATGGCTTTTTCATTCACGAATATGGGATGTTTCGATTTCTCGAAGCGAACGGGTACGACGTCACTTACTTCAGCGGCGTAGATGCGGACCGTAGCGGCGCGCTGATCACTCAGCACAGAGTCTTCATGTCTCTTGGGCATGACGAATACTGGTCAGGCGGGCAGCGTGCCAACGTGGAAGCTGCGCGGACAGCCGGCGTGAATCTGGCATTCTTTAGCGGCGACGAAGTTAGCTGGAAGACCCGCTGGGAACCAAGCATTGACGGCACTAGTACGCCTTACCGAACATTGGTCTGCTACAAAGAGCGGGACAGCGGGGCAACCGACCCCGCAGATCCCCCTATCTGGACAGGCAGATGGCGGGACGCGCGTTTCAGCCCTCCCGCCGACGGAGGCCGTCCGCAAAACGCATTGACCGGTACGCTATACCAGGTGGGAAACCCTCAAAGCAACGCGATCGCCGTGCCCCAGGCTGACGGGAGAATGCGCTTCTGGCGGAACACCAGCATGGCGACACTCGGGTCAGGCCAGGTTGCCACCACTCCTACGGGAACGCTTGGGTATGAGTGGGATGAGGACGCAGACAATGGGTTCAGGCCAGCGGGTCTCATAGATCTGTCGACAACTAGTGTGGCTGTGTCAACCTATCTATACTTCTCTCCATCGCCGGCGCCGGGTTACTACTACTCTGGGAATGCCACCGCCACTCACCACATAACCTTGTACCGGGCTCCAAGTGGAGCCTTGGTTTTCGGAGCCGGCACGGTGGATTACGGGTGGGGCGTGGACTCCAATCATGGTACATATTCTGGCTCGCCTCCCGATCCCAATATGCAGCAGTCAACGGTGAACCTTCTTGCAGACATGGGAGTTCAGCCAGCAACCTTGCAAATGGGCCTCGTGCCAGCGACTGCTTCCACGGATACTACCCCGCCTAGATCAACCATCACGTCTCCTGCGCCGGGAACCACGGTAACCGCGGGTTCTCAGATAACTGTTTTGGGCACCGCGCAAGATTTCGGCGGCGGCGTAGTTGGGGGAGTTGAGGTTTCTGTGGACGGGGGAGCAACCTGGCACCCCGCAGTGGGTCGCGAAAATTGGAGCTTCGTCTTCACAGCCGCTAATTCCGGAACTCTGAACGTCCTGAGTCGAGCAGTCGATGACAGCGGCAATCTGGAGGTTCTGAGCCCGGTCCCCACAATCACGACCCAGCCGGCCAATCAGACGGTGACCACGGGCCAGACGGCGACCTTCACGGCTGCGGCGACCGGCTCGCCAACACCGACGGTGCAATGGC
>Ga0210408_10001209_pt1 | contig 27779 bp, 17 predicted proteins | sample IncBWH4MmetaG_FD_155471 | JGI IMG/M metagenome (GOLD analysis project Ga0210408, IMG submission 155471) | Forest soil microbial communities from Barre Woods Harvard Forest LTER site, Petersham, Massachusetts, United States - Inc-BW-H-4-M | ecosystem: Environmental > Terrestrial > Soil >...
GGGAACCGCTGCCGGGTGGTCCACCCTGGTCCCCCGCCAATCCAGGTGATGCCGCAGCCTTTTCCTTTGGCCCAGCAGCTCACCCTGTAGGTCGTATAGGGTCGCAGCCCGGGGACCATCTGAAATATCCGCGCGTAGATGTTGGGTGCAAAGACGGATTTGTTGGTGAGCTTGTACGAGTATTTGCCCTGATGCTTTTCTGCGGCGTCAAACTGCCCGGTGGCATTGGCGCCTATGGACACAAAACGCCAGCCGCCTTCGCTTTGCTCGAAGTCGCCATTGGCGACCAGGTTTGTCTCAGGCGCCGATAGGGCTCGGCCAAACAATGAGCCCGAAAAACAGAACGCCATGGCCCCAACGCAAAAAAGCAAAGACGGCATAGCGATATGTGTACGGAGCGGATTGACTGAGACAAGCGAGAAACCGTTTACAGGAGGGGACAGGAACTAAATGGACTTGCGAACCGGCTTTCGCAATCTTGAACTAATGAACCCGGCTGTCGCGCGGCTTAGACCCTGGCCCGCCTTCCTACTTGTAATTTCCAGTGCGCTGGCGCCCGCTTTTGCCCAAACCAACCAACCTTTCGACGGGCGCCCCTGGAACATCTCCAGTGGGAACCTGTCGGCGGGCTTTATCCAGGCATCTCCCATTGGCGCTTTACCGCGTGCCGATTTTCTCGAACCACCGCCGTCGGTGGATTCGCAGATTCATCTCAAGAACCTCGGCCTGGTGGCCAACGAAGATTACATCGCCTGGGGCGCGGTCGAACGCGAGCCGGGCCAGTGGTTTTGGAAACAGCACGATGCAGTTGAACAGACTCTGCACCAGGCGGGCCTCAAGTATGTAGTTTACGATTGGGTCCATTTTCCACCCGTCTGGCTGCGCGACCAACAGAAGGAGAACCGCGCCCTGATGCGCTGTCTCGAACATGGCCAGGAGGCCAATTACCTGTCCATCTTCGATCCCCGCACTATCCAGTGGTACGACCACTTCTATAAAAATCTGCACGACCATTTCGGTCGTCGAATCGATGACGTTTATGCGTGCATACTTGGACCGTACGGCGAAGGCAATTACCCGCTCATGGTGCCCGACTGGGTCAAGATGGGTCATTGCCACGAGGGCTACTGGTGCGGCGATGCTTTTGCGCTCAGAGCTTTCCAAACCGCGATGAAACAACGCTATGTCAGGGTAGCCAGGTTGAACCAGGCCTGGGGCAGCGACTATGGTTCCTTCGATGAGATCCGTCCACCAAAGGAAATTGCCGATGAAAAATTCAAGGCGTCGCCGGCGAGCTTTCCTGCGCCCCAGGATAAACGGCGGTGGCTCGATTTCATCGGCTGGTATCACCAGGCCATTATTGATTTTGCCGGGCAATCGATCAAAACCGTGTTGAAATATTTCCCCGCCGACAAGGTTCGGGCCAAGCCGGGAGGGAACGCCACCGGGGTGAACCCCATCCCTTGGGGCACTTACTGCCCAGGTTACGCGAAGATGGCCGGGCCGTACCATGTGGTCCTCCAGCCGGCCGATTGCCAGGGCGCCGTTTTCGGCGACAAGTGGATGGGCACCGCATACCAGTTCTACCACGTGAAGGAATGCACCGAACCGGCCGGGGGTTTGGATGACAAGATTTTTGCACGGCGGGTGTTCTCCGATGCTTCCTGCGGCGCGGTCCAGCTCTTTACCTATGAGTTCGAGAACCACGCCGCGGATGTTCAGAAATATATTCACCTCTTCACCGGGAAACCGGGTGACACCGAAATCGCTGTCTATTGCCCGACTACCTTCTATCGGCTCGGTGGGAATCTGCAACCCACGATTGACGCCGGCTATCCGCTGCGGGACCTCTGCGAGTTTGATGTCCTGGATGAATTGCTCATCGCCGACGACGCGCTTACAACCAGGCGTTATCGTGCTTTCATCCTGTTCCAGGCCGACATTGTCGAGCAACCGATTCTCGACAAGATAGACGCTTTCCGGCGCGCGGGCGGAAAGGTTATCGCTGTGGGCGACGCCCCGATCAGGAATGTGGAAGGCCTGCTTTGGTCCAGCGCAGACCAACTGGTGCGGGTCGCGCCGCTGGCCAAAAGACAGGAATGGCTTAAAGACCTTTCGATGCAGCTTGCCGGCGGCAAAGGGGTTGATGGGAGGCTTGATGGACTTTGGACGTGCCGGCGGGGCAAACAGGTGTTCGTCTTCAATTCAGCCGATAAACCTGCCGAGACGCAACTCGAAGGCCAATCCGTGAAGGTGGCCCCGTACGCTATTTGGATCAATCAGCCCGACGGGCCGAGATAAAGCAGGCTATGGATAGCGCAGCCGGAAGAACTCGTTCGTAACTGCCGGGTTACTCAGCGGGAACGCAAGTTGCGTATTGGTTTCCGAGCCGGACACATCGTGCCAGTCGTTGGTCACACCGACGTTGATAACGTTAGTCTGGAGAATCCAGCCAACGTAGTTCGACGGCCAGGACAGCGACAATGTGCCGCTACTGACGCTGAACGTGATGTTCGTCGGGCTGGTCGGTATGACCGGGACGACCTGGAGACTGCCCGTGCCGCTGAGATAGGTTCCATCGGTGCCGGCATTATAAATGCCCGGGGCCTCGTTGGCACCATTCAGGACGAGGGCGGCCACCGTATTCGTGGCGGCGAAGTTCAACTGCAGAACGGCGTTGGTGCCAACCGTCACCGCCGCAGTGGTCGCGAGGCAGGGCGAGTTGAGAATCAAGGTGCCGCCGCTGACCGTGGTATTGCCGGTGTAAGTATTGTTGCTATACAGATTGAGCACGCCTGCCCCTGTCTTCACCAGGGAACCGCTGCCGGCAATGATGCCACCAAAATTCAGGAATGCGTCCGCTGCCACGACGTCAAATTGGCAGCTTGTGCCGCTGAGCGATGCCGTGTAGCCGGAGATGAGGGTCAAGGTGGAAGTACTCGTGGGGGCGCCATTTCGCAAGGTCCCGCCGCCGCTAATCGAGAGCTTGTCCACGTTTTCGTTCCAGCCGTTCAGGTCCCACACGCCGTCCGACAATGCGACCGGCACTGGAACGGCGCTGGCGGAGTGGATCTGGAAGCCGTTTTCGTCGCGCACCACCGCATTGGCTTGTACCGTCAAGCCGACATTATTGCCCCCTTGAATGGCCTGACCCGAGGTTTTATGCAGGTTGACCTGGCCTCCGGTGACCACCAACCCGAGACTCTCAAGGCCGGTTGCCGTGCCGGTTATTTCCCAAGTGCCATTGCCGCTTTTAAACACCGTCGTGTTGTTGTTGTTAATGTCGCCACGAGTGGTCAGCGTGTTGCTGACGACGTTCAGGTTAATGCTTCCCAGCCCGTTAGGAACAACCACTGTCGGCGACCCGAGGTCCAGGTTGGTGGTTCCGAGAAAGCTGAAGCCACCCGACCATACATAAGAGGCCGGTGCTAGAATGAGGGTCGCGCCGCTGACGTTATCAATCGCACCGCCGTAGATGGTGAAGACGCCGGAACCAGCGGCGGCAGCGTCTCCCAGGTTCAACAGGCCTGAGAAAAGCGCCAGGCCGCCGCCAAAAAAATTGGGGGCCGGCAGGGTCAGCGTGCCATTGCCGGTTTTGGACAATTGGTAGTTGAGTCCATTGTCAGAAATGTTACCACCGACGGTAAAGTCATTGGAATTGACGGCAATAGAAATGCTCCCATTCATCGTCACCTGGCCAGCGCCGGTGTTGAAATTGTTGGACGACCCTACGTAGGTAAAATTGCCGTTCCAGGTCTCCGGAATCGAAGCCTGCAAGGTGATATTCGACCCGCTGGTATTCTCCAGTTTCGCGTTGGCATCGATGGTCAAGGGCCCCAAGCCGATGGCGGTGCCGTTGGTGGCGTCACCCCCGTTGTTAATGTTTAACTGGCCGGCGGAGAGCACCGTACCGCCGGTGTAAGTGTTGGTGCCGTTGAGCGTCAAGGTTCCGGTGCCCAGCAACTCGAGGTTGCCAGAGCCAGTGATGCTGCCAGTTCCCGTAATGATGTATCCGTTAGTCGTGTTGTTGGCCGTCACGGCGAGCGGATTAACGACGGTGTTCAGGGTCACCGTAATCGGCGAGGGCCCGCTCGCAGTGTCGTCGAAGATCACCGCATTGCCGTCCGTATATTTGGCGGGATTGCCGAATTGCTTCCAATTGGCTGTGGTGTTGATGTCCCAAACACCGCTGCCGACGCCCCAGAAGAGGGCCGGGTTGTAAGTCGAACTCGTGACCACCAGGGCAATCGTCTTTGCGGCAGTAAGGTTCGTGATGTAGCTGGCTGACACATATCCCGGCACTGTCGCGCTGGCCGGCATCGTGCCCGATACCGCACCAGTGTATTTAATGAGCGGATAAGTGCCCACCGCAATGGCGGCACCGCCAACGGTCACTGTCGGTGTTGCCGTGAAGGCGACATCACCGGTGACCTGAATCGGAGCCACGGAGGCGCTGGGAGAAAGTGCTCCAAATTGAAAACCCATCGCCGTCGTGCCATTCTGGAAAGTGAGCGTGCCGTTGTTGGTCCAATATTGCCCCGGGCTCGAGACGGTAATAGTGACGCTGGGCGAGCCGGACGAACCATCCAGCGTAACGGCGCCGTTTGTCATCGGGGAAGGACGCGTGACGAGCGCCAGCGTGCCGTTGCTGACCACAGTGCTCCCGGCGAAATTGTTCGCCCCGCTCAAAGTCAGCGTGCCGCCCCCGGTCACGTTCAGCCCGCCAGCGCCCGTGAGCGCACCCGATAGCGAAATGTTGAAGGGATCGCCGACGGAATCCGCGCATTGGAAAGTGATATTGCCGTTAGAGGTGCCTAGAGTCATCGGCAGGGAGGAGGACCAATTCGCCAGGGCGCCCACGGTGCCGCCCGAGAGCGTTATGCTGGTCGTGGGGGAACCCAGGCCAAAGTTGATGCCATGCTGACCAATATAGTTGGTTCCGCCCGACTGCATCAACGTAGCCGTGCCGCCGCTGCCGCTGGTCACCCCGAAAACAATTCCGCCCCACGCGTTGACCGTGCCGGCCGTTTGGTACATCGCCGCGGTTTCACCTGCCGCCTCACCGGTCTGAAAGAAGGCAATCGCGTTGGCCACCTGAGAACTGCTCCCCACATTCAAAGTTCCACCATTGACGTTGACCGTGGCTCTGTTGGCGCTGTTGCCGTCATAGCAGATCGCTAAATTACGGTTCGCACTGGTATTACCCACCGTCACTGTGCCACTGTTAAGTGTGAGAGTCCCGGTTCCGCCGGACCGCCCGATGATGAGAATGTTGCCGTTTATGGTGACGACCGTTGACGAACCACTAACCGTAAGGGTACCGGTCGTGTAGGTAGTCCCATTGAGGGTCTGATCATAACCAATGTAAAAACTGGCGCTTGGAATTAATGAACCGCCGGTCACGTTAACCGGGGCGAGAATAAACATGATCGAGGGGTTGTTAACACCACTCAAATTATACGCACTGCCAGCGGCGCCTGCCAAACGGACCTGCTGGCCGGAAGTGATATTGCCCCCAACGTTCATGGTAGCTCCGCTGCCGAGCGTCCACCACGGACTGGTGCCGCTTCCTGCTAAATTGCAGTTGAAAGTCACCGTCTTGCCAGCGGCGATGGACAAAATGTCATTGGCGCCGACGTAAATGGCGTTGGCACCTGAGAAAGTGTATCCGGAGTTGTTGACGGTGAGGTTGGTCACGGCGATCTGGCTGGCATCCATCGAAACCAAATAGGTGTCGGGGGCCGCGTCCGGTCCGTTGAATGTGGCGCCGTTAAGGCCCGCAGTTGTGCTGGTTTGACTCCAAAGCACGTCACTGCTCCCGTTGTACCAGACTGTGTTCCCGGCGGTCGTATCCCAGTTGCCACTGCCCGCATTGCCTGAGCTGTTCTGGCTGGGGTCCCAAATCAATTGCGCCGCCGAGGCGCGACCGATTCCAAGGGTCAAACAAAACACTCCCAAAAGAGAAATAGCCGATGAGATCCACAGAATGTTGCTTTTCATAGAGAGGGGTGATTGGGTTAAGAGGCGAAGCAGTCCGGCATTCTTCCAGTGAAGCCAGCCAAAGCAGCTAAATACCTGTCCGACAAACAAATCACGCGCTTAAACGTTTAACTAACAAATTCCAACCTGCCAGGGAATGGATGAAACGCTGATTCACATGGACTATTCTCTGATAACCGGCCGCGGAATCTCAGGAGGAAGCCAAACAACGATCCGCCAAAATCGTCCGATAGACCCGCACCACATCACGCCTCAGGATGGCGCGTCATTGTAATACCCATCACCCGCTGGTCGTGCTCCTTCCCGCCACCACTGTTTCACGACCCAGGCCTCGATTTGGGCTTCGACTCCTTCGGGTAAACAGGCGTGAACGGCAAGTTTCAATTGTTGATGCGACCACGCCGGGCTGAGGCGAACTTTGTATAGCACCCAGGAACAACCGGCGGCCTGCGTATTGCCAAACTGGCGGCCATCGGGCACGGGAATCAGTTGAACGTTCCGAGCGCCGATGCGGGCCAGCGCTTGCACGATTTGCACTACCGTGGGCGCGTGACGCCATTCGGCCTCGCCTTTGCGCAGACGGACGGCGACGGCCAGGAAAGGTTGATCACCCGCCGGCGACGGCAACGTGGTCTCAAAGGCGTAAACCTTGTGCCTGAGATTTTGCCCGGCGAAACTTTTCGCGTCCGCAAATTGCAGGTCCATGTGCCCGTCGAGAGCGGCTGGTTGAAGAGCCAGGGCCACCCCAGTGGCGGCGGCCTGCTGCCGCGAAACGGAGCGTAACGGCAGGGCGGCAACGTCCTTCGCCGCCGGTGACACCTCCAGCAGGAGAACCTCGAAAGGGCGCAGCCACAATCCCAGCGTATCCCCGGCTTTGAAGCCCGCGCCATCGGGCCGCAGCACCCGCGCCTGCTCGGGAAAAAGCGAAACCACCTGCAGCGGGGTGCCGGGTTTGGCTTCGAGGCCGATGCTGCTATCCAGGCGCACCTCGGCCCGGCGCGCTGCGAAATGGGCGTTGTTCAGGAAGAGAAAGCCGCGCGTGCCCTGGCAATGCGCATAACCATAGACCTCATTGCGGAACGGGTCGCCCAGGATGTTTCGCCGGTGAAGAAACCACGATTCGTTCTTTTTCACGAACGAGCTCATTCGGGCGAGAAAATCAAGGTCGCTATCCGAGAGGTGATAAAGGTCGCCCCACAGATTCGGTACAAACAGATTGCCGCGCCCCACGTCCATCACCAGCGCTTCGCGCCAGCGTTCCTTACCCATGAAGTTGCCCCAGCGATTGTCCGCCAGCCAGACGCCCAGGCTGTCTTTGACCAACGGCGGGATCGTCCTCGCGAACTGCGCGTTTTGATCCTGCGCCAGCGTGACCGAATCGCGGTAGTAGAGCGTCGGGAACACGCTCGTGCCGGAGCCTTCCATTTCCAGCCCAGACTCGAAAATCATATCGCCGTACAGCGCCCAAAAGGGTGAGCGCAGTCCCCAATACCACATGATGAACATATCCGGCGCGACAGCGCGGGCACTGTTCGCGATGTCAATGAGGTTCGCAAACATCGGTTCGACGGAATATTTGCCCGGCAGGTGCCCGTGCTCGGTGCTGTCGCAATAATAATTGCCGCCATCGAACTTGAGCAGCCGGACCTTGTTCTCACGGACATGGTAGAGGACGGCGTTCTTGAGCGTTTTGAAATACGGTTGCGACCCGAAACAGAACATTTGTCCCTGGTGGGCTTTGTCTGGATAGCCCAGCGAATAAGACATCGAAATCGGCGGTTGGCCGGTCAGCGCGGGCGGGTAATCCCAGCACGACTCGGCCGCCCAGCTTGTCGCGAACCAGAGGCCGAACTTCATGCCCAGGGCGTTTACGCGCTCGACAATCTCACGCGGGCCTTTGGGGTAACACGAAGGCCGGAAGCGCGTGAGGTCCGAACTCGGGTCCGCCCAGCCGGTGTCCAGAGTGAAGTAATCGAAGTGAACTCCCTTTTTCTGCCATTTTTCCAACGTCCCCAGCACGTCGAGGGTTTGCTCATCATCTAGCGTTGGGCACCCGCCCCATTGGTTGTTAATTCCAAAGGGCGTGTAAATGGAAATCGCTTTTTTCGGCCGGAGACTTTTCGATTCGATATAGCTGAGGAAATGTTCGCGAGCTTGACCGGGGCGGGCCACGCCCACGAGGGCCACGTGGCTGCGAAAAGTGTCGCCCGGCGACAGCCGATGTCCGGGATAATGCGAGAGCTGAATGCGGCCCTGGTTTCCCTGGTTCATCCCGGCGGGATGTTCGATAGCTGCGAAAGCCTCGTCCTCAAGGAAGAGCGGTTGGCCCTGACCTCCGCCCGAAGCAGCCCCGGCTGTTGTCAGATCGTCCAACTCGATATCGAGGAGCAGTAGCGGCTTGCCGGTCCGGTTCGTCACCTCGACCCATTTGCGGCGCGTCGGCCCATCCAATTCGACATGCACGCTCGCCGTGACCGCCAGCGAAGCGCTGCGTAGCTCGAAGACGGCGTGCTGCGGGCTGGCCAATCGGGCATCCTGCACCTGAAAATCCGCCAGCCGCGTCATTGGTTGCGCCAATCGGTCCGGCGCCGCCGAGAAGTTCAGCCCGACTTCCTGCACACCCGTCAATGCGAACCGGTGCCCGGAAAACTTATTTTCGAACCAGGTGCTGCGCAGCCTCCCATCGCTCCAATCGAAGTGCCACGCGAGTTGGTCGTCGATGAGCGTGACCTGCGACTGAAGATTGGAGTTTGGAGCTTCTTTGGTGTTTGGTATTTGGTGTTTGGTGTTTGCGGCTGCCGTCTCTCGCCGCTCGTCACCCGCCCTCGACTTTGGATTTTCCAGTATTACCACCCAGTCATGATCTTGCCCGGCAGGCGGCGGACACCGCCACAGCCCGTCGTCGTCGGCTTGCACTGGCGGCAAGGGGGTCCTGGCGCCGCTAACCGGATCGAAATAGGCCGCGGCATACCTTGCCTGCCTGTCAAGATTGCGTACGACGATTGAATCGCTTTGTGGTGCATAGATAACGCGTACGACGCCCGGAATGCCTGCCGATTGCGGGCCATAGACATCGTCGTTTTTTTGCTCGTCGATTTTTCCCCAGGGCGAATCACCGTAGTGGCCGATGGCCATTGCCTGCATCCACACGGTATCGTCGGAGTCGGCCCTGTCCCAGCCGGTGGCTGCGTTTTTGGCGCAAAGCCAGCTCGGTTCTGAAACCAGGTTCATGGATTGACCATCAGCAAACTGGATCTCCAGCCGGGCAATCAGGCCCGCTGGATTTGCTCCCTGGGCGGGCATGTTCTCGGCGGCTATGGCGAGCACATTTGTCCCGCTGTGAAGCACGCGCGCAAGGTCGTCGAATTGCCGGCCACTGTGCCAGTCCGCCGCCGAACCAAGGGCTTCGCCATTGAGCCGCGCTTCAAATCGGTCGTCCACCGAAACCCGCAGCTGCGCGCTCTTAACTGTTTTACCGTCGGGCAACACAAATGCCCTGCGAAAAAATCGCTTTTCTGCCAGCGCATTCTGAGCGGGATTGCCCTCTGGAAACCAAATCCACTGGCAACCGTCGAAACCAAGAGAGGACTTGCTGACGAACTCAGCCCACTCGGGGTGTGGTCGAAAGTGCTGCCAGGGGTATTGCGCCAGGAGCCTTTTACCGAACCCGACTTGCTGCGAGCCGGGCAGGTTCATCGCATCATCCCAGGGGATCTTCCCATAATTGCCGCCATGGGGTGAGGCGCCGTGAGGGTCGCCGCGACGATTTACCTGCCAGATGCCATTGGCGCCGTAGGTATGGCCGGCCGCGCCATTCATCATGCAGAGCCAGAACATTTGGCGTGTCCACTGGGTCGGTAGATTATCGCCCAGCATTTCAAAAGCGGCTTCACCATCAAGCACGGGCATCACCGGTTGATCCGCGTAAGACGCGCGCACGGTGCGCACGGTTGGCGGCACGGCTTCACGCTGGCCGTGTGGAGTTTGGAGCATGTCGAAGTCGAGCAACGCGACGTCGTCGATCGCGTGGCGCGCGCTCAGGCGGTTGATGCCGGTCGGGTGAATTGTTATAAGCCGATGAAAGGGATCGGTCTCGCGGAGGTAACGGGTGACTTCCGTCCAGCCTTTAACCTGTTCCCGGTCATCGTAAGGAAACCCTTTGGCCAAATACCACGGCAAATTGGCCTCACCGGCCGCGCACCAAACCACGGGCAACGCGCCGTATCGCGCGATGAGGTAGCGCCAATGGGCGTTGGCCTTGTCCACGCCCATCCAGGGCAGGAAATATCCCCACGCTCCGACGATGCAAGGCGCGAAGCCCTGGTCCACCAGATAGAGCAATCTTTTATCCGCTGCGTCGAAGTATTCCGGACGGATGCGCGCATAATTTGTCTCCCAGGGAAAGCCCGCTTCATTGGCGCCTCGCGGATCGAATGGGGGCATGTCCGGGAAGAGTCCCGCAACTAATTGGATGACGTTGAAGCCTTTCTCCTTACGGTCCTGAGCCAGCTTTTGAACCTCCTCGGGCCAGTGCAGGCGATGGCTAAGGCCCATCCACCAGGTATCGCCCAGCCAGAAAAACGGGGTTCCATCCGCGTGCTCAAAGTGGCGGTGGTCGGCCGCCACACGAATCGGGCCGTGCGTGTAGAAAAGATTCTTTCCCTGGTAAGGTCTGACTTCGACTTTACCGGCGATGCCGTAAAGTCCCTTGTCTCGCGGCTCCGAACATTCGCTGCGGAAAATATGGGTTCCCACCACCGGCGACGCGTAGCGAACCTTCCACAAATTGCCGCCAGCCCAGAACGCGGGCACCCACAATTCCCTCCCGCGTGGATCGATGAACTGCACGTCGAGCGACACGTCGTTGAACGGGTCGGCATAACTGCGATTCGCTCGCAGGGTGAGCTCGACCATGACGTTGGCTTCCGTGCTTAAGTGCTGCTCTTTGGCCGCCGCGACAAGCACCACTCCTGCCCAGATCAGAAAAGCGAAGAACAGCCGGGTGCATGGATGCGAGCGCAGCACGGCAAAACCGTAACCGAACCGCGCGAAGCGTTTGGAGTGCGCGCGCTCGGCGCCGCTTTCACTAATCGATTCGGCCACAACGGCCAACCAAGTGCGGCGCCGAGCGCATGCACTCCAAACGCTTCGCGGTCCAGCCGGCAAGCCTGCTTCTCCGTCGTGAGGATTCTGCGCAGTCTGGTGGTGCGGCATAAGAACGAACCTATCTTGAATCATTGATTAATCCTATCCTGAAAAGGGACCTGGCCTCACTGCCACGGATCAGCACCTGGGAGCTAGCCCACATGCCAGCGGGGACGGGCGCGCTCCGACCGCTTTCACCCAGGTTTTACTATGCGATACATTCTAATGCATTCACCAAAACTTGCCACGCCCTCCCCCGCACCCTATCCTTCCCTTACTCCTTATGCCAACCATCCCAATCCACATGCGGTGAAGGACCCCCGCCGATCTCGTGCTACGCTTAAAGACGTCGCCCGTGCGGCCGGCGTTTCCCAGGCATCCGTCTCCTACATTCTCAACCAAACGGGCGCCTCAGCCCGGATCAGTGAGCAAACCAAGCAACGGGTTTGGGCGGCGGCCGAGCAACTCGGCTATCGATTCAATCCCATTGGCCGCGCCCTCCAGCGTGGTTATGGCAACCAGGTGACATTGCTCATCGTGACTTGGAACCTGGCTACTTCTCACGCTGCCACGGCCATGGCCATCAGTCGCGCCGTAGCTGGCCACGACCTGGCTCTGACGGTCCACGTCGCCGATGACGATCAAAGCGCCGAGGTGTTTGTCCGGCGGAATCTTCTGCACCACCTCTGCGGGGTTATGGTGCTTTGGGATTCACCGGCTTTCCAGAAAAGTTCCCTCCGGCAACTGGCAGCCGAGGGAGTGCCGGTAGTCGATCTATTGCCGGGCAGCCCGGATGGAATTTCGGTGGTGACCGCCGACCGCGAGGATGCCTGCTCTCGCGCCACCCGGCATTTGCTCAGTGCCGGCCATCGCCACATCGGTTTCATTGGGGACTCCCTGACGCGACCCAAGACCACTATGAGCAAGCTCCAAGGGTATCGGCGCGCCCTCGAGGGCGCTGGCCTCCGCTATCAAAGAGCTTTGGTCCAGAACGTGACGGAGTTCGGATTCGAAGGTGGCCAGCGGGGCTTTCGCAAGCTGGCGACCCGCTGTCCGGAGCTCACCGGGCTGTTCTGCATCAATGACCAGATCGCACTGGGCGCCATCGATGCCGCGCGCGAGCTGGGCTGGAACTGCCCCGCTCGTCTTTCGGTCATAGGGTTCGGCGATTCACCCGAAGGCAAACATTGGCGGCCGAAACTGACAACGTTTGCGCTTTCTTCCGGACGGGTCGCCGCAGAGGCGCTCCAGTTAATCTTGGGCCAGCGGTCCCAACCGAACCTCAGGCCCAAAACCATTCTCATTCCCGAAGAACTGATCCTTCGGGAGTCCACGGCGCCGGCCCCCTAGCGGCCTGCCGTCAGCAGACGCCGGCAAGAGCCGCTCGGAGATTGGCTAGAGCAACACCAATTGTTCGCCGCTGGGTTCGCGCAAGCTCGCCACCCCGAGACCCAGCAACCGCAAAGGCCGCGACACCAATTTCTCCCGGCCCAACAAAAAGCAGCCCAGCCGGTAAATGTCCCCGGGCTCGGTCAACGGGGTTTCCACGGTGATCTGGCGCGTCAGCGTGGTGAAGTCCCCGTAGCGCAGCTTCACTTGGACGGTGTGAGCGCCCAAACGATGGCGTTTGAGCCGGGCGGAGATGTCTTCGGCCTGGGTCCGCAGGCAAGCGCGGAGCACCTTCCGATCCTCCGTATCCTTCAAGAACGTTTCTTCGCCGCTGATGCTCTTGATCTCGTCGCCCGACTCGAGCGGGCGCTCATCCTGGCCAAACGCGAACCCCTTCAATTTCGGTCCAAACGAACCCACCAGCGCGCGCAGGTCACCAGGATAATCCTGTAGCTCCCCCACGGTCCGGACTCCCGCCCGGTTCAAAATCCCTTCGGTCACTTTTCCCACTCCGTAAAGCGCGCGCACCGGCAGCGGACGCAGGAACTGCACCTTTTCCTTTTCGGCGATGAGGGTCAGCCCGTCGGGCTTGTGGTGGTCGCTGGCAATCTTGGCCAGCAGTTTATTGGAAGCTATCCCGATAGTCGCGGTCAGTTGGCGTTCCGCGCCGATGCGCTGCTTCAGCCCTTGGGCCAGCGGCAAAGCTCTGAGCACCGAGGCATCTTGGTCCTCCGCCTGGCACAGGCCCGAAAAATCCAGGTAGGCTTCGTCGATGGACATCTGCTCGATGAGCGCTCCTGTCTCGCTGACAATCTCCATAATATGGCGCGACTCCTCCCGATAATGCTCCATGCGCGGCCGCACAAAGGTGCCCTGGGGACAAAGCCGTCCGGCCGTGACGCTGGGCATGGCCGAACGCACACCAAATTTCCTGGCTTCGTAACTGGAGGCGCACACCACTCCGCGCTGCGTTGGTGGCGCCCCGACGATGACCGGCCGGCCGCGCAACGCCGGGTTGTCCCTTTGTTCCACCGACGCGTAGAACGCATCCATGTCCAAATGGAAAATCACGCGAAACATCGGCCGGAAAGATGACATAATCGGGTGCAAGGCAGAAGGCGAATGGCAAAAGACACTGGCAGAACGAATACGGCAGAATGACTCTGTTTTAATCGTTCTGCCTGCCCTTGGCCTATTTAACCGAGCTAACTCTTTTGACTCATCTAATTTCGTGGTAGGCGAGCCCCTGGAAGATGTTGGTGCGGAGGAATTTCTCGTCCGTCAGCGTTTTGAGAAAAGCCACGACCGCGCGCTTGTCTGCCCCATTCAATGGCACCCCCCCATCGGGATGCTTGGCCAGGTTTGGGTCGAGCGTCGCACTGCGTTTCACGCCGGTCGTGTAATGCTCGATCACTTCCTCCAACGTTTTGAAACGCCCGTCGTGCATATAGGGCCCGGTCAGCGCGATATTCCGCAGCGACGGCACGGCGAATTTTCCATGGTCTGAGCCTTTGCTGGTCACTTTCGCGCGGCCGGGGTCTGAGCCGTGTTCGTCGAGCCCGTTGTTGGCAAAACCTTGGCTCTGAAACAGCGGCCCACCGTGGCAATGAAAGCAATCCGCGCCGAACTGCCCCCGACGCGGGTCGTATTCTGTCGAGAACAATTCAAAACCACGCTGTTCGTCGTCGGTGAGTTTCTCTTGACCGCGCACGGTCCGATCAAACTTCGAGTCGAACGAGGTCAGGGTTAGTAGGTAATTCTCCAGGGCCAGCGCCAGTTTTTGCGACGTGATTTCCACCGAGCCAAATGCCGCGGCGAAAAACGCAGGATAATCGCCCGTCGATTGAAGCGTCGTGACCAGTTTGGTCAAAACCTGGTGCATCTCGATTGGGTTTTGGATTGGTTGGAGGACCTGCTCGCGTAAGCTGGACGCGCGGCCATCCCAAAAGAATGACCGTTTCCAGGCCAGGTTGAACAACGGCATCGCGTTGCGCGTGCCGAACGCTCCTTCGGCGCCACGGCTTTGAGCCAGTCCGTCCGTGAACGCTCTCTCCGGCGAATGACAGTCCGCACACGATTGGCTGTTGTTCACCGAAAGCTGTTTGTCGAAAAATAACTTTCGGCCCAGTTCGACACGCTCAGCCGTGAGTGGATTATCCCGCGGCAGGTCGGGAACTGGAAACGTCGCGCTCATCTGAAATGGCTGCGGCGTGTACTTTTCCGGCAGAAATAGCGGTTTCGGTGAGGCGGCTGCGAGTTCGGAGGTGCTTAGTGCGGTGATTTTGCGGACCCGAAACGCGCCGGCCAGATTCTTCACCAGGGCGGCCGAAACCGGATCGCCGTCGCGGGAATGTGTCGAAGAACCGTCCTTGCCGAACGAGAGCGGACGCGGGGCGTTGAGCAACCTGCCGAGCTCAAAGTCCAGTTCCAGTCTGGTCTCTCCGGTAATCTCGAGCGGTGCCGCCAGGGTGACGCGCGTGCAGTTGGTGTCCCGCGCGAGGTGATAGGCCCAGCCGTCCAGCTCTCCGGCCGAGTTGCGCCATAACCCTTCAAGCGCAAGAAAGATGTAACCGCCCTGCCAGCTCCAATGCAGCCCGTTGAGGTTTGGGTTGAGCGGATGCCCGGCAGGAAACTGGGCCACCTCGTCATGGTTCAAGTTTGGGTTCAACCCGATGGAGAAACGGACAGAACGAAAGTCACCGGCCGGAACATTCTCCAGCCGGAGCGAGTTGCGGCTTGCCTCAAAGTCGAGCCACGCGATGGTGTCGGGAAATTCCTGCCAGGAGCCGTCGTTGCGTTGGAGCGCGAAATCGCTAACGAGATAGCTGACGCGGGTAACCGAAAACGCTTCGCCCGCTGAAGTCTGGTAACGCAGCGAGGCAGGCTGGAGTATTTCGCCTGAGATTCTCGGGGTGATTTCGATTTGCAAGGTAGCGGCGGAAGCGAACTGGCAACCCAACCAGAGCGTGGAATATTTGAACAGCGTAGATGCAAAGAGGCGAAGAGGACGCAAACAGTCCCAGCAAAAGAGGCCCGAGACCGCGCCCTTCTTCTCCGCACCTTCCGCCCTTCGCTGTTCAATCAATCTGCGCTCTAATCTAGCAGCCATTGGGTTCAGAGTGCGTCCTTCAGTTTATGGTGAAGCCGCCGGTGAGCGTGTAAGTCGGCCCGGGACTTGTGAACGTGACGACGACATTTTGCGCGCCGGTGGGCGCATTGGCGGGGATGGCAAACGTCGCAACCACCGTGCCTTGGGCCGCATCGGAAATGCTGGTGCCATTTATCGTGCCGGCCAGCGTGACGCTCGTAAGTGGCGCGTTGGCTGGCGGGCACGGCGGGCTGCTCGGCAGCGTGATGGTCACCGTGACGGTGGTGCCTCGATTGGCGCTGCCCCCCGGGGCAACCGAAGTGGAGCCGCCCCCGCTGCCGCCGCCCACGGGATCGTAGGTCGCCAACGCGGTCTGTGCGACCCGGAAGAATTTTTGGTTTTCCGGGCTTGAGTTGGTGTAACCCCCTGCGTCCAGAATGGCGGCCAGGCTAGTGGCATTCGTCGTCCAGGTCCGAAGGTTCGTCGTCGATTCCACGCGGTAGGTCCCCCCTTCGAGCGCGCTCCAGGTCAGCGTGACCACTCCGCTGTTCCACGACGGGTTGTTCAGCAGCGGCGCCTGGTTTGGGCCGCCCAGGAAATTCGTCGTCACCGTCTCGCCGATGCTCGTGACCGCCCCGCCAACCGGATTGCCGTAAAACGAACGGCCGATGTTATAAGGAAACACCGGCGTGCCGTTGGAGTTGATGCAAACGAAATAGGCCCACGTGCCGTTGGGAAATTCGGGTGTGACGCAAAAACGCGCATTGTATTCGTTGAGGTCGAAGTCCACCCCTTGCACGAAGTTTGAGCCCGTGTTGGGATTGACCAGGTCCCCGAGGTAGGCATTGTCCTCCATGTAGCGGCTCAGGGGGTAGGAACTGCTTACGGCCGGACCGGTTTGATTGACCGAGCTGCCATACATGCGCGCTGCCCAGAGCGGGATCGTCGTCCGCCCCGTTGTCGCCAGGTTATCCGTGCCGTTCTGGCCGTTGCGAAGCTGAAACCCGCTGGTCATGCGGCGCCTCCCGCTGGCAGGATTGGTGGGATTGGAAAACCCATACGGGCCATACACCGGGTAGCCGTCGCGCACCCAGCCCAAAATGGGAGAATGTCTGCTCACGGCCTTGGTGCTTTCGCTGTAAGTCCTGGTCGCTGAGTTGAAATCCACATGGTCGCCGAGTTGATAACGCAGCGCGATCGGGTCGGCGTGATAATGGTGTGTGCCGGTGTTTTCCTGGTGCGCGTACCCGGGGTCGAACGTCGGGCCTTCGTTCACGTAAGCCTCCCGATTCCAACTGCCGGTGCCCTGGACATCCGCGCTGCCGTTCCAATAAAAAGCGTCTCGCGAATCGAACATCGCCACCCCATCCACAAAATACCCGATGGGGCCGAGACCGGTGAGATTCGTCGCAGTGTGCACCACCGGCGCGCGCGGGATGCGATAGAGCACATTTTGGTTCTTGGGCAGGTTGGGGAACGCGCCGTTGAGCCAGGGACCCATGATGTGGGTCGCCAGCCCGGAGCTCCTGAGGTAAACCCAATTCGAGGATGAATAGAGCTCTTGAACGCCAACATAAACGGGAGCAGCCTGGGTCTGGCTTCCGTTGCTCCACGCGGTGAGCGTGGTGCCGGCGGTTTTCATCGCGTCGTTGGTGTAAATGCGCGCGTATCGGCGTGAATAGGTGGTGAGCCACGAACTGGTGTAGGGGCTGGGCGCGCCGTTGTCGGCCGCGCTCGAAACTTGAATCGCGGTCAAAATCACCGCCGGGACCGCCGCAATTCTGCCCAGGAGCCGTGCGCTCGGCCCCGCAATCTTAAGGGGTGAGAGTTTTGTTCTCATAGTCATCGGTCGTGCGTTTATAGTTGCTTCGGGCTTCCCGGGCTCCGCGCTTGCGCAGCCCGCGGTCCCTTGGCTGCCATCCTACGCCCGCTGTGGCCGCTTGCCGTGGATTTGAGACGAATCTTGCCATCGTCGGGGTGAACCGGGATTATTCCGTGATGAAGTCTTCGTTATGGCAATTTCAAAGGCCATGACCCAGAAACTGCTTTTCCCGGACCCGCGCCCGCTCGTAGAGCGGTTGGGCCCGGAGTTTTTCCGGCGCGCGCCCGAGTGTCCCGGCGTTTACCTGATGCGCGATGGCACCGGCACCGCGCTCTACGTCGGCAAAGCCAGGAATCTGCGAAAACGGCTGGCCTGCTATCGCGTCGCCAATCCCGACCGCCTGCCAAGGCGGCACCTCAGGTTGTTGCGCGCAGTCGAGCGAATTGAGCTGCAGGAATGTCCTGATGAAACCTCCGCGCTGGCCAGAGAATCGGAGTTGCTGCGCAGTTTGCGCCCGTGTTTCAACCGCGCTGGCACCTGGCCTGGCACCCCCCGGTTTCTTGCCTGGAGAGTTACCCAAACGGGGCTGGACCTTGCCGTCAGGCAGGTTATCGAATCTGGGTGGCACAGTTACGGCCCGCTCGGAGCCGGTGCTTTCCGGTTGCGCGCCGTCTTGGTTCGGCTCTTATGGTGCGCCCTTCACCCGCAACGCGGTCTGGCCGGAATGCCCGAAGGCTGGTTTAGCGGACGGCTTGGCGACCTCGTGACTATTCCTCGGCACCAGGGAGCCCCGGCAAATTTCCACGATTCGGCGGCGCCCTTAAGGAATCTTTTTGCCGGGCGCCCGGATGAGTTTATCGAATGGGTGCGGGAACAAACGTCGATGCTGACTCACCCCTTTGAAGTCGCAGTCCGGGAAGCGGATTTGGAGACACTAACTGACACTTGTTCCCACACTTATTCACAGAGGCCGGATGCGCTCGGCACCCGCGGGACCTAAGCTGGCCCGCGCGAATGTTTTCCACCAAAGCTTATTCACACGGTATTCACAAATGTGCGGTCCTTCAGAAAGCAAAAAAAGACCGGTCCTTGGGCCTCAACCTGTCTTCAATTCTCTTGTCCTTGGGCCGGAACGAAACGTCCAGCTCTTCTCAATCCAGGCCCAACTCCTTCCTCACTTCCGCAAATTTCTCGATCGCAAACGCCAGGTCTTCGCGGGTGTGAGCAGCCGAGATTTGAGTCCGGATACGGGCCTTGCCCTGCGGCACTACCGGGTAGGAAAACCCGATGACATAAACCCCCTTCTGCAGCATCGCCTCGGCCACACGCGCGGCCAGCGCCGCGTCGCCGAGCATTATCGGAACGATCGGATGCGTGCCCGGCAGGATCGTGAAACCCAGTTTGGCCATGCCCTCCCGGAAGAATTTCGTGTTCGCCTCCAGCTTGTCCCGCAACTCGGTGGATGCCGAGAGCAATTCGAGCACTTTGAGCGACGCGCCCGCGATGGCGGGCGCGAGCGTGTTCGAAAAAAGATAAGGCCGCGATCGTTGCCGCAGCAGCTCGATAATTTCCTTGCGCCCGCTGGTATAACCGCCGCTGGCGCCGCCCAACGCCTTGCCCAGCGTGCCCGTCAGAATATCAATACGCCCCATGACGTCATGGTACTCGTGCGTGCCGCGCCCATGCTTGCCCATGAAACCGACCGCGTGAGAATCATCGACCATGACCAGCGCGTTGTATTTCCCGGCGAGGTCGCAGACGCCGGCCAGATTCGCAATGTAACCGTCCATCGAGAAGACCCCGTCGGTAGCGATCATCCGAAAACGCGCGCCCGCCGCTTCCCTCAATTTAGCCTCCAAGTCCGGCATGTTGTTGTTGAGGTAGCGATACCGTTGCGCTTTGCAGAGGCGGATCCCGTCGATAATGCTGGCGTGATTCAGTTCGTCGGAAATGATCGCGTCTTCCGCTCCCAGCAACGTTTCAAATAAACCGCCGTTGGCGTCGAAACAGGAGGAATACAGGATGGTATCTTCGGTGCCCAGGAACTCGGTAATTTTGGCCTCGAGTTGCTTGTGGACGCCCTGGGTGCCGCAAATAAAGCGGACACTGGCCATGCCGTAGCCCCATTTTTCGACCGCCTCCTTGGCGGCGGCTTTCACCGATGGATGTTGCGCCAGCCCAAGATAGTTATTGGCGCAGAGGTTCAAGACCGGTTTGCCGTCGGCAACCCGAATACTGGTCCCCTGGGGCGTGAGGATGACACGCTCGTTCTTGTATGTGCCGGCGGCGCGGATGCCGGCCAGTTGCTCGGCCAGGTGTTGTTTGAAAGTCGGGTGCATATCACGTCCGTTGGCCGATGTGCCGATGTAACCTTGTAACCATGTAACGATTTAACTCTTCAACCTCACCGCGCGCTCACCGCCAATTCAGGATCACCTTGCCCGATCTCCCACTCATCATCACCTCAAATCCCTTTTCAAATTCAGTATAGTGGAACCGGTGGGTGATGGCCGGTTTAATATCAAGGCCGGTTTCGAGCATCACCGTCATCTTGTACCAGGTCTCATACATCTCGCGCCCATAAATGCCTTTAATCGTCAGCATGTTGAACACAACCTTGTTCCAGTCAAACGGCACCTGTTCCGCCGGGATGCCCAACATGGCAATCTTGCCCCCATGACACATGTGCTCGATCATCTCCCGCAAAGCCGCCGGGTTGCCCGACATCTCTAATCCCACGTCGAAACCTTCTTTCATCCCCAATTCCTTCTCCACCTCCTTCAGCGTTCGGCCGTTCTTCACGTTGAGAGCCACCGTCGCGCCCATTTGCCGCGCTAGGTCGAGCCGGTAATCATTCACATCGGTCACCACTACGAACCGCGCCCCGGCATGTTTGGCAACCCCCGCCGCCATGATGCCGATCGGGCCGGCTCCCGTGATCAGCACATCCTCGCCCAGCAATGGAAACGAAAGCGCCGTGTGAACGGCGTTGCCGAAGGGGTCGAAAATCGCCGCCACGTCGCGGTCGATCCCATTGCGGTGGTGCCAGACGTTGGTCATCGGCACCGAAATATACTCCGCAAACGCCCCCGGCCGGTTGACCCCGATGCCAAGGGTGTCCTTGCACAAATGCCGCCGGCCGGCCAGGCAATTGCGGCAGCGCCCGCACACCACGTGCCCTTCGGCGCTGACCACCTCCCCCGCGAAAAAGTCTTTCACATTCGCCCCCACTTCCGCCACCTCCCCGACGAATTCGTGACCGATCACCATCGGTGTCGGGATGGTTTTCTGCGCCCACGCGTCCCACTTGTAGATATGCAGGTCGGTGCCGCAGATGCCCGCGCGGTCCACGTGAATGAGCACGTCGTTGATGCCCACCTCGGGTTGGGGCACCTCTTCGAGCCACAGCCCGGGTTTCCGCTCTTTCTTGACCAAAGCTTTCATAGGATTGAGAGATTACTTCTAGTATATCGAACCGATTTCCTTTAAATTAGACAACACCGATTCCATTATGCAAGAGCTATTTCCTCTATATTGGATTTACCGGGACACCGCCCAAAAGCCAGGCCGGTGTGGGGTCGCCCGTCCTGTTCCCCCTCGCCTCGGCCCTCTCCTTTGCCGCGAAGGAGGATCCTGGTCGGTGCACCCGCGGATGAGCGCCGCACGAATTCACAACCGACGGACCACGAGTCCCCCTCTCCCCAAGGGAGAGGGCAGGGGTGAGGGGGAAGGAATCGTCCGGCTGCCTGTGCCCAGGCAAAATCAAAACCGCTCTGCTTAGACATGAAAGCCATTCAAAAACCAAACCCCAACCCACCCGCCCCAGCCGAACCCGCCGATGCCATCAGCCGGCATCTCGGGGGCCGGCTCAAGCACCTCCGCTCGGCGCGCGGCTGGTCCCTTGAAGCTCTCGCCAATGCCAGCGGCGTCAGCCGCTCCATGCTCAGCCAAATCGAACGGGAACAGGCCAATCCCACCCTGGCCGTCACCCTGCGCATCGCGCGCGCCTTCGGCCTGACCCTGGGCGAATTGCTTGAAATGCCCGGCGCCGCCTCCGCCGTCACTGTCATCCGCGCCGATGACCACACCTACCATTATCGGTCGGACAAAGATTGCCGCATCCGCACCCTCTCGCCGTTGAACCTGGAGAAAGACGTCGAGTTCTATGAAGTGCGGCTGCAAACCGGCGGCGCCTTGCGCAGCTCGCCGCATTTCGAGGGGACGCGCGAATTCCTCACCGTGCAGAAGGGCCGCATCCGCATCGAATCCGCCGCCGATGCCGAGGAACTCAACCCGGGCGATTCCTCCAGCTACCGCGCCGACGTGCCTCACGCGATCATCAATGTCGGAAAGACCGAGGCGGTCGTGTTTCTGATTGTGATTTATCGTTAGATGCTATGGCCGGGAAGGCCTGGCGCTCGCTTTAAACCACAGCAGTGCGATGCCCCACCACGTTAAACTTGACGCCAATGACGCTCATGCTTACTTTGTTTACATCGTATGACAATAGCGAATAACGTCCTCAGCCTCCGCCTTCCGGAACATGAGAAGACCGAATTGGAACGGCTGGCCCGCCGTCTGGGTCGGACCGTAAGCGAGTTGGCCGCCCGGATGATCGTCGAAGGCCGGCGGCGGGCCGAGTTCGCCTGGCTCGATTTCCGTGACACACCGGTTGGACGCGTCGCCTGCCTCCAAGGCACCCGCTTGCAGGTCTGGTGGATTGCGCGGCTGGCCCGGGAATTCAAGGGTGATGCGCGAAAAGTGACCACCCACCTTGACCTCTCGCCTGCTCAGGTAAAGGCCGCCCTGATTTACGCCAAAGCGTTTCCTGATGAAATTGAAGCCGCGATTCGTGACTACGAGTCCTTCAGCTTGGAGGAGTTGAAACGTCAAGTGCCTCAAGTAGAGGTCTTCGAGGCGGGCGCCAGAAAGCCCCGGTCCCGCCGGTGAAGCTTGTCTTTGATTCTCACATTTCTCCCACCGTCGCCCGCGGACTGGTCCGTCGGTGCCGCGGTTTGCAGGCGATGCATCTGCGGGATTGGCAGCAGCGCCGGTTGCTGCATGCCCCCGATCCCGAACTGCTCGCCGCAGCGGCCCGTGATGGTTGGACGCTGGTGACTTACGATCTCCGCACGATTGTCCCGTTGCTTCGCGATTGGGCCGAAACCCAACAGCATCACGCCGGGGTAATTCTAGTGGACGACGCGACCATCCCTTCGCACCACGTTGGCGCGTTGCTCGCCGCCCTAGTGCAACTCTGGCAAGCACAGGGCGAGGAGGACTGGCGCGATCGTGTCGTGTTCCTCCAGCACGCCAAAACGTGAGGAAGTCTGTGGCAACCACGCTCTACGATCTCATTCCCCGCGACGGCCACCCCACCAACGACGTCCTCCTCGGCCAGTTCCTGGAATACACTCAGAGCAGGCAGCTCGACCTCTATCCGGCGCAGGAGTCGGCCATCCTCGAACTGTTCGACGAAAAAAATGTCATCCTCAACACCCCCACCGGCTCGGGCAAATCCCTCGTCGCGGCCGCCCTCCATTTCAAAGCGCTCGTCCAGGGAAAACGCTCCATCTATACCTGCCCCATCAAAGCGTTGGTTAACGAGAAGTGGCTCGCCCTTTGCCGCGAGTTCGGCCCCGACAACGTTGGCCTGAGCACCGGCGACGCCTCCGTGAATCGCGACGCCCCGCTCCTCTGTTGCACCGCCGAGATCCTGTCCAACATCGCCTTGCGCGAAGGCCCGCAGGCCAATGTGCAGGAGGTCATTATGGACGAGTTCCACTACTATGCCGACCGCGACCGCGGCGTCGCCTGGCAGGTGCCGCTCTTGACGCTCCCGCAGGCCCGGTTTCTATTGATGTCCGCCACCCTGGGCGATACCACCTTTTTTGAAGAGGAACTCACTCGCCTGAACGGCCGCCCCACCGTCACCGTCGCCTCCAAAGACCGGCCCGTGCCGCTCGAGTTCGCCTTTTCCGAGTTGCCCTTGGCCACCACGCTCGAGAGCCTGGTCGCCCAGGGCCGGGCCCCGGTTTATGTCGTCCATTTCACCCAACTCGAGGCCGCCCAGAGCGCGCAGGATTTCACCAGTATCAATGTCTGCACCCGCGAGGAAAAGGCCGCCCTCGGCAACGCCCTCGAGGGCTTCAAGTTCAGCAGCCCTTACGGACCGGAAATTCGCCGCTGGCTCAAACACGGCATCGGGCTGCACCATGCGGGGCTGTTGCCCAAATACCGGGTGCTGGTCGAGCAACTGGCCCAAAAAGGCCTGCTCAAGATTATCTGCGGCACCGACACGCTCGGCGTCGGCATCAACGTCCCCATTCGCACCGTCCTCTTCTCCAAGCTGTGCAAATTCGATGGCGAGAAAACCGCCATTCTCACCGCGCGCGATTTCCATCAGATCGCCGGCCGCGCCGGACGCAAAGGCTTCGACGAGCGCGGCTGGGTGGTCGCGCAGGCGCCAGAACATGCGGTCGAAAATTTGAAACTCGAAGGGAAAGCCGCGCGCGACGGCAAAAAGGTCGTCAAACGCAAACCGCCCGAGAAGAATTTTGTCAATTGGGACAAGAACACCTTTTTACGGTTGATGGCCGCCCAGCCCGAGCGGCTGACTTCGCGGTTCCTGGTCTCGCACGGGATGTTGCTCAACGTCCTGAGCCGCCAGGGCGACGGCTGCCGCGCGATGCAACAGTTGCTCGCCCGCTGCCACGAAACCCCCAAAGCCAAAAAAGCCCACGCCAAACGCGCCTGGCAACTCTTCCGCTCCCTCGTGGAACGCAACATTATCGAGTTCACCACTCCGCTTGCTACCACTCCACCATCCACCATCCATCATCCCTCCGCCAAGCTCCGGGTCAACGTCGAACTCCAGGACGACTTCTCCATGGACCAGACGCTCTCGCTTTATCTGCTCGAGACCATCCCGCTCGTGGACCCGCAAGCTCCCGACTACTCGCTCGTTCTGCTCACGCTCGTCGAGTCCATCCTCGAAGACCCCGACCTCATCCTCCGCAAGCAGCTCGATAAACTCAAAACCCAAAAAATGGCCGAGATGAAAATGGCCGGCATCGAATACGACGAGCGCATCGAGGAACTGGAAAAGCTCGAATATCCCAAGCCCAACCGCGAATTCGTCTATTCCACCTTCAACGCCTTCGCCGACAAACACCCCTGGGTCGGCCAGGAAAATATCCGCCCCAAATCTATCGCCCGGGAGATGTTCGAGAATTTCCGCTCCTTCTCCGATTACATCCGCGACTACGACCTGCAGCGCGCCGAGGGCCTCCTGCTCCGCCATCTCAACAGCGTCTTTAAAGTCCTTGCCCAGACCGTCCCGGACAACGCCAAGACCGAACCCGTCCAGGAAATGGAACTCTACCTCGGCACCATGATTCGCCAGGTCGATTCCAGCCTGCTCGAAGAATGGCAGAAAATGCGCGACCCGGCCTATCAGCGCGCCGAAACCAAAGAGGTGCGCCCGCCCGGCGCCGAGGAAGCCGAAAAAGACGTCACCCGCGACACCAAAGCCTTCACCGCCGCTATCCGCAACCGCGTGTTCTATTTCCTGCGCGGCCTGGTTAACGCCGATTTTGACCAGGCCCTCGCTCACCTGGCTTCCCCCCAGGATCAGGATGGCCAGGCTTGGACCGCGGAGCGCCTGCAACAGGCCTTGGACGCCTACCATGCCGACCACCAATACATCTGCCTCGACCCCAACGCCCGCAACCTCCGCCATACCTACGTCATTCCCTCCGACGACAAGCGTTCCTGGCGCGTCCAGCAGATGCTGGTGGACCCCGACGAGCACAACGACTGGGTCGCCGAGTTCGAGGTGGACCTCGCCGAATCAAGAAAGACCGGCGAACCCACCCTCCGGCTGCGCCGCCTCGCCGGCTTGGTGTAAACCTTTTTTCGGCTCGACCCGCCCTGCCCGATGCTTTTAGCCTTCCAAACACATACATGAAAACCATACGAACCACGTTTTCGCTCGCGTTGGGGCAACAGAAGTGAACTCCGGGTTTGAAACCGTCTTTGCCCGTTTGCGGGCCATCCTTGAGCCGCACGCGGACCGGCTGAAAGTGACGGCAGACGCTCCTGCGTACTATTGTCTCGACGTGACTTTCAGTCCTAAACTCAAAAAGGCATTTCCAGTCGCGTGGGTGAAGATTGGGAAAGCGTACGTTGGCTATCACTTCATGCCGGTGTACATGTTTCCCAGGCTGCGCGAGGGCATGTCGGATAAGTTGCGGGCGCGTATGCAAGGCAAGTCGTGCTTCAACTTCAAAGTATCCGATGAAACGCTTTTCAAGGAATTGGCAGAGCTCACCGCGGAAGGGTTCGCCCTGTGCAGAAAGGCTGGATTTGCGCCATGAACTTTGATGTGCGAGCGGAGCGAGCCCAATTCAAGAGTCCTGAAGGGACGAAATCTGATAGCCCGGGGCAAGGCCGCGTAGCGGCTGCTGCCCCGCGTACGACGCCCGCAGATTTAATCCCCCTCTCCTCTTCGGGAGGAGAGGGCCGGGAGAGCAGGCCCTGCCACGTACTTTCAGCGTGATACGAGCGCGGGTGTTAAAGTGAGACTCGTCTGCATGCCGGTTCGCAGGAACAAACAGATCAAGGCTCCTCAGGTCCGAGTCATCGGACCTGATGGGAAGCCTCCCATTAACACCTCGCTTCAGCGAGGTCGTGGACAGCGACCCGTGACCACAAACCGGTTCAACGGTTTCCTCTCCATTTCCTTCCCACCCGTTGTTCCCTCAAAAATTTTCAATTCGCTCGCAATCCTCCCCCGCCCCACGCCTACCCCGCATGAATCAACCGGTCCCGCCCCCTAACCGTCATGCACATAGTCGCAGCTTCTCGTTTTTGCCGATTGTCAGCGAACGCCATGGAGTTACTCTCCGAACATGGCAGAGGATAGCCGGCCGCCGTTCGCGGGTAGGCTTAAACCTGCGGTTATTACTTGAATGCCTCCATGCCATGCGGGCGTGGTGCAGCCCAACCCGGAGGGTTGGCAGAAGGTAGCCGGTGGTCGTTCGCGGGGGAGCAGGGGCGAACGACCACCGGAAAACCGTGGAAAGCGCCATTCCTCCGGAGGGGTGCCAGAGGCGGAGCACGGCTTCTCGCGATTCATATCATGGTTCCTATTACTCCCATTCCTCCCATTCTGTCCCCTGAAACCTTCCGAGCCCGAGACCGGTCAGCCTTCCCGAACCAGTCGAATAGTGAAGCTGATCATGCCCAGGCCCCTATTCCCTAAATCCACCGACGCCGCAGTCTGCACTCTCGCCGCGCACGCCTCAGGGTCCCTGTCGATCTCCGAGGCCTTCAAACTTCCCAGGACAGTGCGCAGATGTTTTTCCAGCACCGGCCTGGCAAGGCCCTTTATTTCCCCTTCGTCCTTGCTGAGGAAATGTTCGGCAGCGGCGAGAATCGAAACCTCGTCACCCTTGATTTTGACCTGGGCGAGACAATCCGTTTCCACCGGCATTCCGTCGGCGGTTCGCACCTTCCCTGGTAGTTCAATGCTGAGCACCTCCAGCGACAGCACCTCCGCCGTTTCGATCACGGGGAAGACAAACGTCCCCCCGCCTTTAACGATGCGGAAGCCTACGCGCGTCCCGTCTGCCAGTTGCCGTTGCCGGCCGGAAACGATTAACACCCGGTTGGGCCCAACCTTGGTGTAGCGGGCGGCCCAAATAGTGGCGAAGATGAACACGCAAAGCATCACCAGCGCTATGGCGAATATCATCATGTATTGGGGGTTCATAATCCTCCTCTCATGTTGCAGGGACTTGAGGCCGTGCGGTTATTCTTTAGCATTTGTGCCGCTCGCTGCCACCCGCTTCTCCGCTGCGGCTACCTGCGCCGAGGCCGGCGATTTCAAACACGCCCTCGAATTCGAGGAACAAGCCTTGCGCACCGGCTCTCCGGGGGAATCCGAGCAGAAGGAAATTCGAGAGCGCATCGCGCTGTATAAACAGTCCCGGCCATTCCGGGACAAACCCTAGATCAGGCATGAATGATCAACCGAAAGGACAGGTGGCGTGGCCCCAGGACGCTTGGCGGCTCCGCCTGCTACTCAACGCGCCTTCCCTGAATCCCCCTGTGGTCCAGTATGCAGTATTCTCTGGCGACCCAAAGATCCAATTTGCGGCCGACCTCAGTCGGGTCGATCATACCCCGTGCGCCAAAAGTAACTGTTACCCGAGAGGGTGATTCGTTGTGCCAAAAGGGGTGTTACCCGATGGCGCTGTTGTTTTTGTTTCTTTCTGTTTGGTCTCTGTATGTTGTTGGGTCATCGATTGCAAGTTAAACGAGCAGGGGGGC
>Ga0210408_10001211_pt1 | contig 27754 bp, 32 predicted proteins | sample IncBWH4MmetaG_FD_155471 | JGI IMG/M metagenome (GOLD analysis project Ga0210408, IMG submission 155471) | Forest soil microbial communities from Barre Woods Harvard Forest LTER site, Petersham, Massachusetts, United States - Inc-BW-H-4-M | ecosystem: Environmental > Terrestrial > Soil >...
TGCTGCAGCGAGTGGCACGATGACGAGGATGTTCTTAAGCCAATGATGGGGGCGCAGCTCAACGACCCACGGCGGTATCTGAGATCTGCCCAGGCTTGAGGAACGTGCAAGTAGCTCCGACACCGGCATCCCCATCAAGAGAAAGGCCTTCGCAAGCGTAGAATAGCGACGGCCACGCGGTCATGGGAACTCGACTCGACAGGATTATTATAAATCATTGCCGCGAGACGATCACATCTGCAGCACCGACCGCGCCGCAGTTTTCGATCGAACGGCTACTGCGCGCCAACGCTGACCGGCTGGCTACTTTCCGCCGCATGTTAGTTTCGAGGGGCGGCGCCGAATTGATCGCTCGACGCTAGTTCGTGGCCCTGAGCGACGTGAGCGCTTTTCGGCGCAGACGCGGCTCGACGGTGGAGGTGTACGGGGGCTTGAGGAGTGGCTCCGACCCTTGAAAGAGACGCGGTTTCGGTTCAGAGGCCGGGGAAAGGAATTCGACGATGAAATCGACGAATGTGCGAAGCTTTGGCGGCACGAACTTGCGGCTTGCGTAGACCACGTACAACGTCGCCTGTCGCAGGGGATAGTCCGGAAGGATCCGGGTCAATACGTCCCTGAACGCCGAGTCGTCGAACAGAACCGCCGGGACCGGTGCTATGCCGATTCCGGCGGCAACGGCGTTGGCCACGCCGCCCATCGAGCGGTAGCGGAGTACCACGTTGTACGGAATTTCCCGCTTTTCCGTCCCTGCCGGTCGCGGCAAGCAGCTCAGCACGTCGCCTACTGCGATGAAGTCGTGCTGCGCCAGGTCTTCAGGGGACTTCGGCGCGCCGCGGCGCCTGACGTAGTCGTGCGAGGCTGCGAGGTAGAACACTGCCGGTCGAAGGGGGCGGGCAATCAGGCCCGGGGGTAGGGAGTCCGGGCTCGAGGCGATTCGCAGCGCCAGGTCGTAGCCCTCGTCCACCAGATTGACGAAGCGATCCTCGAAGGACAGGTCAACCAGGACTTCCGGATATCGGCGGCGGTACTCCGCGAGAAGCTCGGCGAGCCACTGTCCGGAAGCCGAGCCCGGCACACTGATTCTGAGCGTGCCGCGTGGAACGCTGCCTAGAGAGCCGAGCTCCAGCTCGGTCGCTTGCAGATCCTCCAGGATAGCCTTGCAGCGCTCGAAATAGAGCCTGCCGGGCTCCGTGAGGCTCAGCGAACGACTGTTGCGATTGAGGAGTCGCACCCCGAGCCGCTGCTCCACATGCATGACATGCTTGCTGACCATAGCGGTCGAGATGTCGAACCGCTCGGCCGCCGCGACGAAGCTGCCGGAGTCGACCACCTGCCGAAAAACCTTGATGCTGGTGAGGGTATCCATGTGCTCCGCTCTCAATGGTTGCGTGACGGAGATTCGCTGTCTTCCTGGCGAAGGCTCATCTTCAGCGTTGATGCGATCGTACTGGGGGAGCGATGAGTCCGCGTCACGACAAGAGGGGATATCGGACTAACTCGTTTGGGTACTGGTCAGCGACACGAAGCCGACAGATGAAGGCGCGCGCTCCAATTGCCGAGCCGGGTTCCCCGAACCGCTGCGTTCACGAGCCATTCCCGTCCACTTCGATTTCGCGGCGCCCATAGAGGCGCGCATCCAGTGACAAAGCGCCCGGACCCAGGGAGATTAAAGCTGCCGAGATCGCAATGAACTCGAGACGCGCGAGGCCTGATTCAGCCAGCGACAGATGTCCGGAAATGCTCGCGTCTACCGTCAGGAGTAGGCCGGCTGCACTGAGCAGCACGCTGGCGATCGGCGTCATGAAGCCGATGACTAACGCGACGCCAGTGACGAAGGCCAGCAAGGCAATGACAACACTGGCATTCACCACTCCATGGCTGACGGCGATAAGCAACCACGCCTGCGAACTCGCAGTACCGCCCACGACGAGGCGCAGTAACAGCAAAGCAAGGCCAGGGTAACCTGTAGGGAAACCCGAAAACGTCCGTTGCAGGGCCATGAGGCCTCCCCGCGGCTATCAACGGAGTCTAGCCGCCGCAAATACCACGGACGTCCTGCTAAGCAGGTACTTCAGAGTACTTCTATCGAGTTACGACCCTGCCTAGAGGGCGATGACGCCGCGACGAATTCCGATCGCAACTGCCTGGGTCCGATCCTTGGCTCCAAGTTTGTCCATGATGCGTTTGACGTGCACCTTGACGGTATCCTCGCTGATTCCCAGGTGCTCACCGATGTCGCGGTTGCGGTCGCCTTCGGCAATCCGTCTCAGGACCTCGACCTCGCGCTCCGTGAGCGGCTCTCCCCCGACGTAGACAGCCAGACTCTCGGCCAAAATGGCCGGAAGATGCTTGCGTCCGGCATGTACCTTGCGGATGACTCCGACCAGTTCATCGAGTGGGGCGCTCTTCAACAGATAACCGGATGCTCCCGCCGTGAGGGCACGCTGAATCTCATAATCGCCCTCGAAGGTTGTCACCACGATCACCTTGGCATCAGAAAACTCCTCCCGAATGGACGCGATGGCGCTGATTCCGCTCATGTCAGGAAGCCTGAGATCCATGAGCGTGATATCAGGCCGGTGAGTCCTGAATTGCTCGAGAGCCGACTTAGCCGTGCCTGCCGTCCCGACCAGTTCGAGATCGGCTTCATTCGCAACCACCATCGCGATCCCCTCTCGGAACAGAGGGTGGTCGTCGACACAGAGGATTCGGATTCGGTCAGAGGCGCTCACGGGCTGCTACCGCGGGAATGGAGCTTGCCAATCCAATACAGAAGCCCGCGGCGAGCGGGTCGCTCAAAGGCTGCGACCGCAGGCACCAGCAAGTCAATTTCAGTTCCCGCTCCTGTGGCAGTTCTGATTTTAAGCCGAGCCCCGATCTTCGATGCACGCTCACGCAGACCCGACAACCCGAAATGTCCTTCCCGCCCGCCCTTTAGAACCTCAGGGTCGATTCCTTTGCCGTCATCACGGACGAGGAGACGGAAGTGATCTCGCCCGTACTCCAGGACCGTCTCCACCGTTGAGGCGCGCGCATGCCTGAACGCATTCGCGAGCCCTTCCCCGCCTATGCGATAGATCTCGTCTCGTACGAGCGGCCGCAGGGAGCGCGGTGTGCCTTCGACGACCACTTGATACTTAACCTTACGCGGGGTTGCCAGGTCATTTGAGATTTGTGTCAACGCGCGTTCCAGATTCTCCTCTTCCGACTGCCGCAGACGAAGGCCGCGTACCGTTTGGCGCCCTTCATCGATCAGCTGACGCATCAGTTGCGAGACGCGCTGGATCAGTGGTTTCGCAGTCGCATCGCCGGCGATCTGGCGGTCTGCGACTTCGAGCTGCAGCGATGCGCTCACCAAGCCCTGCAGGACTGTGTCATGTAGTTCTTGCGCGATCCGCGTCCGTTCGCCCAAGCGTTCCTCCATGCGAATTGTGAGCTGTCGCGAGACCTGACGAATCCGCAGGTGATAGAACAGCCAGGCCGCCAGCATTATTAGCAGGCCGACTGCGGTTCGAAACCACCACATCTCCCACCACGGCGGCAGGATCTCGATTGCCAGTTTGCCACCTGCCTCGTTCCACGCCCCACGGCTCCTGGCTGCCTGCACTCGCAAGATGTATCGCCCGGCGGGAAGGGTCGTGTAAGTCGCGTGCCGTTGATCGCTGCCGACTTCGTTCCACTGGGGCTCGAGCCCCTCCAGCCGATAGCGGTAACGGGTCGTTTGTGGACTGAGGTAATCCAGGCCTGCAAAAGTGATCGAGAACATATTCTGCGCGTGCGAAAGTGTTATCCGGTCGGCATAGGTGATCGATCGAGTGAGCGGCGAGTCTGGATTGATCGGAACACTGACGCCCGATAGTTTGAAATCCGTCAACACAACGGCGGGCGAGCCTGGGCGATCGCCCAATCTTTCGGGGAAGAACGCGACGGCGCCAGGAAATCCCCCAAAGAACATTTCGCCGCTGGGACTCTCGTAGCATGTGTTCCAGCCTGAGAGATCATTCCCGGGAAGTCCGTCCAGTTCGGAGTAGTTGACAAATGTCCGCGCGGACGGATCGAACCGGGACAAGCCCTTGTTCGTGCTGATCCAGAGCATGCCGGCCCTATCCTCCAGAATGCAGGCGATGGCGTTTCCAGCCAGACCATCTAGCGCGTCATAGGATGTGAAGCGTCCCGTCGCGGGGTCCAACCTGGCCAGACCGTTTTCCGTACCCGCCCAGACCACCCCAGTACGACTCACGAGCACCGCTGCGACCGCGTTGTCGGGCAATGTACTTGTGTCGCCGGGTTTGGACTTATAGACCGTGAACTGGCCCGTTGAGGGGTCGAAGCGGTGCAGGCCCGAATGGTGGGTACCGAGCCACATCTTCCCGCCCGTATCCTCGGACATTGCCAGGTAGACTTGGGTACCAGCGCTGTTCCAGTCCACTTTGTAGACCGTGAAGCTGTCACTCTGCGCATCGAAGCGGTTTAACCCGTCGTCGGTACCTACCCATAGGACGCCGGAGCGATCGACCAGTAGTCGAGACACGCTATCGTTGCTCAGGCTTTTCGGGTCCGATGGAACGTGTCGATAGAATCTGGAGTGACCCGTTTTCGGATCAAAGGCGACCAGCCCGTGTCCCCACGTGCCCAGCCATATGAGTCCGGACTGATCCTGCGTGATCGTTATCACCATAGGCTTCGCGCCGAGTCCCAGGGTCCAGGAGGTGCGCCTCCCGGTGGCGCGATCGATTCTGTTCAGCGCCTCATCATTGCCAATCCACAGCGAGCCGCCGGAATCCGCGTATATCGCATTTACAAAATCAGTGCTGAGGCTGTTCGGATTGCCAACCTCGTGTTGGAACGTCTCGAACATCCTCGGGTTGCGAGCAAAGACATTCGGACCCTTGGAATGAAGCCCAGTCCAGATGTTGCCTTCGCGATCCTTGAACAATGCGATGACTTGGTCTTCGGCGATGCTTTGCGGGTCTCCGGCGCGGTTACCATAGTGGACGAACACGCGGCGCTGCGGATCGAATCGCAGTAATCCGATACCGAGAGACCCCAGCCAAAGATTCCCGTCGCTGTCTTCCAGGATCCCCATCACGCCCGTAAGGGCGGCGGCCGGAGGCTCTTTCTCATAGAACGAATACCGGGTGAGCGTGTTTGATTGGCGATCGAGGAGCGCCAGTCCGGTACCAGAATGGTAGGTAATCCAAAACAAGCCCCGGTGATCCTCGAAGAACGAGACCACCATGCCTTGTCTGAAAGGCACGCCGTGTTCGATGGGAATGTGATAAATCACATGTCCCGTAGCCTGATCAACTTGCTCCAATCCCTCGCTCGTGCCGACCCAGAATCCGCCGCTACGGTCGTAGCCAGTCCAATTGACATCTTTGCTCAGCAGTCCCGCCGGATCATTCGGGCCACTAGCGAAATGGGTGATCTTTCGTGTCACGGGGTCAAGGCTATACAGACCGCCCTCAGTCGCGAGCCACAGGGTGCCGTTGCGATCCTGTGAAATGTGCCAGACAGCCCCGCCGAAGCTGCCAATAGGTGTGAACGTCTCGGTGCGTGGATCGAGTCGGTCGAGAATCTCGTTGCACCCGACCCAGAGCGCACCCGAGCGGTCTTTGAAGAGCGCCGTGACGAAGACACCCGATAGGCTGTTCGCGTGCCGCGGATCGTGCACGAATACCTTGAATTCGTAGCCGTCGAATCGGTTCAGGCCGTACTGGCTCCCAAACCAGATGAACCCGCGATCGTCCTGGACGATCTGCGCGACGCGCGTCTGAGATAAGCCGTCCGCGGTTGAAAGGCGTCTGAATCTTAGGCCGCCGCCCTCGACCACTGGAACGTGGATGACTTCGGGTGCAATGCGCGGCTGCGGGATGGCGCTACTCACCGACACCTGGACCGTGGGCGCCGCGGGTGCCGCCGCCGAGCTAACGACTGCCCAAACGACAAGGCATAGCGAGCCTCGACTCTTTGGCGCAACGATCAGCACAGACAAAATTATAGTCCCCAGCGCATCAAAACCGCCCTTAGGACGCGTCATACCCGAAAGTTGTAGTACGGCGTACGCGCTTCTGGGTACCGTCCGCGTGCACCCAGAATTCGTGACCGAAGGGCAAGCATTCCCGGTCGATCCCAACGTCTTGAGTAGTCAAAGATATAAAGTATTAGACTGACCATCCCGTCGGGGAGCGCGGCTGCCCGTGCCATTGGGCGGCACAACACTGACCATGATCCCTGTGTTTGGTGCTTCCGATGCCGCCATACGCTTGCCGTATGGGGCAATCGCTCCGTGGATGGTCTCTGCCTTATCGCTGAGTGGAATCGCCGCTGCGAGCGCAAATGATGCGAGCGGCGACTTGCCGGCTCCCGATGAGCTCCAGCAAGTGATTGTGACCGCGGAGAAGCGCGAGGAGACCCTGGGCAAGGTGCCGATCAGCGTCTCGGTTCTCAGCCGCGAGCAAATGCTGCAGCGACAAATCGTAGATATGGGGGATGTCGCTGCGATAACACCGGGAGTGGACTTTCAGAACACGGGCTCGACCATCGCACTCTCCATACGCGGTATCTCCTCCGGCATCTCGGGCTACTCGACAACGGGCATCTACATCGACGATGTACCCGTCCAGATCCGTCTGGACAACGGTATTATCCCGGGAACCAATACGACGCCCCTGGTCTTCGATCTCGATCGCGTGGAGGTCCTGAAGGGACCCCAGGGCACGTTATTCGGCGCGGGCGCCGAGGGCGGCATCATCCGCTTCATCCAGCCTCAGCCGAGTCTGACCGAGTCCAGCGGTTACGCGCGCGCCGGCCTTGCTACAACCCATAGCGGAGGCACCAGCTACGAGATGGGGGCCGCACTCGGCGGCCCCATCATTCAGGATGAGCTCGGATTTCGGGTGAGTGCCTGGCACCGGCGCGATGGCGGCTACATCGAGCACGACAGCGCCATCCCCGGCGGCGTCGACTACCCCGATTCGGGGTACCACGATAGCGACGTGGTGCGCGGAGCCCTGACTTGGGCACCCATTGCGTCCTTGAAGATCACGCCCTCGATGTTCTACCAGCACGTCTTCTGGAATGACGTGCCGACGCTTGATCCGGGTTCGAGCACCCACCCCGACAGGATGACCGCGAACTGGACCACATTGCATCCGGTCTTCTCAGACGTCGATGACGGTCGGCTGGCGTTTCAGGGGCTGTTGCTGCAGCCGAGCGATGACCAGCTCTACCTGCCATCGCTCAAGGTCGATGAGCGGCTGCCGGGCGTCATTCTCACCTCCACGACCTCGTACTTGTACCGGCGTTACACCGCTCAACAGGACTTCACTACCGTAATGCCGTTCTTCGTCGGACTGCCTTGGCCCCAGAGTGCGAACGCGGCGGCCGTCAGCTACACGCCGTCATTCCTGAACGTGTTTGCCCAGGAGTTCAGAGCCACTTCCGCGAACCCTGATCGGCGCCTGCAGTGGACGTTTGGCCTGTTCTACAACGAGTCGCGCCAGACGGGTTTCCAGTGGGTAGTGTCCCCTTATTTCCCGACCCAGGTACTTGCGGGGCTTGGCAAGACCATCGCCGAAGCCTTCGGGCAACCTCAGCTTCCCGGTGATCAGTCGATCTACGAGCGCGAGCCGCTCAGTGACCAGCAGCTGGCCGCCTACGGACAGATCACCTATCAGCTCCTCGGGCACATCAGTCTGGTGACAGGAGCGCGCGTTGCGCGCGAGACCGACAAATACAGCATCTACATAAACGGACCGCTGAACGGTGCCACCGCAACTCAATTCTCTGGCACCGCAAGGCAGACGGTCGTCGATCCCAAGTACGGCATTGACGTCCGGCTGGACGAGAACAATCTTCTCTACCTCAGCGCCGCAAAAGGTGGCCGCATCGGCGGCGTCAACCCGCCCTTCTACAACTTCACGGCATGCAACGAGGCTCTGGCTGCGCTTGGCTATCCCGACGGGGCGCCGGGTACTTACAAAGGCGACTCGCTCTGGAGCTACGAGGTCGGCTCGAAGAACCGTCTCTTCAATGGACGCTTCGAAATGCAGGTCAGCGCATTCCACATAGACTGGACCGATATTCAACAGATCGTTCAGGTTCCAGCCTGCGCGGAAGGGTTCACATCGAATCTCGGCAAGGCGCACAGCAAGGGCTTCGACTTTCAGGCCGAGGCTCTGGTGACCGACGCATTGAAGCTCGGGCTAAGCATGGGCTACACCAACGCCCGAAACGCAACCACCATCGTCTCAGGCGGAAATAACGTGGTCGCCAACGGGGAGCAGGTCAACCCGTACGCAGCACCCTGGATCATCGTCCCCACGGCGGAATACAACTTCCCGATTATGGACGGGCGCAAGGGCTACGTACGCGTGGACGATACCTTTCACAGCAAGAACCCAGGACCCTACAACCCCACGACCAACACTTCGAGTCCCACATTCAATGCCTACTTCATTCCCAATCCCTCCTACAACCAGCTCAACACGCACATTGGTATGACTTGGGGTGACTGGGATGCTTCGCTGTACGCGCTCAATGTGCTCAACAGCCATCCGCTGCTGTTTAACGCCGCTCTCCAGCCATTCACCTTCTACGGCGCCGCCTTCACCTTGCAACCTCTCACAATCGGGTTGGCAGCCACGTGTCACTGGTGAGCTGAACCGATACTGTCTGGAACGCCCGCTGGACCAGGCCAGGCGTTGCATCAGCGGGTCACGGGATCCCGCCACCCGCCCGGCGGCGCAAAGCGAGCTGTTTCCACCGGACCCCAGCTTCCCGGCTCGTACACGTGCAGCTCCGTGTCCACCCTCAACACGGGATCGACAATGCGCCAGGCTTCCTCAACGTAGTCCTCGCGCGCGAAGAGTGTGCGGTCTCCAGCGAGGGCATCGCTCAGCACGCGCACGTAGCCGTTGCTCTCGGCTGCGCCCGGATGGCGGCTTGCGAGAAGCTCCACGATCTGTCCCTCTCCGCGCTCCTCGCGGTCCATGACGTTCAGCCCGATCGCGGCCTCGGTTTGGGGACTCAGGCGAATTCGTACATAGTTCGGCAAGGGTTCCACGGGAAAGATCCTCGGTGGACGGCGCAGCCTTGCAATCACCTCCGTGCAGGTTGCGGCAAGCGACTTGCCGGCACGAATGAAGAACGGTACGCCGTGCCAACGCCAGTTGTCGATCGAGAGTCGTAAAGCGACGAACGTTTCCACCTGCGACTGCGAAGCCACCCCGCGCTCCTCGCGATAGCCCCGGAACTGGCCACGCAGCACATCCTCGGCGCGAAGCGCAGGGATCGATTTCAGAACCTTGACTTTCTCGTCCCGGACGGATTCGCCGTCGGTTCGCACGGGCGGCTCCATCGTGAGATGGCTAAGCACCTGCAAGAGATGATTCTGTACCACGTCCCGAATCGCCCCCGTCTGTTCGTAGAAAACTCCCCGACGCTGAATGCCGAACGCTTCGGTCATCGTGATCTGCAAGCTCTCGATGTGCTCGCGATTCCAGAGCGGCTCCAGGAGCAGGTTGCTGAAGCGAAAGAACAGGACATTGCGCACGGCCCGTTTGCCGAGATAGTGATCGATGCGGAAGATGCGGGTCTCGTCGAAGGTCCGGAGCAGGATGGCGTTGAGCGCGCGGGCGGAGGCAAGATCGCGGCCGAAAGGCTTCTCCACGATGACGCGCGCACCCTCCGGTGCACACCCGGCCTGAACCAGGCGTTCGACCACGGTCCCGAACGAGGCGGGCGGAATGGCAAGGTAGTGCGCCGGACGCCGCGCCGCGCCGAGCGCCACGCGCAGGGCGCGGAAGGTTGCCGGATCCGTGTAGTCGCCGTCGATGTAGCTCAGCAGAGACAGCAGCCGCGAGAACGCCGCTGGGTCTACTCCACCGTGCTGCTCGAGGCTATCGCGAGCCCGCTCCTGCAGCTGCGGCAATTGCCAGCCGCTCTTGGCTACACCGATGACGGGCACGGCGAGCGTACCGCGCTTGATCATCTCCTGCAGTGCCGGAAAGACTCTCTTGTGGGCAAGATCCCCGGTCGCACCAAAGAAGACCAGCGCATCACTCTGCGGCTCGTTCACGGCCATGACTCGGATCCGACTGAGACGCGCGTCGGCGCGGCAGGAGCGTCCCTATCAACAGCTGCCCGTCTCGCCACGCCTCCAGATCGAGCCGCTGCAGGAGTTCCTCCAGCGCCATGCACCGCCAGGCTTCCCAGGTTCCATCGACTACTCGCAGCAGGACCATTTCCTGGTCGCCTCGATGCGGCTCTCGCGAGATGGGCTGTTCGTGGGGCGCAACGATCGTCAAGCGAAAAGACTCCACGGGTTCAAGCCGGTGGAAACTTCGCCAGGACGGTCGCAACCGCACGCTGCACAGGTCCCGCCGAGTGCTCGATGTCTTCATCGCTGCGTTCTTTCTTCGCCCATCCATGCCACACCGGCCTGTGACTGTGCCCATCAAGGACGTCCACTGACAGAATCTCCTCTCGATACTGCCGCACATCCACAGAGTCGCCCCAGTACGGTCCGCCCCATGATCTCGGCCTACCCCAACCCCAGCCCGCGTAGGGTTCCGGGTAGGTAGTAATGTCGGTCCGCTCTCTGGAGCCGACTGTGAAGTCAACAATAAAGTCAGCCACTCGAGGATCGCTCGCCTCGACATAGCCCCTCTGCCTGAGATCCGCCCTGATCGCGTCCTCGACGCGCGTCGCAATCAGCGGATTCAGCGGATTCTCCAGCCCACCATGCTCCCGTTGCATTACCGCGAACGTGTGATAGTCGCGAAACGTTGCGCTTCGGTCGTAGTCGCTTCCCACCTGCAGCTCACTTGCACAACCCGACACGAGACCGAAAGTGAGCACTAGCCCAAACCAACCGTAGCCGGTTCCGATTCCTTGCCAACTCACTTCGGTTCTCCTCAGCTTCATCTGCATCGGGACCGACTCTACTCGGAGCTCCGGCGCAAAGAACCTGCGGAGCATTGATGCAGCCTTTCACGGCGGGAAACAACCGCGCAGGGATGTGACCGCACTCTGTGTCTACGGAGCCGTGCAAAGCCAATTCTCAAAGAAGTTGCCTTCGAGCATTAACTGTCGAGAAATGCAGCATATACAGGCGACCGAATGAAGAACTCCCCGCACCGGGGTACTGTCGGAGCTAAGGCACTGCTGAACATTTCGGAATGAGGCCGCACATGAAACTCGAGTCATTGGGACTCTTACTCTGCACCACGCTTCTTTCGGGGTTCGCAGCAACCGCTCAGGCCGATGTTCATGTCGGGATCGGTATCGGTGTAGTACCGCCGGTACTCGTGGCCCCACCGGTGTATTACGCCCCCCCGGGCGTCTACGACGCTCCTCCCCCGCCGGTCTACTACGACCCGGGAGTCGTGGTCGGCGTATGGGGCGGTAATGACTGGCGGGATCATCGCTGGCGCGATGATCGCCGGGGACATGACCGGTGGCACGATCGCGGTGATCGCCGTCGCTGATGCGACGGTTCGGGTCGTTCGCGATACGCATTCAGGCATCAACACGACGATCAGTGAGGTCAAGACGCATGTCAGAACACAGGATCTTTGGCGCCTCGCGAGGCATAGCCGCAGGAGCCGCATGGCTGGCGTTGAGCGCGAGTGCAGCGGTCGTAGGGTCGGCGGGATTCAATACGGCTCACGCACTGGTTCAGACTGACACGAGCTCCGCGGCGGTTGATACGCAGTCGTCGGCGGCTCAGGGCGGGGAGGAGCGCACGGGTATCGACGCGCTGATCGATCACCTGCACGACAGCCTGAAGATCACCGCGGAGCAGGAGCCCCTGTGGCGCGGCGTCACCGAGGTGATGCGCGAGAACGCGCAGACCATGAGCCGACTGGCGCACGAACGGGCGGAGCACGCTCAAACGGCGACCGCACTCGATGATCTGAAGTCTTATGCGGAGTTTTCCCAAGCGCATGCCGCCGGGGCGAAGCGCATGATCACAGTGTTCCAGGCGCTCTATGACAGCATGTCACCCGAGCAGAAGAACGCGGCTGACGCAGAATTCCGTGGACGCTTGCAGCAGCGCGCCCACCACGCGGAGTGACGCGGCGGGCAGCCAGAGCCCTGGCGCTACTGTGACTTCAATCCGCAACATCTCCTTCGAGTCGCAGCGGGCGCACCCGGCCGGCAACACCAAGGGGGCCCTCTAGTTGCGCACGATCCCAGCGTGCCGCATCCGCTGCAGCCTCGTACGTCCTCGATAGGAAATCGAGAACGAGGTCATCCGGATCCGCCGCCCCGCGAGCCGTCTCGTAAGGCAGGATGAACTCTGCGAGTTTCTCGTCGAAGTATGCGCCGGACGTGACCGCGCGATCGCGGAAGCCCGGGGGTTCGGGGTATGCGTAAGAATAGAACGCGGCAGCGGGGAAGGCATCGTTCCCGGGCCAGAAACCGGCGCTGCTTACCTCGTGCGAATAGGCCTCTCTCGTTACAGCATCGGGCAATCCAGGCACGCCACCGGGGTGCAGCGGCGCACCTCGTCCGGAGAAGCGTGTAACTGCAAGGTCGAAACTGCCCCAAAAGAAATGCACCGCGCTTGCCTTGCCGAGAAATCCAGTGCGGAACTGCTTGAAGATCCGATCGGCCTGGATGAGCACTCGCCAGAATGCGTGGGCGGCCGCGGCGTCATAGGAGCAGTGGCTATCGTCCCTGGAGAACGGGATAGGATCTGCCACTTCATTCGGCATCTCGTGTATCGAGACGGTGATGCAGAGTTCATGCAGCAGTGACATGAGCTGGCGATAAAACTCGGATACCGACTGCCGCGAAAGCACGAGGAAGCGCTCTGCGCCCAGGCTAGTGCGCACCTGGAGCCGATGTTCGATGAAGTCGAATTCGATCTCCAGGATTTCCCGGCCTGCCGGAATCGGCGAGGTGCCAAGTCCGCGGCTGGTCACGTACAACGGGACCTGCCAGCTGTGATTGAGCCAAGGCGTAAGGGCGAGCCGGACTTTCCCCACGATTTGGGTCCACAACTGCAGTGTGACAGCGGTATCTCGCCAATTCCGGTATGTCAGCTCGGGCCACAGCGCCGCAGCGGCACTCATGCGCGCCTCCTCGCGTCGATCATGGCGCGAATGTCACGGTTCTCCAAAACCACTCCTCCGCGCTGCCCTCTTCCCCTGACGGCAACATCCACCATAGCGTGGGCCAGGTCGTCGGCAGGAACCACCTGGTTGGGAAACAGCACCCGAAAGACGGGGTAGATCCCACGCAACAGGCGGTAGCCGAAATTCGGTTCCTTCCGCGGCTCCACGGGGTAGATGTACGCGGGCCGGAAGATGTAAGTGCAGGGGAACCCCACCGCCAGTAGCGCCTTCTCGGCCTCTCCCTTGTAGCGCGCAAAGGCCACCCGACTTCGTCCCGTCGGGTCCGCGCCACTCCCGCTCAAGAACGAGAACGCCGCCTCGGGGCTGCCGCCGCGCAGCACTCGCGCGAACTCGATGGTGTAGTCCACGGTTATCTTGCGAAGCACTGCGTCCGGCACCACCCCGGTATAGGCGCCGATGCAATAGACCGCTGCGTCCTGACTCGACAGCGGCTCTGCGAGTGCGGAGCAATCCGCGAAGTCTTGATGTACGACCTCGTGCAGCTTCGGGTGCGAAATGCCGAGCTTCCTGCGGCCTATAGCCGTCACACGTGAGACGGCCGGGTGCTCGAGCGCGTAGCGCAGGGCGTATCCACCGACCATCCCTGTCGCGCCCACGATGGCAATACGTGTCTGGCCGGCCATCGGAACGTTCATCCACACCCCGAAACGCTGGAAACGGCGCTCACGCTTCTAATACTGAAAGATCTGTCCGATGTGCGGGGCGACAAAGTTTGCTTCCGCAATCCCATGGGCTTTACGAGCGACGGCAAGGTCATTGACAGGAGCTGTATAGCTCTCGGCAGCGTTGTCAATCAAGCCGAAATGGATAGCAATAGAGTGGTCACTGTGTAGATCCATGTGCGCGAGCACAGCCTCATCGGGATTCATGTGCATACGATACATGAACCACCGAGGCTCATAGGCGCCTATCGGCAACAGACTGACTTTAGGTTCACCATACTTTTCATATACGTGTTTGAAGTGCTCGCCGTACGCAGAGTCCCCGGCAAAGAAGATTCGCCCTTCAGGGGAGTCGATGAGAAAGGACCCCCACAACGTCTTGTTGGTGTCCCATATACCCCGGCGGGATGTATGGACCGCCTCAAGAAAGATAAACGCCGTATCTTTCACCGTGACAGATTGATCCCAATCCATTTCTGAGAACGATGGAATGCCTTCCTTCTTCAGCAAATCACCGACTCCAAGTCCGACCAACACCATTGGCGCGCTGCCTTTTTGTTGATCAACGATCGCGTGTATGGACTTAAGATCCAAATGATCGTAGTGGTTGTGACTGATTAGGATCACATCAATCCTTGGAAGCCCGCCGACGGTCACTCCAGGGTTAGTTACGGTCTTGATGGGCGATAACGTGGGACCGATAGAATCGAACAAGATCGGGTCCGTGATGATGTTCAACGTTGGCGTTTGGATGAGAGCCGTGGCGTGGCCGATCCAAAGAACCCTGACCCCGCGGAGCACGGGATCCTTGGACAGCTCAGTGGGTGCCGTCCGGAAATGATCAGGCCAATTCTTGGTTTTGGTTCTCAGCGTCCAGGCAATCTCTGCCTCTTCCCAGAAAGTCGGATCGGGAAAGCGTTCGCGATTGTGAAAGCGCTGGCCGTCGAAATGATCCGTCGCTTGCGACGTGGCTGACGTGCATCCCTCTAGGAATATGCAAGTTCCCGTGAAACAGATTGCGACCACAATGTTCCGATATGGTGTGCTCACGCTGGTCTCGTCAGAGCGATACAAGCCCCGACAGCGAACTCACGGCTGTCTCTGCGCGAGACGAGACGATAGCTGATGCCGCTAGTGTCTTGCTAGCGGTTGCGGATGCGCGGGAGGACGCGCTGCAACGAGAGCTGGGACGGGATAGCTAAGCGCGGGAGGCGCAGTGTAACGACTACGGTGGGCCAACTCGTGGGCAATCTCATTCGGGTGCAACACGAAATCCACGCAGCCGGTTTGAATCGCACTGATGGGCATGCTGGGAAAGCGTGCAGATCCCGGGTACTGCACAAATGCGGCGCCGCCGGCTCGCTTGATCGCTTGTATGCCGAGGGCGCCGTCGGATCCTTCGCCCGAGAGGACCACGCCGATCGCGCCAGGGCCATGATCTTTAGCGAGCGAGGTGAAGAGAATGTCCCCGGGATACAGTCCTGTTGGGTTGGGTGTCATACGGATGCGGCCACTGGCGATTGTCAGCGTGGTATTTGCGGTTATCACGTAGACATGGCCTTGCTCGACTATCGCACCGTCGTGCGCGCGCATCACCGGAAGACTCGTTCTCTTAGCGAGAGTTTCATACAGCAATCTCTCGCGGCCCGAATCGACATGTTGAACGATGATAAAGGCCGCAGCGCATTCAGCCGGTAAAGTAGACAGCAGTTCGCAAACGGCCTCAAGGTCGCCTGCAGAAGAAGCCACAGCCACGATGAGAGATGGATTCATTGCTTCGCCTGCACCGTCGGCCCGCGCAGAATTGGCGGGCTCTGCCGGGCGATCCTCCGTTCGCGAGTCAGATCGTCGCATCGGCCCGCGACTCAACCGCGCGCACACTCATGCCCGGTTTGAAGAACTGATGGTTGCTGCGGCCGTGGGTCTTGGCGTGGAACAGAGCAAGGTCCGCATTGTTCAAGAGTGTTTCGGCGTCCGCACCGTCATCGGGGTACACGCCAATGCCCACGCTCACCGTGACCTGCAAATCTTGATGATCAATGTGGTGAGGTCTGCTCGCTGCCGCGAGTATCTTATCAGCGGTCAAGGCCGCATCTTCTGCACGGGTCACTTCCGAAAGCAGAATCACGAATTCATCCCCACCCTGGCGGCTGACGGTGTCTGAGCTGCGCACGCAGGCCACCAGGCGAACTGCGATCGACCTTAGAAGCTGATCGCCGATCGCATGACCCACGGAGTCGTTGATGTGCTTGAAATTATCCAGATCCAGGAATAGAACCGCGAGCGATTTACGGTGACGCTGCGCGGATGCTATCGCCTGCGTCAGTCGGTCATTCAGCAGCATGCGATTGGGCAACCCGGTGAGAAAGTCGTGCTGGGCCAAATAAGACATCCTGAGCGACATCGCACGGGCCACACCAACATCGTGGAAAACGATCACCGCGCCCGTCACCTGGCCGCGCCGGTCGTGAATGGGGGCGGCGGTGTCCTCGATGGCCGATTCATACCCATCGCGACGGATCAGAACACAGTTCGCGCTCAGGCCCACGCTCTTGTTGTGCAGCATCGCCATCGCCATGGGATTCAGAGCCGCTTCGCGGCTATCCCCGTCGATGATCCGCAACACCTCCTGCAGTGGCCGGCCGGCTGCTTCCCGTCGCGACCAGCCCGTCATGCCTTCGGCTACCGCATTGAGGTAAGTGACGTTGCCCGCGACGTCGGTGCTGATGACCGCATCCCCGATCGAGTTGAGTGTGACCTGTGCGCGTTCCCTTTCCAGGAACAGTGCTTCTGCGTACGCTGAGCGCTCGAGCATGTTGCTCAAAGCCTTCTGCAACGAATAACCGTCGAGCCGCTCTTCGAGCAGATAGTCCTGCGCGCCGTGCTGGACGGCGAGCCTCCCGACATCCTCGTCGCGCAAATGGCTCAACACCAGGATTGGAACGTGGGGCGATGCGCGGAACAGCGTGTCAAAGGTCTCGATGCCCTGGCTATCAGGCAGGAAAAGATCGACCACGACCGCTGCGATTTCTTCCCCTTCATGGCTGCCCAGTCGTTTGAGGCCAGCGCCGCAACCGCTCACCCACTCGACTCTGAAGGGACCGTCGCGGGAGTTGCCGAGTGACCGTCGAACGGCCTTGGCTTCCGCGGCATCCGCTGCGATCAGGAGTATGTTCCGGGACATGTTTACCCGCGCCCACATCATGTGGGGCCCAGCTAAGGATGCGCCGCCGAGTGCTCTGGGGGTCTGTGCGCCAGCGCACACATGAACCGAAAGACCCCCCTAGCCCATAATCCAAGCGGGGGGCATGACTGTTTTGATGAAAATGCCGCATGTCGAAGTCGTCGAAAATCGCCCTGCTCGCCGCCAGCGCCGTCGCTGCGATCGTGGTCGTTGTCGCGACCGTAACGGCTCTTGTTTTGCGCGTGAATGCCAAGCCGCGCGTGGAGGCCATCGCTTCGGACGCACTGGGGATGGAGGTCCACGTCGGCGGCCGGCTGGCCGTCGGCTTCCTTCCAGGCTTGCACGTCTCGCTGGCAGATGTGCATGTCCACAGCGGTGGCGCAGAGGTTGCTGCAGCGGGTGAGATCGACCTTGGGGTCGAACTCATGCCTCTGCTTCGTAACGAGCTTCGAACCGACCAGGTCAAGCTCAAGCGGTTGACGATAACCATTGAACGCGACCGCAACGGAAAGCTGAACGTCGACGCGTTGTACAAGGCCAATGGGGGACCCCCCACGCTGGCCGTGGCGAAAGTTTCTGTCTCGGACGCGACTCTCGCATATGTAGATAAACAGTCGCAGAAAGGCTTCGAGGTCGCGGGCTGCAATCTGGATGTGAGCCGCATGCGGCTCTCACCGGGCGAGCGCTCGAACTTGCTGAAGAACCTGTCTCTCGCCGCGAAGCTCGCCTGCGGGCAGATCCGGACAAAGGATTTTACGGCCTCAGATTTGAGGCTGTCCGTTGATGGACAGAATGGGGTTTTCCACTTTGACCCGGTCACGGTGCAACTGTTCGGTGGACGCGGTTCGGGCACTGTCCGCGCCGACTTTTCCGGCTCCGTACCCATTTACCAAGTCCGCTGCCGCCTGGCGCAATTCCGCCTCGAGGAATTCCTCAAGAACTCGGCGCCAAAGAGTCTTGGAGAAGGGTCGATGGACTTCTCCGCAACCCTGGCGCTGCGCGGAAGTACCACGGCCGCACTCATACCAACCGTCGGAGGCGAGGCTTCCCTTCACGGCGATGATCTCAGGCTCGCAATCGGGGATCTCGACGAGACGTTGTCGCGGTACGAGTCAAGCCAAAGCTTCAACCTCGTCGACGTCGGCGCATTTTTCTTCGCCGGCCCACTGGGTCTGGCAGTCACTAAGGGCTACAACTTCGCGCGCATCTTCCAGGGAGCAGCGGGTACCACCACCATCCGCACACTGGTTTCGGACTGGCAGGTCGAGCATGGTTTGGCACAAGCCACGGACGTAGCCATGGCAACGTCGCACAACCGGATCGCCTTAAGAGGAGGTCTCGATTTCGTCGGCGGACAATACGATCAGGTCACCGTGGCGGTCATCGACGCCAAGGGATGCGCCGCAGTTCGGCAGAAAGTCCACGGCCCGTTCATGAATCCGGTCGTGGAAAAGCCGAGCGTCATGGGAACGCTCACCGGACCGACGCGCATGCTGCTTAGGCAAGCCAGGAGTCTGTTGGGCGGAAAGTGCGACGTATTTTATTCCGGTTCGGTCGCGCCGCCACAATGATTCGTGGCAAAGCCTGCGGCAACAACCCTGTGCGTGCGCTACCACACCGACCGCACTGCCCTGCAGGTCCACAGTGGGTCTCAGCCGGATCGCATTGTTGAGCCCTGGAGACCCCCCCATGAAATCCTTCAATCGCTTCGCTACTAGCTTGCTGATCGCAGGGCTCTTGAGTCTTTCGGCCTGTGTGTTCGCCGGCCCCGGCTACAACGACCGCGGCTACAACGACCGCGGCTACAACGACCGCGGCTACAACGACCGCGGCTACAACGACCGTGGTGCGCGGGAAGCTCAGGCGCGCGGCGATCACGACACTGGCCGGCACGATAACGAGCGCAGGGGCTGCGACTCAGAGCATGAGGGCGACGGTTGCCAGGCAGAACGCCATTAGGGGTGAGGCTGCGGACCGCATCGCCTTGAGGTGAAAGCCAGTAATGCCCAGTGACTTGGTATAACGCAACGGTACCGTTGCGTTTCCGCGGCAGCGCGAGTACCGTCTGCGCGTACGCCGTGTCAAAACCAGCCAGTAAGGGGAGGAGCCATGCCGGGACTCAAGCGGACGGTTCTTGCCGCGGCGGCCACCGCCGCGCTCTTGTGTCTACCGGTCGCGACAGCCGCGGCCGGCCCTTTGCTCTTCGCCCCATGGGTGCTGGGGCACATCATCCTTGCCGGGGCGAGGCTTGCCACCCTGCCGTTGGTCGTGGCCTCGGCGGCAATCTCCGCGGAGCAGCAACCAGCGCCATACCCACCGACTCCCGGTTACTACGGCGGACCGGCGGGGTCCTATGCGCCGCCCAATTACTATGCTCGGCCCCCGGCGTACTACCCGCCGCCCCCAGGGTACTACCCCGCGTCTCAGGCTTACTACCGGCCCGCGCTCGCGTATGCTCCCGCGATGCCGCAGTTCTACGCGCAGCCGCGTGGTTACTATGCACCACGCATGCCCTACTCTGGTTCCTATGGTGCCCGCGCCTTCCACCAATCGGGCGGCTTCGCCTATCGCCGGCGCTAAGGATCACCGCAGCTCGCCGACTCGCAAGGCACGCCATGGCGGAAGGCCGTCGCGCGCTGCCGCCCAGCAGCTGCGCGATCGAATCCTGGAAGTCGCTAGCGAGCTGTTCCTGACCGAGGGCTACGGATCGACATCCATCGAGGCAGTGGCCGCCCGCGCAGGCATTTCGAAGCGTACCTTCTATCACCGCTTCGCCGACAAGGCGGCATTGTTCGCCGCGGTCGTCCATCGAATCATCGAGCAGATTCGACCGCCTCCCGGAGTGCCCCTCCTTGAAGGCGCGACGTTGCAGGACATCTTGCGCCGCCTCGCCGGACTCATCCTGCGCGCGGCGCTCTCCCCGCAGGCCATCGCATTGCAACGCCTCATCACAGCCGAGTCAGCGCGCTTTCCCAATCTGGTTCGTGCGGTCTACGACGAGGGTTGGGCTCAGGAGGCGACGACGTTGATCGGCGATCTGCTGTCGCGCGAGCTGCGAGATCCGCTCCTGACCGTCGAGCTTCGAAGCTTTGCGGCCGCGCAGTTTCTGCACATGGTCGTTGCTTTGCCGCAGCGACGCATCATGGGTCTGGGCGCACCCATGAGGCCGGGCGAGCTCGCCGCGTGGGCTGACGACGCCGTCAATCTGTTTCTGAACGGCTGTCGGGGATTGTCTGGCGCGTCCCCGCGTCAAAGACGCTGACCTGCTGCCAGACGCCGCGGCCTCCTGAACCGAGCCTCCTTAAGTCGGTACCGCACAGAGGGGGCCGTTTGGGCTTATACTGCCGTGGTCGACTCACAGACGCGCTCTCTATGCCCGAACCCCACGTTCCGCAACAAAATCACTTGCTGGCTGCCCTGTCCCCCGGGGAGCGGAACCGACTCTACCCGCACCTGCGGCTTGTCCCGCTGCCGCTCGGTGAAGTTCTGTACGAATCTGGCGATGTCCTGCGCCACGTCTATTTTCCTACCGACTCTATCGTGTCGCTGCTGTATGTGCTGGCCGACGGCGCCTCGGCGGAACTCTCGGTGGTGGGCAACGAAGGCCTGATTGGCATCGCGCTTTTCATGGGCGGTGAAACGACGCCGAGCCGCGCGATCGTGCAGAGCGCCGGCCACGCTTACCGGCTGATCGGACAACAGCTGAAGGACGAGTTCCATCGAAATGGGGAACTGCAGATTCTGTTGCTGCGCTACACGCAGGCCCTGATCACGCAGATGGCGCAGACCGCGGTGTGCAATCGCCATCACTCGGTGGACCAGCAACTGTGCCGTTGGCTGCTGCTGTCCCTCGATCGGCTGTCATCCAACCAATTGACCATGACGCAGGAACTGATCGCCCACATGCTCGGCGTCCGCCGTGAAGGCGTCACCGAAGCCGCCGGCAAGCTGCACAAGCTTGGGGTGATCGAATATCGCCGCGGACAGATTACGGTGCTGGACCGGCCACGACTGGAACAGCTGTGTTGCGAGTGTTACGCCGTGGTCAAAAAAGAAAGCGATCGCCTGCTGACGCATTATCGCCCGCCGTCTTCTGGCTAAGCCGGTCAGGTGCACGCTCGCGCATCTCAGTGAAGGATCCCTTGACGCGGGTCCGCCATACCTCGTACGGATCCCAGCCCGGCTCACTACCTGCCAGCCTGTCCAGGGCATTGACCGGTGACGCCCGGTCGACGGCGGCAAGTCCTTCCGCCGCCTGTCGTTTCATCAGCTTGCGCCCTGTGATACGCCCAGAAAGGTGTCGACGAGTTGCGTCATTCGGCGCACCTGCCGTTCGATCAGGGCTTGCGTCCTCCGCCGTGCGGAACTGTCCTCAGCCTGGCTACCCAGAAGATGGACGGCATTTTGGATCGAGCCAAGCGGGATCCGGAGTTCATCGCTGAGCTTCGCCAGAAACTCGTCCCTGCGACCGGTCTTCTGTCCAGCGAACGGCAGCGTCTCAACGACTGCCGGTTCGGTGGCGCTGCCGACAAAAAGGATTGCTGCGGCCCGACTGTCTTCAAGGACGTCAATCGGCACGCAACCGTCATCGATAAACCGCTCAGTTGAGCGCCAGCTGGCAAGCGCCCCGCGTATCCACTCTGCTAAATGGCGCACAGACCCCTCCATTCACAGCCTTGCAGCCGTCAGTACCGTAGCGGCGAGCGGCGCTTTCCCTGATGTACGCGCCTACTCCCTCGAATCGCAACGTTGCCCCGCCGCCACAGCATTTTCTGTGCGGTGTCGAACATAGCGGCTCGGGAGCCAGGTGCTCTTTTTCGCGCTGCGTGCGATAGCGAACGGAGAATACTGGCGGCGATCCGCACAATCAGCGTTGTTTACAAACTGAGGAAGCAACATGAAGGCAACATTTGCAATCAGCTGCGTGCTCTTCGGCACGTTGCTCACGCCCGCCGTGGTCGTAGTCGCCCAGGACTCCGATACGGACCGAACGCACCCGGCAACATTCGTGAAGGATTCGGCCATCACGACGGCGGTTAAAACCAAGCTCGCTGCGGAGCATCTAACCAGCTTGGGGCGCATTCATGTCGACACCGACAGGGATGGAGTCGTATGGTTGACCGGCAGCGCCCGATCCCAGGAAGCCGCCGACAAGGCCGTGTCCATTGCGCGTGACACCGAGCACGTAAGGGCGGTTCACAGCGACCTTAAGATCAAGAAGGACGACTGAGAGTCGGTCCGGACCGGGATATGTCGGTCCCGAGCGCACCACGCCTTGGGCGTGGTGCGCGTAGCGCGCGCGATAGCGCGCCAGCGTGTCGTGCAGCCATGGGTTAGTCGCAACCGCCTTATCGCCCCCGCACCTGACCTGGTACGGCTGACCGCTTAAGCTGCTCTTGGTACCGGCCTCCGCGATGAAGTCCTCGGCCGTTTTGATTCGATCCCCCATCGCCAGGATTTTGTACTTGTAGCGCAGATGCGCTGCGGCCTGTTTCGCGTCATACCAGCTGCCGTTGCGAAAGAACTCACAAGCGGAGTTCTCGACAAACCCAAGCAAGAAGTTGATTTCCGTCTGCGCGATCGCCGGTGGCGCCGCCCGTGCAACCGGCGCAAGCGCCAGTCCAGACACCAGGCACAGTACCGCCGACAAGGGGCCATTCCATATGGGCCCCTTGCGGGTCATACCGGGCTGCGGGCGGCGATTTCTCATAGTTCCCCGGCAATCGGCAACCACGACAGCAAACTCTGCTCCAGCCTTTGCCATTCGCTCCGTGCCGGTTCCCGGGTGTACTCGACGGCATTGCCGCTCACCTGGGAATCCCATACCAGCTGCGAACTCCCGCTGCCCAGCGTGCGCCACGCCAGAGCGTAGGCATTGGCAGGTTGCACCATGCTTTCGAAGCGCAGCGCAGTCTGCTGCGCGAGCTCCGGGCTGTCGATGATCACGCCGATCTCCGTATTGAGGTGCTTCGAGCGCTGATCAAAGTTCATCGAACCGACAAAGAGCTTCTCACGATCAAACACGAATAGTTTGGCGTGCAACCCGTAGTTGCCATAGCGCGATACCACGGCCGTTTGGCCGCTCCCCCGGGTGTTTCCCAGCAGCGCTCGCAATTCATGAAGTTCCACGCCGTCCTTAAGGAGGGGAATGCGGTAGTTGCTATAACCGGCTTGTGCTACCGGGTCAGGCGTCGACTCCAGCGAGTTGGTCAGGATGCGCACTTGCACCTCGCGCTTGCGCAGATCCTGCAGCAGCGTGATTTCATCGGCGGCCGGTACGAGATAGGGTGTGACAATCAGCACCTCGTGCTGTGCCGCGTGAGCCGCCTTAAGCACCGACCGGGCCATCAAACGGCCGCGCCGATCGCCGCTCTCAATGTTCTTCTTGTCCGGACTGTCACAGACCACTTCGGCCCGCGCCCATACCAGTGGCAGTCGGCCCGCGAGCACTCCGGCGTAGGGCTCTCCGGTTGCCACGCGGACGGCGTAGTCGATGCCGTCCGAGTTCAGCGTCTGCAACTGCTGCTCCGAGCGTTCGGCGGCACGGCCGCGCCGCTCCGTCAGAGCCTTCGCCGAGCTCTGGTGACGATCCAATGCCGCGGCTGGAATTGCAAACGGACTGTTCCAGAATTCGTCGAACGTCGCCGATAGCTTCACGGCAACCGGACCGGCGGCAAAGACGTCGTCGTCCGCGAACTGCGACGCCGGGTCCATCTGGAAGTACTGATTGCCAATATTGCGCCCGCCAACGAGCGCAACCGCATTGTCAACAACCAGCAGCTTATTGTGCATGCGGTAGTCGAGCCTTGAGGCGTGGAACAGGAATTCCAGAGTTCGCCGCATGCTGTTATGCCCGCGATAGGCGAACGGATTAAAGATCCGCACTTCAACATTTGGATGCGTGTCCAGTGCGCTGATCTGCTCGTCGCCGGCCACTGTGTCCCCGTCGTCGACCAGCACCCGCACCCGCACTCCACGATCAGCGGCGCGCAGCAGACCGTCGGTCAGGAGCCGGCCGGTTTCGTCGCCGCGAAAGATGAAATATTGAAGATCCAGGGTCCTCTCGGCGGCATCGATCATTTGTGCACGCATCAGGAACCCGTCGACCCCGACGGATATGATGCGAAACGCCGAATTGCCTCCGTGGGCGAGCGCCGCGTTGTCAAACTGTGCGCCGAGGTGGGTTTCCTCTGGATGGGCTAGCGCAACGGAGACTGATTTCGGAAAGTTCGCACCCGGCTGAAGCGACACGCAGCCGCCGAGCGAAACGACGAGAACTGCGGCCACAGCAAGGTGGGTCGCGACGGCACTCGGCGCGCGGCGGCTGGAGCCGGCGCTATCCCCAGAGGTATGCATGTGGCGCTCGATCACGAACCCCGCCCGCGGGTGGGGCACCCCACCCGCGAGTTCGATTTCCGCTATCCGAAGCTCTCTCGGATCGGGACCTGGATTAACGTTGGGCCTCGGTTGCATGGCCACGTCCATCCCGCTCTTCGTTTCCCTTGAAGTGTTCTTTATCGACGCGCTTGGCCGGCTCGGCCTTCTCGCCACGGTCGGGTACTGCGCCCCTGTAACCGTGCTCTGGATGGTAGGCGTTATTTACGTGGCCACGGAATTCGCCGGGGCCATGAAACCACGGGCCAGCGCCGATGAAGACGTCCCCGCTGAACCATTCCGGGCCGTAGTAGCCGGAGGGAGCACAGCGATAAGGAGCGGCGTCATAGTAACCATAGGGGCATTCAGGGGCTACACCGATATTGATGCTGACCTGAGCCTCTGCGCTGGGGGCGGCTGCCGCGAAACAGGTTGCAGCAACTGCACCCAACACCAGAAATCTGAATCCACGCATAAATGTACCTCGCTATTCCTACCCAATCTTTCTTTCAAGACAAGTTCGCACGGCCACGCTGCGCGGTCTGTACGCCAACAGACGCACAACACATAGATGGTCGTGAAGCTGGTCACCACGGCCGGTGGTGGTCGCTTCGTGCTGATTGCTCGCCGCTGAGGAGCGCAGTGCGATATCGCTCAGTGCCGCAAAACGATCCGCCGGCGCGGCTGTCCGCGCCGGCGGACCAATGCTGAATCCGCCGGTCGAACGGTCGCTCGGGGAGGTGAGCGAGGTCCATTAATAAGGTGCGGATTCAGGCCATGCAATGCTAGTCGCCCCGCGTGAGTGATTCTGTGCGGTAGCGTACATTCGCCGGCGAGTCCTCGGGGTGCACGTGAAATCATCCGGGGCAGATCCGCCCAGGTTGGCACTTGCGGGTCGAATCACTTCCGCTAAGCGCGCAAGCGAACAGACATCCGTCGTCGCAGCTCGCAAGGTCACGCCTACCGTGGACAGGTCCGACGGCCGACCGGCCTGTTGATCGGAAGCGCTCCTCGCCCGTCTGCGGGACCATCGATGTCGAACAACTGACAGGAATTACCATGCAAACCGAACCCCTGCTCACAGAGCTGCCTTCGAACGGACACCAGGCGAAATCAAGGCCCAGAAAGAACCCGGCGGCCGATTCCGCAACGTCAAGCGCTACTCAAGAGTTTCAGAATTTCGTCGCGGATATCGAAGACCTGATCAAAGCAAGCACCTCGCTGACCGGCGACGATCTGGCCCGTGCCAAAGCGAACATTCATGCCCGCGTCGCGGCGGCAAGGGCATTCGTCGAACAGATGCCTGGAGCGGTCTCCGATCGCGTCCGTAATACGGCCAAGCTTGCTGACGGCTATGTGCGCGAACAGCCGTGGCAGACAATAGGTATCACCGCAGCTGTCGGACTGCTCATCGGCTTCCTGCTTGGTCGCCGCGGGTAGTGAGGGGTTGCCGACCATGACACCGGACTCCCCCGCGATCAATGCGCTGGGCGCAATTCGCCTGCTGGGTTCAGCCAGCGGAGCCCTGCTCGATCAGCTCGCTCTGCAGGGACAACTCGTTCAGCTTGAATGGGGGGAGGAGAAAGACCGTTTGCTGAAGATGCTCGTCGGTGCGGTCCTGGGCCTAGCCTGCCTCCAGTGCGTGATGCTTTCCGTCGGAGCCCTGGTGCTGGCGTTGTGCTGGGAGACGGTATATCGAATCCCGGCAGCTGCGGCGCTGCTGGGTCTCTACGGACTCGGAACCGGCTTCGCTTGGCGCCGCTTTACCGCCCTGTCGGCGCTCAGTGGCCAGAGCTTTGCCGCAACACGCGTAGAGCTTGCCGCGGATCTGGCCCTGCTCAGGAGCAAGCTGTGAGCTCGACCGCAGCCGATTCTCTTCTCGAGCGGCGGCAAAGCCTGCGCCAGCGATTGCAGGCACAACGCCGGGTGATCGCCCAGCAGCTTGAGCCAGGATCTGCAATGAGCTACCCGCGCAGCCGGACGATGCGCTTTCTGACTGGACAACCTGCTGCGCTGATCGTTCGGCTGCTGGTGGGTTTCGCGACTCTTCTGAGGACGAAGTAGACCAGTTAGCGTGTGTAGCAGCGATTCCTCAATGTGCGCGGACGTACAGATGACGTTGCAACGAGGGGTCTAGCATGCGGCCTCGTGACAGCCAGATGACTGGCGCGCGACCCTGTCCTAACGCCTTCGGCGCCCCCACACTGCAATCGCGAGGTGTCTCAATGAATCTCCATCTATCGATCGGCCCGATCGTAGCGCTGATCGCTGGCATTTTGATCCTGGTGATTCCGCGACTGCTGAACTATATCGTCGCTGTCTATTTAATCGTTACCGGTCTCTTGGGACTGTTTGGCGGCGGCAGTTTTCATCTGAAATAGTCCAGCCCGTGCACAGACGGACTGCTAACGATCGAGCGTCTTAGGACATACACATGAGTACCACTGCCGTGACCTGGATCATTGCCGGTGAGCTCCGAGGGCAAACCAAGGCCGAATCGGAGCTCGAGGCCAGCGAAGAGCGCGCTGACGCCAAGCAGCAGGACCTTTCAAATGGCTGCGCACGCATGAACACCCTCACGAACTAGGGGATCGGCGCCGTCGTGGACCCCGCCAACCGGCGGCGCGCCTGACGACGTGGCGTGACCCCGTCAAACCGTCAGGCGCGAGGCCGCTCGGGCCCGATCAGATCAAAAAAAGCGCTAAGCGTGAGAGGCGCGGAACAGCGCGTGGTACACGACGAGGAAAACGGTAGCGCCAACAGTCGCGACCACCAAGCTGTAGACATTGAGTCCTGTTACGCCGCTCATTCCGAGCATGTGGAAGAGCCAACCCCCGACAATTGCTCCGGCGATCCCAAGAAGAACGTCCAAGATGACGCCCTCTCCGGTCCGATTGACGATTTTGCTGGCAACGAAGCCTGCAATGAGCCCAACGATGATCCAGGCGATGATTGACATGAGAACTCTCCAGCTTTAATGCGACGGCGTGGGGTACCGTCCAGATGCGCTGCCGCCGTCGCGACTTCGAGGGGAAGTGTGGTCCTACAAGTCACGTACTTCGGTACGGTGGCACACGTAGTCCTGCCTCCTCGATCAGAGCGAAATCGGGACCTGACCCCTAGCGGTGAGATCCGCGACGCGTAGAACGTCGCGTGGCTACCGCTCTCGCGGGTGATCTGCCGCGTCGGGCTTGTGTTCAGCCGCCGCGTCCCTGTGCTCTGCCGGCGGGGGAGCTTGGTGCTCGGCCGGCGCGGCCCTGCGTTCTGTCGGCGGGGGTGCTTGGCGCTCAGCCTGGGCAGCTCTGTTTTCTACCGGCGCGGCCCTGCGTTCTGTCGGCGGAGGTGCTTGGCGCTCAGCCTGGGCAGCTCTGTTTTCTACCAGCGCG
>Ga0210408_10001212_pt1 | contig 27732 bp, 25 predicted proteins | sample IncBWH4MmetaG_FD_155471 | JGI IMG/M metagenome (GOLD analysis project Ga0210408, IMG submission 155471) | Forest soil microbial communities from Barre Woods Harvard Forest LTER site, Petersham, Massachusetts, United States - Inc-BW-H-4-M | ecosystem: Environmental > Terrestrial > Soil >...
GCCGCGGTGGTGATATTTGCCGAGCTTGAATCCGGGAATGCCGTAAACCGGAAACCCGTAGAACCGGCCTTCCGGCGCTTCCATGTTGAACACCGGGAAGGCGCCGAGACGAAAGCTCTCGGGCGTGCGCGGCTGCGTCCAGATCATCACTTGGCGCTCCGGCACGGCCGCGTGCTGGAGCGCCGGCACCATGCCGCGCGCCCACGCGCCGGCGGTGACGACAAGCTTGCGCGCCCGGTAAGTGCCGCATGTCGTCGTGACGGCAACGCCCTGGTCCTCCGCATGCCATTCGACGACGCGCTCGCGCGCGCGCACCTCGGCGCCCAACGCCTGCGCCGCCATCACATGCGCGACCACGCACTGCTCGCATAGCAGAAATCCGCCGTCCGCCTGATAGACGCCGACCATGTCGGGCGCGAGTTGGTAGCCGGGAAAGCGCGCCCGCAGGGCCGCGGCGTCGAGAATTTCGTGCGGCAAGTGATGCTGTTTGCAGGAAAGCAACGAGCCCTGCACGGTCGAGCTGTCGACGCGGCCGACGTCGATGCTGCCGGTGATGATCAGCAGGCGTTCGCCGGCGCGGTTTTCCAGTTCGCGCCACAGCTCGTAGGCGCGGCGGAGCAGCGGCACGTAGCTCGGGTGTTCGTAATAGGCTAGGCGGATGATGCGGTTGACCCCGTGCGAGGAGCCCTGCGCATGCGGGATGTCGAACTGTTCGAGCCCGAGCACGGCGAGCCCGCGCCGCGCCGCGTGATAGACCGTGGCGCTGCCCATCCCGCCCACGCCGATGACGATGAGGTCGTAGGTCATATTATTGCCCAGTATTGCGTTTGGTTTGAACTTGAGGCTTACAATTCTGTCAACAAGGTCTATTGCCAAGATTTGCACGAGCGAGCGAGCAGTCTCTTATCCCTCCCCTGAAAGGGGAGGGTGCCGAGCGAAGCGAGGCGGGTGGGGTGGAAAAAAGCGACCCCACCCGGCGCGCTGCGCGCGCCACCCTCCCCCTGCGGGGGAGGGATGAAGCCGGCCGGGGAGGGAGGCGCATGAGCTATCGCGAGGTGAGCGAAGTCCGCGACGGGATGCAGATCGACTGGGACGTGCCGATCAAGATGGAGGACGGCGTCGTGCTGCGCGCCGACGTCTATCGGCCGGTCAAGCGCGGCAAATACCCGGTGATCATGACCTACGGCCCCTACGGCAAGTGGCTCCACTTCGAGGATGGCTACGAGACCGCGTGGCGGCGCATGGTGGAAAACCACCCCGACGTCCCCAACGGCTCGACCAACAAATATCAGAACTGGGAAGTGGTCGACCCGGAGAAATGGGTGCCGGACGGCTACGCCTGCGTGCGCGTCGATTCGCGCGGCTGCGGGCGCTCGCCCGGCTACGTCGAGCTGTGGTCGGCGCGCGAGGCGAAGGACTTCGCCCAATGCATCGAGTGGGGGGGCAGGCAGCCGTGGTCGAACGGCAAGGTCGGCCTCAACGGTATTTCCTACTACGCCATGAACCAGTGGCAGGTCGCAAGCCTCAATCCCAAGCACCTCGCCGCCATCTGCATTTGGGAGGGGGCGGCCGATTTCTATCGCGACGTGAGCCATCACGGCGGCATTCTCTGCACGTTCTTACAGAACTGGTACGACATGCAGGTCAAGACCGTGCAGCACGGCCTCGGCACCCGCGGCTACCGCAGCCGCATGAACGGCGATTGGATCGCGGGTCCGCAGACGCTCACGCCCGAGGAGCTGGGGGCCAACCGTTTCGACTTCGGCGCGCTTGCCTACGAGCACGCGCTCGATGACGAGTTCTGGCTCTCCCGCATGCCGGATTGGTCGAAGGTGAAGGTGCCGCTGCTCTCGACTGCCAACTGGGGCGGGCAAGGGCTGCACCCGCGTGGCAATTTCGAGGGCTACGTGCGCTCGGCGTCCAAACAAAAATGGCTCGAGGCGCACGGCATCGAGCACTGGACCCATTTCTATACCGACTACGGCGTCAAGATACAGAAGAAGTTCTTCGATTATTTCCTCAAAGGAAAGCGCAACGGCTGGGACAAGGAGCCGAAGGTGCGCCTGCAGGTGCGCCACGTCGATAAATTCGTCGAGCGCCACGAGGACGACTGGCCGATCCCGCGCACCCGCTGGACCAAGTTCCACCTCGATCCCGCCGGGCATACGCTCGCCGACAAGCCGCCGCAGGCCGCCGCCAAGGTCGCGTTCGCGGCGCTGGGCGACGGCGTCACCTTTCTTACCCCGCCGCTCGCGAAGGAGACCGAGATCACCGGCCCGATCGCGGCGCGGCTTGCGATTTCCTCCTCGACCCGCGACGCCGATCTCTTCCTGGTGCTGCGCGTGCTCTCGCCCAACCTCAAGGAGGTGGTGTTCCAGGGCGCGCTCGATCCGCACACGCCGATCGCGCAGGGGTGGCTGCGCGCCTCGCACCGCAAGCTCGACACCAAGCTCAGCGAGCCGTATCGGCCCTATCACACGCACGATGAGGTGCAGCCGCTCAAGCCGGGCGAGGTCTATGACCTCGACGTCGAGATCTGGCCGACCTCGATCGTGGTGCCGGCGGGCTACCGTATTGCGCTCAGCGTGCGCGGGCGCGACTACGTCTATCCCGGCGGCAGCGGGGGGCGTCTCTCCAACATGAAAAACGAGTTCACCGGGTGCGGGCCGTTCATGCACGACGACCCGCGCGACCGGCCCGTCGCCGTATTCGGCGGCACCACCACCATCCACGTCGGCAGCGGCCGCGACAACTACGTGCTGCTGCCGGTGATTCCGTGACTTACCTCTCCCCAATTGCGGGAGAGGGGTGCGTAACAATTGCTAACCTTTAGCTCGTTATCCTCGTCCTCACACACGGAGGATCGCCATGCCCGCACCAACCGCCGCCCCTGCTGCCCGCACGCCCGGCGCCAAGCGCGCCGGCCCGGGCGAACACCTGTTCGACCTTGCCACGGTCAATCGCCTCCTCGGCGGGCCGGATTATTCGACCGCCAACGGCGCCGTGGTCGAGGGCGACCGCATGATCGTCGGCTTGATGCGCATGCCCGCCGGCACCGGCGCCGAGCCGCATTCGCATCCCAACGAGCAGTGGATCTACGTCCTGCAGGGCACGCTGCGCGGCAACGTCGGCGAGCAGAAAATCGAGGCGAAGCCCGGCTCGGTCATCTATATTCCGGCCGACGCCGTCCACGCCATGAAGGCGACGCCCGACGCCGACGTGGTGTTCTTCACCTGCAAGGATTCTTCCCACAGCCTGCACGGCATCAAAGCATAGAATCGGCGGCGTCGCCCGTCATTGCGAGGAGCCCGAAGCCTCGCTGCGCCGCTTTTATTACGACACCATCACCCACGCGCGCCCGCAGCTTGAGTCTCTCGTCGCCTGGGCAGGCGCGTCGCACGTGCTGCTCGGCAGCGATTATCCCTACGACATGGGCACCTTCGAATGCGTTCGTCAGGTGCGCGCGGCGTCCATTTCGGAAGCCGACCGCGCGACGATCCTGGGCGGGCAGGCCCAAGCAATGCTTCCACGCGGCACCTAATTTTTATGCGCGGCGCGCCGCTGTGCGGTGACGATCCGTCATTTTTTATTTGATTTGACGGCGTTGCGCTGCGGCAATTTTGATCCATCCCCTTAACAGCCCCGAAATTTCCCTGTGCGAGCAAGCACGAGGGGAGGGCGCATAGGGGAATGGACCATGGCGAGTCGCACTTGCTTGGGCATCTTCCGGCGCCTGCTCGATCTGCATCGCGACCGGCGCGGCAACGTCACCGTGATGATGGGATTCCTATTGCCGCCGCTGATCGGCACCTTCGGAGTCGGCTTCGAAGTCGCGAATTGGTACCTGACAACGCGCTCGATACAGAACGCCGCGGATTCCGCCGCGATTGCCGCCGCCACCAACGGGAGTAGCAGCTATGCGACCGAAGCCCAGGCGGTGGCGGCGCAATACGGCTTCGCCGACGGCATCAACAACGTGACCGTCACTGCCTCCAACACCGCCGCCTGCCCGGGCGGCGGCAACACCTGCTACAGCGTGACGATCACGCGGACCGTGCCGCTGTTCGTGGCGCAAACAATCGGTTACCAGGGCAACGCCACTTTGAGTCAAACCAACGCCCAGCAACAAACGTCCACAATCCCGGCGCAGCAGCTCACGTCGACCGCGGTCGCCTCGCAATCCTCGATAAGTGTCCCGCTCTGTCTGCTCGCGCTGGGCACCAGTGGACAGCAAGACATCGTCACCAACGGTAATCCCAAAGCCAACATGACGGGCTGCAGCGTCATGGCGAATACGTCGGCGACCTGCAACGGGCACAATTTGGGCGCTCCTTACGGCCTTGCCCACAACACCGATAACGGCTGCGGCGTGATCCAGGTTTCCGGCGTGCCGCAGGTCACGGACCCCTACGCGTCATTGGCCAGCAGTATCCCTTCCAACGCGCTCAACTCGTGCGGCGGTAATTTCCCGCAAGAGGACAAGCACGGTAACGGTGCTACTCAGTGGGGGGGCGTCTGGCCGCCAGCTAACGCCATAAGCCTGGGCAACAATACATGGGTGGTCTGCGGCGACCAGCAGCTCACCCAAAACGTGACCGTCAACACTCCGTCCGGAGCCGTCTTGATCGTCGAGAACGGTCAGCTCGATACCAATAGCAAAACATTGTCCACGGCCAGCGGCTCGGGACTTACGCTGGTATTCTCCGGAAGCAGCGGGTCATATACCCATGCCCCTACCGGTGGCGGCACCCTCGACATCGCCGCTCCCACGTCAGGAACCTGGTCCGGCATTGCAATCTACCAGGATCCGAATCTGACATCCGGCGTCGACATATCGGCAGCCGGCAACAGTCCCACATGGAATGTCTCCGGTCTGGTTTATTTGCCGAAGTCGACCGTCACCCTCAGCGGCGCGGTCAACAAGTCCAGCAACGGCCAATCCTGTTTCGTCATGGTGATGGACGAAATCACCATCAACGGCACCGGAGACGTTCTGTCCGGGGACTCAGGAAACAATTGCGCCAACGCGGGGCTGAACACGCCCAAAGCGACAATCCCCGGCCGCGGCCAATTGGTTAATTAAACAGGCGTGGCCCCGCCGATCGGCCTAGTCCTTCGGAAGGACGGGTTTGAGCGATCCCCTTAACAGCCCTTAAATTTTCCTGTGCGAAAACCCGCGCCGGGGAGGGCGGATGGAAATGGGCGATGTCGCGGCGACTTTGGTCGCAACTTTCCAGGCGCCTGACCGACCTCGGCCGCGACCGCCGGGGCAACGTCAGCGTTCTGATGGCGTTTATGCTGCCGCCGCTGATCGGCGCGCTGGGACTCGGGTTCGAAGTCGCCAACTGGTACATGACAACGCGCTCGATGCAGAACGCCGCGGATTCGGCGGTGGTTGCCGCCGCCACTAACGGCGGCACGAGCTATGCCACCGAGGCGAAGGCCGTGACCGCGCAATACGGCTTCGTCGACGGAACCAACAACGTGACGGTATCGGTGACGAACACAGCGGCTTGCCCGGCCGGCGGCAACACTTGCTACAGCGTAACGATCACGCAGCCCATTCCGCTGTTTCTGGCGCAAGTGATCGGTTTCCGCGGGAATGCCACGTTGAACAGCGGCCCGGCGCAGCAACTCACGGCGGTCGCGGGCGCCCAATCAAGTGGGCAGCAGCTTCCGCTCTGCCTTCTTGCGCTCGCCGGCAGCGGCGCCCAGGGCATCACCACCAATGGCGCCCCGAAGGCAAATCTGGCCGGCTGCAACGTGATGTCAAACACATCGGCGGACTGTCACGGGCATAATTTGCAGGCCGACAACGGTCTCGCGCACAGCACCGACTCCGGTTGCGGCGTCAACCAGATTTCCAACGTGCCGACGGTGACCGACCCCTACGCCAAGTTGGCGACACACATACCCACGAACAGCTGCGGCGGGTCGTACCCGCAGGAGCCTGCGAAAAAGAAAGATCCGGCGCTGCCCGCCTCCAATCAGTGGTCCGGGAGCAAAAGCTTGAGCGGCAACGTGCAGATTTGCGGCGACCTGCAGCTGACCGGCGACGTGACCGTCGACGCGCCGTCCGGCGCCGTCTTGGTGATCGAGAACGGGCAGTTGGACACCAACGGCCACACCCTGAGCACCACGAGCGGCTCGGCGCTCACCGTGGTGTTCTCGGGCGACGCCTCGGTCGGATACACCCATGCGCCCACCGGCGGCGGCACCCTCGACATCGCCGCGCCGACGTCGGGAACCTGGTCGGGCATCGCCATTTATCAGGACCCGAACCTCAACTCCGGTGTCGACATTTCGGCGGCCGGCAACAGCCCGACCTGGGACATTACCGGCCTGGTTTACCTGCCACACTCGAGCGTGACCTTCAGCGGTGCGGTGAACAAATCGAGCAACGGCCAATCCTGCTTCGTCCTGGTCGTCGATAACATCACCATCAACGGCACCGGCAGCATTCTGTCCACCGGCGGGTGTGGCGCGGCCGGGCTGAATATGCCGGTCGGGACCGTCCCGGGCCGCGGCCAACTGGTGAATTGAGGACAGCGTCATGCGGGTCATGAAACACATCGCGGCGCTGCGCTCGGATCGGCGCGGGGTTGCCGCCATCGAGTTTGCGATTTTTGCCAGCCTGATTTCGATCGGCATGCTCAACGTCACCGACATAGCGGTCTATGTCTATCAGCGCATGCAGGTTGAATACGCGACCCAGGCAGGCGCCCAGGCCGCGTGGCACACCTGCGACATCAATCATCTGCCGGCGACGACCAATTGCTCCGGCCTGAACACGGCGGTGACGAGTGCCGTGCAGAGCACGTCGCTCGGCACCCACGTGACGTTGCAGTCGGGATCGCCCGCGGAAGGATATTATTGCGTCAACTCGTCGAACGCCCTGCAACGCGTGAGCGACGTCAGCAGTAAGCCGACCGACTGTTCCTCCGTCGGCAGCCCGGGACTGCAGCCGGGGGACTACATTCAGATTTCGACCACCTTCGCCTATGCGCCGCTGTTTCCCGGTATCACCATCGCGGGCACGTTCGCGACCCCGATCACCCGAACCGCGCTGATGCGGTTGGGATGAACATGCGTCTTCCCGCCACCGGCGCCTGGCACGACGACCGCGGCGTGGCCGCGGTGGAATTTGCCATGGTCGCGCCGGCGTTCATCATGCTGGCCGTCGGCACGTTTTATCTGTGCATGTGCCTGTTCCTCACCGGCAGCCTGCATTACGCGGTCGAGCAGGCCGCGCGCTGCGCCTCGATCCAGACCACGGTTTGCGACACCTCTCATCCCACGTCGATCACCGACCATGCACAGAGCAATTACTTCGGGCCTGGGGGCACTCCCAGCTTCACCTACACGGCGGCGGCCTGCGGCAACCGGGTGAGCGCCACGATGAATTACGTGTGGAGCATCGGCTTAAAACAATTCACCCTTCCGGTTTCCGCCACCGCTTGTTTTCCGTGAACCGACGCACGTAGGGTGGGCGAAGACCGCCGTAGCGCGGAGCGCGAGGCGGGCGTGCCCACCATGCCTCAACAAACAATCATCGTCGGTGGGCACGGCCGCTCGCATGCGCTCGCGGCCTTAGCCCACCCTACGGTTCCGCGTTCGCGCGCGATGACGAGGGTAGGCATGTCAGGTGAAATCGCGAATTTTAGCTAATTGAATCCCGCATTTTAGCTAATTGCCGTCCTCGCGCTTTCACCTGCGGCAAGATTCGGTCGTTAAGGTGCGTTTTCCACGCCCGGGGGGATGCCGGCAATGCGTGTTCCGACCGCTTTGCGCGCGACAGGATCGGCATGATGCAAGCCTTGAAACGCGCCTACAGGCGTCTTGCGGCCTTGCTCGACGCCCGCGAGGGCAACGCGGTGGTGGAGTTCTCCATCGCCGCGCCGGTGCTCGCGATCATTTTCGTTCCGCTGATCGATATCGGAATGGCGGTCTATCAGAAGATGCAGGTGCAGGACGCGGCGCAGGCGGGCGCGCAATACGCGATGGCGCACGGCTGGAACAGCAGCAGCATCCAAAACGCAGTGACGAGTGCAACGGCCTTGTCCGTGAGCGCCACGCCAGCGCCGTCGAAGAGCTGCGGCTGTCCGGACGGTTCTTCGGTCAGCTCCGCCACTTGCGGATCGACTTGCTCGGACGGGAAGACGGCCGGGACCTACGTCACCGTGGGCGCCCAAGTCACCTACACGCCGCTCATTCCCTATCCGACGATGGGCAGTTCCGTGACGCTGTCTGCCCAGACGACGGCGCGCATTCAGTAGCGTGAGGCGCGCGATGAGGCATTTGCTGCGGCGGCAGTTCGGCATCATCGCGTCGGCACGCCACTTCGCGCGCGAAGACGCCGGCAATTTGAGCATCGAACTCGGGCTGCTCGCGCCGGTCATGATTCTGTTCATCTTCGCAGTCGCCGAAGGCGGACATTTGCTGTGGACGGTAAACGCGCTCCATTATTCGGTGGAGGAAGCGGCGCGCTGCGCCTCGATCAACAAAACCACTTGCGGCAGCGCGACCGCGATCCAGAGTTTCGCCGCCGGACGGTCGGGAGCGGGATTCCCTTCGTCGGCGTTCACCGCGACGGTCGTATCGTGCGGCAACCGCGTGTCCGCGAGCTACTCCATGCCGCTCAACATCCCGTTCATGCCGCACTCGATCTCGCTGAGCGCGCAATCCTGTTACCCGATCTGAGGAAGCCGTGATGCCGACCTCTGCACCATGTTCGCCTCACTCGCTTCTGCGCCCTCTCGGCACTCTCGCGGCCGACAGCTCCGGCGCCGTGACCGTGACGCTCGCCCTCACGTTCACCGCGCTGGTGGGATTTGCCGCGCTCGGCACCGAAGTCGCCCAATGGTACTCGATCCGCCGCACTATGCAGGGCGCCGCCGACTCGGCGGCCTTCAGCGCCGCGTTGGCGAAATGGAACGGCTCGGGCACCTCCGTCTACACGTCGGAAGCGGAGAGCGTCACCGGCAACTACGGCTTCGTCAACGGCACCAACAACGTCGTTGTCACGGCGAACAGCCCGCCCGCCTCGGGCAGCCACACTACGGACAGCAACGCGGTCGAAGTGATTGTTTCGCGCCCGCAGCCGTTGCAGCTCGCGCGCATGTTTCTGAGCAACTCGCCGACCCTGCAGGCGCGCGCGGTCGCCACTCTCAACCCGACCGGCAGCGCCTGCGTGCTAGCGCTCGACCGCAGCAACGTCACCGACGTGTCCGGCAACGGAAACACCACGCTCAACTTGAACAGTTGCAATCTCTATGTGAACTCACCCAGCAACGACGCGCTCAACCTCGTGGGCCAGGCGACGATCAACGCAGAAGCGGCGTTTATTTCGGGCAACTATCAGACCTCCGGCCAGGCGTCGCTCAACACCACCGCCGGCACCTTTACCGGCGCGGCGCCGGCGAATGATCCTTATGCCGACGTTTCGATCCCGAGCTACTCGGGCTGCAACCAGACGAATCTTTCCGTATCCGGCAAAAACAATCCGCAGACCCTCACGCCGGGCAGCTCCGGGATCATGGTGCTTTGCGGCGGGATTTCGGTTACGGGCAACGGCACCCTCAACCTGTCACCAGGCACCTACATCATGGACGGCGGCAGTTTCTCGGTGTCGGGAAACTCCACGATCAACGCTCCGAGCGGCGTCACCATCATTCTGACCAGCAGCACCGGAAGCAATTACGCGACGGCCTCGATCTCCGGCGGTGCCGATGTGAACATCACGGCACCCACGACCGGACCGTTGGCCGGGCTCGCGATCTTCCAGGACCGCAACGCGCCGTCGAGCGGGACTAACAGCTTCACGGGTGGTACCAATCAAAACATCACCGGCGCCATCTATTTTCCAACCCAGAGCGTCACATTCAACGGCGGCACCACCACCGGCGGCGCGATCTGCACCCAGATTGTCGCCTCGACCATCACCTTCAACGGCAACGCCGCCTTCAACAATAATTGCACCGGCACCGGCGTACGCGCTGCGGGCACGTCGTTTGTCAAATTGGTGGAGTGATTTCCCGCTCGCCCGGGATGCGCTTCCGGGGCTGATGCGGTAAGCCAAGCCTCATGAGCACCGAGACCACCGCTGCCCGCGGCACGGCTGCGGCCGCGCCCACGCGCGTCCCCGCGCCTGCCATCCGCGCTTTCATCCGCGATGCCCTCGTCGCGGTGCAAATTCCGCCCGACGACGCGGCGCGCGTCGCCGAACTGATGACCGAGGCGGACCTCACCGGGGCCGATGCGCACGGCGTGTTCCGCCTGCCGCAATACGTCAAACGGGTCGAGGCGGGCGGGCTCAACCGGCGCCCCAACATCACGGTGGAGCGCACCGCCGCCGCCACCGCGCTTGTCGACGGCGACAACGGCTTCGGCCATCTGGTGATGTCGCGCGCGGCCGAGACCGCGATCGCCATGGCGCGCGAGGCGGGCATCGGCTGGGCCGGCGTGCGGCGCTCGAACCACGCGGGGCCCGCCGGGCTCTACGCCGAAATGCCGGTGCCGCACGGCATGATCGGCCTCTATTCGGCGGTTGCGAGCGCGAACCACATGGCGGTGTGGGGCGGCGCCGAGACGCTGCTCGGCACCAATCCGCTCGCGATCGGCCTGCCGGCCGGCGACGGGCCGATGGTGTTCGACATGGCGACGACCGTCGTCTCCTATGGGACGGTCAAGAACTACGCGCTCCAGGACCGCACGATGCCGGAGGGCTGGTTCGTCGACCGGCACGACGGCACGCCGCTCACGGATCCGCGCCGCAGCGCCGACGGCCTGCTGCTGCCGATCGGCGGGTATAAGGGCAGCGGGCTCGCCCTGATGCTCGGGCTTTTGGCCGGCACGCTCAACGGTGCCGCGTTCGGACGCGAGGTCGTCGACTTCAACGCCGATGCTTCAACCGAGACCAACACCGGTCACTTCATCGCCGCGATCGATATCGCGCGCTTCATGCCGCTCGCGACCTTCACGGCTGAAGTCGACCGCCACTTGCACGACCTGCGCGCCTCGCCGCGCCTGCCGGGTTTCGACGCGATCCGTCTGCCGGGCGATCGCCGCGTCCAATGCCGGGCCGAGCGTACGCGCGACGGCGTGCCGCTCGCGCCCGCGTTGATCGATCAACTCGACCGGCTGGCGCAGGAGCTGCGGCTCGAGCCGCTCGAACGCCGGAAGTAATTGTTTAGTTACCGGTAACCATCGCGGTGGTGTTCGTCGGACTGTGACTTTTTTGCACCGGTGGTTGGGCTTGCCGGCGTGAGTCGGACTTTTCCTAAAATTTGAATCATCTTTCGCCGTGACATCGCGCCCAAGAGGAATATCACGAGCGCTTTCAACCCCGGATACGTGTGATTTCGGGCAAATTAACAATCCGGAAGCCATACGCTTTGACTAAGGGTTTAACATGGGCCTTGACGGGGCATTCAACATGTATCGATGCGCCTGTTTTGCTTCAGAAAGGATTCAATGCTGATACGCCAAGCTGCGACAACAAAATTCAAATCGTCCCCGCAGGTAAGTGCCCGTGCGTACCAGTACCCTCGTCATGGTTGGCTTTGCGGTCGTGTTCGGCGTGCTTGCGGTCTTCGTGGCGCAGGCGTGGCTGAACCGGCAGGCCGAATTGCGCCTGCGCAACATGGACCCCAAGACACCGGCAGTCGCGACGCGCACGATCGTGGTCGCGGTATCGCCGCTGCGTTTCGGCTCGCGTTTGAACGAGCAGATGGTGCGTGAGGTTGCCTGGCCCGAGGCGGCGATCCCGGCCGGCACCTTCGCATCGATTAAAGATCTGATGGGACCCGGCAAGCGCATCGTGCTCGCGGCGATCGAGCCGAACGAACCGATCCTGCGCACCAAGATAACCGGGCCCGGCCAGCGCGCCACCCTCTCGGCGGTGATCGAGCCGGGTATGAAGGCGGTGACGGTGCGCGTGAACGACGTCGAAGGCGTCGGCGGCTTCGTGCTGCCGGGCGACCACGTCGACGTGCTGATGACGCGCCAGCCGGAGAAGGGCAGCGGCAACAACGACGTAGTGCTGCAGAACGTGAAGGTGCTGGCGATCGACCAGCTTGCCGACGACAGCGCCGACAAGCCTTCGGTGGTCAAGGCGGTGACGCTCGAAGTGGAAACGGTCGCGGCGCAGAAGCTGTCGCTCGCGGCCTCGCTCGGAAGCTTGTCGCTCGTGCTGCGCAAGGCGGGCGAAGCGGAAATCGAAGGCACGCGCCGCGTCACTCAAAACGATCTCGGCACCGCCGAGGTGCGCGATCGGCCGGTCGGCAACGCGTCGATCGTGTCGGTGACCCGCGCCGGGCAACGCCAGGAATACAACGTGTCGCGCGAGGCCGTCGGGGCGGCCGCGAGATAACGCATCGAGTTCGGGGACAAAACAGTGACGGGGGATGTAGTGAAACACTCGACTAAACGCGAGGGCGCGCGTGCGTGGCCGATGCCGCGCCGCCGCGACCGTATCCGGTCGGCCGCGCTCTCGCTCATGGCGGCGAGCGTCGCGATGACGTGGCTGCTGCCGTCGGCGGTGGCGCCGGCGCAGGCACGCGTCATCGAGCTGGACGTCGGCAGCCGGTCCGCCGCCGTAACGATCTCGATCGGCAAGTCGGAGAACGTGCACACCGAAGGCGCGTTCAGCGACGTGGTCGTCGCCGATCCGGAAACCGCCGACGTCGTCCCGCTCACCGACCATTCGGTCTCGATCCTGGGCAAGAAGGTCGGAGCCACGCGGGTGTCGCTCTACGGCGAGGGCAAGCGGCTCGTCGGCCTCGTCGACGTTGAGGTTTCCTACGACACCGTGCGTCTGGGAACGGAAATCGCCCGGCAGTTCCCGCACGCGAGGATCAAAGTGTCGTCGATCAACGGGCGGCTGATGCTCTCGGGCAATGCGCCCGATGGCATCACCGTCGACAAGGCGATGACGTTTGCCAAGCAGTTCGGGCCCGACGTCGTCAATTCGATCCAGGTCAGCGAGCCGCAGCAGGTGCTGCTGGCGGTGCGCTTCATTGAAGTGTCGCGTACCGCGTCGCGCGAGCTGGGCATCTCCTGGAATGTCGCCGCACAGAACATCAACGCCGTAACCACGGGCGGGCTGCTGTCCGGGACTGCCCCGTTCGGCACCGTCTTGGCCCAGGTGCTCAAGGGAAGCACCAACGTGGATGCGTTGATTCAGGCGCTCGAACAGCGCCAGGTCGCGCGCAGCCTCGCCGAGCCGAACTTGGTCGCGCTCTCAGGCGACACGGCGAACTTCCTCGCCGGCGGCGAGTTCCCGTTCCCGGTCTCGGCGTCGCTCGGCACAACGACGATCGAATGGAAACGGTTCGGAGTCGGGCTGGCGTTTACGCCTACCGTCCTCGGCAACGGCCAGATCAATCTCAAAATCGAGCCCGAGGTAAGTCAGCTCGACCCCACCAACGTGGTGCAGGTCGGCACCGTGGCGGTTCCGAGCCTGATCGTGCGACGCGCCAACACGACGGTCGAGTTGCGCGACGGCCAGAGCTTCGCCATGGCCGGGCTGCTGCAGAACACCAACAACGCCAACCTGGAACAACTTCCCTGGCTCGGCGATGTGCCGGTGATCGGCGCGCTCCTGCGCAGCACGCAATATAAGAAGAAGGAAACTGACCTCGTCATCATCGTCACGCCGCATCTGGTTCAGCCGGCGCGCCCGGGCGATCCGCTGCGCGTGCCGACCGACAATGCGGTCGCCGCCAACGACGGCGACCTGTTCCTGCTCGGCAAGGCCGAGCTAACGAAGCCGGAGCGACGCTCGTTCGCGGGCGTCCCGCCGCCGCTCACCGGTCACATGCTCAACCTGACGCCGGAGGTCCCCTATGCGGCGCGATAGAAAGCTTTTAGCCGGGGCCGTGCTGCTCGCCGCGATGCTCGGCGGCTGTTCGGACCTCTACTGGGATCGTCGCGACAGCATCGCCTTCTGGGGCGGCGACGCTCCCGCCGCGAACGTCGCCATCCAAACCATCGATCCGTGGCCGCCCGCCGCCGCCAATCGGCGCCTGACCGCCAACGGCGAACTGATGCAGCGCGCGGCCGAGCGTTACCGCACCAACAAGACCACGCCGTTGCGGCCGATCGGCACGAGCTCGGTGCAGAATAGCGTCTCGGCTGCGCCCGCCGGGGGCGGCTCGCCGGGATCGCCATAACAGGACAGGAGCCGCGTCCGGCAGAGCGGGAGCAAACCCGCTCCGGACGCCAAGAGAAACGCCACGATGCCGGACGCTCGTCCCTCTGTCGGATCAAGCCTTGTGCGGATTGCCGTGGTTACCGGCGATGCCGAGTTCGAGCGCCTCGTGCGCACGACGTTCGGCGGCAACCCGCAGATCGAGCTCGACGTGACGGCATCGAGCCTCGCCGCCTGCAAGGGCAAGCTCGATATTGGCGGCGCCAAGGTGGTGCTCCTCGATATCGATCCTGATCATCAGGACGAGGTGGTGGCGCTGCAAACGCTGGCCGCGCGCCTGGGCGGCGGGCCGCCGATCGTGGTGGTGACAAAAGCCTTCAACGAGACCGTCGCCCGGCGCCTGGTGCAGATCCGCATCGCCGACTTTTTGGTCAAGCCGGTCGAGCCGATCGAGCTGGTGCGCGCCTGCGCGCGCGCGGCGCAGAGTCAGCCGGGCGAAAGCGTCACCGAGGCGCAGATCTACACGTTCCTGCCGGCGGCCGGCGGCGTCGGGCTGACCACGCTCGCCATCCAGACCGCCATGATGCTGATGCGCAAAAGCCAGCGCGCGACCGCATCGACCTGCCTGGTGGACCTCGATTTCCAGCACGGCGCCTGCACCGATTATCTCGACCTCGAGCCGCGCCTCGATCTCGACGAGATCGAGCCGCGCCCGGAACGCCTCGACCGCCAGCTGCTCGAAGTGATGCTCTCGCATCACACGTCGGGCCTTGCGGTGATCGCCGCGCCCAACCGGCCGGCGGAAATGCGCACGTTCGATCCCGACATGGTCACGCGCCTCCTCGATCTCGTCTCGTCCAATTTCGAGAACGTCGTGATCGACATGCCGCGTACCTGGTTCCCGTGGACCGACAGCGTGCTGTTCGGCTCGAACCGCCTGTTCATCGTCACCGAGATGACGGTGCCCGGGCTGCGTCACGCCAAGCAGTTGGTCGCCGCCATCGGCGAGCGCCTCAAGGGCGGGCCGCAGCCGCAGGTGATCGTCAATCGGTTCGAGCAGCACATGTTCGGCCCCGGCCTGCGCCGCGCCGATATCGAGGCGGCGCTGGGCGACGCCTTCGCCGGCGTCATTCCAAACAATTATCGGCTGGTGCGCGAAGCGATCGACCGCGGCATCCCGCTCGACGAAGTCAAGTCCGGCAACAGCGTGACCCAGTCGCTCAAGAAGGTGCTGGCTCCGCCGGCGGCGAAGGGCGCGGCACCGGTCAAGGACGCACTGGCGCCGAAAGTGCGCGGGCTGTTCTGGGCGCGATGATATCGCGCCGGCCGCGCGCAGAGCATGATCCCGAAAAGTGGGTACCGGTTTTCGGAAAAGATCATGCTCCAACATAACTGAGGAGAGCCCATGCTCGGCCGTTTCACCTCTCGTCGGGCGGCGGTGCCGGAGCCGGTCGCGCCGGCGGAGCCGACCGAGCCGCTGCCGGTCCAGGCGTCGCCCGCGCTCGTGCTCGACGAGCCGCCGGCGGAAGCCGCGACAGCAAATAATCCGCTGCTGAGCGACAAGCTGCTCGACGCCAAGGTGCGCCTGCACCGGCGGCTGATCGAGGAGATCAACCTCTCGGCCCTGGAGAAGATGCCGGAGGAAGAGGTACGCCAGCACGTCCACACGCTGGTATCGCAATACACGCTCGCCGAACGCCTGGCGCTCAACGCCCAGGAACTCGAAGACTTCGCCGCCGAAATTCTCGACGAGATGACCGGGCTCGGTCCGATCGAGCCGCTGCTCAAGGACCCGATGGTCAACGACATTCTCATCAACGGGCATGAGCAGGTCTATGTCGAGCGCGCCGGCGTGCTCGAGCCGACGCTGGTGCGGTTCAAGGACGAGGCGCACCTGCTGCGCATCGTCAACAAGATCGTCTCGGCTGTCGGCCGGCGCGTCGACGAATCGCAGCCGCTGTGCGACGCGCGACTGCTCGACGGCTCGCGCATCAACATCGCGGTGCGGCCGATCGCGGTCGACGGCCCGCTGGTCTCGATCCGCAAGTTTTCCAAGAGACCCTACAACCTGCGCAAGCTCGTCGACGTCGGCGCCATCCGTTCGCAAATGGCCGAGCTGCTCGCAGCCGCGGTGAAGGCGCGCGTCACGCTGATCATTTCCGGCGGCACCGGTTCGGGCAAGACCACGATGCTCAACGCGCTGTCCGCGTTCATTTCCGAGAAGGAGCGCCTCGTCACGATCGAGGATGCGGCCGAGCTGCAGCTGCAGCAGCCGCATGTCGGCCGCATGGAGACGCGGCCACCCAACATCGAGGGCAAGGGCGAAATCCGCCAGCGCGAACTGGTCAAGAACGCGCTGCGCATGCGGCCCGACCGCATCATCCTCGGCGAGTGCCGCGGCGAGGAAGCCTTCGACATGCTCCAGGCCATGAATACCGGCCACGAAGGCTCGATGGCGACGGTCCACGCCAACACGCCGCGCGACGCGCTCTCGCGCCTCGAGCAGATGATCGGCATGGCCGGCCTGCCGATGACGGTCTCGAGCATCCGCGGCCAGATCGCCGCCGCCATCCGCTGCATCGTGCAGCTTCAGCGTCTTTCCGACGGCAAGCGCGTCGTCACCAGCATCGCCGAAATCACCGGGCTCGAGAGCGACATCATCCAGATGCAGGAAATCTTCAAATTCGTGCGCACCGGGACCGGCGAGAACGGCGCCGTGGAGGGGCATTTCCAGGCCACCGGCATCCGCCCGCGCTTCCTGGGCGAACTCACCGCCCAAGGCATCACCGTGCCGGCGAGCCACTTCGATCCGACCAAGCCGCTGTAGCGCAAAATGTCGTTCCTCCTCGAAGGGAATTATCTGTTTTATCTGTTTGCGGTCGGCTCGACCGTGCTGCTGGTCGAAGCGATTTATCTGCTTTGCTTTTCGACCCATTCGTATCGCAGCAGCATCAATCGCCGCCTGCGCCTGATGAAGAATCAGCCGGACCGGCAGAATGTGCTGGTCCAGCTGCGGCGCGAGCGCGGGCTGACCGGCGGCGGCGGCTACGCCATGCGGATCCTCTCGCTCAACCGGCTGGTGCTGCAGTCTGGCTTGACGCTGGGGCTCGGCCGCATCGTCTGGGTCGCGCTCGCCGCCGCGGCCTTGGTGTTCTTCCTCGACTGGTGGGCCCGCGAGGATTTGTTCGAGGCAGGCGTCGCCGCTCTCATCGGCGCGGCGGTGCTGCCCTATTTCGGCCTCGTCCTGATGCGGGCGCGGCGCCAGGGCAAATTCGGGCTGCAGTTTCCCGACGCCATCGATATCATCGTGCGCAGCCTGCGCGCCGGCCATCCGGTGCCGGTCGCGATCTCCATGGTGGCGCGCGAATTGCCCGATCCGGTCGGCACCGAGTTCGGCATCGTCGCGGACGAAATCACCTACGGGGCGGACCTCGAGACCGCGATGCGCAATCTCAACTATCGCGTCGGCCAGGAGGACCTGCCGCTGTTCGTCACCGCGGTCGCCATCCAGGGCGCGACCGGCGGCAACCTGAGCGAAATCCTCGAGAACCTCTCGCGGGTCATCCGCGAGCGCTTCAAGATGCGCCGCAAGGTGAAGGCGCTGGCCTCGGAAGGCAAATTCTCCGCGTTGTTCCTGTCGTGCCTGCCGATCGCGATCTTTTTCATGATCCGCTACGTCGCGCCTGACTTCTACGGCAGTGTCTGGAAGTACGACATCACCAAGATGGGCCTCGCCATGGCGGGCGGCTGGATGGCGATCGGCAACTTGTTCATGTACCGCATGGTCAATTTCAGGATCTGACCATGGACGCGCTGCTCGATCTGCTCTCCGACCTGTCGGGCGACAGCCCGACCGTGATGATGAGCCTGCTGGTGTTCCTGGCGGCGGCGACGCTCGCGTTCGGCGTGATGGCGGCGCTGCACGTGCGTGGCGCGGTCAAGCGGCGGGCTGCCGGGGTGCGCGCCGATGTTGCCGAGGGCGCCGACGACACACGCTCGCTGCGCTACGCCAGCCGCAAGGCGGCGGCCAAGCTGATCGATTACACGACGCGCCACTACACGGGCGGCGACAAGGGCGACAAGCGCCAGCTGCGCCAGCGGCTGCTCCAGGCGGGGTTCCTCGATCCGCGCGCGGTCGCCTTCTTCTTCATTGCCCGGCTCGCGGCGGCCTTCGTGCTCGCCGGGCTCGGCTTCCTGGGCGCGCCGTTCGTGCTGTCCGGCCCCGACGGCATGGAGTGGATGGCCGCCTGGATCGCCGGCCTCGCCGGCTATTTTGCACCCAACCTCTATGTCAACCGCCGCATCGCCGCGCGGCAGACCGAGCATCGCGCCGGCTTCCCCGACTTCATGGATTTGCTGGTCGTGTGCGCCGACGCCGGCTTGAGCATGGAGGCGGCGCTCGACCGGGTCGGACGCGAGCTTGCCGACTCCTATCCCTCGCTCAGCGCCAACATCTACATGACCACCCTCGAGATGCGGGCCGGCCGGACGCTCAGCGAGGCGCTCGAACACTTCGGCGACCGGCTCGGCCTCGCGGAGGCGCGCTCTTTCGCAACCTTGCTGCAGCAGTCCGAGGAACTGGGCTCGAGCCTGACCGACGCGCTGCGCGTCTACAGCGACGACATGCGCCACAAACGCATGTCGCGCGCCGAGGAGAAGGCCTACAGCTTGCCGGCCCGGCTCTCCGTGCCGCTGATGATCTGCATCTTTCCGGTGATCCTGCTGGTCATCATGCTGCCGGTCTACGTTCGCTTCAAAATGGGCGCGTATTAGTAGCCCGTAGCCCGGATGGAGCGAAGCGTAATCCGGGGACCCCGCATTCCGCTGCGCTCCATGCGGGCTACACATCAATCGGCACCACAGCAGCAAAAAATTAACCACCTTCGCCTACGGTGACCTGTAGCTCGCCGGGAGTACCCGATGTTAGTCCGAGTAGCGCGCGTACTCGCCGTGGCTGCCTTGTGCGCGCCGTGGCTCGCCGGCTGCGAATCCTGGAAAGCGCCCGCGTGGTGGAGCAACCCGCCGGCAGTCGAGGCGGCGCCCGCCGTCGAAGCGCCGCCGCCCGAGATAACCGGGGCCGTCGACCCACCGGTCAGCCCCGCCCCCGGCGTGACCCCGGCAATCCACGGCGACATCGAGAGCGATCTCAACCTCGGCAAGCGCCATTTCCGCGAGGGCGATTTCGGCCTTGCCGAGAAATACTTCCGCCGCGCGGTCGAGAAAGGCATTCCCGACGCCCGCAAGGCGGCCGAGGCGTGGATGGGGCTCGCCGCGTGTTACGACCGTCTGCGCCGCTTCGAGCTTGCCGACCGCGCCTACGGCCGGGCGATCGCGATCGTCGGCCCGGCGCCGGAGATTCTCAACAACCAGGGCTACTCCTACATTATGCGCGGCGACTATGCGCGCGCCCGCGCCAAGCTCGACGCGGCCATCGCCAAAGACCCGAACAACCCGTACATCATCGCCAACCTCGAGCTGCTCGACCGCTCGGTAAGGCCGCGGTGATTCTTGTCTCTGGTTCGTCATGCCCCGCGAAAGCGGGGCATCCAGTAACCACCGGTCTCGTTTTGTTTGAAAGATCCGTGATTACTGGATCGCCCGCTTTCGCGGGCGATGACGAGGAGGTTCGTTTCAAACAATCCGCGTGGGCACGCGCGCCCATCGGCGCGCTTAGCCCACCCTACGATTTCGGCCCCACCTGTAAAAACCAATCGAGGATCTGCGCGCCGGTCCAGAACAGGACGTCGGGCTTGCGCCGGATGGTTTCGACCGCTGCGCGGAAATATTTGAGCCGGTGCGGCGCGCCCATGATGTAGGGATGCAGCACCAGCGCCATCACGCGCGCCGAGTCCTTGGCGTCGGCATATATCTGTTCGAACTGATCGAGCGCGCGGTCGCGATATTCCGACGCCTTGTGGTGCTGGATCAGCATCATGGCGACGTCGTTGCATTCCTGCGTATAGGGCACGTTGACGATCGGCCGCGTGCGCGTCTTGAGCGAGACCGGCTGGTCGTCGAGCACCCAGTCGCACACGTAGTCGTAGCCCTCTTCCACCAGCAAATCCGGCGTTTCCCACGTTTCGGTGAGGCCCGGCCCGAGCCAGCCGCGCGGCCGCGTTCCGGTCGCCTCGGCGATCGCCGCCGCCGTCCTGCGGATATCGGCACGCTCGTCCGGGACCTTCTGCATGTTGCGCTGGGTGAAGCCGTGGCCGATGAACTCCCACTTGCGTTTGACCGCGGCCTCGACGATCGGCCGGTAAGCGCCGATTGCCGAACCGTTGATGGCCAGCACGCCGGGTATTTGAAACTCGTCGAACACGTCGAGCATGCGCCAGAAGCCGACGCGGTTGCCGTATTCGTGCCAGGCCCAGTTGGGCACGTCGGGCGAGGGCGAACCGCCCGCCGGCGGCGTGAGCACCGTGCGCGGCATCGGCGCCGTCGCGTCCCATTCCTCGACGTTGACGATCACCCACACCACCATGCGGGCGCCGCCCGGCAATTTGAGCGGCGGCCGTCCGGCAATCGCCGAATAGGCGAGCCGGTCGGTCGGCAGCATCCGCCCGTCAGGCGCGTTCATGCCGCGGCCTTGCGGGCGCGCGCCGCGTTGTACCAATCGAGAATCTCGGCGCCGTTCCAGTGCAGCACGCCCTCGAAGCGGTTGACGTAATCGTAGATCGCCTCGAGATATTTGATCCGGTGCGGCTGCCCGCTGATGTAAGGATGGATCGCGAGCGCCATGATCTTGGCGCGCTCCTTGCCCTCGGCGTAGAGCCGGTCGAACTGATCGATCGCGCGCTTGAGCAGATAATCGCTCTCGTGATGCTGCACGATCATCATCGGAATGTCGTTGAGCTCGACCGTGTAGGGCAGGGTGACGAGCGACCCGTTGGCGGTGCGGATCACGGTCGGCTCGTCGTCGTACACCCAGTCGCCGATGTATTTGACGCCGGCCGCGACCAGCAGCTCCGGCGTATCGAGGGTCTGCGTCAGCCCCGGGCCGAGCCAGCCGACCGGGCGCTTGCCGGTGAAGCGCTCGAGAATGTCCATCGATTTGTTGATCATGCCGGCCTGGTCGTCGTGCTTGTGGATCGGCATCTGATCGTAGGCGTGGCCCATGAACTCCCAGCCGTCGCGTTTGGCCTGTTCGGCGACGCGCGGATAGTCCTCGCACACGCGCGCGTTGGTGGCGAGCGTCGGGCGGATCTTCAGCCGCGCGAACAGATCGAAGAAGCGCCACGCGCCGACCCGCATGCCGTATTCGTGCCAGCTCCAGTTGGGCACGTCGGGCAGCAGCGGTTGTCCGGTCGGCGCCGGAATCACCTGGCGTGCCATCGGCCGCGCGATGTCCCAGACTTCGTAATTGACGATGCTCCACAGCACGAGCCGCGCGCCGCCCGGCAGTTTCAGCGGCGGCCGGTCGACGATGGCGGAAAACTCGCACCGCTCGCGCGGGATCATGTGGGTTGCCATTGGGACACCTCTTTTATCTTTATGGCGAATAGCGAGTAGCGAATAGCGAATAGAAAGCTCTCCAACACTATTCGCCATTCGCTATTCGCTATTCGCTACTTCCTTCAATGCGCCGGTTGCTCGCGCACGCGGCTCACCAGCTGGGTCGGATTGACGAAGCGCAACGCTAGCAAAAGCCAGACCAGCGTCACAACCATGTAGACGATCGCCATGGCGTCGACCGACTGCGGCGCGCGCACGCCGGCGGCGAACACCGCGTAGTAGAGCGCCACCACCAGCGTCTGCGAGTCCGGCCCGGCGGTCAGGAAGGTGAGCTCGAACAGCCCGATGGTGCGCACCAGCACGAGCAGCGCGGCGGCGAGGATGCCGGGCATCAGCAGCGGCGCCAGCACGTAGATGAACATGCGCGCGGTGCCGGCTCCGAACACGCGGGCCGCCGACTCGAGGTTGGGATCGATCTGCTCGATGAACGGCGTCATCACCAGGATGACAAACGGCAGCGCCGGAATGAGGTTGGCGAGGATCACGCCCGGCAAAGTGCCGGCGAGACCGACGCGGTACATCACGGTGGCGAACGGAATCCCGTAGGTGAACGGCGGGATGATCAGCGGCAGCAGGAACAACAGCAGCACGAGCCGTTTGCCGACGAACTCGCGCCGCGCCAGCGCATAGGCGGCGGGCACGCCGATCAGGATCGACAGCACGACCACCGCCAGCACCACCTCGACCGTGACCCACAGCACGTCGCCGAGCTGGAACTCCTTCCAGGCGGACGCGTACCACGCGGTGGTGTAGCCGTCCGGCAGCCAGGTGCCGAGCCAGCGCCGCGCGAACGAATTGGTGGCGACCGCCGCAACCATCAGGCCGACGTTGACGATGAACAGCGTGATCAGCCCGACGAGCAGGGCGCCCCAGGCGCGCTCGCCCCAGCGCTGCATCGCGGGGTTCATCCTTTCCCTCCCGACACCGGCCCGCGATAGAAGGCGCGGCGCAACGCGAGCACGACTGCGACCACGATCAGCTGGGCAAAGCCCATGATCATCGCCACGGTCGAGGCCATGGCGTAGTCGTAGTTCTCGAACGCGGCTTCGTAGGCGGCAATCGAGATCACCCGGGTCGAGCCCGACGGCGCGCCCACCAGCACCGCCGACGGAAACACCGAAAACGCCTGCACGAAGACGAGGCAAAAGGTGATGGCGAGGCCGGGCGCCAGCAGCGGCAGATAGATGTGGAGGAACTGGTTCCAGCGGTTGGCGCCGAGCGTGGCGGCGGCGCGCGCCAGCACCGGATCGATGCCGGTGACGTAGGAGAGCAGCAGCAGGAACGCGAACGGGAAGCCCGAGATGACGAGCGAGATCAGCACGCCCCAGTAATTATGGGTGAGGCGGATTGGCCCGTCGTAGAGATGCAGCAGCTGCAGCGTCTGCGCCAGCCAGCCGCGCGGGCCGAAATAGGTGAGCATGCCGTCGGCGATCAACACGGTGCCGAGCGTGATCGGCACTACCAGCAGGGTCGTGATCCAGCGTTGGTAGGTGGTGCGGCGGCGCAGCCGGAACGCGATCGGCAGGGCGAAGCCGACGTTGATCACGGTCACCGGCAGCGCCAGGCCGAAGGTGGTGATGAGCGTGCGCCAGGCGCGCGAGTCGGTGAAGAACTTCTGATAGTTGGCGAACCAGTCGCCTTCGGCCGGCTGGAACGAGAGCGCGAAGCCGTAAAGGAACGGATAGACGAACAGCAGCAGCAGGAACAGCACCGCCGGGCCGACCAGCAGCCACGCGGGATCGATCAGCGCCGGCCGCGTCACGCGCTCCGCGGCGTTCATGGCTCGCTCCCGTGCGGATAGACCAGCACGCGCTCGGGCGGGACCGTGAGCTGCACGGTGTCGCCGGGGGCGGGCTTGCCCGGCATGCGCGCGTGCAGCACCAGGCCCGAGGCGGTGCGCACGTCGACGAGCGAATCGCGTCCGCCGTATTCGACGTTCTCGATGCGGCCCTCGATCAGGTTCACGCCCGATGCGCCGACCGTGATTTCCTCCGGCCGAATCGCCGCGTAGGCGCGCGCCCCCGCCAGTGTTTGTTTGACCACGCCGGTGAGCCACATGCCGTCGCCGCTCACCACCACGCCGGTGCTGCGCGCCTCCTCGACCTTGACGTCGAGCACGTTGCGGTAGCCCATGAAGCGGGCGACGTCGATGTTTGCCGGCTGCGCGTAGACCTCCTGCGGGGTCGCGATCTGCTGCACCCGGCCGTCCTGCAGCACCACGATGCGGTCGGCGAGCGAGACCGCCTCGTCCTGGTCGTGGGTGACGTAGATGGTGGAGCGGCCGAGCTCGCGATGGATGCGGCGGATTTCCCCGCGCATCTCCAGCCGCAGCTTGGCGTCGAGATTCGAGAGCGGCTCGTCCATCAGCAGGAGCGGCGGCTCGATCACGATCGCGCGGGCGATCGCGACGCGCTGCTGCTGACCGCCCGAGAGCTGGCCGGGCAGCTTGTCCTCGTGGCCTTCGAGCTGCACCAGTGCGAAAGCCTTGGCGACGCGGCGCGCGGCCTCGGCTGCCGGCGTGCCGCGCATGCGCAGGCCGAACCCGACGTTGGCGCGCACGCTCATGTGCGGAAACAGCGCGTAGTTCTGGAACACCATGCCGAAGCCGCGCCGCTCGGGCGGCAGCACGTCGATGCGGCGCTCGTCGAGCCAGATGGCGCCGTCCGAGAGCGGGAGCAGCCCGGCGATGCAGTTGAGCACTGTCGACTTGCCGCAGCCGGACGGCCCGAGCAGCGCCACGAACTCGCCGCGCGGGATGGTCGCGCTGAGCGCGTCGACCGCGGTGTGGACGGCGCCGCTCGGGTTGGCGAACCGGCGCGAGACGCGGTCGAGGCGCAGTTGTTTGAAGTCGTGCGGCATTTGTTTGGTCGGTTGGTCTCGCCGCGGGTAACCTCTCCCCGCTTGCGGGGAGAGGTCGACACCGCGCAGCGGCGGCGGGTGAGGGGGACTCTCCACTGGCGTCGCGCTACTGAGAGTCCCCCTCACCCGGCTCGCTTCGCTCGCCACCCTCTCCCCGCAAGCGGGGAGAGGGGCCTCTCACTTCGTCTTTTGGGCGCCGATCTCCTGGTCCCATTTGTGGAAGGCCTCGACCATCGCCTTCGCCTCGAGCGGCTGCACGTGCGGGAACTTCGCGGTCCACTCGGCGTACTCCGGCCGCCCGTATTCCGTGATCACCTCCTGGCTCTCCGGCGGCGCCATCGACAGCGGCACGTCTTTCACCGCCGGGCCGGGGTAGAAATAGCCCTTGTCGTAGGTGAGCGCCTGCTGCTGCGGCTTGAGCAGATAGGCCATGAGGTCGAGCACCACCGCGAGCTTGTCGACGGAGAGTCCCTTCGGCGCCATCAGATATTGCGTGTCGTTGACCCAGGTGAGGTTGTCGAACGCCGCGACCTTGTAGCTCTTCGGCACGATGCCGAGCGCGCGCGGGTTGATGTCCCAGCCGGTGACCGTCACGGTCATGTCGCGCGAGCCCTCGCCCAGCTCCTTCATCACGATGCCGGTGCCGGTCGGGTAATATTCGATGCAGCCGTTGAGCTCCTTCAGATAGGCCCAGGTCTTGTCCCATCCCTTGATCGGATCTTTCGGGTCCTTGTCGCCGAGCAGATAGGGCAGTCCCATCAGGAAGGTGCGGCCGGGGCCGGAGTTGGCGGGCCGCGCGTAGATCAGCCGGTTGGGGTTGGCCTTGCACCATTCGAGCAAGGCGGCCGTCGTCGTTGGCGCCTGTTTGACCTTGTCGGGGTTGTACTCAACCAGCGGCCCCGACGTCATGAACACCACGGCGACCGCCTGGCCGTTGGCCAGCTCCTGCATCTTCGCCGCCGCCGGTAGATAGTTGCCCATCAGGTTGGGGAATTTGTCGGCGTGGTCGGGCAGCATGTGGGTCCACAGGTTCTGTTCGATCCCGGCCGACATGATGTCGAGGCCGCCCAGCACCAGGTCGATGTCGGCGCGGTTCGCCGCCTGCATCGCCTTGAGCTTGGCCGGCAGCTCGGGCGCCGGCGCCTTGGTGAAAGTGAAGCGCGACACCGCGTTGGGATTGGCGGTCTTGTAGGATTCGATCGCGTCTTGCAGCAGCGCGAGCGCGCCGCCGACGTCCACGACGTTGATCGTCTGCGGCGCTCCTTGAGCGGACGCGCCGCCGATCACGAGCGCGGCGAGCGCGGCGACGCCTGTCCACGCACGGAACATCGATGTCATGGGGTTCCTCCCTCTCGGTTTGTTTGTTTATCAACTTTCCTCGGGCGCACCGCGGCACGGAGTGCTGCGGTGCAGACCCGGGGTCCAGGGGCCGCACGCGTGGACCCCGGATCAGCGCCGCACCACTCCGCTGCGCTGCGTGCTGCGTCGCATCCGGGGAATGCAGTGGGATATGTGCGTCTCACATCAAGCCTATACTACGCCCACGCGCGCGGCGCCCCGTGTTCATCGAAGAAGCGCGTCGCCATCACCTGGCAGCGCTTGACGAGCCGCGGCTCGTCCGGCCGGTAGTCGGCAATGGCGTTGTGGATGGTGCCGAAGTTCTCCCACATCAGCACGTCGCCTTCCTGCCAGCGATGCACATAGCGGTATTTCGGCTGGAGCTGATGCGTAAACAAATATTCGAGCAGTTCGTCGCTTTCCGCCGGCGGCAGCTCGTTGATCTTCACCGTATAGCCCGGGTTGGCGTAGAGCACCTTGCGACCGGTGATCGGGTGGGTGAGCACCACCGGATGCGTCACCGGCGGCCGCGCCTTGCGCTGCGCTTCCGAGAGCGGCGCGCGCTTGCTGCCCGGCCGCTTGACCATCATCGACCAGAATTTGTCGAAGTCGTGCGTGGCGGTGAACCCGTCGATGCACGCCTTCACGTCGGCGGGAAGATCCTCATAGGCCGCGTGCATGTTGGAAAACTCGGTGTTGCCGAGCACGACCCCGTCGCGCCGTGGCACCTTCACGGCGTAGAGCACGTTGGCGAACGCGATCATGCGCGCGTACGACATGTCGGTGTGCCAGTCCTGCCCGGCGTCGGCGAGGCCGATCGGCTTGCCGTTCTCGACGACGTTGGAGAGGATCATCACCTCGGGGATGCCAGGCTCCTGATAGACGTTCGACACGTGCACTTCGAGTTCGCCGAAACGCGCGGAGAAATCGCGCAGCGCGCGACCGGTGAGCTGCTGGCGCGGAAAGCGGATGACGCCGTACTGCCCGAGGGCACGGGTGATCGCGTCGACCTCGGCATCCGCCATCGGTGCCGCGAGGTCGAGCCCGTCGATGGTGGCGCCGAGACCCGCGCCGGTGGGGGTGATGTGCATTTGTTTGCTCCGTCGATTTCGTCATTGCGAGGAGGCCCGCAGGGCCGACGAAGCAATCCAGGGCAGTGCGCACCGCCCCTGGATTGCTTCGTCGCTTCGCTCCTCGCAATGACGCCTACACTTTCCTCTCCGCCAGCATCCGATCATATCCCAGCACCGCCTGCAGCAGCACCTGCGCGCCCATGGCGCATTGTTCCTGCGAGGTGAACTCCGCCTCGTTGTGGCTGATGCCGCCGCGGCACGGCACAAAGATCATGGCGGTGGGCGCGACGCGGGCCACGTAGGCGGCATCGTGGCCGGCGCCCGAGACGATGTCGCGCACCGAATAGCCGGCGTCCGCCGCCGCGCGCCGCACCGCGTCGACGCAGTCGGTATCGAAACGCACCGGCGGCTGGTCCCAGATTTTGTTGGTCTTCACGTCGAGGCCGAGCGGCCGGCACGCGGCGTCCAGCTCGCGCAGGAATATTTGTTCCATGATCTCGAGCACGGACGCCTCGGGATGGCGCAGGTCGACGGTGAAGAATACTTCGCCCGGCACCACGTTGGGCGAGTTGGGCTTGAGCTCCATGGAGCCGACCGTGCCGACCGCCAGCGGCCCGTTCGCCTGCGCGATCTGCTCCACCGCCTCGACCACGCGGGCGGCGCCGAGCAGCGCGTTTTTGCGCAGCCGCATCGGCGTCGCGCCGGTGTGGGCGTCCTGGCCGGTCACCGTGACCTCGTACCAGCGCATGCCCTGCACGCCGGTGACGGCGCCGATCTCTTTTCCCTCGGCTTCGAGGATCG